>Ga0208147_1000704_pt1 | contig 11350 bp, 7 predicted proteins | sample DEB3_08_DNA_FD_184520 | JGI IMG/M metagenome (GOLD analysis project Ga0208147, IMG submission 184520) | Aqueous microbial communities from the Delaware River and Bay under freshwater to marine salinity gradient to study organic matter... | ecosystem: Environmental > Aquatic > Marine > Coastal ... | reverse complement strand
GCCATAGAGCAGCGATGATCTCTGTAGTTGTCTTATTCACCTTAATCACTGTGGTCTATACATCACTTGATTGGCGTATTGGCGATGAGGAGGATCCTTTTGTTATCCCTGGTTGGTGGAAATATGGTTTTGAGGATATGCCAGAGCTTCGCTATGGCGAGGATTGCGTTGATGGATCTCTAGGCTGCCCATCGATAGATATGGTGCCATTTATAGATGGCGATGGCATCTCACTTGGGCCTCACCCATTTGGCCAAGATGATATTGGTAGAGATTACTTGGCCCTTGTGATGCGCGGCGCTCAACGTTCACTCTTAGTTATGTTCATCATTGGAGCAATCGCAGCAACTCTTGGAACAGTAATTGGTTCAATTGCGGGATATTTCCGCGGGTGGGTAGATGCGATATTGATGCGCCTTGTAGATTTCATTATTACTGTGCCAGTAATCATCATTGGCTCAGTTATTGGTTTTCATTTTGGCAATAAGGGAGCTGCCTTTCTTGCCCTCCTTTTGGGGCTCTTCTCGTGGACAGGGCTATCAAGATTAGTTAGGGGAGAGTTTTTAACGCTTAGAGAGCGAGAATTCGTTGATGCCTCGCGCGTAGCCGGGGCGAGCAACAGGCGTATTATTTTCAAACATATTCTGCCCAATGCTGTCGGCGTCATCATTGTTTCGGTAACTCTTTTGATGTCTGGCGCGATTTTGCTTGAAACCGCCCTTAGCTACCTTGGCTTTGGGGTTACCTCACCTGATGTCTCACTTGGTTTGTTGATTTCCACCTACCAGGATGCCTTTACCACCAGGCCATGGCTCTTCTGGTATCCAGGGCTCTTCATTATTGTGATCGCGCTATGTATTAACTTCATTGGAGATGGCCTGCGTGATGCATTTGATCCAAGGCAGCGTCGTAGATTGAGTCGTAAAGAAAAAGCTACTGCTCGCGAGATGCAAAATCGAAGCGAAATGGCTTAAGCATGAAAAAATTGAATAACCAGGGCGAGAGTCAAAAGTGCAGTAATTATGAGCAGTCCGGATTTGTTGACTGCGATAGCGAAATTAAGGCCAGTGAGATGTCCAGACTTTCTGAAGTTTTCGTGCCTGGCTCGAGCGATAGCCGTAGCAGCGCCCGAATTACTCCTGGGACTCTCTCCAGCCCTAATCATTCCGCTATCACCAATTCGAAGTCCCTTAACTTCATTGGGATGGATGTTTCTGCTGTGATATCGACCTGGGGCTTGAGCAGCAAAGGCGTGATACCTCACCCCAGTTGGGAGATGATCTACATACATTGTGAATCGAGCGTCAATTTCGGAGATTTCCTGCCAACCAATGGTGATCTTCTTCATAGGATTAATAATCACAACTCCCTCGTCAGAGAAGATGACTTTGGGATGTATGAAAATCAAATAAAGCAAGGCGCAGAGCAACAAACCCCAAACGATACTGGGCAAACCACCTTGAAAGCCGTAATCCAAGATATTTACGTAGGAAAAAGAGCTAATTGCAAAATAGGCGGTAAAAGCGAGAAGATAGCCACTTCGGGGTCGAAAATTTTCGACATTGCTCATAAGGGCATCATCTCACGGACAGATGAAAGGGCGGCATAGATGTCTCAACCAATTCTTCAAGTTCGAGATTTCACTGTTGAATTCTGGGTTGATGGGGTCTGGTATCCAGCCGCAATCAAGATGAACTTTGATGTTAAAGCAGGCGGTACTCTGGCAATCGTTGGTGAATCTGGCTCTGGCAAATCAACTACCGCACTTGGCGTTATGAATCTACTTGCATCGAATGCAAGAACTTCGGGAAGCGTGAGAGTCAATGGTATCGAAATGCTTGGCGCCTCACCTAGCGCTTTACGAAAAGCTCGTGGAAAAGAAGTGGCATATATTTTCCAAGAGCCAATGACTGCGCTAAATCCGGTTTACACGATTGGTTTTCAGATAGTGGAAACTCTTAGAACTCACTTTGATATGGGGCCAAAGCAGGCGCGAATTAGGGCCGTTGAATTAATAACGATGGTCGAGATTCCAGATCCGGAACTTTCCTTTGACAAGTATCCTCATCAACTCTCCGGTGGACAACGCCAAAGGGCAATGATTGCCCAAGCCCTTGCCTGCGATCCAGGCCTCTTGATAGCCGATGAGCCAACTACTGCTCTTGATGTAACGATTCAAGCGGAAATCTTGGATTTAATGCGCAACTTAAAAACTCGTCTTAATTCAGCAATTCTGTTAATCACACATGACATGGGTGTTGTGGCCGATATGGCTGATGAGATTCTAGTTATGAAGGATGGGCTAACAGTTGAGCATGGCTCAGCTGATCAAATATTTAATTCTCCAAAGCATCCTTACTCCAAAGAACTACTAGCTGCAGTTCCAGAGCTTGGAACATCAGCAAAACGTTCTCTTGATGCATCTGCTCGTAAGCAGGCCCCTGTAATTAAACTAGAGAATGTAACAATCGCATATCCAAAAAGAGGTCGAATTCCGGAGTTTGTGGCGGTTAGAGATTTCTCGCTAGAAATTTATCCCGGTGAAATTGTGGGCCTTGTTGGAGAATCTGGCTCGGGCAAAACTACCGTGGGAAGAGCTGCTATTGGATTACTCCCAATAAAATCTGGCAAACTTGAAATTGTTGGTAAAGATATAAGCAATGCCTCGCAAAAAGATCTTTTTACTCTTCGTCGCCACACCGGAATTGTCTTCCAGGATCCGGCGTCATCACTAAATCCTCGCCTTCCAATTGGTGAATCAATTGGTGAACCGATTTTTCTTGCAAAGCTTGCAAAGGGTGATGAATTAAATAAGAGAGTTGAGGATTTGCTTGAACAAGTGGAACTCCCTCGTTCTTACCGAAACCGTTTTCCTCATGAACTCTCAGGAGGACAGAGGCAGAGAGTGGGCATTGCAAGAGCGCTTGCCCTCACCCCAGATTTGTTGATTGCAGATGAACCAACTTCAGCACTTGATGTTTCAGTTCAAGCCCGCTTCCTTGAATTATTACTTGATTTGCAAGATAAATTGAAGTTTGCTTGTTTGTTTATTAGCCATGACTTAGCTGTAGTAGACATTCTGGCTCATAGAATTGCAGTGATGCAAGATGGACTTTTGGTTGAAGTTGGCGAGAGAGATGAGATTCTTAAGCGAGCTAAGCACCCTTACACAAAGCGCCTTATTGCCGCCGTTCCTGTCCCTAACCCTGCTGAGCAGAAGAAGAGACGCGAGGCTCGTCTGGCTGGAAAGTTATAAAAGAGTTGTATTTGCAGACTAATTTCAATTGCAATAACTGCCATTTTTCGGCAAACTCTCCCAAAAGCAAAGGCTAAAGGGTGGCGAGTTTTCCATCTCTGGGCTAGAGCTTCCCTCGGACAAGGAGAACTAATGAATAAAAAGCACAAGCTACGAGTAGGACTTGTAGCCCTGGCTTCTTTAGGTCTGGTTGCGGGAATATTAGCGCCAGCCCAAGGAGCAAGAAACACCATCGTCTTTCACGAGACAAATCCATTAACTGGGTTTAACACTGGTCAGAAGAACATGAACCTGACCGCTAATACAGCGGTTTCATATATGAGTGGTATTGGCTTTGGTTACTTTGATGATAAAGGTAATTACATCGATAATACTGTTTTTGGAACCCAGAGAGCTTCAGGATCCGGCTCAAAGTTTAAAATTACATACACCGTTGCTCCAGGACGAGTATTTTCGGATGGAACACCAATCACTGCGGTCAATCTCCTACTTAGCCATGTAACCAGAAGTAATGCCTATGCAATTGCTGCGGGGCTTGGCGATCCTAAGAGCGCTTCCGCTTCAGCATTTGACTCAGCTGGATACTCTTCAATCTGGGATCAGTTTGTAGTTGGAGATCCTGTTCTGAGCGCAGACAAAATGTCTATCACGGTTAGCTTCAAGGGTAAGTTTGCAGACTGGAAGCTTTACGCCCCAGGACCATCAGCTGTGCACACCATGGTTCTTATTGCTGACGGAAAGACTTCCCTCCAGCCAGTAGCAGTAAACGTGGATGCAACTGCTGATTTCGAAAAAGCTTTCTTTGCTAAGGACACAGCATTTCTAAAGAAATTGGCTACTGTCTACAACACTAACTACAAAATTACGACCGTTACTTCAAGCACAAATCCTCTTCTCTTTGTTGGAAACGGTGGTTACATCGTAAGTTCAGCAGTAGATAAGCAATCAGTCACCATGAAGAAGAACCCTCGTTATAATTCGGGTCCTGCTTTTAAGGGTGATATTGATACCGTTGTATTCCGCTATATCACCGATGGAACAGCCGCCAGCCAGGCACTTTCCAATGGCGAATTGGACGTTTACCAGGGTCAGGTTACGGCTGATGCTCTAGCAGCTCTTAAGAAGATCTCTTCCGTCAAGGTAGTTGGAACTTCAGCTGCAATTTATGAGCATTTTGATACTCGTCTAGGCAAGAATGCCAATGATCCTAATCAACCTGAATACAACGGTCCATTTGCCGCAAAATTTGGCGAAAAGGCTCGAGCACTTCGCCAAGCATTCTTGATGTGCGTTCCAAGGCAAGAAATTGTTGACAAGCTGATCAAACCATTTGATCCAGAATCGGTTGTATTAGGTTCAACCTTCACCTTGCCTGGTAGCGATATTTACGACAAAGTAGTTCGTGTCAATGGATCTAAGTTCTATACCGGAACCCAGGAAGAGTTGAATAAGCGAGCTCGTGCCTTGATCAAGAAGTATGCACCAGAAGTTACTGTTGCTAAGCCTCTAAAGATCAAGATCCAAGTCCCTGGAAATAATGAACGCCGTGCAAATCAGTTCGCCCTAGCTAAGGCAAATATGGCTAAGTGCGGATTTGATTTAGTCGGCGATGTGCAAGCAGCTTGGAGCCCTCGTATTGGATTCACTGAATATGATGCAGTCTTCTTTGCATATGTTCAAACATCTAATGCTCAGGCAGGAAGTGCTGCTAACTTTAAGCTTGGTGGATCAAATAATCGCATGGGTGTAAATATCCCAGCGCTTACCACTTTGATGAATTCACTAAGCACCCCAATGTCACGAACCGTGCTCGCGCAGAAGTTTATTGCTGCAGAGCGCATCATTCATGATCAAGGCATAACTGTTGGTGTATTCCAGCATCCACAAGTTACAGCCGTAAACAAAGATCTCTCAGGCATAAAGCCTGCGGTCTACTCACCAACATTGGTATGGAACTGGTGGGAGTGGAGCTACTAGAGAGTTATCCTAAAAATTAGGTAGCTTTTTAGCTTATGTGGGCAGATACAGTGGTGCGTTTTGCGCCACTGTATCTCTCCGTTTTATCCATAAAAGAGGAGAGATTGAGATGTTGGCATATGTAATCAGACGTCTTGGCATTCTATTTCTAATCCTCTTCGGTTCCAGTTTTATTCTTTACAATCTTGCCGCAATTTCTGGAGACCCCATTGGTGAACTGCGCTTCTCCGATGATCCTGGGGCTGCCCAGGCAATTATTGATTTAACCCGACAGCTCCGCCTAGATGTCCCGCCTCCGCTTCGTTACTTCATCTGGCTTAAAGGGGTTGTAGGTATCTTTTGGGGCAAGGCTGACTTTGGGTTGACTCGAGATAGCTTAAGCGTTGCTACAGAAATAGGAAACGCAATTCCAGTCAGCATTCGTCTAGTTTTTGTAGCCACCTTTGTTGCTATCATAATTGGAATTGCCATTGGAATTGCTAGTGCGCTGCGCCAATATTCGCGTTTTGATTACACAATGACATTTTTTGCGTTTTTACTTTTTTCACTTCCAATTTTTTGGGTAGCAGTGCTCCTAAAGCAATATATGGCAATTCAGTTTAATAATTTCTTATCTGATCCAAAGATACCATTTGGGTGGCTCCTATCATTAAGCTTACTTACGGCAGTCTTTTGGGCTTCCGTTTTGACTAGGAGCCGAGGAAAGTTCTGGCTGATTTTCTCAACAGTGCTTATCTTCACAGCCGTTTCAATAAAAAGTTTGGAAATTTTGGGATGGTTTACAAATCCAAGGCTTGGACCAGTCGTTGTTTTCCTTCTATCTGTGGGAATTGCATTTGCAGTCACTCATATATCTGTTGGATTATCAAATAGAACTGCATTAAATGCCTCCCTCACCATGTCCGTTCTTACATTAGGCTGGTATTTCCCAATCCAGTCTATTTTTAATTCCCAAACATCTATTTTGCAAATTTTGGGCCTGGGCGTTGTAACCATATTTGTGGCCACAATTACTTCACTCTTCTTCTCGCGCATTGATCGAGGACCACTGATCCGAACCACAATTTTGACTGCGCTCCTATCTGCCTTTTTGATAGTGGTGGACAAATACATGAGAACTTGGAGCGCATACATGAGCGAGGATGCGGTCAATTACCGTCCTGTCCCAACATTCGGTCAATCTAAGCCGCTATTGCCGCAAGAAGATTATTGGATAAGAACATTAGATATTCTTGTCCACCTTGTTTTGCCAACAATTGCATTAACTTTGATTTCCCTAGCAGGATATGTCCGCTTCTCTAGAGGAACACTTTTGGAAGTTTTAAATCAGGATTACATAAGAACTGCAAGAGCAAAGGGATTAACTGAGCGTACTGTAATTATGCGCCATGCATTTAGGAATACTCTCATTCCGCTAACTACAATTTTGGTGGCAGATATCGTTGGTATTATTGGTGGAGCTATTATTACTGAGCGAGTATTTGGTTGGTATGGAATGGGAACCCTCTTTAATAAGGCAATTTCGACTATTGACCTAAATCTCCTAATGGGAGTCTTCTTCATAACAGCTACTCTGGCTGTTTTAGCCAATTTAATTGCAGATTTGCTTTATTCAGCCCTTGACCCACGCATTAGAGCTGGGAGTGGAAAGTGAAAATTCTCAAGCTTGGCAAGAAGAAACAAGTAAGTGAAAATCTTGATTTGACTGGCGAGAATGCAATTGCCAATAAAGAAACTGCTGGCTTAAGTCAGAGCCAGATTGTTTTAAAGCGCTTTTTACGTCATAGAGCTGCGGTATTCTCAGTGGGAATGCTTATTTCAATAATTATTTTTGTTTTCTCAGCGATTGATTCAAAGATTGGCCCGATATCTATTAATGGTTGGTGGAAGCATAAAACTGATGACCTTCCTCCGTTGCTTTATGAAGGTTGTCCAGATGGGACTGTTGGTTGTCCAACAATCTCACTGAAACCAAAATGGCTTGGAGGAGCAGGTATTGGTTTTGGAGAGCACCCATTTGGCCAAGATGACATTGGCCGCGATTATTTTGCGCTAGTAATGAGAGGGGCGCAGCGATCCGTGATGGTTATGTTCATCATTGGGTTTTTTGCCGCCACCATTGGCATCGTTGTAGGAGCAGTTGCGGGATACTTTAGAGGCTGGATTGATGCGGTTTTAATGCGCTTTACAGACTTTATCATCACCATACCTTCAGTGATTATTGGAGCGGTGATCGGCGCCAAGTTTGGAAACCTAGGGGCAGCAGTTTTGGCCGTTTATTTAGGCTTTTTCGCCTGGACTGGGCTCTCAAGACTTGTTCGAGGTGAATTCCTTTCCCTTCGTGAAAGGGAGTTCGTGGATGCTGCCAGAGTAGCTGGGGCATCTGCGCGCCGTATTATTTTCAAGCATATTTTGCCAAATGCAGTTGGAGTTATTATTGTCTCAGTTACCTTACTTCTCTCTGGAGCAATTTTGCTTGAGACTGCGCTTTCATATCTCGGCTTTGGAGTTGTTTCACCCGATGTCTCACTCGGCCTATTGATAAGCAACTATCAGGCGGCTTTCTCCACTCGCCCCTGGCTCTTCTGGTATCCAGGATTCTTCATCATTGCAATTGCTCTCTCCATAAATTTTATTGGTGATGGACTGAGAGATGCCTTTGATCCAAGACAAAAAAGGGCGATTAGCAAAAAAGAGAGATTACGAGCGATGGTGGGAATAAGAAACAAAGAATAAAGTCATCTAAACATTATTAATAGAACACTTATTGCAATGGGAATGTAAAAAATACCACTAATCCTTCGCGATTCTGGAGCTAATTTGCTCTCCAAGCTTCTCCTTCTTATCCATTCTTGGCGAGATATATAGGCGGCTGCGCCTGAATCTGTCAGCGGGGAGTCGCTTGGACGTACTAGTTCGCTATTTTCAAGATTTATGCCACGAAAATCAGTGGGGTGCACTCTCTTGAAGTGATAGCGACTCGGTGCAACTGCAGCCCAGGCTTTGATTGTCCTATCCTGCAAAGTCATAGTCAGGCAGTATTTGGTTTCAATCGCTGATATGTATTTCCAAGGAATTTTATGAGTGCTTAGTGGATTGATCACTTCAATGTGTGAGGCGTAGATTTTCAACTTTGGACGAATCATCACTAGATAAATCAGGGCTGCGATGAGGTATAGATAGGGAGCTGAAGAGATCAATTCTTCTCTGCTCCCATAAAAAAGGCTTTGTGCAAGTGAGCCAAGAAGTAATCCGATTCCTATATAACCCAGGAGTACTGAACTAGTTGCTCTAAATGTTGAGATTATCTCCATAGTCAGACCCTACTAGCCCGACAAATAAATTCTTAATGCCCAGGGAAGTCACTTGTGGCCCCTCTCTTAGGCCACTAGGCTCAAATACTGTAATTTCATAGAAGTACTCAAGTACTCCAGGATAGAGAGTGGTTAACAAGATGAGTAAGTCAGTATCTCTAGAAGCTTTTGGCCTCTCTAAAGAGTTTGGCTATATGCAACATAGCGATCCAGTTGCATCACTATCAGATGCAAATGCGGCTTGGGATGAGATGGCGCGAAACTTACCTAAATATCTAGTGGGCTCAGATTTTAGGGTCCGGGTTAAATCACTTCCACCATTCAAAATGGATGCGCTAGCAAGCGAGGGCGAAGTTAGACGTGCAATGCTCGCCCTTTCCTATATCGGCATGGCCTATCAATGGTCAGAAAGTGAAGCAGCCCATGTGATTCCTTCAGTTTTAGCAAAGCCTTGGTATGAGTTAGGGGTCAAAGTCGGTCGCCCGCCAATTCTTAGTTATGTCTCATACTCCATTGATAACTGGTATCGCCTCGATCCAAAAAAAGAAATTGAGTGCGGCAATATCGCACTCTTGCAATGTTTCCTTGGGGGACAGGATGAAGAGTGGTTCATTCTCATTCACATTGATATTGAAAAAAAGGCTGGCATAGCCCTTCATGCAATAGAACTCGCCCAGAAGGCAGTGGTTGCTAATGACAGCGACGCACTAGATATCGCTCTTACGCAGCTAAGAGATGGCATCAAGAGTATGTATGACGTATTGGCTCGAATGCCTGAGAAGTGTGATCCATATGTTTATTTCCATAGGGTCAGGCCATATATCTTTGGCTGGCGCAATAACCCAGCTCTTCCAAATGGCGTTGTTTATGAAGGCGTTGAGGCCCTTGGCGGCAAGGGAATGACTTATCGAGGAGAGACTGGCGCCCAGAGCGCAATTGTTCCAGCACTAGATGGAGTCTTAGGAATTGAACATGAAAGAGATGAGCTTCGAGAGTATCTAATGGAGATGCGCGAATATATGCCGCCAAAGCATGTGGCATTTATTGAAGCTGTTGAGGCAGGTCCATCGGTTAGAGAGTTCGTTAAGAAGGTTAATCGCGCCTCAACAACAGAGCTCTTTAACCAATCTGTTGAGCTAGTTGCAGAATTTAGAGCGATGCATCTTGAGTATGCCGGGCAATACATTCATGCCCAGGCCCAGAAAGCCCCAGGAAACCCATCAGCTGTTGGTACAGGTGGAACTCCCTTTATGACCTATCTGCGTAAGCATCGAGATGAAACAAAGGCGCAGAGCCTTTAAATCACCAGATTCGAACGCGCTCACTCTCAGCCATAAAAAGAGCATCTCCAGCTTTAACTCCAAAAGCTTCATGAAACTCGCTTAGATTCTTTAATATCTGATTGCAACGAAACTCACCTGGTGAATGTGGATCTGTTGCAAGACGAACCTTCATCGCCTCGGAGCGAATCTTGGAGCGCCAGATTTGAGCATAGCCAAGAAAGAATCTCTGATCTCCGCTAAAACCATCAATTACTGGAGCTTGCTTTTCACCAAGTGAAATTTGATATGCCTTATAGGCAATAGTTGATCCGCCAAGATCTCCGATATTTTCACCGATAGTAAGAGCGCCATTTACTTTAGTATCTGGCACCTCCTCTGGAGCAAGAGCGTTGTATTGCTCAATCAATTTTGAGGTCCGCTTTTCAAATTCCACTCTATCTTGATCGCTCCACCAATTAGATAGATTGCCATCGCCATCATAACGAGATCCTTGATCATCAAAGCCATGGCCGATCTCATGGCCAATGACAGCGCCAATTCCGCCGTAATTTGCAGCATCATCTGCCTCAGGATCAAAAAATGGTGGCTGAAGTATCGCTGCTGGGAAGACAATCTCATTCATAAGCGGGTGGTAATAGGCATTAACAGTTTGCGGAGTCATTAACCACTCGCTCTTATCAACTGCTTTCCCCACCTTGTTATATTCATAATCATTTCTAAACTTTGAGATTCTGGCTAAGTTGCCCATTAGATCGCCACGCTTAATCTCTAGCTTTGAATAATCACGCCACTTATCTGGATAACCAATCTTTGGAGTGAACTTCTCAAGCTTTTCAAGTGCCTTGACTTTGGTCTCATCGCTCATCCAATCAAGTGATTTAATGCTGATGCGATAAGCCTGGATCAAATTAGCAACTAGCTCAACCATCCTTGATTTAGCCTCGGCTGGAAAATGCCGTTCTACATAGAACTGACCAACTGCCTCACCCAGGGCGCCTTCAACTAGGGCTACACCGCGCTTCCATCGCTCTTTAAGAACTGGGATTCCGGTTAGGGAGGTGCCATAAAAGGCGAAGTTTTCGTTGACAAATGGGCTACTTAAGTATGGAGCCGCACTTGAGATTAAGTGCCAAGTCAGCCAAGAGCGCCATTTCTCAACATCAAAGCTTGCAAAGAGCTTGCCCATGCTCTCAATGAAATCTGGTTGAGCAATAACTACTGAATCAAGTACTGATCGTGGGATCCCGGCGTTATCAGCCCATAGCTGCCAGTTAAAGGGGGCTGCAAGGCTAGATATCTCAGCCAGGCTCTTCTTATTAAAGGTTAACACCGCATCGCGGCTGCGGACCGTATCCCAGTGATGAGAGGCGATCTCACTTTCTAGCGCCATAATCCGAGCCGCATGAGATTTTCCATCACTAATTCCAGCTAGATCAAACATCTTGGCAATGTGGATTAGCAGCTTCTCTCGTAGCTCCCTATGGCTCTCTTCTCGGTAGTAGGCCTCATCAGGAAGACTT
>Ga0208147_1000702_pt1 | contig 11366 bp, 22 predicted proteins | sample DEB3_08_DNA_FD_184520 | JGI IMG/M metagenome (GOLD analysis project Ga0208147, IMG submission 184520) | Aqueous microbial communities from the Delaware River and Bay under freshwater to marine salinity gradient to study organic matter... | ecosystem: Environmental > Aquatic > Marine > Coastal ... | reverse complement strand
TGCTGACGGACAAATCGGAATGCTTGGATGGCGTCAGGGGACAATCAGCGGAAGCGGCTCCTACGCTTACATCGCCGGAACGCTAAACAATCCGGGGCAATATCAAACCGCGTGCGCGGCGGCATCAGGGAATGCATCTTCGCTCTATGTCGGAGGCAGCGCGCTTTCGCCTTTTGTTTTTGTTGACGCTTCTACGCCGATTCAGTTTGAGGTCAGAATTACGTTTAAGCTAAACCAAACCACGGTAACTCGTTTTCGCATTGGAGTGATGAATGACTACTCTGCCGTATCTCCGGGGCGCGGCGAGTATTTGCGCTACGACACAAGCAGCGGCGACACGAACTTTATGGCCGTAGTAAAAGACGGTGGTGCAGAGACGGCGACAAGCCTCGGTGTCGCAGCAGATACAAATTGGCATACGCTGCGAATCCGGAACACCGGAACAAACCTAGAATACAAAATGAGCATGAACACGAGCGGAGGCGCGTTTGGAAATGAGGTCACTGTTACAAACACAAACAGCGTAGGAGGAATTACGCGCTACATTTGCGGCATTATTGGGAACGACGCCACGGCAGCGGCAAAGTCATTTATTCTCGATGCGGTAAAACTTCGCGCAGTAGTCTCACGATAACTTAAAACATGGAACCTTCGATAGAACTTTTTGAGTGGCTGCATAAACTTGGCGGAATCGGCTACGTTCTTATTGGAGGCGGCGGATTTTTGTTTACGTGGTATCTCCGCAAAAACCTCAACGAGCAAAAGGCCATGCGCGAGGAATTGCGTCATTTTAACCGGATTCTTCTCGGGATGCTGTTGAGCAAAAACGAGGAACCAAAAATGCAGGAACTTGCGGACTTCATCCTCGCCTCAGAGCAGAAGGAAATGCATAAATGAAAGCACTCGTAATTGAGGACTCAGAAGATGAACGTGACATACTTTGCGATTATCTGCGTAGTCTCGGCTTCGATACTATGGTGGAACGCTCGACGCTAAAGGCTGCGATTGAGACCTTGAACAAGGAAAAGTTTGATTTGATAACGCTAGACCTTCGCTTGCAGGACTCCACACCGGAGACAACGCTTGCTAGCCTGCCAGTAATTGCGTCCTACGCTGGCAACACGCCCGTTTTAGTTGTGACTGGGCATACGTCCTTTATTGCGCCTTGTGTCGCCAAATACGCGCAGGGATTGCTTGCGAAGCCGTATGGCTTCCGCGATTTTGGCAAAGCCGTAGAGTCGGCAATCACGAGCAATAAATACCGTCCGCTGTTCCCCGTTGCGATGTTGTTTCTTTCGCAGCTCAAAGGATTCAAGCCGCAACCCGCATGACATACCGACGAATCTGCTACTTTCTTTCCGCCTCGCTCACTGTTCTCTCGCAGCATCCAAACCAGCCCGCGAGTGCTTGGGAAGTCGCGAAACTCGTTGCGGCGATGTTAACGGGCGGCATTATCGCGCTTCGTGCATTGGAGGCGCAACCGACCAACAACCAGCAATGAAAATGATTGCCGCGATTATCGCATTACTTTGTGCCGGATGCGTTACGCATTCCGTGATTCAAGCCAAGACGGTTCACGTAACGATTAAAGCCGAAACCAAGCTCAACGTGAAAGGACTGCCATTGCCATGACAAACGAGCAAATCAAAGCCATTCAGAAAAAGATTGGCGCAATTCCAGACGGATTTTGGGGGCCGAAAAGCATTGCCGCGTGTCAGTCGTATTTGCGCTCACTCATGCCGAAAGATAATCCGTGGCCCGCAACGAATCAAGAGGCGTTGACGGCATTCTACGGTAGTGCTGGCGATGAATCGCGGCTTGTATCCATGCCTATTCCAGACGGTGTGACGGTCAAATACGAAGGCGATATTGTGAAGCGCGTCAGATGCAATGAGCGCGTTGCACATTCGCTTTCTCGCGTGATTAAAAGCCTCGCAGATACATGCCCGCACGTCCTTTTGGATTACAACGGATGTTACAACAATCGCGCAATGCGCGGAGGCTCGCTCCCATCATTGCACGCACGCGGGGCGGCAATCGACTTTATGGCGGGAACTAATGGGAATCATACTCCGTGGCCCGTCGCATCCGATATGCCGCTTGAGGCAATGGAGTGCTTTGCGCGTGAAGGATGGAAGTCCGCAGGGGCTTTCTGGGGTAGGGATTCCATGCATCACGAAGCAACGCGTTGATCTTGTTCTCTGTGGCATCTCACGCACACTGGAACCACGTCATACCTGTTTTCAAACGCATACCCGTTATGATGGTGATAATGCGCGGCCATTTGCTCGCAGTGTGAGCATTTCAAGCTGCTGGCTTTCGGCATTCTACCAAACCTTACGCGCTGATTCACCACTGCTCTAGCTCTTACCTTTTCAGGGCATTTCTCTAGTTCCTTTTTGTTTCTACGGATTGCAATCGCGCTTCGTTTCTCTGGATTTCTTTTTGCCCATTCAGCAGCCTTTTTTGAACGCTGGCACACATATTCTGGGTCTTTGATTTTTTCCGCCTCCCATTTTTTATACATGGCGTAAGCGCATTTTTTTGCAGTTAGACTTTCTTCCGAAAAGCCCGCGCTTTGATTTACTGAACCATTCAAGCGGCAATTCCAGACGGCATTTAGAGCATTGTTTTTGCATGTGCGAATACAAGCATTTCAAAGCGATTATGGCAAGACTATTATGGCACTTCCAAGCAACGCGATAATTTTCTTCGCCCGCAAACCCGCATGGATGCTTGATTTGCGAGCATCTTGAAAAAATAATGAAGATTTTTGTTGCGCGAATCATCGTTGCTGCTATTTCTTCAATCGTCCGACATGAAACGGACACAACAAAAAACTAAAACAATGAACACCGAACAAACTCCAATCGCGGAAGAAATCGCGAACGAAACGCAAATCAGGGCGCACCTGATTAAACTACTCACGACCCTCGACGCGCATATCGTCACGGGACGAATCAACGAACCGCTCGCAATCGAACGATTCAAAGCAGCGGCGGCATTATTCCCGCACCTTAACTTTATGAGCATTCGCCATGAATCCCGATAACCGAACAGCCAAAAACACGGATGCCGACTTTCTCGACAAACGCGCAGAAGCAAAGCGCGACATTCGGCCTTACGAAGTCGTTGTCGGTGGACTCATCACAAAACACTATGGATGGTTCTACACCGCGATTGAAGCCGCAGAATTTCGCCAGCAAATGCTTTCCCGAATGAGTAAAAACAAAATCACCGTTGTAATCAACGAAGTCCGCTTTAACTGGTATGACTACAACCATGAACTCTAAAATCAAACATTTCGTGAACAAAACTGACCAACGTGTTCATCGACTGCTTTCAATCAAAAGCGGTCTGAATGTTGAACAGATTGCCGAAATCCTTGGCATCGAACGCCACATTGCAATCCAAAGCGTCATGTTCCTTTGCGGACTTGGCGAGGCGAAACAAAACGAACCAACATACTCACTCAAATGAAAAACTACGAAGACGAAACCTACTCCGAGCGCATCAACCGCTTAAACCGCATTCACTCTATCGGAACGCTTGCCCGTTACCGCCGCGCAAAAACGGCATTCGCGCTGTTCTGCTTCCTTTTTCCCGCGTTTATCATCGCACTAGCATACGCAGTCTATGTCTTATTTACCAAGTGACCCTGCCGCAATCGTGCTATACGCGGTTCTCGCGTTGGCCGTCCTTTTGACAATTAGAAACAACAACCAATGACATTCACAAAAGCAACACGAACATCCATTAAACCGCTGATTGGACTATTCGGAGAATCAGGCGGCGGAAAAACATTGTCTGCGCTCTTACTTGGGCGCGGCATCGTAGGGCCGGAAGGTAAACTCGGCATGATTGACACCGAGAACGGGCGGGGAAGCATTTTCTCCGACATTGTGCCAAACGGGTATGACGTTCTCGAAATTGGCGCACCATTCACGCCACAAGCATATATCGACGCCATTGACGCAGCGGAACAAGCCAGAATCCAATGTCTTGTAGTCGATTCCACGTCTCACGAATGGAACGGAGAAGGCGGATATCTCGACATGAAAGAAGCCGCGCTCGACCGCATGGCAGGAAACGACTGGCGCAAACGCGAGGCGTGCAAGTTCGCAGCAAGCGCACAGTGCAAGCCGGAGCACAACAAGTTTGTGCAACGCCTGCTTCGTGCTAAAATGGCCGTAATCCTCTGCTTCCGAGCCAAGGATAAGGTGAAGATGGAAAAGGACGGCAACGGAAAAACGAAGATTGTCTCAGATGAACACGTTTCGCCAATCTCTGAAACCGGACTCATTTTCGAGATGCTGATTGCCGGAGAAGTCTATGCAAAGGATGCCGTTGGCGGATATTTCCGATGCACGAAGTTCACTCACATGGACTTGAAGCGCATTCTCCCCGAAGGCGAGCAAGTCGGCGTTTTGACAGGCAAGGCAATCGCGGAATGGTGTAACGGCGGGGCGAGCATGGCTAAAGCGCAACCGACAGCGAAATCAGTGTCAGCCAAGGCGCGCTGTTGGGAAATCGTCGCCAAGAACGTCGCCGGTCTCACGAAGGAAGGCTACAAGTCCGCGCTTGTCTCCATGTCGCTAATTGACGAATCAACCGACCTTTCAGCCGTCACAGAGGCGCAATGGGCGGCGATTTACGCTCAACTCGCGGAGTTCTACAAATGAAATCCCGCCTAATCGCAATCGCAATCGTCGCGGCGTTTGTCGCGGCAATCAAAATCACACGAAAATGAAAACAAAAGCAATAGCGTTAAGGTATTTCACTGATCACCCTGATAAAATTGACGATGTAATGAAGGCGTATTTTGCGTTTCACGCATCAAATATCCACGAGCCGGGCGCACACAACTTCACAAACGGAGCGCGTCAATGCAAGTGCGTATGGTGCGGGCGTTCTCGTGAAATGGTCCGATACGACGATGAGCCAGCACGGTGTATGAAAAAACCATCAGCAAGCCACCCATCGGATATTATTTTGAACGAAGAAAATGCTGCGTTTGCTCTTATTGAACGCGCTCAAAAAATAGTCCCTGATATTATATCTAAGCGCGGTATGAACGGGGCGACGCTGGCGTTTTTGCATTATACGCACGGATTTGATCCAGAAACTGTTGCCGGAGTAACTCCGGTTCCAGAGTCAATTATTGAACAATACGAACAAGAAATGGAGACTGAGCGAGAAAAGTCCCGCGCATCCCAAAAAAAGGTTGTTGTTTGCGCGGCATCCAAAAACACAAATCTACAATGATAATACCAAAATCACCCGTAATCTACGGCGTCAATCCCGCCGACTACCACAAGCCGCAAAAAGCAAAACGCGGCGAGGCTGAATACGTTATGAGCCGTTCCGAGCTATCTCGGCTCGCTAAGAATCCCGCGAAATGGTTGGAAGGCGAACCGGAGGAAAAGTCCGACGCGATGGATTGGGGCAGTCTGATTGATTGCATCGTGCTCACGCCAGAATACTTTGACGCTCGCTACGCAATCACGCCTGAGATTTACCTTGGGCCGAAAGGCGAGGAAAAGGAATGGAATTGGAATGCGGCCTATTGCAAGCAATGGCGCGAGCAAGAACGGGCGCAAGGACGCGAACCAGTGAAGCCGAAAGTCGCAAGCGAGGCGCAACTTGCCGCCCATCGACTGCGCGAGAATCCGATCATTGCGGAGTTTCTTGCGGGCGCGAAAACGCAAGCTAAGTGCGAAGTCAACTACGAGGACGACGACACCGGACTTGTAATAACGCTTGTCGGCCTTCTCGACATTGTTCCGGACATTGACGGGCGTTACGGCAACGTCCTTGGCGACCTAAAGACAACCGACGACGCCAGCGAACGCGCATGGGAGAGAACCGTTTGGAGCTACGGCTACCACGTTCAAGCCGCAATCTACCTCGACATGTTTAACGCATGTTCCGGCGAGGCACGCGAAGGGTTTGCCCACGTTATCCAAGAAAGCAGCAAGCCTTACGCAGTCGCAAGGCGTGTTCTGTCAGCCGATTACATCGCAATCGGGCGAGACACTTACCGCGAGCAACTACGCAAATACTGCCGTTGCCTGAGCGAAGGCTATTGGCCGGATTACGACGACGAGCAAGGTAACGGTTCAGTAATAATTGACGGTTTCCGTTTGGTGAATCCGCCAGCATACGCTTTCAAGCCATGAGTTACTTTCTTAAATACGAGGACGACGATTGCATCGACCTTTCTGAGTTTCGACAACCGAAATACCGCTTCCGCTGCTCTGACCGCATGTGCGGAGGGACTGATTGCTCAAACTGCTACCCATCACTAATTAACGAAAACAATACCGAAGATGACAATGACACAGACACAGACAACTAAATCACCCTATTCCATTTGTGAGAACCCTAAGACGCTTTGCCGCTCCAAAGGACTCAGCCCGCGCTGCGAATGCGGGTTCCCTCGCCACGGACTTTACACGGTCAAGGGCAGCGAATTGAACGCACTCCGCGAGCTACGCAAGAAACTCGACGTTGAGAAACGCCAGAAAGAACGTGCGAAACGGGAGGCGGCACGAAAACTCCACGACAACGCAGGACGATGAAACAATCGCCCACAAAACGCTCGCTCGCGCTGTTGCGTGAAACCTGTGACCTTGTTGAAGTTACTGAGCATTGGAACCCCTTTGCCAGAATCCGAAAAGATTTGTATGGGTGGATTGACATTCTTGCAATTCGCGGACCCGACACAATCGCCGTGCAAACGACGAGTTGGAGCAACGTTAAGGCTCGCATCAAGAAAATCGAGGAATCCGATTCAATCGCCGCCGTCCGAAAGGCCGGATGGATTATCGAGGTTCACGGCTGGAAGAAAGGAAAGGACGGCAAGTATGTCGTCCGCATCGAAAACATATCATGATCGCCCTAGCAATCCTATCCACGTTCATCTTCTGTTCGCAAATCGCGATTATCGTCGTTCTCCAAGGCATTTACGCCGAACTGAAAACCCCGAAGCAGACTGTTATCGTGGTGCAGAAGCGGGAGAACGATGATGAGCAGGGGATTAATTTTAATAACTAGCTTGCATCGGTTCTGCTAATATTCGATAACGGGAACGTCGAAAGACGCAGGACCGAAAGCCTGATTCACACTAAACATGATACACACAGACACCACAATTCCGGAGCTAGCTTGGCTTGCTTCATGTGCCACTTTCGGGGCTGGCTTCGGAATTGTGGTTTTTGTTTGTAACTGACATGAAGCGTTTTACATCATCCGAAAAATGGGCATCCCCTTGGTTCCGAAAGCTACCGCCGAGGCTCAAATTGCTTTGGCTATGGCTTTGCGATAACTGCGATAGCGCAGGCGTTATCGACTTTGACAGCGAGCTTGCATCGTTCCAAATTGGCGAAACGGTAGAGTCGCCGGAAATAAAGGCTTTTGACGGGAGGGTTGTTGAATTGGAAAATGGCAAGCTACTCGTCGTCAAATTCGTTCAATTCCAATATGGGGTTTTGTCCGCTGATTGCCGTCCCCATGCTGCTATTTTGAAGAAAATCGAATCTCACGGCATCGCCGATATGATTAGCAGCGATACCCTTTCCAAAGGGTATCCAAAGGGTATAGATACCCTTGAAGACAAAGACAAAGAAAAGGAACAAGAAAAAGAACAAGACAAGACACCGCCGATTCCGAAAAAAAAGAAAGAACCCGCGCAGACCGACGAGGAATGGATTGCCGGACTGCAATCCGTCCTTGCCTACGAGCATTTGAACGTAGCTGCCGAGTATTCCCGCGCAAAAGTTTGGTGCCAATCGAACAATCGCCAATGCACGCGGAGGTTTTTCACGAACTGGATCAATCGCGCATCGGACAATAAACGCGAGATTGTGGCGCAAAATCCGGTAGCGCAACAGCCCGCGAAACCAAAAGACACCCGAACACTCGACGAAAGGCACTGGGCCTACTGGCAAGCGGCGGAACCCGCGCTCAGTGCTATCGGTGAAACTCCGATGAAAATCAGCGAATGGCTACGCGCTGGAAAGCCGGAGAATTGATTTATGAAACCAAAACTAACCGAACTAACGAGCAAGCGTGACGCATTCCTGCTCGCGAAAGGACTCGCGGAATGATTTCCTATCTGCCGGACATTCACCGTTTGCTCCCGCAGTCTCCCGACAGCGAAAAAGGCGTTCTCGCTTCTCTCGTCCTTGCACCGACGCAGGTCCGCAAGCTCTGTTCCGACCACGGGATAACAAAAGCACACTTCCACATTCCGGCGCACGCAACGGTGTATGCCGCGCTGACGGAGCTTTGCGACAACGGGACGCCCGTGGATTTCCTGACCGTAACGAAACTGTTACAAAGCAGGGCGGAACTAGAAGCAGTCGGCGGCGGGGCGTTTATCAGCGAGCTTCACACGTTCCTTCCAACGGCTGCGAACGCGGCGCATTACATCGAACACGTAAAGCGCGATTTCATGGCTCGCGAGATTATCCGCATAGGCACGGAATACGCATCGCGGGCATACGAAGCTACGGAAGACCCCGAAAAACTCGCTGGCGAGGCGCACAGCGCGTTTACGGGCCTATTGGTGAAGAAGTCAAAACGCCAAACCGTGCGGGAACTATTGCAGGAAATCATGCTTGAACTGCAAAACGGGCAACCAAACGGCGAGATTATCCGCACGGGATTGGATTGGATGGACGAGAAACTCGACATTTACCGAGGGGATTTACTCGTCGTGACCGCGCCAACATCGTGCGGGAAGTCTGCGTTATCCAACCAACTTGCAATATCGGCGGCACTGACGGGCAAGCGAGTCGCGCTCTATCCGCTTGAAATGCGGCAAAAGCAAATCCTCGTTCGTTCGCTCAACACGGTTTCAGGATACAACGTGAAGTTCGCGAAAAAGGTTTTTGAGGGGAATGGCGGCGACGCCTACAAGGCAACCGTATTCACCGCGCTAAAGGACGCTGCCGTTGCGCTGGCAAAAGCAAACATTCACATGCGGGATGACCTTTATTCGCTGGAATCCATCATCGCGGACATTCGCGCAGAGCACGCGGTGAATCCGTTCACGTTCATCACGATTGACTACTTGCAGTTGATCCGCACGGCGAAGAAAACGGATAGGAGGCAGCTTGAACTGGCATACATCACGCAGACGCTAAAGCAAGTTGCGAACGAGCTTGATTGCGCCGTTATCGTGCCGTCGCAAGTGAACAAGGAAGGCGGCACGCGAGAAGCGCAGGATGCCGAAAATGACGCCAGCGCGATTATCAAAATCCACCCCGACTTGGACAGCGAGAACGAGAACGGTAAAGCAGGCGACGTGAAGCCGGGACGAGTGGAAATCTGGAAGCAGCGCGAAGGCGCGAGGCACGTTGATTTGGACGTGAAATTCAACGGCCCGCTAACGAGATTTGAGCGAAAATAACGGCTATTTTCCTCTGTAAAATTACTTTTCTTGAAAAAGTCCTTGCAATGTTTTTGAAAAAGACGATTATCGCCAAAACAAACGGAACTAGAACGAATCAATGACGACACAGAAAAAATCCAATCACGGAGGCGCACGACCCGGAGCGGGACGCAAACCGCGACAAGGCCCGAAACCGCGCAACATTTCAATCCAACTGCCAGAGGACGCTGAAAAGCTATGGTTTGCCGCGAAACGCAAGTTTGGGCTGTCGAACAGTAAGCTGGCGGCTTATCTTTTGGCGAAGTGAACAATTTGCCGTTCCTATGCCGGACGAACTACAGACACAACCTATGACCTTTCATGGGCGAGACTGTATGAAGCGCAACATGGCACTAGCCGCAGGACTATCCAGCGGAGTGTTGCGGCGGCGAAACAATTTGAGCGCGTGGAAACAATATACCGCTACAGCAAAGCCAAACGGTATGGCGTCGGGGCGGGCAATTACACCGACTTCTTTGCAGGTTCAAATCCTGCCGCGCTCACCAATTTGCCGGATGCTCGACATCGCAGGCGGAGAAACATTAGACATATAACTATGGCTGGTGGTTAGAAGAGACTCCGCACAATTTCAGACTTTTTAGGCGAGGACGGCAAAACTGATTTATGAAACAACCAACAACAGACGAGGCGATTGACGCAATGATTAACGCAGCGAACGAGATAGGCGCGGACCTTGTGCTAATTCACGCGGCTTTTATCGGCGGCATGGTGGCGATTGAGCGGGCACTTGTGCAAACAACCGGAGACTCATTGGATAAAATCGAAGGCTATTGCGACAAGGCAATCGCTACTGCGCGTTCAATCGCAAAATTACAGGCAGCAATGCCGAACAACTAATGACCGCAGAAGAGCAACACGAATGGCAATACCGCTACGACGAAGCAATCTCGCTCGGGCGGTCGCCAGAACAAGCGAAACGCGAGGCCGATGAATGGCTTGCGACGATTCGCGGGGAATCAACAGAACAACAAACACACTAAACTATGGCATCATACAACAGCACGACGTTCATCGGCAACGTCACAAAAGACCCCGAAATGAAAATGACACCGAAAGGCACGGCAATCGCGTCTTTTGGAATTGCGGTGAATGAGAAACGCAAGGACGCATCCGGCAACAGCGTGGACGACACGCTTTTTCTTGATTGCGAGGCTTACGGAAAGACCGCCGAGAACATTGGGCAATACGTCAAGAGAGGAAATCCGCTGTTCATCGAGGGAAGGCTGAAAATCGACAAATGGGAGAAAGACGGGCAGAAACATCAGCGCGTCAAAATCGTTGTTAGCGAGATGAGGCTACTCGGCGGCGGGAAACGCGAGGAAACGGCAATTCCGGCGCGGCAAGCGGCATCTAAGACGGGGCCGAAACCAGCGGCAGCGACGGGGAATGACCCTGATTTGGATGTGGCGGCAGATGAAATACCGTTCTAAGCATGGCAATTATCGCCTTTCAATGGATGCAATTTGTAATGCTGGTCGCAATCACCATGCTTTTATGGGAGATATGCGACACAATTAAACGCAAAAAATGAAAACATTCACCAAAAAGTCAGTCGCAACAGAGTTTTCGCGCAAGTTTCCAAATCACGGCAACCATACGCTTGCAAAGGCGATTATGAAAGCGCACCCGAAGCTGTTCCCGTCATTTGACGCGGCAAGGTCATCTATCCGCACCGCACGCGGAGCAAAGGGGGCAAAGCAGCGCAAGCAGGCAACAGACCTTAAGCCGCTGCGATTCATCGAGTCCATGCCAAAAAGCGTGAACGAGGTTCGCGAGACGTTCGTTATCGACGGAAAACAGCGTGTTCTTGTTCTGAGCGACATTCATTTCCCACATCACGACGAGAAAGCACTTGCGGCTGCGATTGCTTACGGAAGAAAAATCAACCCGACAATCGTTTATCTCAACG
>Ga0208147_1000701_pt1 | contig 11370 bp, 12 predicted proteins | sample DEB3_08_DNA_FD_184520 | JGI IMG/M metagenome (GOLD analysis project Ga0208147, IMG submission 184520) | Aqueous microbial communities from the Delaware River and Bay under freshwater to marine salinity gradient to study organic matter... | ecosystem: Environmental > Aquatic > Marine > Coastal ... | reverse complement strand
CCGGGAAGCAATTCGTTGACGGCCTTCATTACATCGGCGTGCTGTGCATCATGCCCTGCTAACACTGCGCCCGGCTTCATCTTAGGCAGCCAAGCGGCAATGTCGCGCTTTACGCTCTCGTAATCGTGCGCGGCATCGATGAAGACAAACGCAAGCGACTCGTCATCAAACCACTTCGCGCCGTTTGCCGAATCGTCCTCAATTACGCCAACCATGTCACGCACTCCGCACCGTTCAATGTTGCGCGTGAATTCGGCCAAGTTGCTTCCGCCGTTTGCGGCTACCGTGTCAACGTGCGCGGTTTGTCCTTCCTCGCCCTTGAAGCTGTCAACGGCGTAAATCTGGACTTGCTTGCCCGCTCGCTTGATTCGTTGCGCGAGATAGGTAATTGAGCGGCCAAGCCAGACGCCAACCTCAACGGCCTTGTCGCCGTCTTTTAGCGAGTCCGCGGCTAGTTTGTAGAAGTCAAAAAAGTTGAACCATCCCGGTATGGTTGACCAGTCATTGCCCATTCGCAGGCGTTCCATGACCGCTTGACCTTGAACATAGCGGGCCGGGGCGTTTTGTTCACTGTGCGTTTTGTCCATCGGCTCGCCCGTGAAGATCGGGTGCCGGTGCAGGAATTCAATGTGCTTGGCTTCGATAACCTGCCCGCGTGCGTAGGCAACATCGGTGAACCAGTTGTCCGAATAGACGCCCGTGAAATCGGGGTGAAACAGGAAGAAGTCCTGCCAATAGTAAGCCCGCGTGCAAATCGCCATGCAAAGCAATTTGTCCTTCCGGTGTCCGTCTGAAATTGCCAACACGGCGGGCTTTTTCAGGTCGCCAATGGCATTGAGAATCAGCGTGTCCCAGCCCTGACAAGGCACCCAATCATCGGACAGCTGAAGCATTACGTCGCCAATGCTCATTTGCGCCGCCGTGTTCCAAGCCGCAACGCAGCCTCCGCCCGGCGTGATTTCGGCATGATGGAAGCGGCGAAGCGGTTTGCTCTCTTCGTCATCCTCGTCAAACACAAAGATATGCTCAATGTTTTCGGGCTTATCGGCCATGTCCAGCCATACCTTGCGGCACAATACGGCTTGCTGCGGACGGCCTCGCGTTGCGTGCAAAAGCGAAATACGGCAGCCGCCAGCCTTAGCCAGAGCCGCACGGCGGGCAACGTCAACGGCCTCCCGGTGTCCGTTCATACGCAAGGCTTGCATCATCAAATCCTCGCCAAGCCAACCGTAGAAGCTCTGCCGATTATTCCAGTCCTTATGCAACGGCGGCGGCGTCGCCATCATTTGCCGGGCGTAGGTCAAAGCCAATTCGGGCTTGCCATAGTCAAGCGCGTTAGATGAAAGCACGCCAAGGGCTTCACGCCGAGAGGGGTCGGCACGGTAGGCTTCGTGAAGCAACGTCTCCCGCATAACAGCGTCGTCAGTCATGCGAGCTAAGTTCATCAGCATTTCATACTTCTCGGCTCGCCCCAAGCGCGGGTCTTCAAATGCTTTTTGCGCCGTGCGAATGCTGCCTTCCTTGTCGCCAATGCCCATCAATTCGCCGTGCAAATGATAGAGCAAACCGGGATGCATTTCGCTCTCGGGAATGCTCTTGAGGATTCGCAGGTTGCGCTCATTGCTGCCGCTCTTATCAAACCGGGGCGAGTGCAAAATAACCACTCGGTCATCCTGTGCGCCTTGAATTGGCTCAATATCGAACTTGAAACACTCGTGGACGGGATACTGCCAGCGTCCGCAAGTGCGATTGATAAGCCTTTCACGCGGGACGCTCACGCCCAAGCCACTGATTTTGTAGGGGAAAACATACGTCGCATAAAGCCCTTCGCGTGCGTGCTGGCGAATCAGTTCGCCGCCGCTTTCTAGCGTGTCGTCCGAGTCGCACCAGAAACACCAGTCGTTAGAGGCCAAGTCAAAGCTCATTTGGCGGGCCGCTGCGAAGTCGTCAACGTGCTTCCAATCCTCATGTCCCGGCTTGTTCTTATACTCGCCCCACACAAGCGGAATGCCCAATTCAGCAAGCACGCGCCGGGCGATGGATTCGGTGTCGTCCGGTGTCGCGCAACCAATAGCGCGGACAAGGACAACCTCATCGCAATGCGGGGCGAAGTTTCTCAGGCAGCGTTCAATGTATTCGGACACGTTGCCGACAATCATGGTCAAACTGACTTTGCTCATAGCCAAGCCTCCAGTGTAAAGCGGCATTCGCCGCAGGTTAAAGTCTGAAACGCCCGCGTATTAAACCCGCGCCGGTCAAGCTCATCTTGTGCGGCTTTCAATCGCGCAGGCTTGCTGTCTTTCTTGAGCGGGAAGCGTTTAGTTGGTTTCGGTGGTTTCATAAATCAAAAGCCCGCACACCGTTTGCTTTGAACGACGCGGCGAGGCGGCGTAACGGCGGCGGGCAATTCGGGTCTGTCGTTCAAAGCGATGCGATTCAAGCGTCGCCAAAACTCATGTCAAGAGGCAGAAACAAAAAAGCCCCGGTGATTAGCCGGGGCTTGTGAGTGTGTTGCGAATTAGTCCAGACGTTTCAAAACTCGCCCACCAGTGGACAGGCCGCGAGCGTAGCCATAGTTGCACTCCATCGCTAGGAATCTGGTCCCCGTGGAGTTATCATAGAATTTGCGCAGGCCCAAAGTAAGGCCGGTCTCGGGGTCAGTCACCGGGCCAGCGGCCTCGTAGGTGTTGCCGGATTGCGGAGCGAGGTAGCGCATCGCAATGGCGATTGCATTCGGATGGCACGCGAAGCCCATGACGGACGCGCCGTTGAACAGGTTGTTCAACTCATACAGGTCAAACCCAAGAGCGCGGCGGACGCGGCCCTCTTGGATAACCTGATTGTCAGCGAAGGCGTAAGCCTGAACGAAGTTCGTGACGGAGAGCAGCGCGTCCATCGGCGTGCAATCCAGAATCAGCGAGCGCGGGTCCATCGGCACGTCATTCTGGTTGAGCAGCAACCGAGTGGCGCGAAGCTGAGGAACGTCAAGCGCGGTGCTAGACACGGCAGTGGCGAGCGAGAAGTTCGCCGTAGTCACGAGGCTCAGAATGTCCTGCATGACAAGCGAGGCAAGGGCCGCGCCCTGCTGACGGCCAAAGCTCTCAAGGCTGGACGCCGAGGAGTTCGCGGCGGTCAAGTCATCCTGCCCGACGGCGAGGAACTTGTGGCCGGTAAGCGAGACGGTAACGACGGTCTTAGTGCCGTTGCAGACCGCATACGATCCGCCAAACGTAGTGGCCGTCAGGTTGGACACGACGGGAACCAAAACGCTCGCACCCTTGGTGCCGGGCGAAGCGGAGAAGTTGGTCGAGAAAGCGCGGAGCGGGGCGAGGACTTTGACAAACGCCTCAAGTGCGCTTTGTGCAAAAATCTCGTCATCGAGGTTGGTATATGTAGCCATGTGTTTGTTTGTTTATGTTACTTGCTGAGAGCGGCGAGTCGGGCAGCGTCATTTGCGGCCCGAATTGCTTTCCGGTTTTCGCGGAAATAGATTGCCCGTTTATTCGGGTCAGTAATAGCGGCGAGTGCGGCAGCGTGGTCAACCGGAGTGCCGGAAGCGTTGCCGGAAGGGGCGGCGGCAACAGGAGTCACGCCAATGCCCGCAACGATTTCAACCGCCTTGGCCGTCGCCGTCTTGGTCACGCTGTCAGCCAGCTTAACCTTGTCAGCTTCAAGCACGGCAACCTTAGCAGCGAGCGCATCGCGTTCTTGAATCAGCGCAACCTTTTCGGCGGCGAGAGCATTGCGGGCGGCATTCGCCTCGGTGAGCAGCGAGGACGCATCAATCGCGGCCTTGGCGTTAGCTTCGGACTCAGCCTTGAGACTGCCGATTTCGGCCTTGAGGTTTGCCAGTTCTTGAAGTGCGGTCATAAGTTTGGCTTCTCGTTACATTACGCCGCCTTATCTGTCAAGAGTGCGAGCAGTATTTTTTTTGCTTCGTTGGAATCACGCACCATTTCGTCAACGAGTTTAACGCCTGCGGACTGGTAACCCATGAACGTTTGCCCCTGCATCGTTTCGTCATCCATACCGGGCCGGTGCTTTTTCACGTGTTCTTTGAAAACCTCGGCAAGGCTGTCCACTTTGGCTTGGATCTCGGCGGCTTGGGCTTCGGAAAGCGACGTGCCGGGAACGCCCGCGCCCTTGAATTTACCGCTGCGGAAAACGTTCACGATGATTCCCATTGCCTTCGCCATCGCGGAAATGTCCTGATGCGCTACATAAACGCCAATGCTGCCAACCTCTGCGGATGGAGTGGCGAGGATTGCGCGGGTAGGAGCCGCAAGCCAGTAAGCCGCCGAGCAACACAGACCTCCTGTGAAGGAAATCGTCGGCTTGGTAGCCGCAACGTCTTCAATCAGGCTCGCAAGCTCTGGTGTGCCTGTGACCGTGCCGCCCGGCGAATTGATGTCTAGCAGGATGCCTTTGACTGCGGGATTGGTAGCCGCGTCTTCAAGTTGTGTGCGGATGGATTCGGGCCGCGCAAAGCCTAGCTTGGAAGCAAAGGCTGGCAGCCCTGCGACAATGGGGCCATGAATCTGGATTGTGGCAACGCCGTCGCCGTCAACTTCAACTCCCTCGTCCTCTTCGTCATCCTCAAACAAGTCGCTGAAGATGTCGGCTTGAACTTCCGACAGCTTGGCAAACCATCGGCGCGGTTCAATGAGCAGGAGTTCCTGAGTTTCTAGGATGGCTTTCATTCGGTGGGTGCATCTACGCCCGCAATTTCCTTTTGGGCTGAAGTGATTACTAGCGACGGGTTGGAATTGCGCTCCTGCAAGAATGCCAGCACGTTGCCGATTGCGACGTTGTGCTTCGTTGCAAGCTCTGCGGCAGTGGCAAAAAGGTCGTCAACCTCGGCCTTTTGTTGCGCCCGCTCCTCCTGCCAGTCTTTGCCGCGCCGGGCTGCTAGGTCGCGCAGCGTAACCATGCCCAGCTTGTATTCCTCGCGGTCCACTTGCGAAGAATACCCCTTGTCTGCGGTCAATTCCTCTGGTGTTTGGTGCGAGAACTTCCACCAGTCGGCATTCGCGGGAAGCTCGCCAGCCTTTACGGCCTTGGCAATGCGCCAAGCATCAATGCGCGTCGCCATTTTCTGCGCGATGGCTTGATATTTTTCAACGGTGGTTTGCGCCACCTCCATGACCATCCGCAGAGACGCGCCGCCGATTTTGCTCGCGTCATACGTGAGTTCAACCGGCCAGTTTATGGCCTGCAAACCATCCCGCGTGACACGCTCCCAAAACGCCTGCGAGTTTTGCGACGGCCTAGAGCTTTCGGGAAACTCCACCTTGCTGCCGCTATTGGCGCGGAACACGCGAATTGAGCCGCCGTCCACACGCTCCTCGTAGATGGTGCCGCCATTCGCCCCCGTGTAGCTCTGCATTTCGTCCGCGTCAGGGTCAAGTGCGCCTTCCTCGGTATGTTCTACCACGGCGTAACTGGCTTCTTTCTTGAGCGCGAGCCGCAAGAATTCAAACGCTTGCTTGCGGTCCTGCCAGTCACGAATACCGGACGCAATGCGGCTCACTCCGCGAACCTGTTCAGCAAAGTCAGGCTCAAAATAAAGCACCAAGTCTGCCGCGCTCACCTCTTGAAACGCCGTGAAATCAGCGTTGTAAATCCGGTAGCCAATTGCCCGGCCATAGTCATTCAGGATGACGCCGTTAATAATTGGCCTGCCAGCGAACGCTCCGCTTTCCACCTTTGGCAACTCGCTAGGCGAGCCGATGCGATGCGCGGGAATAAGCTGAATCTGCGGGTAAGCAGCGTCTTCGCTTTGAGTGAGCAGGATTCCAATGTCGCCGTCCCGAATAATGGACGTCAGAGAGACTTCAAGCGCGGAGTTCCAATCATACGCGCCCCCGCCAAGCACACAAATCTTGTGCCACTCGTAAAGCAACGCCTCGGCTTGCTCACCCCATGCCTTATCCGCGCCATAAAACTGAGGGATAAACGCATTGCCAACCGACACGCGGGCAATCGTCTTGATTGCGTTTTGCAACGGCGGGCAGTTGGCAAAGAGATACCGGCCAAGGCTCAAGAGTTCGCGCTGCCCGGCTGCCGCGATGTTGGAAAAGTCGCGGGCCTGCGTGATTATGTAAGGCCGGTTTCTGTCCCATCGCGCCGCGTCGTAAAGCGTATTACCTTGGGTGCTGTATGGCTTCCCGTAGGCGTCAAGGATTCGGATGGGCTGGGTTGCCATAATCAACGCTCGGGAATGTAATTGTCAAAGTTGCAACGGGCGCGAGTCACCAATGCGCCGTAGTCAGTCGGATTAAGTTTCCGCAAGGCGTAGCGGCATTCTTCCAAAACCTCGCGCACTGGCATGACAAACGACTTGCTTGTGGACGTGTTTCCGCTGCTCCACGAAAGGATAGTCTTGCCCTCCGTAATCATGGTTTTGGCCTGACTACGGATGGCGAGAACTTCGGCCTCTGAAAAGTCGGCGAAAATACCGGTTGCCATGCCGCGCAACTTAAATCAGCAAAGCTAATTTGACAAGCCTTGATAATTAGGCGGGCTGAAATCGCATCAAGTGCGACGTTTTGCAATTTACTTCCAATGGCATAGGGCTAGGCTGCGCCCATGAAAACGAACACGAACTCAGATACGACAACAAACCCAATCGTCATTGGCGAAAAAATTGGTTACCACGTTCTTCTCGGGCATTACAGCAACTTGAGTTCAGCTTTTTACGACGAGCGTGGAACTTTCAAAGTAAAATACACCGGCCCCAAAAAGGATTCCGCCGGGCGCGTGTGGCAAACCTTTACAACCGGCGTCCGCAGTTTTGCTTGCTGCGATTACACCCGCAAATGCAACGCCTACGCTTACACTTGCGAATGAAAACGACCTACGCTTGGAAAACCTACACAAGCAAAGACGGCAAGCGTCGCGTTTGGTATGACCGGCGGCTGCGCTTGTGGACCATGCAGGAACTTGACGCAAACGGCAATCAAACCCAAAGGGAGTGCGAATACACTGCGGACAAACAGTGCGCCTTTGATTACGTTGGCTTCAACTCGTAATCAATAACACCTCCGCGACTGAACGCAGATGCGTCCATAGCTACGTATGCTTGGAGCAGACAATCAGAATAATGATTGTTTCCGCTGTCCTTCCACTTTGTCACGCTTCGCCCGTCCCGCTTGTCGGTCACTTGCTTTTCGTCTTGAAGCTCTGCAATGAAGTCGGAGCCTACGTCAACCGGAAGCTCAAATTTTGGTCCCTTCCCCTTGAGGACAAACAAGTAAAGCCGGTCTTTGTAAGAGCCGTTCGCCCATTCAATGCGCGTGACTCCCTTTGAACTTGCGTTCTTCGTGCCGATAAACGGGTCAATCGCCTTCACGCGATACGGGCGTTGAATCATGCTGCCGCTTGCCGTCTTGTGCGCGAAGCTGTCTTGAGCAGAGCCGCGCATGGCAATCCACGAATATCGGACGCACTCGCGGAGAATTTCCGTTGCCCGGTTGCCGTCGCCAGAGTCAATGAACACGCCCCGGTTCGCTATGCCGTTGGCCGTTTGATAGGCTCGCAGGTCGTCAAAGGTGGACAGGCTGCCGTAGTCCACAACCCGCATCTCGCCGCCCTCGCGCAATTGGGCAAACACAAAGCGCAGGTAATCTTTCTGAACGTCAACGCTCAAGATGCGAGTCACCCGCCGCTTGTCGTTCTCATCTAACGGCCAAGGCTCGCCGCGCTTGTATTGACCGCAGAGCCGCCGGATCTCCGCTTCGTCTGCCGTGTCGCCCATCAGTAGCCAAGGCTCGCCAAGGGTTTCACGGACAAAGGATTTGAGCGCGTCAATCTCGCCGGATTCGGCCCGCTCTTTGGCGGCTAGGAATTCGCAGGCAACGTCGTCCCATTTAACCCACAAGCTGTAGATGGCGTTCCAATAGAAGCTCTGGACTCCCGGCTCTGGCACGGGATTCCTGTCGTGACGCTCCAAGGTTTGCAGCAACTTAAATTGCTCTGACTGCTGAATGTCACCGCCGCATTGCTCGCACTGGTAGCGAACCGTTTTGCGAAGCTCGCTCCAATTCCATTTGCCAGCCGGGCGAGTTATGTCGTTTGTGTCCCATACCATTCCGCCCTTGTCCCTAGCTTCTGGAAATACAACGGACTTTTCCCGGCCAAACCTAAAGGGCTGCCGGTGTTGGCAATGCGGACAAGCCCAGTTGAAAAAAGTTTGCGTGCCTTGCGCCCAATGAATATGCACGTCATCGCCCGCGTTCATCGGCGTGCTGATTAGCACCGTCTTTGAATTGCGGTAAGAGCGAACACGCTTCATTACCTTGTCCAAACTCTCAGGAGGCCAGTCCGCAACTTCATCGCATATCAGCCACTTGACCGGGGTTGACTTGAGCTTCGAAGGAGAGTTCGCGCCGCGAAAGTAAAGCGGCATGGAAGTGAACTGAATCAAGTTCAACGTCTTACCCTCTCGCCTTGTCGGCAGCCGCTTAACCACGTCGGGAATCTGTTCAAACAGAGGCAAGAGCCGCGCCTTGGTGAATTCCTCAATCGCTTCCTCAGACGCGCCAACCCAAAACGTCGGGCCGGGTGATTCGCAGATTGCCCAAGCGGCGAATACCATAAGCGTCTGAGTCTTGCCGGCCTGTGCGCTTACCATGAGGACAACCTTGCGCGTCTGCCTGTCCTGTAAGGCGTCAAAGACCGGGCGCACCATTGGCGAAACGTCGGTGCGATACGGCCCCTCTATCTGCGACAAGCCGGACAAATCAACGCGAGACTCAGCCCATCGCCAAAGTTGCTCGTCACTTGGTGGGGTGAACCATTGCTCTATTGAAGCGGCTAGTTGCTCAGGGGCGGTCATTTATTTCAACTGACAAATAGGAAACGCCAAGCAATTCTTTCAAATCGTCTAGGTTGCTGGCTAGTTGATAAGCTGATTTCCTTAAATCACAAACACGCAACCAGTCCGACAATTGAGCATCTTTACTGTTGTCGGCCTCAGCTAGCCTTTGGTCCGCAAGCTCCCGAATCTGCTTGGCTGTAATTTGCATTTAGCTCCCTCCTTTCTCGTTTGGCACGTATGGCATTTTGGAAAGCTCGCGCAGTGCCGAGCGCAAGCCTTCATTGATTCGCTGGGCAACAAAATCGCCCGGCTGTTGATGGCAGATTGAGGCCAATCCGTCACCAAAATTCGCAAGCCGATTTGTAAACGCCGTGCAGATGTTTCCGCAAGTTTGCTGGACTAGGGAAAGCTCTAGCAGTTTGCCCTCGCGTTCCATAACCTCAAGATTGGCAAGCTTGGCTTTTGCTTGCTCCTTCGACAGTTTCGCGGCGTCAAGCGTGCCGTTTTTCGCCTTTCTTGATGATGATTCCCGATAGTATTTAAGAAGCCCGGCGAATGTTGGACGCAATTGATAAAGACCGTTTTCCGGTGCTGGGAAATATCCCGCTTTGGCAATTTGCCTATGCCGCTTATCGGTCAATCCAGTAAGTTTGCAAAGCTCATCCCCACCAATTTGTTGCTGCTCTGCCGCTGACGATTCAGCCTTTGCCCGCAAGAGGACTTCGCGCTCTGCGTTGGAAATAACCTCACCGGCAGCAACGCGCCGCTGAATGTTCACAAGGTCCCGCTTGAGAACCTTGTCTATGAGATTGATGTCCGGCTCACTCATTTCTTGTGGCATTCGTCCAGTATCTTCGGGACGGCGTTATTCCAAGCGATGCGATGGTGAATCCTCCTAATGCGTTTTGCAACGTCGGTGTTGGGCCATTGAACCGTGGCGTATGATGGACCGTTCATCACAGTATAAAACGACTTGACGTATGTGCCGCTTGCCAAATAAGCCTCCGACATTCCTCCCGAATTCGCCTGCGTTTGCATTTGGTTCAATGCAATATCTGGAACAGACAGGAAAATCGAACCGCGACTCCCAAGCGTCATGTATGTATTTACATCTTCATTTAGCCTGCTGAAAAACCAAAACCTACGCGATGTCTTACAGAAAAAGGAATTCATCGCCTTTCTTTTTTGGAAAGGAAAAATCCCCTTTTTCAAAGACGAGTCGCCACCTATTAAATCCCCGCCTTGAACAAAGCATATAGTCAAAATCCTGCAATCGCTTTCAAGAAAGCTAATCATTGACTCAAAAACTTTTCCAGCCGCACGAATTGATGCTCTGTTAAACCGCCCAATGCTGTCATAATTATGCATCAATCCGGTATAGTCGTCATCCAACACAAGAAAGTATTCAAATCCATGCTCCTTTGCTAAGTCAAAGCAAGCATTTCTAGCGTGGGTTGTTGTTCTTCGGTTCTGGAAATTGTCGCACGAATCCACCAGTGAGGCGTAATGTGGCTTGTCGAAAACAAGCACTTTGTCAGCCCCAAAGTTTGTTTTGTATTGCCCAATTGTCTTGTCCTCGTTGTCGCAAACAATGAAAAGCGGGCCGGTGTAACCGCACCTTTCAAGAGTTTTAAGTGTCACAACCTTATCGGGCCTGCCGTGACTGATAATGAAAACGCAAAAACTATTCATGTTCCTGTCCTTGCTCTTGTTCGATTAGCTCTGAAATTTCCTCCTTCATCTTCACATAACCGAGCTGCATGGCTTTGTTGAAGTCAATTATCACAAGGGCTGAGTTTTCCATTAGTTCTTGGGTTTTCTTATCTGCATGGCAATAAAACTCAGCAATCTTGCCATAGTCAAAAACGATATGCCTAGTTGCCGCTAACTCAAGAAACCTGCAAATATCCTTAGGCAACTGAGACGACTTGATTTCCGCAAGCAATTCGTTTGCGCGTTCTTCATTTGCCAACTCCGCAAGCGGCGGCTTTTCCCCTTTTGGCTCATAAACAGGGGCATCAATTTTGTGAGTATATTTATCTGAAAGCGACTCGCTACCAAGTTGTTCCCGCAACTCTTTTTCGGCTTCCTGATCAAACCCAGCAATGGCCAAGTCAATCTTGCCATCAAGTTCTTTAAGCATGGTTGCAATCTCTTGGTCATCTGTTTCCGCCAGTTCAGCAATCCGGTTGTCCGCGATAAGGTCGGCCCATTCGTCAGCCTCGGTTGAGTAGTTTTGCCGGTCAACTGGCACCTTTTCAACTTGCAGCAGCTTGGCGGCTTCAAGCCTGCCGTGACCCTTAACTACAAAGCCGCTCCGGTTTGAAACGACTATTGGTGAACGCCAGCCCTGATGCCGGATGATTTTTGCAAGCATGGCAATTTGCCTGTCAGGATGCTTGTTTGGGTTTCGCGGATTGGGAATGAGACTTACAACGTCGGCAAGTTCGCTGTGACTGCAATGAACTAGGATGTCGGATGCTTTTGTCATAATGGAAAAGGAAATCAGATTTCAAAAACTTTCATAAGCACTCCCGCGAAGGCTGACAACC
>Ga0208147_1000696_pt1 | contig 11405 bp, 13 predicted proteins | sample DEB3_08_DNA_FD_184520 | JGI IMG/M metagenome (GOLD analysis project Ga0208147, IMG submission 184520) | Aqueous microbial communities from the Delaware River and Bay under freshwater to marine salinity gradient to study organic matter... | ecosystem: Environmental > Aquatic > Marine > Coastal ... | reverse complement strand
AAATCTATCAAGATGGAACACTACTCAATCAAGATTCTGCCGCAAGAGATTATCAAGAATTTCTAGAGAAGTTCATTCTCAAATTAAACTATAAATCGTTTACACAAATTGTTATTCTTGGTTCTGCATCATTCACACCGTTTATGCAACTGTCGGCATCTGACCGTCGTGCAATCATCGAAGATTTATTAGACATTCAAATCTTTTCTTCAATGAATGGTGTAGTCAAAGAAAGATTATCTGGTAACAAAGATTCTATTCAATCAACAAAGAATGATCTTGAAGTTACAAAGAAAATCTATGACGTTAAGAAGAAACATCATGATGAACTTCAACAAGATAAACAAGCAAAGGTAAATGAATATGAGAGTGAGATACAAAGCTGTAGAGAAACCATTAGCACCCTTTGTGGAGAAATTGACGACTTGGGGAGAACGCAAAGTACACTTGCCGAAGTCTGCTCGCAAATTCCTGAAAATGAAAAGAAGATTGCTTCGCTTAAAAAAATTGAATCGAAAATTGAAAGCAAGATATCCCAAGTGGGAACAGATAGAGAATTCTATGAACACAATGCTGATTGCCCAACGTGTAGGCAGGCCATTACCTTGGAGTCTAAAGAACGGCACATGGGCGATCTACTATCAAAACAACAGGAACTTACTAGTGGTCTAACGGAACTACAAACAAAGATAACAGAACATGAAAATCTGTTGGCATCTTTGCGTTCCGATGAACAGAAACTTCATACTGTACGAATCGAACTGGCAACCAAACAAACTGGTAAGTCTGGATTAGAGGCAGCGATTACTAAACTAGAAAAACAGATTGCAGATTTACAAAACACACAAAACACACAAGACGGAAGCGAATTAAAAGAACTACAAGAAACTTATGAATCCTTACAAGGTAACTTAAAAGAGTTGTTGGATGAGAAGTCTTATTATGAAGCTGCCGCAACACTACTAAAAGATTCTGGTATTAAAACCAAAATTATCAAACAGTATCTACCAATTATAAACAAGTTGGTAAACAAATACTTGGCATCATTGGATTTCTTTGTTAATTTTACGCTTGACGAATCGTTCAAGGAAGTGATAAAATCTAGACATAGAGATGACTTTAGTTACCACAACTTCTCGGAAGGTGAGAAACAACGTATCGATATGGCACTTATGTTGACATGGCGTGCGGTTGCTAAACTAAAGAATTCTGCAAATACTAACCTGTTAATACTAGATGAAGTGTTTGATTCTAGTTTAGATACTGGTGGTACCGAGGAACTGATGAAAATTTTACACATGTTGGAAGATGTTAATCTATATGTCATTAGTCATAAAGGTGACATTCTACATGATAAGTTTGCCAATGTAATTAAGTTTGATAAGGTAAAGAACTTTTCAAGGATAGTGAAATGATAGAAATAAGTGGACATATGGATAGAGATCGTAAAGCGATTGTATTTATGGATGAAGAAATAAAAAAATATGTTGTGAAATGTACAGATAGTTTCGGTGCAAGTTATACATCAACCTTTTTAACTTTACATGCAGCAGAGAACTTTGCTGAAGAATGGGTGCTACAAAAATGAGTGAAATTATTAGTATCAATACCGAAGAAGGTATTAAGTCATCTGTTAAAGATGAAGAATTGGATGTACTTCCAGTATATCCAGATGCATATCCAATGCTTCAAGAAAAGATTCCTGAGTATAAAGATGCACTACCTAGTGGTAATATGACAGTTCTAGTCAAACGATTGAAGATGACAATGAAAGCATATAATGGTTTAGGATTGGCTGCAAATCAATGTGGAGTATTTGAAAGAGTTTTCGTCATGCGTATGCAAGATAGAAATGAAATTAAACATGTTGCTTGTATCAATCCAAAGATCATTGATGAATCTGATGATATCGTAAGGGACAAAGAAGGTTGTCTTTCATACCCTGGAATGTTTCTAACCGTACCTAGATCATCGTGGATTACTGCTACATGGTATGATGAAAACGGTGAAGGATATGAAGCAAGACTTGATGGTATGCAAGCAAGAGTATTTGCACATGAACTAGATCATCTTAACGGTGTTAAAATGACAGATTATGTTGGTCCTGTTGCAATTAAGATGGCAAGAGATAAACAAGCAAAGTTGATGAAAAAAATTAAGCGTCAAATGAAGAACGGAAAACTCCAAAACCCTATATAATATTATGAAATACAAACCATACACACTTGCAGATATGAATGCTGCATCTGAACAAAATCTATTTACTGTCATCAGTACCTTTGCAGGTGCAGGTGGATCATCTACTGGATATAAACTTGCCGGTGGTAAAGTGCTTGTGTCTAACGAATTCGTTGACCATGCATACGAATCATACAAGTTAAATCATCCTGGGACAGTTGTATTGACTGGAGACATCAAACAGATTGAAGGAAAACAGTTCTTAGATGCTGCAAACTTATCTCCAGGTGAATTGGATATCTTTGATGGTTCACCACCTTGTACTCACTTTTCTATGTCAGGTAAGAGAGAGAAGTCGTGGGATAAGGAAAAGAATTATCATGGACATAAACAGTTTCAAATTGAGAAATTAACTTTGGAAATGATTCGTATTGCAAAAGACTTAGAACCAAAGACTATTGTTATTGAAAACGTGAAAGCATTATCGTCAGGTAAGGCAAGAGACTATCTCAATTCGTTCAAGTATGAACTAGAACAGATTGGTTATAAGTGTATATCTCATATTTTAAATGCATCACACTTCGGTGTACCTCAAGGTCGTGAGAGAACATTCATCATCGGTGTTCGTAATGATGTTGCAGAAAAACTTGGTATCGAAGATTATAATTTATATCAAACATTGTATCCTGAACCATCAGGAAGAAAACTTTCACTACAAGGTGCGTTTGATGGATTAGATGCTGATCCTAACTATGCAGTTGAATGTCAAAACGAAAGAGACAAACTTGCAAAAGGAAACATTGTTGTGCGTGAAGTATTGAAGAAGATACCACACAATCCACATAAACAAATGCAGTTCTGTCATTTTCTAATGGATGTTGCAGCAGAGAATCCAAACGAACCAAAACTCGCAAAGTTTAAAGATCGTGCATCATACTTCAATTACTTCCGTTGTTCATGGGATACCCCCGCACCGACAATTACAGGAAGATGTCACTCTTACTTTCACCCATCTGAGGACAGATGTTTCACTTTGAAAGAATTGATGCGTATCATGAGTTTACCAGATGACTTCAAGTTTGCTCCAGGTAGCGAGGAAGCAATGGAAGAACGTATTGGATTAATGGTTGCACCTAAAGTCATGCAAGCTATATCATCTAATCTTTACAACAAAATACTTAAACCATATAAAGAGTTACAATAATGAAAGAGTTTTTTATAGACACGGACATTGGACTTGACGAAGCACAAAAGTATCATGGTCGTGTTCCTACAGAAGATGATTATGATTTAGTTGTTGATGCTGATGAAGTCAATGATGACTTTCGTGTTTGGGGTCCTGCAAATATGTTCGGAGAAAGAGAACTACTTGCAGGTGTAGCACGTAAAGTATTTCCAAAAGACATATACGACGATTGTGTTTATACAATGATGGAAATAAATCACACTTCCGATCTACGTACTGCACAAGCAGGACCGTGGGATCCTGATGAACTACTTAAAAAGTTTGGATGGGTAGAAGGTGAACACTATAAGTTCAAAGGTAAGACACGCAACGCATTAATTCGTAAAAAGAAAGATGGTACATGGGATACCGTCGCAAGAGGTAAAGCAATTCATAGTGTTCTACTTGGTTACAAGAAAGGTAGATTTACTGGAGAAGTGGAATTAGATGCATGGTCAAAGAAGAATCCAGAAAAACAAAAAGTATTCTTTGACATGAATCATTATGCTGCACAAGCATATGAGTTCATTGCACCGAAAGAATATAAAAATCAAGTTGTGTTTGCAGACAAGTACATTAAGAAAGAACATAGATTGAATGATACAATCTTTACTACGATGTCAGCAAACAAGTATACAGAGAATGATACATCGATGATGGGTTATCATATCGATGCAGGTGATTTGAATTCAAGTCTTACATGCATATCCGTATTTAAAGTTGGTGATTACAAAGGTGCATACTTTATTTTACCACAACATCGTGTCGCAATATCAGTTGGTGATGGTGATGTGTTTGTTGGTGACAGTCGTAAACAACATGGCGTAAGTGAAATTGAAGGACCTGGGACTAGATTGTCCTGTGTCTCTTATTGTGATACTAGGATGGCAAATGTTAAATAACTTCTTTATACCAACATACAAAAGACATGATGCACAAATAACTTTTAATAATCTACCAAAGTCTTGGCAAGATAGAACATTTTTAGTTGTGCAACAAGATGAACAACATCTACATAAAGACTATCCACATATTGTGTTACCCGTTGAGATAACTAAGGTACCAGAGAAACGTGAGTGGATTGCAAAACAAAATCTTGACAAACGATTCGGTGTCTTTGATGATGATCTAAAATTCTTTAAAACAAGAATGCTTAATGATGATTATGAAAAGTCAAAAGTCAAAATGGAAGATAAAGATTTTGATGATCTAGAAGAATTATTGTGTGGTTGGATGGATGAAGGTATTGTGTTTTGTGGTATGGATGTAACATCTAACATACCTGATCGTGAAAAAGAATACAAAGAGATTACTAGACAATGGTCTAACTTTTTCTTTGATGGTCCAAACTTTCCTGCGAATGAATTAGATTGGACTAGTATAAGATACGCAGAAGATTTCCATGTCACACTTCAGTTATTTAAGATGGGTTATAAGAATCGACTAAGTAACAGATATAGAGTTGACCCAGGACCAGTTCAATCAGGTGGTGGATTAACTGATGAAAGAACTATTCAAGCACATAATGAATCTATGCAAAAACTTGCTTTAGCACACCCAGGACTAGTTGCGTTATATGAAAAAGAAACTACCGCTGGTGAGTGGAAAAATACTGCAAAAATAGCAGCAAATATCTCATGGAAAAAGGCATTCAAAGATGCCAATTCGACAACACTAGAAAGTTTCTTTTAAGACAACGCTTGACATAAAGCGGGTTACCATGTATAATAGAATTTAAGTTGGTAAATCAAGAAAGGAAACCCGATGTCAGTTTGGCAACAGTTGTCAAAAGAAGAAGAAATGCATTTTTACACTTCGGTGAATGATGTCATTTCGGCATTTAAATATCACGGTATGCCTGCCGTACTTGATGAGGTATTCAAGGATGCGGCAATTCGGCAACAATTCTACACATACTTGACAAATACAGCAAAATCTGTTAATATAGAAGTCTAAATCAATTTTAGGAACTAAAATGCAGATTACCGCTGAAAGTAAATCACAGCTTGCTAAACTAATGGCAAGCGAAAATCTAACGGTGCAACACCGTAAAACTTCAACCGCATATTTTCTACCTAAAGAGCGTGTCCTAGTATGTCCTATCTGGCAAGATATGGCAGGTGATCTTTATGACCTTTGCATGGGTCATGAGGTTGGTCACGCTTTATATACTCCTGTCGAAGGTTGGCATAATGCTGCTTCGAGCAAAGGCAAAAATTATAAGCACTTCCTAAACATTGTGGAAGATGCACGTATCGAGAAAAAAATCAAACGTAAATATCCAGGGTTAACTCGCCAGTTTACTAGTGCATACAAAAAACTAGTTGACCGTGATTTCTTTGGTATCGAAAAACGTATAGCACCTCTAACATTTATTGACCGCATCAATCTTGAAACAAAGGTTGGTCAATATGTTAATATGAAATTCCAAAACGAAACGGAAAAGCAATTACTTGCTGAAGTAAATGCTCTGGAAACATGGGATGATGTTGTTCGTGTTACAGATAAAATTTGGGAATACTCAAAATCAGAGCAGCAAGAATTGATGGAGGAATGGTACAAGAATAATCCATCATATCCTGTTGGTGATGATGGTGAGGACCTTGATGATGATTCGTTAGAATTCGGTGATGCTGATTTCGATTCTGATGATTTTGATGATGGTGATCTTGATGAAGATGGTCAACCCGATGAATCTGAAAACCAAGAAGATGGTGATGGTTCTGGTGACTATGAAGAAACCAAAGATAGTACACCATCTGAATCTGACAAAAGTTTTCAACCTCGTGCTGAAACCGATGAAAACTATCGCCGTAATGAATTAAAACTTTTGGACGAATCTTCAAAAGAATATGTTTATGTGAGTGTTCCAGCGAAAATCAATCTAAGTCAAATCATTACACCTGCAAAACGTGTACATGAATTGATGATGGAATTCTACACAAACTATTATAACGGAAATGCTCAGGATGCATCAAACGCATACCTTAACGATTTCAAACAAAAGAATGATCGTTACATATCATTGCTTGCAAAAGAATTTGAGATGCGTAAAGCAGCATCTAAGTTTTCCAAAGCAAAAATGTCTGAGACTGGTGATATTGATATTAGTAAAATTTACAAGTATCAAATCGATGATACCATCTTTAAAAAGATGATGCGAGTACCTAAAGGTAAATCACACGGTCTGGTTTTGTTGTTAGATAAATCTGGTTCTATGTCAGATAATATGGCAGCATCGATTGAACAGATTTTGGTGCTTGCATCATTCTGTCGCAAAGTGAGTATTCCATTTGTAGTCTATGGTTTTGGTAATGCTATGGATGCACGTAAGATAGATTTTCCTAATGAAAACTGTTATACCGATGCATGGTTACAAAGTCAGTTTAGCCAAAACATTGGAGAAGTAGCTTTGAAACCAGTATTTCTTCGTGAGTATCTGAATTCAAACATGGGTGCTGCTGAATTTCAAAAGTCTTTCAAAAGTCTTTTGTTGCTTAGAAGTTCATTTTTATCTTCTGGTAGATATTGTAGATTGCCATATCCTCCAAGTGAATCGTTATCCAATACACCTTTGACGGAATCTATCTTTGCATTGAAAGAGGTAGTTGTAGAATTCCGTAAAAAGTATAACTTGGATATTGTGAATACAGTTGTTGTGCATGACGGTGATGCTGATGCAGTTCGTCACCAACATTCAGAATGCAGGACAACAATGATTGTACCAGAACATACTAATTGTTTCTTGGTTGATCGTAAGAATAAATTTCAAGTAAAGATTGATAACTGCCACAATGGTATGCGTGCTGCATCTATGAAATGGTTAACTAAAGTAACTGGAGCAAAAATTCATGGTTTCTTTATTACAGAATCTAATCTGCGCCAATTGCGTTTATCAATTGAAACTAAGTATCAAACCGACGAACTCAAAGAAATTATGAAAATTCAAGATCGTTGGGAACAGAATAGAAAGTTGCAAGAGTATTCCGACAAGTATGCTAAACTTTTGAGAAAGCAAAAATTGTTGGAATGTGAAATAGAAGGGTATGGTAATTTCTTCCTTATCCCAGGCGGTGATGATTTAAAAGTTGCCGACGAAAGTTTGAATGTAAACGGTAAAATTACGACAAGTAAACTTACCAACGCATTTATGAAAATGAACAAGTCTCGGAAGATTAATCGGGTACTTGTATCTAAGTTTATTGGTGGGATAGCGGTATAATTCAAATATCGCTTGACATATATCCCGTATTGTGTTATTATGATGTTTCATTGTGATTAGGAGTTTATATTATGGCAAGTCGTTCAGAGAGCCGTCAGAAGTTTTTGAATGCTGTTATTGCACTCGGTAAAACCGAAGTGACCCGTCCAGAAGTTTTTGCAATCGCTGAGAATATTGGAATCCCAGTACCTCAATGGTTTTTGAAAGAAGATGAATATCGTGCTGGTCGTGGTTTATATCATGTACCACAATTGTCTGCAAAAGTTTTAGCAATGCCTGCTAAGGAAGAACCTGTAATGGAAACTAAGTCTGGTCACCGTATCACAAATGTCACTACTGACCTTGAGACTGAGGACTTAGTACCTAAGGCATATCCAAACTATGTTCCTTTCGGAAACTTTGATGATATTCTTAATATCGTCAAATCAAATTCTTTCTATCCAATTTTCATCACAGGTCAATCTGGTAATGGTAAAACCATGTCAGTTGAACAGGCTTGTGCCAAAGCAAAACGTAAATTCGTTTGCGTATCAATGACACCTGATACCGATGAATCAGATTTGCTTGGTAACTACGTTTTGATTAACGGTCAGATGGAATGGCGTGATGGTCCTGTTACCGTTGCAGCACGACAAGGTGCTGTATTGTGTATTGATGAAATTGACTACGGTGCAAACAATCTTGCATCATTGCAACGTGTTCTAGAAGGTAAACCATTCTTGTTGAAGAAAAAGAATGAACTAGTTGTACCTGCTCCTGGATTTACAGTTGTAGCTACTGCTAATACCAAAGGTAAAGGTTCAGAGGATGGTCGTTACATGTACACCAACGTACTAAACGAAGCATTCCTTGAGCGTTTCATTAACACGATGGAACAAGATTGGCCAACAACTATTATCGAACGCAAGATCATCAAGAAAGAACTTGCTTCGGTTGGTCGTAGTGATGATGAGTTTGCAGAGAAACTTGTTACTTGGGCAGATGTAATTCGTAAAACATTTGCAGAAGGCGGTGTTGACGAAGTGATTTCTACTCGCCGTTTAGTACACATTACTCGCACCTTTGGTGTGTTCGGTAACAAGATGAAGGCAATCGAATTGTGCTTGAATCGCTTTGACATTGATACCAAAACATCTTTCTTAGACTTGTACACTAAGGTTGATGCAGGTGCTAATACCGAAACTATCTTGGCACAAACTCAGGAAGAACCAACACCTGAAACAACTACAGATATACCTTTCTAATCACCATGATTACCAGGGAGAGTATTGACTTACTCTCTCTTTTCGTGTATTATAAACTCTATTGCAGAGAAGGACTGCCTCTGTGATGTTCTCAAAAGTGCAGTCATATTTTATGGAGTATTTGAATGAAGTCAGCTAAACAAAAAGTGCTTGCATACCTATCTAAAGAAGATGGTTACAACACACTAACCCCAAACAAAATGCAATCTCTTTTCGGAATTGCAAATCCATCAGCAACCATCAATGAGTTGCGTAACGATGGTCATGCGATCTATTTCAATAGTCGCATCAACACTAACGGCGAGAAAGTTTCTTTCTACCGTTTAGGCACACCTACTAAACGTATCGTTGCTGCAGGTATTGCTGCGATTCGTGCCCAAGGCGAACGTGCTTTTGCCTAATTTCTAGGCGAAAAATCTGGAGAGTGGAGATATATACTAGTATCTCCCTCTCTTTTTTTTATGGATAAACTATGGAAATACAAGTAAAAATAGATGAATTGAGAAAAAATAAACTATTTGTTGCAACACCTATGTATGGTGGTATGGCAAATGGCTTGTATGTCAAGTCCAGTCTTGATTTGCAAGCAGTCATGTCAAGATACGGAGTTGAAACTAAGTTTTCTTTCCTATTCAATGAATCACTAATCACAAGAGCTAGAAATTATCTAGTAGATGAATTCCTTCGCTCAGATTGCACACACTTACTCTTTATCGATTCTGATATTCATTATGATCCCCGTGATGTCATCGCATTGATGGCGCTTGATAAAGATGTTATTGGTGCTCCTTACCCTAAGAAATCAATCAATTGGGGTAACATCGCAAGTGCTGCTCGCAAGCATCCAAACCTTGATCCTAAAGAACTTGAAACCCTTGTTGGTGAATATGTTTTCAATGTGGTTAAAGGTACATCACAATTCCAAGTTACAGAACCACTTGAAGTGATGGAAATTGGTACAGGGTTCATGATGGTAAAACGTGACGTATTCACAAAGTATGCAGAAGCATATCCAGAGTATCGTTACAAACCAGATCATGTTGGTCAAGCACACTTTGATGGATCAAGATACATTCATGCATATTTTGATACAGTCATTGATCCTGAATCTGAGCGTTACTTGTCAGAGGATTACATGTTCTGTCAATGGTGGCGTAAAATCGGTGGACAGATTTTCCTCTGCCCATGGATGAAAACGCAACACATCGGTACCTATGCTTTCTCTGGTAACATGCCAAAGGTAGCGGAACTAACCGGTAAACTGTAATGGAACAGATTGGTCGTAAGTTTGATGGAGAGAAACTAGAGTATGGTTTATTGCCACCGCTTGCACTAAAGGCCACAGTTGACGTATTGACGTTTGGTGCAAGGAAGTATGAACGAGGTAATTGGAAGTACGTTCCTGAATCCAAACGAAGATACTTTGACGCATTGCATCGGCACATATGGGCATGGAAGGAAGGTGAACAACTAGATCCAGAATCTGGTAAACATCATCTAGCACATGCCATATGTTGCTTGATGTTTATGTATGAACATGATATACTCTATTCTATTGATGACAATTTTAATCATGAGGTAAAAAATGAAACTATCCAAAGAGACAATTGAAGTTCTTAAAAACTACGGTGCTATCAATCAAGGTATGTACTTCCGTCAAGGTAAGTTTTTAAAGACTGTCAATTCCCACAAAAACATTCTAACAAGCGCACAAATTGACGAGGACATTCCAGTTAATTTCGGCGTGTATGATATCAACAACTTCCTAAGTGTTATATCACTTGATGAATCACCAGAGTTTGAATTTAGTTCAAATGATGTTAAGATCAAGTGTAAAGGTGGTCGTAGTACAATCAAGTATGGATTCTGTCAACCAGACTTAATCGTTTGTGCTCCAGAAAAAGACTTGGTAATGCCTGATCCAGAAATTCAATTCAATCTTTCACAGGATGACTTGAAGTGGATTCTACGTAGTGCAAGTGTATTGGCTACACCGCAAGTTGTTGTTGAATCTGATGGTGCAGATATCAATGTTACTGCAACTGATCTTTCTAATGATTCTACCAATGTCAATACTCTACGAGTTGGTGACGGTAATGGTAGTTCATACAAAATGATTTTCAAGGCTGAGTTCCTTGAGAAACTTATGTCTGGTAATTACGAAGTGAAGATTTCTTCCAAAGGTATCTCTCATTTCAAAAATACTGGTCGTAAGATTGAATACTGGATTACTACTGAAACTGGTAGTAAATTTACTGCATCCTAATAGGACACTTATATTATGAAACAATTCTTTACTTCTAAAGAAGAATACATTGCTGTTCTCCAAACAGAAATGGAAACATTGTTGCGTTATTACTTTAATCCAAGTACAGAAGGAACAGGACACTACAACACAGCAGCAAGTGTCCTGTCCGAAAGAATTAAAGAATTACAAGCGCAAGTTTAAATTATGATTTTTGTGAAAGGTTCTAATGGAACATATATTATGGACAGAGCGTTACAGACCCCAAACGATAGAAAACTGTATCCTACC
>Ga0208147_1000689_pt1 | contig 11494 bp, 13 predicted proteins | sample DEB3_08_DNA_FD_184520 | JGI IMG/M metagenome (GOLD analysis project Ga0208147, IMG submission 184520) | Aqueous microbial communities from the Delaware River and Bay under freshwater to marine salinity gradient to study organic matter... | ecosystem: Environmental > Aquatic > Marine > Coastal ... | reverse complement strand
CAATATATCAATCATTGGTTCATCAGGTGTTAGCGTTCTTCCGGGTGTTACTAATGTAAATGTGATTGGTTCAACTGACTTGATATTGGATTCAACATATAATGATTTAACTATTGTAAATAATATCATTCAAGGAAATATCAGAGTAGTTGGTAAGCAAGTTGATTATAGAATAAAGCCAGAGGATAGAGGTTCAATGATTGGTTATCTTCCAACAGGCAACAGAACAACATACTTGCCTGATGTGGATGACATTCAAGATGGATGGACTTGTATAGTTAAAAATGGAAACAATTCAGGATATACAGTAACGGTAACAATAACAAGTGGTACAACAACTCCGATATGGTCACCGGGTGATGGAACAACAGCATCGACTCATGTGTTGGCAGCAGGTGATGCGTATCATTATACATACTCTAACGGATATTGGATAATATATTAAACTATGGCATATTCAAGAAATAACGGTAGTGTCGGTGGTGTTTCCGATGGTGACAAAGGAGATATCACAGTTAGTGGTTCAGGAGCAACTTGGACTATTGAAAATTCAGCGGTAACGAATGCAAAGATAAATGATGTTGATGCAAGTAAGATAACTGAAGATTCAACACATCGATTCGCAACAGATACGGAGAAATCAACTTGGAATGGAAAGCAAGATGCGTTAAGCAATGCAAGTGCATCGGTTAGTGGAATACTTACATCAACTGACTGGAGTACATTTAACGGAAAACAAGCTGAATTAGTTAGTGCAACAAATATTAAAACAATCAACGGTTCATCTGTTTTAGGTAGCGGTGATTTAGTTGTGACAGGTTCTGCTCCTGATGGATATACTTATATTATTAAATCAGTTAATCAAGATGTAACCAATGCAAGTGTTACTGATGACACAGAGTTTAGTTTTTCTGTTGTTGCAGCAGGTCAGTATATGGTTGAAATGGAAGTTGCCATCTCCGGTAACAATACAACTGGTGATTATGCTTTTCAATTTCAAGTATCAGCAGGAACGATGAAAGGGAAAGGAACAGCACAGAACTTAACTGCTGCTTCAGCGATTCAAAATATAATTGTAACTGCTGCCGGTGCTGCCAATACAACTAATGTTGTTTGTGGTGTAGTTACAGCCGATTTAGATGATGTAATTGCAATGAGAATAATTTATTCATTTACTGCATCAGCTGATGCTACATTCAGATATAGGTTCGGTAATTCAGCCGCAGCCGCAGGAAGAACATCAAGGACATGGAAAGGTTCAGTATTAAAATATAAAACATTAGATTAAAATGGCAGAGAAAATAGCATTAGATATTCAGATTAATACTCTTAACAGCGCAGAGAGTATTAGTGCATTAAAAACAGGCATTAAAGAACTTACAAAGGAACTTGAAAAATTACCTGAAGGAAGTGAAGAGTTTAGAAAGACAGCGGCAGCAATTGGTGGTGCAAAAGATAAATTAGGTGACTTAAATCAAGAGATTGCACAGACAACTACAAAGGCAGGTAAATTTCAAGCTGTATTAGGAATTGGTCAGCAGATAGCAAATGGTTTTGGATTGGCTCAATCTGCGATGGCATTGTTTGGAACTGAATCTGAAGCAGTAACTCAAGCACTTCAGAAAGCACAAGCAGCAATGCAATTTGTTCAAGGACTGAAAGAATTAGAAGGAATAGCAGATGCATTTAAGAATGCTAAAACAGTAATACTTGATTTTGGAAAACAAGGTGTAATGGCAATGCGTTCTTTAGGTGCTGCCATAGCTGCTAATCCTATTGGTGCTTTACTTACTGCAATTGTCGCTTTAGTTGCTGTGATTGGTGTATTAGCTGCAATGGAGGATGATGAAACTGAATCGCTTCGCAAAAATGTTGAAGAGCGTGAGAAGTCAATCGATGCGATGCAGAAAGAGAATGAGGCAGCTAATAACAATGCTAAATTTAGAACTGATTTACTTAAAGCACAAGGAGCAAGTGAAAAAGAATTATTTGCAGCGGAACAAGAAAATAGAAAGTTAAGAGAACAGCAATTAGCTAAAGAAAATCAGATACTTCAAAAACAAGCTTATGATTTAGGTCAGTTAAGAGCAAAGGCAGATGATGATGAAAGAAAAGAATTAACTGATAAAATTAATAAGATAAATGATCAAATAAAAAAGAACAATGCTGAAAAGTTAAAGTTTGAGCAAGATTTTCAAATTAAAAAAGCTCAATTAGCAACAGCAGATAGAAAAGCGGAGGAAGATAGATTAAAAGCAGAACAAGAAAAAGCTAAAGAGGCAGCAATTAAAGCAAAAGAATTAAGGGATAAAAAAGCAGAGGAGGATAAAAAGAAAGAAGATGAATTAAAAGCAAGAATAGCAAGAAATAATTTATTAATAAAGGAGCAACAAGATGAAGAGGCACAAGCATTTTTAGATAAGAAAGCAAAAGATGAACAAGCTATACAAGATAACTTAAATAAAATCAGAGATGCTGCAAATACTGAAATAGAAATTAATAATGCTAAATTAACTGCAATAGAAAAAGCAAATGCTGAAAAAGACGCAAGACAAAAGTTAAGAGTTGAATTAGGTGTTGATTTAACTAAACAATCACTTCAATTAGTTGCTGATATTACTGCTAACTTTGCTAAAGAAGATGAAGCAAGTCAAAGAAGAGCATTTGAAATAAATAAAAAAGTTCAGTTAGCTTTGGCAACAATAGAAATGATTAAAGGTGTTCAATCTGCATTTACTTCTGCACAAAGTTCTCCATATACTGGTGTGTTTCCCGGTTATCCGTATATTCAAGCAGCAATGGCAGCAGCGTATGGTGTTATGAATATCCGTAAAATAGCACAAACACAATTTCAAGGTGGAGGAGGAGCAGATGCAGGAATGAGTGGTGCAGCTGGTGGTGCAGGTGGAGCAATGTCAGCACCATTGCAAGGTGGAGTTAATAACACATCCACAATGCTTGAGAACATGGGGCAAGGACAGCAGGAACAGAAACCAATTAAAGCGTATGTACTTCAGACAGATGTGGCAAGTGAAGACCAAAAAATTAAAGCAATAGAAAACAAATCAAAAATAGAATAACAATGGAAAAATTACCTTTTTACAAATTAGTTATCGATGAGGAAGATAACAACGATTCAGGAGTAAATTATGTAGCTCTTGTTGATGCACCTGCAACAGATAAGGTATGGATGGCATTTAATAAACATTATCAGTTCAAATCTTCGGCACCCGAAAAAAGAATTATCAGCGGTGCGCTAATGGTGGCTAACTTGCCCATCTACCGAGAGGATAATCAACTCGGTCAGTATTATGTGGTATTCGATAAAGAAACAATTTTCAAGATTGTAAAGAAATACTTCCGAAATGGATTCACAAGCAATGTGAACCTTATGCATGATCCAAAAGCAAAGGTCGAAGGTGTTTACATGATTGAAAGTTTAATCATTGACAAGGCAAGAGGTACAACTGCTCCTGCCGGATATGGTGACCTGCCCGATGGCTCATGGTTTGGATCATTTCGAGTTGATAACGATGAGATATGGGATAGATTCATAAAGACAGGTGTGTTTAGTGGTTTTAGTGTTGAAGGATTATTTCAACAACAATACATGGTTGATGCAACATCTCAAACGCTTGAAAATCTGCACGATAGAATTGTGAATCTTAAAAAAGAAATGCAAAAATTGTTACAACTTAAAAAGAAATAACACTTTATATTATGATGTTACCCGAAGCTACATTAAACGAGTTAAAGTCATTACTGAACGATACTAAAAAGTTGTTTTTCGGTGATGCGAAATCTCACAAGTTTGCAATGGAAGGTACATTGCCTGATGGTACTAAAGTAATGATTGATGGCGAATCGATTAATGTCGGTGTGCCAGTAATGGTTATGGATGCTGATGGCAATACTGCTCCAATTGCAGATGGCGAGTACGAAGTAATCATGGAAGAAAAATACATGATTGTAACGGTAGGTGGTTTGATTACTGAAGTTAAAGGCGAAGGTGAAGCTGTTGCACCTGAAGCTGTTGCTCCTGAATCTGCTCCTGCTGAACCTGCACCTACTGAACAGCCAATGGGTGAAGATATGCCGAAAGTTGATGAAGAAATGAAAGTTAAACTTGCATCCCTTGAAGAGCGTATCTCAAAACTTGAATCTGCACTTGGAAAAAGTGAAGAAGAAAAAGTAATGGCACAGGAAGAAGTTGGTCAATCAAAGCAGATAGTAATTAAACTACAATCTGAAGTTGAGAAACTTACAAAGTCATCCTCTGACCTTATCAACATTGTGGACAAGCTATTGAACTCTCCTGCTTCATCCTCAACACACAAACCAAAAGAAAAAATATTGTCACCATCAATTGGTAGCACAATCGAAGAGTTCAGAAAAAAATACATGAATTAAAAAAAACAATTAAATTAAAAAACAATGTCATTATCATTAGACCTAACAGCTTATGTTGAAGAAAACAAAGCTGATCTTATCTCCAAAGCAATTTTAGGAGGTAAAACGATGGAAATCGTAGATGTTCGTTACGGAATCAAATCTACTGAAAACATCCCTACTTTAGAATCAACTGCTCCATTCCAAGCAGGTTCTGCTTGTGGTTTCACTTCTTCTGGTACTACTACCATCAGCAAAGTGCAACTTGCAACTTCACCAATTAAAGTTGCTGAAGAAATCTGTTTGCAAGACCTTGAAGCTTATTTCACACAGAAATATCTTCCTCAAGGAGCAAATCCTGACACAGCTACAATTGCACAAGATATTATCAATCGCAAGGTTGCTAATATTGCTCGTTCAGTTGAACAAGCTTTGTGGCAAGGTAAAACTACCTACACCAATGATACAGTATTAAAATCAATCGATGGTTTCTTGACAAAGATTGCTGCAGGTTCTCCTGTTGCTGCTACTCAACAATCAGCTATTGATTCTTCAACTGTACTTGGAATCTTCACCGACATCTACGAAAAAATACCTGCTGCTGCAATCTATAACGAACCAGTTATTGCTTTCTGCGGTATGAATACTTTCCGTACATTGTTGAATAAAATTACCTCAACTTATGGTTTCTATGGTAACTATACTACTGATGCTGCTGCTAACAGTTGGTCATTAGTATTTCCCGGAACTAACATGAAGGTAATGGCAACTCCAGGTCTGAACAATGATAACCCTGTTGAGGCAGGTTCACTTCCAACTGCAGTTAAAAATCGTATCATTGCTACTTATGCTTCTAACTTGGTAGTTGGTACTGATTTAGGAACTGACATGACACAGATGGATGCTTGGTATTCTAAAGACAACCAAACTTTCCGTATGCTTACTCGCTTCCGTTTAGGTGTAGCAGTAAAGTGGATGGATCATGTTGTTCAATATACCAACAGCTAATTAATAATTAACTAACCAAAGGGGAGGGGCAACTCTCCCCTTATTAAAATAATAAAAATATGGCTTGTAATTTTGTTGAAGGTTCTGCGCTGTATTGTAACGATGGCATTGCTGGTATTCAGAAGCTTTGGCTGACTGAATGGAGTAATGTTGCGGATAACTTTACAGAAACAAGCGGAACAATTACTGCTTTAACTCAAGCAGTCGGAACTAAATTTTGGCTTGTAGACCTTGCTCCTGAAAATGGCTCATTAACTGAAACTATGGCAGGTGGTCTAAATGTGCCAAATGTATGGACTCAAACTTTATCATTCACAGTAAACAAACCAACTGCTAAACTTCGCAATTGGATGAAGGTAGCTATTCAAAATCGTTTGATGGCTTTAATCCTTGATTCAAACGGAACTTACAAAATGGTTGGACTTACTCGTGGTGCTTATGTACCATCTATCTCTGTGACATCAGGTAAGATGGCTGCTGATTTCAGCGGTGCTACTATTACCATCGAAGCAAAAGAACCACAAGAGGCGATGTTTGTAAGCACTTCAGTAGTTAGTGGTTTATCTACTGGAGCATAATATTGGTTAGTTGTCTGTTTCGTTGGTAGCCCATCCCCGTAAGGATGGGTTATTTTTTTGTAACAAAACAAGACCTTATTGCACTTTTAATTAGATGCAGATAATTACTCGTTCAACAAATTCAACTTTAGTATTTACCTTAAAGGAAAAGCAGACATTGACTTCTCCTTATTGGTTGTTTGAATTAAAGTTTAGAGGCGATGGCACAACAAGTAAAACTTTTATCGCATCTGACATCAGCGGTTTCCCTGATAGATTTAATAAATTCCTCGTGACTGAAGTTAACGCAGGAAGTGAAATTCTAACAAGCGGAACAGTTAATTTACCATATGTAGGAGAATGGCATTATAGAATATTTGAACAATCATCTTCATCAAATCTTGATGTGACATTGGCTACATCCGAAGTTGAAAATGGAATTGTAAGAGTAGTAAGCGATTCAGCAACTAACCCATCTACTCATCAAATAAATCAGTCATCCTATGTATATAATCCATCAGCAGTATGAAGTTTGTTAATTTAGAGTTTAATACAACTAATCCTCCGGTATTTAAGGAGGTAAAAGATTTAGATTGGATTACATTTGGAAATGAAAGACCTTTTGTTAATCGGTATCCTGATTATTTGATTTCTCTTTATTTAAGATCATCAAAGCATAGAACATTACTTGATACTAAATCTTACTATTTAACTGGTAATGGTGTTACTATTGACAAGGAAGGACTTACAGTTGAGAAGCAGTCATTTATGATTGATGCACTTAAAAACTTAAACGAGAACGGTGAATCAATCAGTGATATATTAGAAAAGGTTGGTGTTGACTTTGAATTATTTAATGGAGCATATTTAGAAATCAATTGGCATCGTAACGGAAAGACATTTGATGTTAGTCACATGCCATTTAAGAATTTAAGAATATCAAAAGAAAAGGATGGATATTTTTACTCTAATGACTGGAGTCAACCAAAGAATAAGCAAACTAAAGACCAAACTGGTTTTGAATTTATTCCTCTTTATGATACTGCTGAACCTAAAGGAAAACAAATATATCCTTTGATTGCTTATGATCCATCATTGGAATGGTATCCTCGACCTAATTACTCACCTGCTATATGGGCTTGTGAGGCAGATTATGAGATTGGAAATTATCACATCAATGATATTAAGTCAGGTTTCTATGTTGGTACTATCATTACTTTCATCGGTAAGCCAACTGCAACAGAGATGCAGGATATTGAAAGGCAGATAAAAAGTAAGTTTACCGGAACAGATAGAGCAGGTTCATTGTTGTTACAATTTACAAGAGATAAAGAAGGTGCGCCAATTATTTCTCGCCTTGAACCTGAAAGTTTATCAGCAAAGTTTGATACATTGAATGCAACAGTAAAGAAAGAGTTGTTTTATGCTCACAAGATGAATCCGATGTTGATTGGAGATAAAACAGAGGGTCAGTTAGGTGGAAGAACAGAGATAATTGAATCACATGAATTGTTTAAGAATATTTATATTAAGCCAAGACAATTAAAAATTGAGAAGTGGATTAATGCACTTTATTATGAACAGTTTGGTAATAGAATAAAGTTAAAAGAGGCACAACCAGTAATGCCATTTGACTTGACAACTGTCAAGGATGTATTGACAACTAATGAGATTCGTGAGATGATTGGATATCATAAGATTGAAGAGAATCCACAAGAGCAGAAGTTTAGTTCTCATGAAGATGCACAACTTCATTTGGCTTTACATTTATTCGGTGAATGCGGAGAAAGTCGCAACAGCTTTGAGATTATTGAATCAGCGAAGGTAGATACAATGGGTGCATTCTCATTTGCTTCTGAAGATGAACTTACAACACTTCAAAAGAATGTATTATCATTACTTCGCAAAGATGCAAAAGTTGATAACAAGACATTAGCAAAAATATTAGAAACTACTCCGAAAAGAATTGAAGAAGCTGTTCAAGAGTTATCTGATTTGGAGATGATAAAGATTGATACTATCAATCAAGAAGGAATGGAAGTAAGGGAGATTAAAGTTTATAAGGAAGGCAAACAAGCGAGTAAGGAAACTGAAATGACAGGCAAGGAGATTAGATACTCTTATGAACTTGCACCCGGATTCAAAGGGCCATCTGTGTTAGAAGGAAGAACAAGATATTTCTGTGAAAAGATGGCTAATTCAGGTAAATTATTTACAAGGTCAGAGATTGATTCAATTTCAAGCAGATTAGGTTACAATGTATGGGAAATGAGAGGCGGATGGTATCGTAAAAAGGGAACAGACATATCAGTTCCGAAATGCAGACACATTTGGATGTCACATATAGTTAAAAGAAAATAATGGCACAAACATTTTTTATATCGGTGCAATATGTTAAGGAGAATTCCATCGTTGACGAGAATGTAGACGAGAAATACATCCGTATTGCAATACAGAAGGCACAGAAGAACTTTATCTTGTATCTGATAGGTACAGGACTATATAATGAGATAGCTACGCAGATTCAAGGTAATACGCTTACTGCATTAAACACAACTTTGCTTGATTCATACATTGCTCCATGCTTATTAAGTTATTCATTGGTTGAATTATCACCATTCTTGCTCTATAAGATGTCAAATCGCAATTTGGGAGTTAAGGATGCCGATAAAATGACTGCTACAGATTGGGCAACAATGGACAAAGTAATGGAAAGATTTGAAAATGATGCACAGCTTGAAGCAAAGAAGATGCGTGACTATCTGTTAGAGAATCAAACGCAATATCCTTTGTATTACAATCCTGGTACTGGTATTGACATCATATATCCTAAACAAGATACATTTGAACAAGGTATATGGCTTGGTGGAAGGCATGATAGAAATAACATATCAAGAATAGACCGGGCAGAATATCCCGGCACTTATGGCTGCGAAGAATAGGAAAAAATATCATAAACAATACTATAATTATCAGAAGCTGATTAAGTTTTTGAAACAAAGTAACGATGGTAATACGGACATTAAATCAAATAATAAACGAATTAAAGGAGATAGCAAATCAGCATCTTCAAATTAATTCATTCAATGCGGGTACGCTTGATGACTTTGCTACATCAGGTGATACAAGGTATCCTGCAATGTGGGTGAGTTACGAAAATGCTGCTATATCTTCAAGAACTGAATCTTATTCGTTTAGTATTTGGATTGTAGATAGGGTAAAGAAAGATAGAAGTAATCTTATTGAAGTTCATTCCGACTGCAAAAGTATCTTAAACGATATTAAAGCGCAGGTGATGAATCCCGGTTATGGATGGGTGGTAGGTCAAGATTGGAATTATCAAGCCATCTTCGAACCATTTATGGAGGATGAGGTGGCAGGATGGTTAGCAGATGTTACAATCACGCAGCCATTCAGCAATGATACTTGTCAGATACCATTCAATCAAGAACCGATACCCGGTCTTGCATCAACACAACCAACCAATGGTTCAGTTATTTCATCCTTTGTACCTACATCACGCATCATTACAATCAATGGAGTTACTTATGATCTTCAATTCAATAGAACTTGGGAATTTAGATGTTATGGTTCATTCTATGATACTACTACTCAACAGGTAACTGCTAATGGAATTGCAGCATTAAAGTTTGATTCAACAGATACAGATGTGACATTTGGAGTATCAATCGTTAATGATTCACAGATAACAGTAAACAAGGATGGTGTGTATAACATTCAATTCTCGGCACAACTTCAAAGATTTGCAGGAGGACAACCAAAAAAAGCAGTATTTTGGTTAAGAAAAAATGGTGTTGATGTTCCAAATACTTCTACCATCATTACTTTACAAGCCAATAATGATTATTTGGTGGCTGCTTGGAATTTCTTTGTTCAATTAAATAATGGCGAATATGCAGAAATAATGTGGACACAAGATGATGATATTAGATTGGTTGCTGAACCTGCAAATATTACAATACCATATCCTGAAATACCATCAATAATATTAACAGTAAATAAAATAAATTAAAAACAAATAAAAATGGCAGCACTTGACAGAATAGCTGGAAATGGTGGTACTTACTTTTGCGAAGTTACCACAGCACACACAAGTAAATCATTCAGCGGTTTATTAATTAACTCTGATGCGGTATTTACAACTTTAACCATTACTGATAGCAATGGTAATACTCACAATGCCTTATTAACTGCTGATGCTTGGGGGCAGAATCTCGCAGCAAGAACAGTTAAACAAGGAACTCTATTAACTGCACCTGATGGCAGTTGGTTTTCTGCTTTGACAATGTCAAGCGGTGATTGTGTAGGTATCATAACAAGAAGCAAATAATATGTCATCATTTACATTTGGATTTAATGTAAAGCCACGAAAAGCAGGTGGAGTAAGTTATGATGCCGATGCACAAGCTTTCTTTACTGCTGCTTCGATTACTGATACTACTCAAAAAAGTGCTGTTAATCAGTTGGTTCTTGACTTAAAAAGTTACAACATTTGGACTAAAATGAAAGCCATTTACCCAATTGTTGGAGGAACAGCATCTACGCATAAATGGAATTTAAAAGACCCTCGTGATTTAGATGCTGCATTTAGATTAACTTTTGCAACAGGAATGACTCACAGTTCAACAGGAATGACTGGAAATGGAACAAGTGGATATGCAAATACTTTTTTGAATCCACAAAGTTACTATTCAACAAATATACATTTGTCTTTTTATTCAAGAACATCAGTTGTAGGGTCTGTTGTAGAAATAGGTTCAAGTACAATTTCAGGAGCTACTAATTATAATCAATTAAGGAATGCTGTTAACGTTGTGTTTGGACAAACTACAAATGGATTAGTTAATTATTTGAGTTTAACCGATGCAAGTGGTTTATATCTTGCTGTAAAAGCTTCAAATTCTTCTCGGAGAATATTTAGAAATGGAACATTAAATAATTCAACAACAACAACAGATTCAAATCCTTTATCTTCTAATAATATAACTATTTGTGCAGCTAATAATAATGGAGTTGTCGAATTTTATTCATTAAAACAATGTGCATTTGCAAGTATTGGTGATGGATTAACAGATACCGAAGCAGCAAACTTTTACACAGCAGTTCAAGCTTATCAAACAACCTTAAATAGACAAGTATGACACAAGGTAGAATAGTAATACCAGAAATTGCTGAACGATTAGAGGGAGTTTTTATCGATTCAGACACATTCTTTCATTTTGTTCAAGATATTAATGATGAATGGTTCTTGATATTGTCAGAGCAAGATGAGCAGGATATAGCAGTAACTGAATATGCTTATCTATTGGACTTGCCATTAGAACCATACGAACCTAAACCATCACCTCCAATACCATGAACTACATAATTGAAATAATTATCGGATGTGTTGTAACATTAATAGGTTTCTTCTTAAAAAGAACTATGGATCAACTTGACAAAACAACTGCTAAATGTTATCAGAATGAAAATGCTTTGAAGATTCTTTCAAATACATTTGAATTAAAGCATGAATCATT
>Ga0208147_1000686_pt1 | contig 11530 bp, 15 predicted proteins | sample DEB3_08_DNA_FD_184520 | JGI IMG/M metagenome (GOLD analysis project Ga0208147, IMG submission 184520) | Aqueous microbial communities from the Delaware River and Bay under freshwater to marine salinity gradient to study organic matter... | ecosystem: Environmental > Aquatic > Marine > Coastal ... | reverse complement strand
CCACCCATGGGATCCTGGAGGAATGCCATCTTGGCCTGGATGTGGGCCTGGTGGTCCTGGCCGGGGAATGCCTTGATGGGCCTGCCCTCCGATGCCGCCATGATATCCTCAAGGGGGCTGAGGGGCTGGGGCTGCTGCGGCGGCGGCATGATCTTATCGACGTTGTCCACCTCCATCGCACTATAGACGCGCTTGTAGATTTCGCGCATGTCGTGCAACTGGGGGGCCTGCGACGCCATCTGCAGGAGGGTAGTGGCCCGCGTCAGGCGGTGGGCGTTGGAGGGGGTGTTGGGATCCGAGGAGGGGATGATGTCAATCTCGGAAGCTATATCCACACGGAAAATTTCCGGCGGGGCCCCCTGGATTGGGTAGGGGTAGTTGGCGAGGTAGTCCTTGTCGATGCGCCGGAGGATCTTGAATTCCTGCTTTTGGGCGGCGTGGATCCTCTTGTGGGTGGCACTAAAGAATTTGGTGGAGGCCTCCAGGAGTGCCAGCGTGGTGCCCACGGGGCCGTAATTGGTGCTATCCGCAATCACCTGCTCCGTCGTATCAGCGAATTTCTGGCCCGCCGCCACCATCTCCCGGTGGAGGGTAAGAAGGGTCTGCGACGGCTCCTTGTAGGGAAGGGGGTAGATGGCCTTGGAGATATCCTGCAGGGTGGCGTCCACGTCGCGCCACTCACCGGGGGCGATGGGATCGTTGGCCCCCACCACCCTCATCGACTTCAGCTTGAAACCGCCCTGGAGGTTGGCAAACATACCGGCATCCACCAGTGCGCGCATGCTGAGGGTGGCGGTCTTGGCCAGCGATCCGATGAGGTGAATGAGGCCCAACCCATAGAAACCCATGGTGGGCACGTAGCGGTAATGGACGAACCACTCCAGCTTGCGCTTCTGGGGATCCTGGGGATTCCAGTTGCGCCTCACGGAGAGAACCTTGCGGGACCCGCTATCCACCGTGACGACGTAGGGGAGGTTGCCTTCCCCAAAGTCGAAGTAGCCGTGGTACTCGTAGAGGACGTAGGCCTTGTAGTTGGAGGGCTGGGCGACGCCCTGCAACTCATCCACCTTGGCGGCGATGGGATTCTGGTCGATCATGCCGGGGGCCCCAACGGGGACATTCCGGTAGAGGCCCGAATCCATGTCACCCTGCAGGTCTTCCTCACTACGGAAGATTATGTGGGCGTACCTGTCGGCGCGACGGAGGTCGGGGGCGTTGTAGCTGACGACGAACTGATCGACGGGGACGTATTCTGCGATGGGCCGGTTAAGGCCACTATCAAAATAAAGCTTTCGGAAGCAAGATCCCACCAGGGGAAGGGCGAAGAGGAGCCTCTCTGTTTCATCGAAGTACTCCACCATCTCCTCGAGGATCTGGTAGTTGAGGAACTCCTTGAGGCGGGAGGCTGCCGCTTCCTTCTCGGGGGAGGTGGCACCCCAGATGCGCGTGCGCACAGGGCCAGCGGCGGGGAACAACTCCTGCACCGCCTTGCTCTGGAACTTCACCACGTTTTCGAGAAGGAGGGGGTGGTGGGCAGTGCAGGCCCCCTCGAAGGGTTCCGCCGTCTCCTCGATCTTGAGGCCCAACTCCTCCATGCCCTTGACGATGAGGTTTTCCCACTCGGCGCGGGAGTCGAGGTCTACCCGCACATTCTCGCAAATGTCGGAGCCGGTCTTCCCCAGGATACTCTCACTGAGGGTTTCCGCAAGGTTGGCGTCGTGGGAGGTATCGAGGGGGATTTCCTCGAAATCGTCGCCGCCATCGTCCAATTCGACAATGGTCTGGCGCAACCCCAGGATTTCCGTAGGCACATTATTTTCAATGGGCATGCCGCATCATATCAGGAAAGCGGGGGGAAATCAAGCCCTCCAGTATGTCTTGCGGCGGTGGGGTACCTCTTCCTCCCCCACATTATCGTCCTGGTTATACAATACGTAGGAGTCGCGGAGGTAGAGGAGGGCCATGGTCATGGCATCCACCTGGTCGTCATGGCGCCCCTTGGGGAATGCCAGGGCCTCTTCCACCAGATCGTAGCTCCAGTTTTGTTCCTCGGGAAACCACACCCTTCCCGACACGAAGAAGCGCATGATGGCGTGGACCCTGGCGGTCTTGTCTTGCCCCTTCCCCGGCACATAGGGCATCACGGGGAGGCCAGCCCGTTGGAGGTCGGGGTACAACACTTCGCCGGATGCCTTCTTCTCCACGATGATCCTATCGGGATTGTACTTCTTGGCAAGCTGGCGGGCCTGCTCCAGCAACTCGGGGTACTCCCACTTTCCCCTCCGGTTACCCAGGAGGATGGCGTTGGGTACGTTGAATTCCTTTCCTCGGCTATCCTCATGCCCGGTGGTGAAGATGCCCCAGACTTGCAACACGCTGTAGTCGTTGGTTTCCTTCTTGCCGAAGGCGGTATCGGCGGACATGATGACGCTATCGCAGGTGGGGAGGGGCTTGTCCTTGGGCCACCACTTGATGTTTTCCACCTTGATGAGGTTGCCCTCTTCGCCGGTGGGCTCCTGCATGTAGAGGGCATTCCACTGGCTGCGGGGCATCGTGGGATCATCCCTAAGATCCCTAAGGTATTGGGCGGGCCACCTCTCGGGCCAGTAGGATTCATCCTCCTCCGTGAGGGCGGGGATACTCAAGACTTCCCACTGTTCCGCGCGGGGGTCATCCTCGGCGTTGCGCAAAAGCCATCCCGCCAAGTCCTCTTCGTGCCACCTCGTGGTGATGATGAGGATGCGCCCATCGGGCTGCAATCGACTGCGAAGGCCGCCGGGCCACCAGTTCTTCACGAATTCGCGGGCCGACTTACTCATCGCATCCTGTTCACTCAGGGGGTCATCAATGATAGCGAGATTAGCGCCACGACCTGCAATACCAGCAGTAATACCGGCAGCGACATATCTTCCTCCTTGTTCCGTATCCCAGCGGTTGGTTGCCCGGCTATCCGACTTGATGCGGGTGCTGAAGAGGCGCTGGTAGTCCTCCGACATCACCAAATTGCGGGTATCCCGCCCGAAGGCATTGGCCAATTCCTGGCCGTAGGAGACACCCATCACCTGCCAGGTGGGGTGCCTTCCAAGTACCCACGAGGGAAACAGCACGGATCCGTTGACACTCTTCATGCTACGCGGGGGCATGAAGATCATGGCGCGTGCGCGGGGTGTTTCCTCCACATACTGCAGCAATTTGGCGATCTTGCGGATGTGGTCCCCATCCACGAAACCCTCGGGGAGGATCCACGGCGCCGCGTATTGCAAGTAGGAGTAGTAGGATTCCCGCGCCTTCACCTCCGCGAGGAGGCGCAACTTCTCCAGCAGGTCACTCAAGGGAGACTCCCGCGATCTTGGCGAGGCGCTTCACCTCCTCGACCTCCTGGGCCTTGTCCCCCTGCAGCTTGGAGGTGACATTCAGCACCGCCTTCTGCTCCACGAAGAATCCCAGGGATTTCCCCAGCAACTCCATGGCCTTGTTGGCGCCGCTGTAGTCACCGTCACTCATCGCCTTATCGTAGATATCCTGCAACTTCTGGTGGTACTTCTCGCGGGTGAGGTCGGCGCGGAATTGATCCCTCTCCAAAAGGGTGTTGATGCGCCGCTGGATCCTGCTGCGCTGGAACCACCGCCTGCCTATCTCCCCGGGGTGATTGCCGGTATATCCGGCGGCAACCACTGCCTTTTTGATATCCTTGTGGACGGAGTATTCCTTGCAGAAGATTTCTTCCTGCTTCGTCAAATTCATCTTTTGGGATTCGCGGTAGGCGCGGAGGGGAGACATGATCTCCACTTCCCTCTTGGCCTCCTCGTAGGCGGGATTCTCTTCCTTCTTCATGTCACACTCGTCAATACGTGGTTGGCAATAAAGGACTTGAGGCGCCGGACTTCGACGCAACTCCTGCCACTACGGCTTTCCCTCCCGTTCTTGCGCCACTCGATGCCGCACTTGCGCAAGTCCTCGCTGATGCGGATCATGCGGTTGCGTAGCTGGAGGGAGTTTTCCGGCCAGAATTTGGAGGGCGCCCCATGGAGGGTGAGGTCGCATAGCAGTTGGGCCCAGCTACCATACCACACTTCCTTCTCCTTCATCAAGGAGATGAGAGCTTGCGCCACATCATTGTGTTCCACGAAGTGGGCGCTGGCCTCCATCTTGTTGTTGCTGTAGGCGGAGAGGAAACGGCTTCCGGCTTCCTCCCCCAATCCCGCAAAGGCCCACCTGGCAAAGTTGGCCATGCGAGGTGCCTCGCTGAGGCGCACGGCAGCAAATCCGGTTTGGGCCCTCGCCACGCAATCGAAGATGGCCCCCAAAATTCGGGGCATATCCGCCTCGAAGTTGTGCCAGAAGGTATCATCATCAAGGCGCTGGGTGGCGGGAATGGCGGGCAACTCCACGTTGATGCTGCGGGACACCAGGTCCTCCCTCTCCGCAAAGGCGGGGATCCCGTTCAATACGATGGGCCTGCACGCCGTAAAGGCAGCCTCATCACTATCGGTGTAGAGGGCCCTACCCCCCAAGGCGCCGGTGCCGGTGGAGATGCGACACAAGGAATCACTAAGGTTGTGCTGAAGGGTGGATACGTTATCCACGGCAACCACATACGCATTCTTCACGGCAGCCACCAAATCCCGGCTGTTGGTGGGCGGCTCCCTCATATCCCTGGCGTGGGGATCCACAAGTCGTCGGAGGAGGCGGGTGGTGGTACTCTTGCTGCTTCCCTGCTCCCCGTTGATGATGAGGACGGGGAAGGGACCCCCCACCTTGAAGGCACCCACCAGCCAGGCTGCCAAGAGGTAGAGGTCTTCATCCCTGCACCGTATGTGCTTCCCCAACAACTCCATGAGGTTGCCGCCGCCTTGGGGCCTCACCTGGGGCAGCATGCCGTTGGGGCGGTAGAAGCGGGGGCACTCCCCCGTGATGCGTATGGTTTCCCAAACTCCCTCTTTCCACCGCACCATCTCGCGGCTGTCATCCCCAAAATCGTAGTAGAGGGTGCGGCTATCCCCTCCCACCCGGACGTAGGCGGGGAGGATCCGCTGGGAGGCCAAGGCGGTGCCAATGCAGTACGCCTTGATTTCCTCCAGTGCCTTCGCGCTGGGAAGCTTGCCGGGGGCCCCCTTCGCGGCAATCATGTAGAGGATGCCGGTGAAGGCCTCACTCTTGACGGGGACGGTATGCCGGATATCCTCCATCCACACATCCACAAATACGTCGCCGTTGGGGGTCCTCCAACTCCGCAGCCTCTCCGCCACCAGCTTGTAGAGACCGGCGGGCCCCAGAATCATCGATTCCTTCTCTTCCATACTTCCTCCTATTGGTGAAGCCTCACATACCATGGCCCCACCGGCTTTGCAATCCCCGCCCCAAAAACTTCCATACTTGACGGCATCGCCGTCCCCTGCTATCATGGTGAGGACCCCCCTCCCACCCCAACCAATATATTTCTTGGTTGTTTCACCAAAGTGGCGGGGTGGCGGTTTGCCTTCACACACCCAATTTCGCAACCCCCACCTAACCCCTTGATATTAAAGGGAGGGTGAAGGTTGTGAAGGTTACGAAGGTACCCCGCCCCAACTTTTATCCCCCAACCCTATACATACCTTCTTCGGAGATTAAGAGGGGAACCTTCACAGCCTTCACAACCTTCACAAACCCAACAAAATCAAGGGTTTACGGGGTGAAGATACCCCCACCCAACCTTCACCGCCTTCACCCCCGCCCCACCCCCATTGTTACAAACCGTAACAAATTGCAACAAATTGCAACAATTTGTGATGAGGTGGGGCTTGACCCCCTCACCCCCTCTGCTATTTTGGGGGAGTCCCATCCCGGGACATGCCCGCCCCGCTGGGGCTTGGCACCCACCACGTTTCTTCAGCCTGTCACTCAACTCACCCCCGCCCAAAAACCCCACCAAAAGTAGGGCCATGGGTGGGGGCTTTTTCCGGAGATCCCTATGCGCAAGCTCGCCATCCAGTTTGATGAAGCCCTGGTCGGAAGCTCCGAAATCTGGAGCCCCAGCGCCGACAACACCTACAAGTGCCACACCGTGGCCGTTTACGATGGGGAGAAGCTGCAGGCCATCCTCGAATCCCAGGGTGTCGATGCGGAAGTCTCCTATGAGGCCGTAGAGGACCTCTTCGTTCCCTGCTTCGTGCTGGGCCTCGATGCCCCCATCGTCCTGTGGCGCGACCTCCACAACCACTTGTGAGGGACCCCAAATGGAAGAAACCCCAAAGTATGCGGGCCTCGATGAGGCCATCGTGGGAGTCGCCTATGTGTGGCAGCGCCACCCGGGGGGCGGGGCAACCCGCGTCGAAACCCTCATCTATGATGGGGAGCGCATCGCCCACCTGCTGATGGAGAGGGACGGCATGGCCCCCGAGGATGTCCACGAATACATCGACTACAACATCGAGGGCGGCTACTTGGGCCCCGCCACCCCCATCATCATGTGGCCCTACGATGGTGAGGACTCCGAATGATGCAGGAGTGGCACTGGTTTGCCCTCTGCCTAGGAATCCTCTTGCTGCTATGCGCCTTCTCGATGTAGCCGCACGCAGACATTCCCAAATGTACCCGAACGCCCCCAAAGTATAACATGGGAGCCGGGGTCCCCCGCACCGCAGCTTATCGCAAGGGGGCAGTTCTTTTCTGCGTTATTCTGCGTCTTATCTGCGGCCGTAACAATCCCAATCCACCATCTTTGAAACAAGTTGCTTGAAGGTTACCTCCGGCTCCCAACCCAAGGTTGCAATCTTGGCGGGGTTGCCCTCCAACCAATTGACTTCGGCGGGCCTGTAGAATTTGGGGTCCCGCACCACGTAGTCCTCCCAGCGCAGCCCCACCCTATCGAAGGCGTGGAAGAGGAAGTCCCCGATGCTGTGGGACTCGCCGGTGGCCACCACGTAATCGTCGGGCTGGGGTGCCTGCAGCATCATCCACATCGCGCGCACGTAATCCCCCGCGAATCCCCAATCTCGTTTGGCCTCCAAATTACCCAAGGCGATGTGCTTGGCGCGACCCGCCAGGATTTCCGCCAAACCCAACGTGATTTTGCGGGTGACGAATTGGGGACCCCGGAGGGGTGACTCGTGGTTGAAGAGGATGCCGCTGCAGGCGAAGATGCCGTGGGACTCCCTGTAGTTTTTGGTGATGTGGTGCCCATAGAGTTTCGCTACGCCGTAGGGGCTGCGGGGCATGAAGGGCGTATTTTCGTCTTGGGGCGCCGGAGAGTTGCCAAACATCTCGGAGGTGCTGGCCTGGTAGAATTTGGTGCGCGGGGAGACCTGGCGGATGGCCTCCAATAGGTGGAGGGGCCCCAACGCATTGACGTGGGTGGTGGAGGCGGCGGTATTCCAGGAGGATCCCACGAAGGATTGGGCCGCCAAATTGTAGATTTCGTCAAACCCCATCTCAACCACGCGGCGCATGTCGCCGGGGGAGGTCACGTCACCCACGTGGAGGGTAATATGGGGGCGGATATGGAAAAAGTCAAGGTTGGTGAGGTTGGGGATGTGGCTTCGCACCACCCCATGGACTTCATACCCCCTGCTGAGGAGGTAGGAGGCTAGGTAGGAGCCGTCTTGGCCCCCAATTCCGGTGATTAGGGCTCGCATGCCCCCATTTTAGGGGGACCCCAACCCAAAATCAAGGAATTTTATGCGCCGAGGAGGTGGGATTTAAGCATCCAGGTGGCCTTTTGGTGGGCCATCTGCCTATCCGCAAGGAGATTGGAGGTAGCGGGGTCCTCCTCAGCCACCTTCGAGGCCATCTTGGCGCACCACAACCCCAATTTCTCATTCTCAAGGGCCAAGGTTTGAAGCATCTTGGAGTAGTGAGGGGGCTTCTTGGGGATTGGGTCCACCGCTTCGGCGTCATCGTTGGTGTTGTGAGGGTGAGGGAAGTCATCCAGGGCCCGGATCCTCTCCGCAATGAGGTCGGCTGCTTCCTGCAACTCCGAGTATTGCTTCCCAAAGAGTTTGTGGAGTGCGCTGAAGTGGGGTCCAACCACATTCCAATGGAAGGATTGGGTCTTGAGGGAGAGGGCAAGGGTGCTATGGAGGAGGGTTTGGAGGATATCCATGGGGGCCTAGGGGAGGTAAGAGGGATGCAAAGGGGGTGTTTTGGTAGCGACGGGTAGCGCGACCCCCAGTAAGCGACGGGTAGCGCGACCCCCAGTATAGATGGGGGGTACCCCAAATTCCAAATTTTGTAAAATTTCCGCTTGGAGGGCCCCCCAACCACGCCCCCCGCAAGCCGGGGTATTTTTCCCCCCACCCCCCAAAATTAGGCACAAAAAAAAACAAATAAAAAAAATATTATTAATAATAATTATTATCATCAATAATAATTATCATTAATAATATACTATAATTTTGGGCAAATAAAAGGGGCCGGGAACTTAATCCCGACCCCTAGTTATTAATTAATAATTAAGCCTTAGTCTTAGCCTTCGCCTTGGTATTAATCATTTGCGCCATAAGCTCGGCAAGCTTGCCGACCGAAGCCTCGAGATTATTAAGCCGGTCGTTATTATTATTATTATTTTCGCTCTTGTTATTCGTGGTGCCGCCCTTCTTAATCACAAGGCGGCTGCGGTAGATATAAGCCGAGGCGTTGTTAATGCCATCCATCTTATTAATCTGAACCGACTCCGGCAGATTATAATAATTTCCACACTTGGAAATCTTAATATCAGCCGCCGGAACTTCAATGAGAATGGAAACCGTCTTAGACATAATATATTCTCCCTATTTGCTACCCCTTATATTCCAATACGGAATACAAGTTAGCGTGGAGATAAAAGCATATCCCCGGTTTTCCTGTCAAATCACTTTTTGTTTCACTTTGTTTCACTTTGTAACATAATCTCCCCACATTCCAGCCCCATTATATTCCCCCAAAATTATAATAAAATTACCCAAATCCCTAAAACCTAGCAACATTTAGCAACCCCTAACCCCTTGATTCCCCTCAATAATCCCCGAGAACAAACTAGCAACCCCCACCTTCACCGCTAACCCATTGATTTCATTACATTCCCGAAGAGGGTGAAGGTTAACTAGCAACCCCAATCCCATCCCATTCCACCTATTACCTATCCTTCCCTAGTGAAAGGGTAATATCCCCCTTCACTTCCTTCACAACCTTCACCAATCCAATAATATCAATGAGTTACAGGGTGAATCCCCTTATATGGCCCCTTCACCCGCCCTCTTTAGACCGATTCCAACCATCCCCCCAACCCCTTGAAAACAAACGCAAAAAAAACCTGTTGACACGGGGAAACCGCTATGCCATGGTCGTCGGGCCGCGGCAATCCCGCCGCAAATTTGGGAGAAACATTATGGGTCGCCCCCTTTCTATTATTGCAGCGGAAATCCGCCGAGACTGGAAGAATGTAAACTATGCGGCAAAGCCGTATCTCGAAGCGATGTCGTCTTTGTCTGACATTAGTGATAACTATTATCACGACACCGGCAAATCTGTCGTGCTGTATTTCCTCGCCAATGCTGGTAGCTGGCGGGGTGATGTTGCCCGCCGCATCAAGGCAGAACTTAAGGAGATGTCCAAGTGATTGCCAACCACATAGAGGATATATCTGTTGAAGCTTATGAAGCTGGACAGATCAGGGCTTCAGAATGGGATGGTTTAATGCCATCCCCCATCCCCCAAATTTACATGAAACATATAGTGGTTGATGCAAAGAAATTTGCATCTCGCTATGACAAGGTTCATCGGGATACCGTTATGCATTATTGGTGCAACGGTTTCCTCGATTGGTTTATCCGCACCACCTAACGGAGGATATTATGTCTACTGTCACTCCCGGCCTTTCCCTTCAAGCAATCTTCTTGAAGGCACATCTAAAGATGCTTGCCGCAGGCCTCAAAAATTCAAAATACAGCGGCAAAACATTATTAGAACTTGCTAGTCGCCATACCGGCAAACAATATAAGCGGGGCAATTACATTCAAGCAATACGAGACCTCGAGCAACTGCCCGTCGTAATCCATACTTAATGGAGGAAAAAATGTATATCTATCGTGTTGATTCCATTCATGACATGGTTACCATAACTGCATCATTGGTGGTTCGAGCCATCGGCTTTCGTGTCACCTTTGATGACGAAACCAAGCATTGGATCATTGAACTTACGGGAGCCCACTAATGACCATCCGTGACATCGTCAATGGGATTGCCGAACTGGTGGTCTTCGGCGCCACCATGGCACTCCTACTATTCTTCATGGTTGTCATGACCATGGATTGACCCTGCTTTGCAATATTTGCACGGCTTCATGGAAGAGGCGGCACTAGGATGTCGCCTCTTCTTATTTGGAGGATTCACTATGTTGTGGACTCGCAAGAAAGCATGGAACTTGGTCGGCGGCCTCAGCAAACCCGGCAAGATGCCGTGGTGGTCCTATAGTATCCCCGCCGTTAATTGCAAGACCGGCAGCAAGTTGGCGAAGATCCCCGGCACCGTCTGTTACAAGTGCTATGCCTTGAAGGGATCATACAACTTCCCCGATGTCATCAATGCCATGGAAAGGCGCCTCGCATCCCTTAGGGATCCGCATTGGGTTGATGCCATGGCATTCCTCCTTAACGATCTTGCCGGTAAGAAGCCCCGCCACTTCCGGTGGTTTGATAGCGGCGACCTGCAGAATCCATCCCACCTCCACAAGATCGTGAAGGTTTGCCGCAAGACCCCCACAATCCAGCATTGGTTGCCAACCAAGGAAAAGAAGATTGTGCTGGATTACACCGGCGACATCCCCGACAACCTTACGATCCGCATTAGTGCATACCACCTCGATACCACGATCAAGGGTGAAGGATTTGCCACCTCGTCGGTATCGACAACGACCCGCACTTGCCCCGCTTACGATAATGATGGGAAGTGCGGCACTTGCCGGAAGTGCTGGGATCCCAGCGTCCTTAACGTCACTTATCCCCTTCATTGATGGAGGTTTCCATGTACGTCATTGAAATCCGTACCGCAACCGCCCACCCCGATCATCATGATTGGGAGCCCCTCGCCAATTCCCTTTCCGATATCTACCCCACTCTTGCCGAAGCTATCCAATCCATTCTCGATCTTATGTTGGATGTGGAGGAAGCCTTCTATTACGGGGACATATCGGAACCCTACAAGTGGGAAGACTTCCGCGTAACCCACAACGGCAATGTCGTCGCCGCTTTCCCGGAGATTTGAAATGAACCGCCAGGAATCCTTCAACCATATTTGCCGCAACCTCGTTGCGGCAACCCGCCCTTCCGTCTTTCGGGATGACTTTCACGAAGAAACAAGATGCCAATATCGGGGGGAAGATGGCGCTAAATGCGTCGTCGGCTGGCTAATCCCCGACGAATACTACACCCCCTTAATGGAAGGTAAGGGAGTGCTGCGCCTTCTCGATAAGCATCCCGAACTTCGACGGGAAGTGCCCCTCTTCCAGCCTTGGCACATCAACGACCTCGAAACACTACAGGAAATCCACGATGCCGCTGCCTTGAAGTGGCAC
>Ga0208147_1000684_pt1 | contig 11541 bp, 15 predicted proteins | sample DEB3_08_DNA_FD_184520 | JGI IMG/M metagenome (GOLD analysis project Ga0208147, IMG submission 184520) | Aqueous microbial communities from the Delaware River and Bay under freshwater to marine salinity gradient to study organic matter... | ecosystem: Environmental > Aquatic > Marine > Coastal ... | reverse complement strand
AAATGTCGGAGCAAAGGCGTACACTCAAGATTTATACTTCTTTGAAAAGGCAGTAGGATTTGGATATAAGTTTGCTTGTGCGGCTAATGTCCCCGTTGTGCATTGGGATGAAGATAACCAAAAGGCCTGGTGAACTATGCCATACAAAGACCCCGAAGTTATGAGAGAGTACCAACGTACATATAAGAATAGACGATATAAAGAGGATGCGACTTTTAGAGAACACATAAAGGCGTGGCGTAAAGACAGACAACGAGGATATTGGCTACAGCATAAGTATGGGATAACGGTAGATGATTACGAAGCTCTTGCTATCAAACAACAATATAAATGCTACCTATGCAAGAATGAACGGAACAAGTTGCATGTTGACCATGACCACAACAATGGTATGGTAAGGGGTCTTTTATGTATGAACTGCAACACCGCTTTAGGGCGACTGGAGAATATTGGTATAGATGAAGTAATAAGTTATCTAAAAGGAGAAAATAATGGCAAAAACTAAACCACTAAAATTAGCTTTAGCTTGCGGTCAGAACATACCAGAAGGCTTTGTAGGTGTAGATATAGTAAAAAGCAAAGGTGTAAAATATGTAGGCAATTTATTAGATTTTTGGAGCAAAGATAATGTTTGGTCTAAAATTAAATCTAACTCAGTGGATGAAATAGACGTAACAATGTTCGTAGAACATATACCTCACATTATTGAAGGACATGGTATGAAATGGGGTTACGATGATTGTTTTTATTTATTTTTTGACCAAATACATCGAGTACTTAAAAAGGCTGAATTTAGCGAAGATAATCCAAACATACCAACCAAAGGTTTTGCTAAAATCATTACACCTTATTATTCATCTATGCGTTGCTGGCAAGACCCTACTCACTACAGAGCCATTTCCGAAGCGTCATATTTATATTTAAACAAAAAGTGGCGTGAAGATAACAAGCTAGACCATTACCCCGTCAAGTGTGATTTTGATTATTTTTATAACTACAACATTGACCCTAATCTAGCCAACCGCAACCAGGAGTTCCAAATGAATGCTATAAGAACTCAAAATAATTCTGTCAGTGATTTAATTACTACCATAGTTAAAAGATAATCTGTTACAATTAAATCAGAAAATAAAAAGGAAATAAAATGAATTTCGCCGACACACTCGAACAGATGAACATAGAATTAGGTGATACAAATAATGTTACTTTCTCTGTTGAAGAAAAAACCCGCGCCCTACAAAAAGCCTGGAACGATTCCAGTGTTGTTAAGGTGGAGTGGGATAGCTCGCTAACCTTCACAACCGACACCTACCAGTATAGTAAGCCGAGTGGTATAGATACTGTCAAAGATATATATTTATCACCAACCAACAGTGGCGTGGATTTTCCTGAACCGATTTCATCTGATTTATGGGAAGTCGTAGAAGATAAAATACAGTTCAGCCCCCTAGCAAACAGAATTATCCCCAACGGCAATACTCTCTATATTAAAGGCAACAATAAATTAGATTATACTTCCGATACACTTGGCACCACTAATTTACAGGAATATGTAATTGCTCTAGGTGGCTATAATACCCTGACATTATTGGGCTTCAAAAAAGCCAATCTATTTCTTAAAAACGACACCTCTATGTCCGAGCTGATCGCTTTAAGGCGCGAGTTTAAGCAGGACATTAAAGAGTATAGGACTCGTCTACCTAAGGAATATGAGGGGGCTTAGTCGTGTCTATTTACGACCAATCAACTCTTGGTACAGATACCAATCAGATTGAATTTAACGGCACTTCTTTCCCGATTTTTAGGGTAGTTTCGCGTCAACCACAAAGACGACAGATACGCGACCTAGATATACCAATACCGTTTGAAAGCGGGATTAGTGATTTTGAAACCTTAATTGGTGAAACTGCCTATATTATAGAGGGGGTAATGTACCCTGGTGGCGAGTCAGAATATGACGACGGGTTAAGGCGACTCCGCAAACTAGCCAGCCTAGAACTTCAGCAAGACGACGTTCTGTCTGATGGCGGTTATGTGCCTTATGTCTTTACTGAGCAAATACAGGAAAAACAAATATTTCTAAAAGTCCTATATGTAGATTTACCCGAAAGTACCAGAAAAGGGCTAGTACAGCCGTTTAGGTTGGTCTGTAAAGTAAAAGACCCGACTATTTTTGGAGCTACCCTAAAGCAGGCATCTACTGGCGAAGCGGCTTTTAGTGTGGCCTCTGGCACAGCTATACATAGTTTCCCTTATCCCATAATTTACGGGGCTTCAACGTCGTCGGTAAGTGTTGATGCCAATAATGTCGGCGATGTGCCAGTATATCCTGTAGGCATATCAATCACTGGCCCAGTCAATAGTCCTAAAATCACCAATGTTACTACTGGCGAATATATACAGGTTGGAGTAAACCTAGCGTCGTCTTCCAACCAACTTTTAATAGCTTATGATAAAGATTCGTTAGTGGTTGAATTGGACGGCGTGAGCGTTATAAATCAGGTAACTACCGCTTCAACTTATTTCAAGGTGCAGTCGGGCTCTAATATCTTTTCACTCACAGGCACATCTATAGATGATGATGCCGAGGCGATTGTTTCATTTTATGACGGGTGGGCTTTGTCGTAATGGCGAGCTTTGATGTTTTATCGGTTAATTTTGATAATAACAATATTCCTGGCGAGTTTCGGGCATACCAGGAGGGCAATGCCACAATTACCGCTAACCAGAAGAAAGTTACCGTCAATCTGCCATCATCGGCAACTTCCGCTACTCTAGCTGGTATCGACACTCAAATTACCTATGACCTGACTAGTTCAAGAGCTTACATACAAACTTTAGTCGTTCCCTCTAGCTCAACTAGTGCTAATGCTGAATTTAAGGTTGAAAAAGATGACAATAACTGGCTTAGATTTGTTTATGAAGCTGGAGTTATCTATATACAGAAGTATGTGGCGGGGGTTAAAACTACCCTAACATCTTTTACGTATAGTGCTACCGAGCATTCTTGGTGGCGCATTAGAGAATCTGGTGGCACCACCTATTTTGATACATCTAAAGACGGGGTGGCTTGGGTACTCCAATACTCTGTAGCCAACCCAATTACAGTTACGGCTATGACAGGTACAGTTTCAGCATATTGTTACCAAAACGAAACCAACCCAGGTCAATTTGTTTTTGATAATTTCAACTACACCCCGCCTCCGCCCACCACTATTCTCTCACCATTAAATAGCCAAATTAGGCGCAAGCCTCAACCTAAAACTGTTGTTGAGATTTTAGACCGCGATTTGGATAAAATAGCTGAAATTAAAAATCTTTACCCACTCAACAAAAATGGTGATGTTCTTCGCTATACCAAGGAACTTTCAGATTATGGTATCTGTACTTTTCGTATTTCTACCAACGACCCCGTATTCGAGGAGTTCGGCGACATCATCGAGCCACATAAGTACCACGTTAGGATTCGCAGGGGTGGCGTGGTTGTCTGGCAGGGAGCAATAGTTGATAACCCCTCAAGACAAGCCAAGTACCAAGAGGTAGAAGCTTTTGAATATCTTTATTATTTAGATAAAGTTTTAGTTAAGCGTACTAGCGAAGCGGCAACGGGCGCAGGTTATCATTACCGCAAATACACTTCTGGTACTATGTCTTCAAATATCATCACCACACTTACTGAAGCGGTAGCGGCTTTCGGCACAAGTCATATAATGGCAGATTTGACTTTTCCGTCAGGAGGTATTGAAAACCCCAACTATCCGCTTGGGTTTACTAATGTTTCTACTGGATTAGCCTTGACTGGTGCCTGGAACTTTAGCGATAGTGTTTCGTTGCAATTTGACTACCACTCTGTTTTATTTGTACTCAAAGCTTTCGGGGCTTACAGTAAATCGGATTTTAAAATAGATAATGATTTAGTGTTTACTTTTAAAACTTTCTTAGGCAATAAACAGCCCAACTTAACTTTTACCCACGGAATCAATGGTTTAATGGGGAATATAGTAGATTACGACATTCCCCGTTATGGTAGGCGTATGGCTAACGACCTTTATGGAATTGCGGCAGGGGAGTTGGGGCAAGTTTATTTTGTCAACAAACGCGACGAGGCCTCTATAAATGAGTACGGGTTACTACAGTCGCCTATCGCTTTTACTGATGTAAAAGGCATAAATGTCTTAAAAGTTAGGGTTGACGAAGAATTGCGATTTGTAAAAGACCCCGAAAATTCGCCAATCAACCTGAAATTATCCGAAAAAGCCTACCCGTTAGGCCAGTATGATATTGGCGATATAGTTTCAGTAGTTATAAAAGATAATGTCATAGACTATAATGCTCCGCGTAGAATTGTTAGAATATCTGTAGCTGTTCACAACACAGGGAGAGAATTAACAACAATTACCACCAACCCACCAAGAGAAAGTGATTTAGGATTATGAGTCTACACGACCTAGAAGCCAGCAATAAGCCTAGTATTTTACCATCGCCAAACTACGACAACTTAAACGCCGACTCTCGAAGGCTAAATCAGGCCTCAGAAGTTATTTTTCAACAAGGCGACCAAACTCTGAATCCCGAAGACAATGGAGTTTTTCTATCGTCTTTTTCTGTCAATAATCTTGGCTCCGTTACTCTTAGTTTAAATTACAACAATACCCTAAATGATAGTGCAATTATTGCTTTTTGGCAGATACAAGTATGGCAAAGTGCAATAGCTATAGAAAACAGGGTCTTCCCTTATTCGGCAGACTCAAATATTCCCGAAACCTACTATAATTTTATCCCGCCAGTCCACAGTTTATTTGAAGAAGATAGCGACGACTACATTGAACGTATAAGAGATAGTTATAGATTTACTATCTATAATAACTCAGGCTCTAACCAAACATTTTATATAGCTTATCGCCCAAGGTATATTTATAACAAAGGATAATATGAAGATTATTAAACAATATCACGAAGACGGCACCCACTCTTTCTCCGTAGAGACACCTAATACTAACCTCACTTTCGGTAGGCGTTCGCCAGTAGTTCTCAGGGAGGAAGTAGAGGTTCAGAATAAAGATGAAATCAAGACTGAATTACATAGATACCAGAATGAAGATAAAGATGATATTATAAAAAAAGCAAAACAGGAACAAGACAAGAAAAATGAAAAGGAAAAAGAAAAAAAGTAGGTACTAAAAATGAGTATTATTGTAAATACCCTCACAGGCGGTTCTAATTCACATGAAACAACATCAGAAGAAGCCAATGGCTTTTCAACTGATTTTATAGCCGAAGGTATAGTCGGTTCAATCGGCAACACCTCTGGTGTCGCCCCAGCTACAGGTGGTTTTGCAGTTAATGCTACAGGCACTCCCGACACTAACATCCAAATAAGCGCAGGTATAGCCTACGTTACTGGTACACCTACTTCTCAGAACTCGCAGACTTTTAGGGTAAAAAGTTATGCCACTACGTCTTTAGCAATTTCCGCCAACTCCTCTGGTTCTACTAAATATGACTGGATTTACATTAAGCTTGATGCTACTAACTTAAATACACCCAATACTGCAGGAGATAACGTAGCGACAATTGTAGCTTCGCGGTCTTCTAGTGCTTCTGCTGACGACGGCACCCCACCTACCTATGGCTACCCGATAGCTGTAGTAACAGTATCTAATGGCTTCTCCACAATAACCAACTCTAATATTAGAGATATAAGGGCTGTTGCTTCACTCAATACTGGTCTATCTAGCTCATCTGATGGCTGGACTTCTTTTTCTGGCTTAGCCACTGTTTCTGTATCTTCTGGCTACAACAAAGGCAATAAGGAATACGACTTAACTTTCTCATCTACAATGGCTTCGATATTGTCGCCAGGTATGAGAATTAAACTGACTCGTGGCACAACCCCCCCAACCCAATGTGCCGACCTTGAATTATCTTCATCACACTACGCTTCTAAAACTTCGCCTAGTGGCATAACTTTTACTGACGACTTTACTTGTGAGGCGTGGGTTAAGTTGGAGAGCTATGGTGGCGGTTCAGATATGGTTATTGTTGGTCGTAGAAACGCCTCTACTGAGGGGTGGCAATTTGCAATTTCAGCTACGACTGGTCAACTATACATCCAATCGCTTAGAATTGCTGCCAATAACAGAAGTGTCATATCTACCGAAAGTATACCTTTAGGTCGCTGGATTCACGTTGCCGCTACAATGGACAACTCTGCCAACACCCACACGATGTATATAAATGGCGTGGCAGTTGCCACTACAACCACTACTAACGGTACGATTACCGCACTAGTCCAGGGTACAACCGCTATGACTATCGGCGCACAAAACACACCAGGTTCTTATTTTGATGGCAAAGTAGCCGATGTCAGAGTTTGGAACGCCGTCAGAACTGCCACTCAAATTCGAGACAACATGAACCAACAGTTAGTTGGTAACGAGACTAATCTAGTAGCCTACTACAAACTTAATGGCGATTTCAACGACTCCACATCTAACGCCAACAATATGACTGGTCAAAACGGTGCTGTCGCCACCTCATCTGACAACCCAATGAACTCCACTGAGTACGCTATTGTTACAAAAGTGGACACGACCACCGTAACAGTCTTTACTGGCCGAGACTACAACATACCAAATATGACTCTCTCTACTCCTTATTACTCTACCCATCGTGTGCCGTTCGATTTTCCAGCAGACCGCAATAATTGGCGCATTACTACTTATAGTGTAGATGCTTCTACGGGGGTTACTTCTGGTTCGAGAATACCTGGACTTGATACATCATTACCTGTCGGCAAATGGATTGTTTCTGCCCAAGCTTCAGCGCAAGCAATAAGAACCACTAGTACTGGTATCAATTTGGCTATGGGTATATCCACTTCTACTTCTACAATCACAGAGGTGGAGAGTATCGGTCTTGATTATGGTGGGGCTTCGGCACAACCTATTGGATGTGCTTTGCCCGATACTCATCCAATAGAGTTAAACATCACAACACAGACTGTTTATTACGTTACACAAATTGGAACATACACCTCACTTACGCTAGGTACAGTTCACGGTTCAGGTCATAGATTTATAGCGGAATGCGCTTACGTTTAGGAAATTATGATGCATAACACAAAGGCAATTAAATGAACGAATCTGAACTAGAAAAAACACCACCTACAACACTTAAAGAACTCGGCATACACGTTGCTTATATGCGTAAGGATATAGCCGACCTTAAAGATTTAATGGCTCAATTACCCAATGGTTTTGCATCTGTTAAAGATTTGGCTGAAGTTGAAATCAGGGTTGGCAAGCTAGAGAATAAACAAAATTTCAAGAATACTTTGCTGTGGGTTGGATTAGTTGCTTCAGCGATTATCAATATTGTGGCTCTATATAACATTTTTACAAGGGGATATTAGATGACTTTAAACCAATTTATTTCTAAATATAACGGCGAATCAGTTAATGTCGATAAAATGTATGGTCCTCAATGTTGGGATTTGGCAGCCGAATACTCACGTTCTGTAGTGGGTGTGCCTGGCTCTAAGTTCCCTTTCGGACTACCTACAGGCGATGGCAGAGCAGCAGGAGTTTATTATAACTTCACATCACCCTTACCTAAGTATTATCAGAGAATCGCTAGAAACAGTGGTGTTGTGCCTAAACCTGGCGATATTGTTGTTTGGCACTATTCCCTACCCAACTCTGGCGGTTCAGGACATATAGCTATTGTCCTCTCGGCTAATAAGACAGGGTTTGTATCATTTGACCAGAATTGGGGCGGTCAGTACGCCCATAAAGTCTCTCACAGCTATTCTTATGTGGCTGGTTTCTTGCGACCAATCTCTCGAACTACTGTCACTCCTATTTACTACACCGTAAAAGCTGGCGATTACTTATACAAGATAGCTTCCACCTTTAAGACCACGCTATCTAAAATACTCAATTTGAATCCGAAAATTGTTGACCCTAACAAAATTAGCGTAGGGCAAAAGATACGGATTAAGTAAAGGAAATACTGTGAAAAAATATCTTGGTTTAGTATATGACGCACTTGTCGTGGGTCAGCAAAAAGCAGTTATTGGTTTTTTGGTTAGTGGCATTGTTTCACTATGCCTACTTATCGGGATTAGTGGCGATATGACCGTCAGAGAAGCCGTCAGTGGCTTAGTTACTGGTTTACTTACTGGTATTAGCGTTTGGTTAAAGACTAACAAATAAAGGAGTAAAGGAAGCCTCATAAAGTGGGTAAACCTGTCTGGGCTGGTGAGCGATTATATTTCCTCTTAACAGAAACCATAGAGGAGCTACACAACAGATACCCTGAATATACGAAGAATACTCTTAAAGGTAAAAAAGCTTATTGGAAACGTAAAGTAACGAACGGAGAGATAGAGATGCCACCAAGACCAACAACCGAAAACTTTGGAGAGGTTCTTAAACTTCACAATCTATCTCCCGACCTCGCTAAAGAGTTTACCGACCAAGGTTTTCACGTTGGCTATATCAAGAACAAAGAGGGTGAGATTGAGTACACAATCCCCCTGCCTAGAGCTAGAACCAACAAAATCAACATAGAGGAGTTTCCGCCTGCCGTACCAGCCAGAATAACCCCAAGTCGGGTAAAACCCCAAGAACGGGATTATAAGAGCATATACGTCTTCTCAGACGCTCAAATCGACTACCGTAGGCAAGATGACGGCACACTAGAACCCTTGCATGATGAAAAAGCCCTAGCTGTAGGGCGTTTAATCTGTAGAGATGTACAGCCAGACTTAATTGTGAATCTCGGCGATATGGTGGACTTATCATCTTTATCTAAGTTTGACGCTGACTCCGACCACTTCTATAGAACTCTTGGTCCAAGTTTCCAAAGAGCACACGACTATTATGCTGAACTAAGAGCCGACAACCCCAATGCTCAGATAGTGGAAGTAGATAGCAACCACAATACTAGATTGACTAGATTTATTAAAAACAAAGCCCCTGCCCTATACGGACTGAAAAGAGCAGGTAAGGAAGATGAATATCCTGTAATGACTTATCCGTTTTTGGCGAATCTAGGACATCTAGGCGTGAAGTGGATTTCTGGCTACCCTGCCGCCGAATATCCTTATGGCGAGGAATACGGCAAACCGCCAATCATCTTTAAGCACGGACACTCAGTAGTCAGTGGCGGTTCTACAGCTATGAAAGAGTCTAGGGAGAACCCCGAAAACCACGTTGTCAGGGGTCACAGCCACAGGCAGGAAACCATCTGGCGAACCACTAGGGCTGGCAATTATCTAGCCTCTATTGTAGTCGGGGTATCTTGTCGTATAACTGGCGAAGTGCCAGGTTATAACACCGCAGTTAGTGATGAGAATAAAGTAGTCAAATATCAAGAAAACCACCAACAAGGAGTGCTAGTTATAAAAGACTATGACGGTAATTATGAGTTCACCCAAATCCCAATAAACAAGGGTAAGGCATTTTATAACGGAAAGGTTTATGAAGTATGAGCGAAGTCAGCAAGCACCACATACTCTTTTATGAAGCTCAACATATGACGATGAAATCTACTAGGCAATTACGCACCAACCCATCTTTAATCGTGCCGATGGATGAAGAAATACATCAGGCTTTACATAGACGAGTTGTTTGTGTACCGCCACTAGATGTATATACTGCCCAAAATACCGTTAGGGAGTTCCGCGCCCAATCTACCTACACTGGGTCAATGTTGATGTTAATGACTTCTATAGAAAAAGCCACCCAACATTTTAAGACCACTAGAATACAGAAACAATTAGCCGAGTTAGCTGTGTACGCCATTGAGCAACAATTACCCTATGTTCGCCAAGGTGCTGTCACTAACGAAGTAGGGGGTTATCGTGCCTGAATCTTATAAACCAATATTTAAAGTGGCTGGCGAAAAGCTAGAGGGCAACTGGGAAAATACAATGCTCCACTTTCACGAAGAAGTAGCCTTTGACCACATAACTGTACGCCAAGAAAAAGCTGGTATGATGTTGACCTATTTAATCTTTAGACCGCAAGTTAAGGACTTTGACGATGTATGCGAACAATTAGTTGAAGATAAATACCCGATGATTTACCGACCAGAGCCAACTATCCAAACAGAACAAGCCTTTAGGGATAGATTTGTTAAAGATATAGAACAGATACCGCTAGAGTGGACTTACACCGATGAGGATAAATGGTATGGTATTTAAACAAGGTCAGAAGATTCTACTCCTAAGAGGTGGCAAGCTGATACCCGTGACTGTAGTTAGTGATTTTGGCGGGATATTAAAAGTGGTTTAGCATATGCACACCCCCTTGCATATAGCATATGATGTAATTAGTTTTGTACGTTTCATTTGTACGTTTCACCCCATCTCTCCTTTTACAATGGCTTGAACACTAATTATTGCCCAAGCACCATCTAAGTTCTCAGCTTTCATATAGTCTTTGTATTGTTCATCTAACTTCTCTAGCACCAATTCTAAAGCTTTGCGCTTTTCTGCCTTAAACTTTTTCTCGAGTCTTTCATATTGTTTTTTTACGTACCACGTTTTACCGCCGTCTACGCTCACTTCTTCAACCTCGCCCATAACTGTTGAAAAGCGAGTTATGGGTTGCTTATCTTGCATTTCGCTCATTATCTATCCTTTCTTAATTAAGCTTCTATAGCTTCTAAATAATCCTGTTTACTTACACCAAGAGCGGTAGCTTGAGCTAAGTCAGCGTCTTTAATCTCTCCGATTTTGGGGTCAACCCACTCTAAAAAGACTCTACTTGTGGGGCAATCCATCACCATACAGTATTCGGTTTTGTTCTCTATGGTGTCGTTCCAATCTTCGCCTAAGACTTTTTGGGCAAAATTATCTACCTGATAAAGTCTTGTGCCTTTTTCGCCAGTGTTAATTAGTTTAGCGTCAATGGCTTTTAGTAATCGTTTTGGTTTTAACATCTGAAAAGCTATGGCTCGTTTATCATTGTTTCTAATATTCATCACATCTTTAATAGTGGCTTTTTCGGTCACGATTTTATCCCATAGGGGTTTTTCAAATTGTTCGCCTTGTAGGTAGTAAATCTCTTTATTACTCCACCTAATAGCAGGGTACTGGTCGGAGTGAAACCTATTTTGTGCGTCTATGTAAACTAATGGAGTTGGGGCGATGTAAAGCGTATCTTCCCACTCTACACGATAACCAGCACCTAGTTTAATAGCGTCAAATAAAAGTTGTGAGTATTCTAGGTATTTTTTGTCATTTTCGTTAATTGGGTAGTCTTTATCGGGGTTTTTGCAATATTCATATTCAAATACGAAATGCCAAAAATCTTCATCTAAGGCTGTCCACCAAGCAGACCCAGCAGAAAAAGCAGACCTAGCAGACCTAGCAGACCCAGCAGACCCAGCAGACCCAGCAGACCAAGCAGACCTAGCAGACCCAGCAGAAAAAGCAGACCCAGCAAAATTATCATCAAATGGCGATTCACACCAAACTACTTTTTTGGGTCTTGGCAAGTCAAACAAATCATAGGTTTGCAAAATCTTTTC
>Ga0208147_1000678_pt1 | contig 11628 bp, 21 predicted proteins | sample DEB3_08_DNA_FD_184520 | JGI IMG/M metagenome (GOLD analysis project Ga0208147, IMG submission 184520) | Aqueous microbial communities from the Delaware River and Bay under freshwater to marine salinity gradient to study organic matter... | ecosystem: Environmental > Aquatic > Marine > Coastal ... | reverse complement strand
TACATCAAGGGCATATTCTTTCTTAACCGATGTTAAACTTTGGGAGAAAGAAATTAAAAAGACTCACCCGATTCAATTTTTCCTTCGCGAAACTTGGAGCGATCTACTCTATCGGCTCAGAGACATGTATCGAAACACTCGTTACTATTTTAAATATCTTTTTAAACCTTCTCACCCGATGGTTCGAAAGGCTTTGCCTCGCGAGTGGCAAGACATTAGTTCTCTGATTATTGATCTTAATTTTGCGATGATCTTGGATTTTGAAAAGGAAGCTGATGAATCTTGGGTAGATTGGCAAGCAACAGAAGAAAGCAGGCAATTTAGAAATTGGCTGAATGTTGCTTGTAACTGGATTAAGGAAGGCAGACCCAATTTGCAAAAACAATTTGAGAATTCTTTCCCTCCCCATCCCTTGCCAGATCATTTGAAAAACAAAAGTTACGAAGAACTTTACGCTGAAAACAATCGCCTCGAAAAACTTATTGACGATACTGATATTAATTTGCTCAAGCAAATGATGGAATATAAAAGCTATTTTTGGACATAATAAAATGAATAAAGATAAAATTATTTTTGTTGGTGATATTCACGGCGCATTTCAAAAACTGAAATGGACGATTGCTCAAAACTATAAAAATGCCTATATTATTCAAGTAGGTGATTTTGGTGTTGGCTTTAAAAAGAATAACTATTACTCTGTTGAACTTGAAATCGTCAACAACAGACTGCGCCAATTAAACTGTCACCTTTATGCTATTCGTGGCAATCATGATAATCCAAGTTGGTTTCAAGAGACAATTAATCCGTTTGATTTGTCCAATATCACTCTTTTAGCAGACTATTCGGAGCTAGAACTGCTAAATCAAAAGATTCTTTTGGTTGGTGGAGCAGTGAGCATTGATCGTGTTTTTCGAACTCCAAACATTGATTGGTGGGAAGATGAGAAGTTTGTTCTCAAGTCTGACGAAGAATTTCCTTACTCTGAAAAACAATACGACATTGTGGTAACACATACACGCCCTGCAATTTGTGGTGCGTTCAAGGGTTTTGCCAACATCCATTACTGGTGCAACAAAGACTCCGATCTAAAAGAAAAACTGATCGCTGAAAGTCAACAAATGGATATTCTTTACCAAAAGACCAAGCCTAAACACTGGTTTTATGGTCACTTTCATGAGTCAAACTCAACGATTTATGAAGGAACGCAGTTCAAATGCTTGAATATTGACGAACATTACATGTTAAATGTGTAATATAAAATATGAACTTAATTACTTGGATTTTAGAACACAAACTTGATCTTATCAACATTTTAACAGCATTAGTTACTGCTGCGTCAGCTATTACTGCACTTACCCCAACTCCCAAAGACGATGGTTGGGTTAAGAAGGTTTATACCGTCATTGAATGGTTAGCCTTGAATATTGGTAAGGCTAAGGATAAGTAAATCGCTTATCTACAAAAATATATTGAGCCGCTTCTCAGCAATGGGAGGCGGTTCTTTTTTATAAATTTGTTCTGATGACTTTGTTTCTAAACCACTTTGTTAAAATAAATTTTTCCCCTTCTTCTACAGGCATGCCCCAATGCATTGAATTAACAACATTTTGTCCATCTAAAGTATTTCTCCAAAGTATTAAAGAGCCTTCTTCTGGAACAGTTTCTATTTCAATTTTCGTGAATCTTGTATTACCACCTTTGGGAACATTATTTAAGTAAACCATTGCAGTCCACGATCTGTTACCATATTTTTCTATTGATTCTCTATGACAATCAGTAGTTGGGAAAAAGGTATCAAAGTGAGGCTTATATTGTTCGCCAACTTTATAATATTGACCTTGCACAGACTCACTGAATTTTTCATGAATTGTAACTGCTTTTAAAATAGCATCTTCAATATCTGCAACTAGTTGCGAATCATTTCTATGCAAATAAGCAGTTGAGCTTGTTCTAAAATCAGAACTTTTGCTACCACCATTTTTTAAGTCAATCACTGTTGATGGTTTAGCCTTGGTTCTTATAACATCAATGATTTGAGTGCATTGCTCTTCGGTCAAAACATTTTTTATTTTAAATAAATCTAATTGATCAGAAAGCCGTTCTACATTTGGATTCTTGATTAACTCATCAAGATTGATTTCGTATTCTAACATAAATTTTCGTGTTTTGAGAATAATTTTAAAAAGTGATCGGGCAGATTATCATACTTGCCTTTGAGTCTTTCGGGGAAGTGGCGAATAAAAGTTTTTCGATTGAGATATTCTCCAACCCATTTGCGCGATCTTGCCATCCACAAATAAGAAAACATATAAGCATTGGCACACTTAGCGTATTCTTCTGGACTGATAAGATGCGACCACTTTCTTTTAATTTTGCGCAAAGACCGTTTTTCGCAATCCGCTTCTAATAGAATAACTTTTTTTGCTGTTTCTGTAGGGTTGCGAATTTCTTTCTTCTCCAACAACCAAGAAAAGAATCTCAAGTGTCCGCTTTGAATGTTCTCGGCATACCAAATTGATTTTTTGTCTAGCCACTGGTCCATGTGGCAATCTTCATGAATTAAAATTTCTAATCCAGACTTCATGGAACGCCCGATGCAAACTGCTAATTCTTTTGCTTTGTCGCAGAAATAACCTCCGCATCTGCCGCCGCCAGCGTTGACATTGTTGCCTCCACCAACGCGAAAAACAATTCCATGTTTTTGACACTTCTTGTCAACTTGATAAAAATAATCCTTGACTTCTTGCGGAAAGCATTTAAAAATCTTTCTAGCTTTACTGTCAAGTTTCACAATAAGAATTACACTTGGTACGCTTTGGGGTTATTTTTCTTTTGTTAAATTCTTTAACTCGTTGATTATCAACAATAAAAATATTTTGTAAAAAACCTTTGACAATAGCGTTTTAGGTAGTTATATTACTATATGTTAACAGAACACATGCTTCAAGAAGAACTAGCTCATTTAAGGCATGAGTTGTCTTTTTATATTGAGTATGGCGACAAGCTCAGAGACAAGCTGTTTATTGCAGAACAAGCTCTCAATCTGATTGCTGCACCCAAACGCAGCGATGGAACTTACAATCGTTGTCGCGAGGCTTGTCAAACTCTGGCGCAGGAAGCTCTAAAGGAAATTCAAATACTATGAAATTCGTAAAAACCGAGGGCTGCACAGCTTATGGATGGTCTGTTGACGGCAAAAACTTACAAGATTTACCTCAAGAAGAACAAAATCAAATCTTTGATTATCTAGTTCTTAAATTCAAGGAAAAAATCAGCGAAAACAATTTGTTTCTTACAGATTTAGTGGAAGTCTTTCATTATGACGATTTCGAATTCGATTCTGAACGGTGCGATCAATGCGGCGATGGTATAACAACAACAATTTGGGATATTTAATTATGGGCATGTATGATAACATATCTTGCGAACATTCATTGTTGAAAGGTTTGAGTCCAGAGGTTGATGCTTGGCTTGACCAACAAACTGAATTAATGTTTCAAACCAAGTGTTTTGACAACACCATGGACCATTATGTGATTCATGATAAGCAATTGTTTAAAAAGACTTGCAAATACAAACAACTACCACCATCAGAAATCAATGGTTTTTCGTTTCCTAGTTGGGAAAAAATTGAAAATTCAGAGGCAGAAGAAAGACTAGACCACACTACCACAATTCGCATGTACGAATATGTGGATGGCGAGCCTTTTGATACTTGGATTGAATTTAAAATTATCTTTATTGATGGTATAGTCTATAAAGTTAATCTCGTAGAATTTAAACAAGAACCTTCTTTTGAACGCATCAAAAGAAACAAAGAGTTTGAAGAAGAGTTTAAAAAACAAATTGAATTTAATCGAACTATTAAAGGCAAAATTAATTTTTGGGCTAGACGACTCATTAATTCTGTTTTGTGGCGCGGTTCAAATTTCTTCAAAAGAATCGCAAATCTCATTGACAAACTTAGATTCAGGCTATAGATTAGTTGCATGAAAGCCACAGACAGAATCGCTAATAAAGAAGAACAAATCCTTTACAAGAAGGTTGGTAAAAAGTATGTGAAAGCTAATGACCCTTGGGCATACGATGGGCTACGCGAGGGTTGGTGGCTTGTGAAAGTCAGCGAGGATTGCACTTCCATTCGTTCTATTGTTTATCCAAACAAGGCTGAAATCATTGCTGCTGCCAAAGATAAGGAAGATGAACTGCTGAAAATCATCCGCGAAGCTAGCGAAGCCAAGCCCAAAGAAGGAGTTCCCATGAGCGACGAAGCTCGCAAAGATTGGCAATGGTTTATTGATAAGCACGGTAAAGAATTCAGCACAATTTATTTCCCATCATTTCAGGAAAACGCTGAAAAGATTGTGAAAGCTCTACTCGAAAAATAATATGTCTTTTGAACAAAAACTAATGGATAAATATCCAGACCTCTTCTACAAGAATGAGGATGGAATTCTGGAATGTCCTTGTGGTGCATGGGTTCCCGAAGGATGGGAGACTATTGTAGATGAGTTGTGTGGCGCAATTAATAATTATATTAAATGCACACATCGTTTGGATGGAGAAATCACAAACAAAATGTATTACTTGTGGTACGGCATTGGCAAACTTCTTGATTGGAGCCACAAGCGGTTTCTCAAGCTGTTCCCGAAATACAACAAATGGGAATACAACAAACCGTTCTTTTCTTTTGTCGAGAAGTTTCGCCAACGATCCTACAAATGCGTCAAGTATAACAGAGTCTATCCACCAGCAGTCAAGATTGATCAAATCAAGGAAAAAATGAGCGGACTCCGTTTTTATTACAGTGGAGGAGATAAAGAAGTAGCTGGCATGGTTCGTTTCGCTGAATATCTTGTTGAACAAACATGTGAAGTGAGTGGCGAAAAAGGCGAGCTTTGCATGCGTGGAGGTTGGTATAAAACTCTTTCAGAGAACACTCGCAATTCAGACATTTACAAAGAATACAAACCTGTAAAATAATATGATTCCAATTAAAGGTAAAAAATACATGCTCAACTGTCAAGGTCCATTCGAATGGAATCGTTACATGGGCGAGGGAGTATGCACGGGCGAAAAAGAAGATTTTTGCGGTAAAAACGGCGACACTTTCATTTATGGATTTAAAATTCCTCTAAATGATGAAACATGCTTCTTTGAGGAAGAGTCAATCGTTGCAGAGTTTAGTGACGACAATCAGGTTAGGCCATTAATTTGCGATCCAGAAAATTATCCAGAAGATGATGAATCCCCATATTGCGAAAAATGCGGCTCATGTGGCGAAGACGGTTGCTGCACGCCTGCAAAATGTGAAGCAGTAAAATGCAAGTATGGCGAAAGCTGCATCGAAGACTATGAGCGTATGAGAAAACAGTGGGATATTATGTTTAAAGCCTTGGAATCAATTTCTAACAATGACGAAATCTGTGATGAGGTTGGTTTGATGCTGCGAGCAAAACATGCTTTGGACGAAATTAACGAAAGCTGGTAAATTATGTGTGGACACAAAAATATTCGTTTCGAAGGAATGTTCTCAATGATTGGCTCTTATGTCTGTCAAGATTGTAAACTAAAAATTGAACCATTTGTTCTTCATGCGTTAGAAAATCAGCCTCATATTTTATTCAATCCCGAATACAAAAAAGAATTGCAAGAATCAATTGATCGTTTAAATCCTGAAAACTTAAAATTGTGGAACAAAGCAATTAATAAATATGAATGAACTGATCTGGTTCGGCTCAGGATTTATGACAGCATTATTTTTGTTTTTTGCTGTCGCTTGGTACGCTGGAACAAAATTTGACCCTTTTGAATAATGAGTCATAGCCTCACAAATAGAAACATGCAATACGATTTCGGCATTACTTTGGCCGAAGGTCATTTGGAAGCATCTTTTGACAAATACATAGTTTGGGGATTCAGCTTGGACAAAGGATTTAAATTGCTTACTAATTGTGACGATGAGCAGTTTAATTTGATTTTGGAAGTTTTTCAAGAAGAAATTAAAAAGAGGCTTGGGGAATAAAAATGTCCTTTGAAGGTTTTCAGCTTATCGTGGGATTTTTAGGAATTATTTTTGGACTGTATCTGATATTTTCTCAAGAAAAGAATTGACAATGACAATACTTGCACTATACTTGTTACTATTAACCGCAGCTTTAACAAAATGAACAAACAACAAAAACACGCAGTAAAAGAAGCAATGCAATACATTGATTCTGTAGTCTATGCTTGTACAGGACAATTTTCCGAAGAAATGGGCAAGCCAGACTTGGGAGAATTTGGTCTGCTTGGCATTTACAATCTGCAATCTTTGAGAGATAACTTTTCAGACCTTTACAGCGAAGTCTTTGGCAAGGCAGAAGTTGTCGAAGATAAAGATCAATTGAAATTTACTTTCTAAATCTTTTGGCCTAGTGGTGGAAAGGCAGACACAGGAGACTTAAAATCTCCCGCCGTTAGGCGTATCGGTTCGAATCCGATCTAGGCTACCAATTTTTTATGGAACCAACAGTAGTAATCACCAGTGGATATTTTGACCCGATTCATGTGGGTCACATCGAGTATCTCAAGAAGGCATCAGAATTAGGCGACTTCTTAATTGTTATTGTTAATAATGATCGTCAAGCATCCCTTAAGAAAGGCAAGCCTTTCATGAAAGAAGAAGATCGCCTTGAAATTGTTAATGCTTTAAAATACACACACAAAGCCGTTCTTGCCAAAGATGAGGACGCAACTGTTTGTGCCACCATTGAAAGTATTGTTAATCTTTTTCCCAATACAAAGAAAATTATTTTCGCCAAAGGCGGAGATCGTCACAAGGGCGAAATTCCAGAAGCAAAGATTTGCAATCAGTTGGGTATTGAAATTGTTGATGGATTGGGTGAGAAGATTCGTAGTTCATCTGAATATATTAATTCCGCTAAATAATATGAAAAAAATCCTATTCTTTATTTTGTCTAGCGTCTGCATGGCGCAAACTCCAAGCAACACTAAAACTGCTACTGTGCAAAAGCCAAATAGCTTCGGGGAAACTAAAACAGTTTTTCGCGATTCAAAAGGTTCGGTAGTTGGAACTGCGACAGCACTTAAGCCAAATAGTTTTGGTGAAACACGAATTATTTTTCGCGATGCCGCTGGTCGCACAACTGGCAATGCGACTGTACAAAGACCAAATTCTTTTGGTGAACGCAGAGTAACCATCAAGCCAAGTCCCAATGTCACAACCAAAAAGTAATCAAGGAGCAGGAAAAGGTGACAAGCCTCGCCCGATTGATAGGAAGAAATATGAGGACAACTACGACCGAATTTTTAATAAAAAAATTACCGATGGTTTCGGTGGAGAATGGTCGCGTTGCGAAAGAAAAGATTGCGCTTTAGAAGTTGTTCGCCCAGGCAAAGTTCAGTGTAATCTTTGTGAAAATAAAAAGCCTTTGTAGCTCAGTGGTAGAGCAGCGCATTTGTAATGCGCGGGTCGGGGGTTCAAATCCCTCCAAAGGCTCCAACTTTTTTCTTGACAAGACCCAAAGACAGTATATACTATTGCACAATGAAAACACAAGCTATTGCCAACCCACTCATTTCATCTGACTCCATGGAATCGTCCATCATGGGAATGGACAGCAGAGGTTCCGAAATCGCGACCTTCTATCTTCGCGACAAGATTTACTCTGACAAGATTCTTGCTGTGGTCAGAGAGTATGCTTCTAACGCTCTTGATGAACACAAGAAGCACAAAATCCAAAAGCCTGTGAGCATGGGTTTGCGTGTTGAAGGTGCTGAACACCAGTTTTATGTTCGCGACTTTGCCAATGGTCTTAGCGAATTTGATATTCGCAACATCTTCGGCATGTATTTCCGCAGCACGAAGAACAAAGACAACACTCAGATTGGTGGTTTTGGCATCGGCTCAAAGGCTGGCCATGCTTACACTGACACTTTCTATGTCAAGAGTTTTCATCAAGGAGTTTGCAGCATGTATGCTTGCTCTCTTGGTGGTGGCAACACTGGCGTTCCTGTTGGTCATATTTTTAAAGTGAGCGAACATCCCACTGACCAAACTGGCATTGAAATCTCTTTGCCAATCAAGTCTCAGGATTTGGAGTCCTTTAGAACGCACATGTATTCTTTTGTGTTGTTCTCTTCAATGCCAATTGAATTTAGTGAAGATAACAATTCTTCTGTTACAAAGCCTCTCACTCCCAAGTCAATCTTGAGCAAGAATGGATTTGATTTTTATATTTATAAATTGTGGGAAGATGATGCTCCGTTTGACTATCAGAAAGAAAAGGCAATTGCTAAAGCGTATTTCCATAGTCGTTTCGAAGGCAATGTATTCTTGAAGACGGGTAATGTCACTTATGCTCGTTGCGATGATGATTTGAATTTTAAATCTTTCCGCAATCATCTGAACACTAAGTTCAAGATTGGCAGCAATATTGTAATGGCAATTCATATTCCGATTGGCAAGATGAGCTTGCCGATTAGCCGCGAAAACTTTGAAGATACTCCACAAAATCATCGTGTTATTGAGCAACTAATCTCAACTCTTAATGAGATTTGTGACGAAGAATACTCTAAGGTCAAGCCTATGAGCTTCGAAGAAATGATTGCTGACAAGGAATCTTCATTCATCAAAAGCGAAAATTATTTTTCCTTTAAGAAGTCTGAAATTCTTGGTGGAGACACTTACCGCTTTGTTCAATCCACATACAATGTTAATGATTCTAGCATTAACAAGGTTAACAACAAGCCTGTTCTTGCTCGACTGCCTAACAATGCAAATCTTTCTTATTGGCATGGTGCTTTGCGCGATCTTTGCGAGAATACCAATCAAAACTTTTTCTATGTTAGTGGGAGTGTTCTTGACAATTTGAGCGAAAATACCTTGTCAAAGATCGAAGATTATTTTGATGTTAAACCCGTTCGTTCCAAGTATTTTAAATGGACCGTTTGCCCCAAGGGTACTGCGGATTTCAATACCGCTTACGAGCTTTACATTTCTAATCCGAATTATTATCGTCCTACAAATTCTAAGTTGAGCGCATTGGCATTGCATAATAAAATGCTTGAGAGTTTGGGAGAAAAACCAGTTAAAACTCCCGAAGAAGCGCAAAAGATTTTTGAAAACAAAGAATTGATTAAACATCACTTTGGTCTTTTCTCAATCAAGAATATTAACGGTAATTCTCTTCTGCAACGAGTAAATTACCACCAGACTCGCTCAATTAAATTGATTAATAATCTGATTGCTCTTGGTTGGTTCAATGCCGATTCGGATGAGTATAAAGCTCTGCAAAAAGAACTTGACAGTCTTAGTAATCTTAACACTGGTTCGGTTGAATTGGTTGGCTACATGGGGAAAATCTTGCCTAAAGATTATCTCAACCAAAAGAAGTATGATAAATTTTTTAGAGCGTCTCAGTCTCGCTTCGAAAAATACAACCGCTGGATTCATAAAGTCATTGAAGGTCTTTTGAAAGAAGATAGTTTTCGTGGTCGCGCTCTTTGCCTCATTGATATTGGTTTCCGATACAGCTACCACGGTAAGCAAAAATTCACTCGCCAAGACTTGAGAAAAATTCTTCGCACAAAGTAATTATCCCCTTGACAATCTACCTTAACTGTATATAATATAACCACTATGCAATACATCATCAACAACTCAAGCATGATCTTGTTTCTTGACAACAAGCCTATCAAGATCAGTAAAGACTCCCGCCAATATACTCAAGTGATTGAGAAGTTGGACTTGCCTCAAGAGCAGCAAGAAGCAGCGATTCGTGCGATTCTTGAACCTATCTCTGGAGTCGGTGAAAAAAATGGATTTAAAATCTCTGCGGATTCTGTGTCCTACAAGGGTGAAAATCTTCCTCAAGTTCTCGCTAACAAGGTTCGCAGCATCTTTACTGATGGGTTGCCACTCTCCTTGTTTGAAAACTTCTGGAACAACTTGCAGAACAATCCTTCTGCAAACAGCGTTCGGGAACTGTACGATTTCCTCGCCTACAAGGAACTACCCATCACCGAAGATGGTTGCTTCCTCGCCTACAAGGGTCTTGATAAGAACATGTGGAGCATCAGCGGCAACAAGGAAACCAAGGTCACCAAGGGCAAGGTGAGTCTGGAAGGCAAGATTCTCAACACTGTTGGCGCTGAGATTGAAGTGCAACGCCGCGATGTTGACGACAATCGTGAACATCATTGTTCTTTCGGCTTGCATGTTGGCAGTCTCGCCTATGCCGAAAGTTTCGCCCAAGGAACTGTTGTGGTGGTCAAGGTTAATCCGAAGGATGTTGTGAGCGTTCCTTCTGATTATAATTGTCAGAAGTGCCGAGTCTCTGCCTACAAGGTGGTCAGCATCTTTAAGCAAGAAATCACTGATTCTGTGGTTGACGAAGATGGTGAACGCATTGAAGATGAGTGCAGCAAAGAACACACCAAGTTCCTTGATCGCATTGACAAGTACATCAGCGAACAATGCAGGAAGGGAATTAGCGTTCTTCCTATTCGCAAGATTCAAAACATCTTCTCTCCGCAGTATCCTAGCCAACAGAGAGTGCTTAATGCTTTGTCTGAGCTTGGTTACAGTTGGAATCGCAACAATGATGGCGCTTATTTCATTGAATTTTACAATAGCTGTAGCGGCGATGGTTGTGATGGTTGCGATGATGGTTGTGATGGTTGCTGTGACAACGATGACAACGATTACGATTATTAAGACTAATCGCGATTAAAAAGGTAGTAAAAATTCCCTCACCCCGAAAAGGGTGGGGGTTTTTTTTATTTTGGTAGATATTCTGTGGTCTGAGTGTATATTACCTTATATGGCAATTTCTTCATCACCACAAACTTACCAAGGCATTGCGGTTGGGGCTTTTGGTGCAACAATTATCACTGGCACAACAGTCTATACTGGCAATTGGCAAGCAATCGCTACTCTTGACGCTGGTTTTAAATTAGACGCTGGCACGAAAAGCACCAATGTTGTTGGTGAAAGCTATTTAGTAGGTAAAACTTTTAATCCTCCTGCACAAATCTTAGGTAACTTTACTGGTATTCAATTATCTAGCGGGGCATGTATTGCCATCAACGCGGTTTAAAAAATAATTGAAATATGTTGAGAATTGGATTGGGAATAGCGGCGAGTTACTATGCCTTGGGAAAGGCTAGTGAAATTACGCCTGTTGCACCAACAACTACAGTTGCACCAACAACTACAGTTGCACCTCCTACAACTACAACAATACCACCGTCACCACCGCCTGCAACAACCACGGCTGCACCGCCACCACCGCCGCCCACAGTTTATTCTATAACAATTTACGAGACTTGCGCTTTAAATTCGTCACCAACTACGGTTTATAGTTTAAGTCCCTCTATAGAAGTAGGCATTATATTATATAGCAATTATGGATTAAGCAGTCCATACGCATCAAAAACATTTTATAATGGAAATACTGCGGGGTCATGGACAGAATTTGGCACTAATGGCGCTGGAGAGATTAATACATTTATTGCTGGAGCTTGTGTTATTGCGCCACCCGCAACGACTACGGCTGCGCCACCACCACCACCACCGCCACCGCCACCGCCTCCCGCAACGACTACGGCTGCGCCACCACCACC
>Ga0208147_1000676_pt1 | contig 11632 bp, 6 predicted proteins | sample DEB3_08_DNA_FD_184520 | JGI IMG/M metagenome (GOLD analysis project Ga0208147, IMG submission 184520) | Aqueous microbial communities from the Delaware River and Bay under freshwater to marine salinity gradient to study organic matter... | ecosystem: Environmental > Aquatic > Marine > Coastal ... | reverse complement strand
CTACATTATGCCAAATTTATATACCTACCCCTCTTTTTCTCTTTTATACGAATGTATCTGGATAAGAAAATAATTGTTTTTTATACTTACCTAATCCTGTTCTATGTTTTTCGCGTTCTTCTCTTGAAGTTTCTGCTGATATAGTTGGTCTTACAGGTTTTTCTGCTTCTAATCTTTCTTTCATCTGTTCAAAAATATCTAAAGGAATTAAATCACTTGTTAATAAATTTGAATATTTAGGATGACCTAAATATTGTATATATGTATCTCTTAATCCACTACTGCGCGTTGTTTCATCTACCATTTGTCTAAATTCTTCATCAGATTTTTCAGGATGTAATCTTCTTAGTTCTGTCCATAATGCGCAGGTTCCTCTTGACACTTGAAACATATCTCTCATAGTTTCACATTCACCTAATTTTGCACTAGGATCTTCAATTAGTTTTTTTAGTTGTGGAACTTTATATATCATTGCAGAATTTGGATCTTTAGATCCAATACCATGAGGATCAAATACTGTATAATCACCAGTTGGTAATTTTATTAATGATGCTGCATGGGGACGAATAGCAAATGTTGGGTTTACATGTAATCTTCTTGTTTTATATGGAGCGTCTTCTACTTTTTTTATTGGATTTTTAAAAACTTGTGATAATGGATTATAAACATTTTTTTTCTTATCGTGATAAAAATGTTCACTTTTAAATGATGGAAATTTGTGTAAAGGATATTTTTGTGCGAATTCCAACCATTGTTCAGGAGTTTTAGTTCTAACTCTTGGAAGTAATGGTATAACATCCAAATTATAATGTCCGCGTTTTAAACCTATTTCTCTCGCCTTTTGTAATTCTGCAAATTGTTCAGAGTCCATTTATTATATAATAATAAAATTAATATTTTTATTAATATAAATGAACCAACGTCGACGCAAACAGAAATCTAATGGTGGTAGATTAAGAAGTATTGGAAATAAACCAATTACAGGTGTTCATCCTGGTAATCCTGGTATATGTTCTGCTGTTGCTACTAATGTTTTAAAAGTAAAATATCCTACTCTTCAAAGTCCTTTACCTAATTCTCCATCAGAACGTGTTAGAGATGATATGAATACTCAATTAGCACCATTAGGTTTTGAAGTTAGAAGATCAGCTAGTTCTTTATTTGGTATTAGAGAATTATTAAAAGAAGGTGGTGATGGATATTTTATTATGATAACACCTCATGGAAATGGACATATGGTTGCTTTTAGAACTGATCCCGATGATCAGATGACTAAATTATTTAATCCTAATCCAGATAAACGAATGATAGATGTTTATGAAGTTGTAAGAGGTTCTAGTTCTGAAGAATTTTCTAATTCTTTTCAAGAATTCTTTCCTGGTTATGGTATTTCTGAAGCTTATTTTATTCAACATTTAAATTCACAACCTAGAGGTTATGGTAAATTTCAAGGTGAAGGAAGATTTAGTGAACTATTAATTAAAAAACCAGTAATGGAACAAAGATTAAGAGAAGCTGTACAAGAACTTAATGAATTAAAAGAAGAATTAAAAACAGAAACTAAATTTCGTCGTCAAGTTAGAATTAGAAATGATATAACAGCAGTAAAAAAAGAAATCAAACAATTAAAAGATGATTTAAATTTCTTAAAAGATTATTTTATTATTGCAGGTACTGATCCTAGTGCTGAAAATGCTGCCGTATTACCAGTTGCTAAACCTCCTCTTCCTCCTAGCTCACTTCGTCAAAGAACTGATGGACAAGGTAAACCTGAATATGAATTACACGCTATTATTGTTCATAAACCTTTTCCATTAGATCAAGCAAGAAGTATTGCTCGTGATATAATGAAATCTAAGGAAGATAAATTTATGCGTGAAACTTCTACTTCTTATAGATTTCGTAATATACCTAAAACTAAATTTGCAAGTTTCTTTACTAAAGTTCTAAATCCTCAAGTTTCACTAGTGTTTGGCGTTCCGAAATAAATTTATCTACTGAATTCATCATTCCTCTTAAATTATATATTTGCATTTTTAATTTATCAAATTCATCAAAATCACAAGCATGATAAGCTTTTGATAATTCATCCATTAAGAATTTCAAATGTTCCTTTAATTGCTCTCTATATCTTCCATCCATTTATTTATAAAAAGGTAAAATGTTTTTATATACTTTACCTTTTTACCTTTTATTCTATGGTCGTCGGTTTGGTGGTTGACGGTTTATTCCGAAACTTTTTGAATGAATTTAAAAACCTCTTCTACTTGAATCGGTTTTTTATTTTGCTAAGGACTTTCTAAAATGAACCGTCAACCTCCAACCATCAACCTTCTTTAAATATCAAATCTTTTAATAAAATCTTTGATTGAATCTTCTAATGTAGGTTTATTCCAAAGAATGAATCTACTTAATGCTCCTGGTGTTGTAGGATCTGTCCAATCTTCATTTTTACGATGTCTATTTAAATAACGTTGTTTTCTTGCTTTATCACCATGTTGAATAAAATCAGAATATCCAAATGCTCCAAATGGAACATTTTTATATTTATTAGGTTCTAATTCAAATGTAGCAATATATTTATGTTTATTGTTATTTGCTTCATTAATACTTAATAATCTCATTTATTATATTATTATGATAAATTTCCTAGTAAAGAAATGTCTAGATGATCGCAAAAAACATTTGAACTTGCGTTTGATGTAAATGCATATATATTTGTATCATAAGTTCCAGGACCTATTTTAGCATCTGTTCTTTGTAATATTGTTATTGCTGTATAACCAGGATTACCTGATTGTTGTCTAATAATTGAATGTCTTGTTATATTTGAAGTTGTTCCATCAATTGTTAAATATGATTCAATAAGTTCTTCACTACCACTTGTATTTCTATAATTTGCTACAGCATTAACTAATATATACCCAGTTGTTCCAGTTGTTATACTAGATGTTCCAATTAATGTTCCTGTAGGACCATCATTAGATAATGTTATACCTATATCTCCACTACCATAATAACCTGATGGTTGTGTAGGATAATCCCATACAACATTATTTAAACCATCAGAAGTTAATACTTGTCCTGTTGCACCAAATGATCCATTTGTATTTACTTGTAAATATGAATTTACAGAATCTAATACTAATACGTCATTATTACTTAATAAATATAATTGTCCAGTTGATCCAGGATTAATTTCTATACTACCAGCTCTATCAATTTTAATATAATTTTCATTAGGACCACCATATAATGTATATGTATTTGAATCCCAATATAATCCAGTAGAACCAGTAAATCCACCTAGTCCATCACTTAATTGTATAGATCCAATAGGACCTATTCCACCAATTTGTTTATCATTCAAAGTTAAATATTGAATACCATTTTCATCTTCTATAGCAGTTATATTATTTTGAAGACCGCCAAGTCCTGAAATTGACGTTACACCAATTAAATCATTACCAGCAAGATCTACTTGTTGAGTAGCAGCAAAAGTTGACCATGTAGAAGCATCTGTATTTATTGATGTCCATACAGGATTAAAAGTTGCATTAAGAGCTAAAACTTGTCCTTCAGATCCAACTACTGTATTAGAATCTACTATTTGAGAAGAAGAACCTAAATTTAATGTTGCACTATTAAAATAAATTGAACCCATATTTGAAAAAATTAAACTACCACTAGTACCATTATGAATTACTAAATCTCCTTGATTAGTAATAGGAGGATCAACAAAACTATTAGAAGCATTTAAATTAATATAACTTCCAGAAGTTTCATTTGTTAATATAGAATTTCCATCATATACTAATCCAGTATTGCCAGTTACTTCAGAACCATCATAATACAAAATTGCTCCTGTAGGTCCATTAAATTCAAAAAATCCTGTATCACCAGTAGGACCTACAACATAACCAGCATTAGCAGTTAATCCATCAGTATAAGTTATAATTAAATCACCTGATTCATTTACTGATGCTAATGTTATTCCTACACCAGTTTCACCAGTTTCACCAGTTTCACCAGTAGCACCAGTAGCACCTTGTGGTCCAGCAGGACCTACAACATAACCAGCATTAGCAGTTAATCCATCAGTATAAGTTATAATTAAATTACCTGATTCATTTACTGATGCTAATGTTATTCCAACACCAGTTTCACCAGTTTCACCAGTAGCACCAGTAGCACCTTGAGGTCCTTGAGGTCCTTGTGGTCCAGGAACTATAGAATTTTGTCCAGCAGGACCAGTTTCACCTGTAGAACCTTTAAGTCCTTGAAGTCCTTGAGGTCCAGTTTCACCAGTAGGACCTACAACATAACCAGCATTAGCAGTTAATCCATTAGTATAAGTTATAATTAAATCACCTGATCCATTTACTAATGCTAATGTTATTCCAACACCTGTAACACCAGTTTCACCAGTAGAACCTTGTGGTCCAGCAGGACCTACAACATAACCAGCATTAGCAGTTGAACCGTTAGTATAAGTTATAATTAAATCACCTGATTCATTTACTGATGCTAATGTTATACCAACACCAGTTACACCAGTTTCGCCAGTAGCACCTTGTGGTCCAGCAGGACCTACAACATAACCAGCATTAGCAGTTGAACCGTTAGTATAAGTTATAATTAAATCACCTGATCCATTTACTGATGCTAATGTTATTCCAACACCAGTTACACCAGTTACACCAGTTTCGCCAGTAGCACCTTGAAGTCCTTGAGGTCCTTGTGGTCCAACAGGTCCAACAGGTCCAGCAGGTCCATTAGGTCCAGTTTCACCAGTAGAACCTTGTGGTCCTTGTGGTCCAGCAGGTCCAACAGGTCCAGGAACTATAGAATTATCACCTTTAGGTCCACTAGGTCCACTAGGTCCAGCAGGTCCAGCAGGTCCAGCAGGTCCAGCAGGTCCATTAGGTCCAGTTTCACCAGTAGAACCTTGAGGTCCTTGAGGTCCTTGTGGTCCAGGAACTATAGAATTTTGTCCAGCAGGACCAGTTTCACCTGTAGAACCTTTAAGTCCTTGAAGTCCTTGAGGTCCAGTTTCACCTGTAGACCCTACTACATAACCAGCATTTGCAGTTGAACCATTAGTATAAGTTATAATTAAATTACCTAATCCATTTACTAATGCTAATGTTATACCAACACCAGTATCTCCAGTAGCACCTTTAGGTCCAGTAGGTCCACTTCCAGTTCCACCACCTTCAGAACCATTTTGATTTGTTGCTATCCAATGATAAGATCCAGCACTATAACTTCCAATATAAAATCCAGTTGATGTAAATTGATTTGCCCAACATGCTGAATTTTCATATGTCATAGCATTAACTGTAACTGAATAATTAGCATCAGGAAATCCATCACCAGGTAATGGAACATATACTGTTATTGCTCCTTCAGATATTGATGCTGTCCCCGAATACGTCGGCATTTTTATATTTAATATGAGAAAATCAAATTAATGATTATTTAATCACTAATTTGATTATTTATTTTTTTAAAAGATTAATTATTTATAGATTTAATTTAACGAACATATTCACCCATACCTGATTTCTTTAGTCCTACGTGCGCAGATTTAGCCGCTCCTACCATGCGTTCCATGGATTGCGCAGGTTCAGATACAGGCGCAGCTAGAATATCTTGTTCAGTTACTACGCCACGCAAGATACGAGAAGATCCTTTAATCGTTTCAAAGAAACCGCTATTCGCCGTTACCGTGTAGATAGATACACCACCAGCATTAGTAGAAAGTGCTTGTGCAGCTTTAGGAGAAGTGACAGTTAGGTTATATTGTAGAGTATAGTTGCCTACTAATCCACATGCTTGTCCAGTGGAAAGTGCGAAATCACGACCAGGGCGTAGAACTAGAGGACCACCTACAAGAGCAGTTCTTGATCCAGCAGCCCACGCAGAGCCAGACCATTCATCCCAGTCCATTACTAAACCATTATTTACAGACATCTTATATAGTTCTTCTTGGGTGTGGTTAGATAGTAGACCTGAAAAGTTATCGAATGACAAAGAAAGCTTTGAAATCGGTAAAGACCAATCGCATTGAGTAGGATCAAGTTGACCAGCAACAGGTGATCCAGAAGGATATTTATATGATTGAGGTTTTACATAGATTATTAGAAGATCAGGAATTAGAGGTAGAGTAATCGTTTGAGATTGTAGATCAGCACTACCATTATTTACTGTAGTAGAAGTTACAGGTGAAATATAACGAGGGAATTCCATCCACGGCACAATTGATTTCGCAGGTAGAGGTACATCCAAAGACGGCGTTAGGAATTGTACTTGGATTTTAGCAACAGAGAAGGGAGAACCATTAGAATTAGCAGAAGAATCCCATTCTACAGTCGGAGTTCTATTTTCTACAGGAACAATACGTAGAGAGCGACCAGGTTGGTTAAAGTTCATCGTGAATTGCATGTTTTGTACACCGAATAAACCAGTAGATAGTTGATGTTCATCCGCGAAAATGAACGGAGGTAATACTAGTTTTTCAACGGTGCGGAATCGTACACCAACTTTTAGAGTTCCAGCACCACCAGCAGCACCAGTTCCACCACGATAAGGAAGACCATTCACTACTACAATCGGACCACCAGAACCAGCACCCGTAGTAGGAGGATAGAATTCTAGTAGATCCCAAGCACCATTAGGTACTTCATCACTTGCAAATGCTTTATCCCAACCACCTACAGGAGAGTTAGCATACGTAGCAGCAGATTTTACATCATAATAACGATCCAACATAGTAGGGCATGTGCGTACCATGCGCGTTTTGGATAGATCCGCAAGGCGTAGAACTTGAGGAAGTACGTCCGCCATGTTAATGCTTAGAGATTGATCGTTAATCGTTGATTGTAGAGTAGATACAGATTGCGTAATAGGGAAAGGAGCAAGTGAGAAATCTGTGCCAGGCGTAAATAGAGGACCAGCACCAGTTCCACCAGCAGGTAGGCCACCAGTTGATCCATACGTTAGAGTTACTACTACGGAAGCTTCGTTTTCCCAATCTACAGCACGATCTACGAAGATGTTTTCTGAGGGAACTTGAACTTGGAAAGTTTGTTGAGAAGCACTATTCGCAATAGCGCTAAACGTTTGATTCGTAATAGATAGCGCACCTTTTTCTACAGCGTATTTCGGTTTTTGTTGAACAATACGAGGGTCAACTACAGAATATTTAGAGACGTCGGCCATTCTTTTTTTTATACTTTATAAAAGATAATTTTTATTCAGAAATTTTTTTAAACAATAAACGAACATTTGTAGAACCACCATTAAATAAAGTTAAAGGAATTAGTGTGTTTGTTAAACGATTACGCCAAGATATTCCAATATCTAAATGTGAGAGGTCATCATTTGATAATGTTAATGCAGAAAATACATCTGTTTTTCTTTCATATTTGAGCATACCTCTATATCCTACTTGAGGAGTAATATTATCAATAGGAGTTTCGAGTAAAGCTTGTTGGAATGAAGCAGTTGTATCATTACCTTGATTTCCATTATTTGAAGTTCCTAATATTATTTGTTGACCAGAAAATTCTGCAAAAACAGGAATTTGTACTGTTGTTAATACAATCGATGCTATAGGAGACCATAAGGTACTTGTAGATTCATAATCTTGAACTAATACTACATAAGTTGCTCCAGTATTAGGTGATGAAGGGAAAATAGATTTTAAGGTTTCAACTACACCATTACCAGCAGATAAATCAACTTGTACTACATTTTCAGGTAAGTATATAGGTCCTACAGGTAAAATAGGTTCATATTGAGTTACTTTTAATGTATCACCAGGATTAAATACTACTTCATTATCATTCAAATTCATTTCTAATACTGATTGACCATTTACTGAAGGAGTTGCTAATGTGGATGATGTTGCAATAGAAGGTTTAATTTGCCAAGAATTTCCAGTTACACCACTAGAATTAGGAAGTATAGTTAATCTAAAATTATATTGTTCAGCATTTAAAGTTGCTTGTACATATGATCCTAAAGTAGTACCATCATTATTCCAATATTGTCTTATATAATCACCACTACGCCATCCATATGTTGATCCAGATTGAACATTACCTATTACTACTGTTCCAGCTGATCCAGCTGATCCAGTATCAGAAACTACAATAGCTTGTGCAAAATTAGGTCCAGGAACTCCACCTGAAGCCCATATTTCTTTACCTACTATGAAATTAGGAATTTGTGAGATAAGTCCAGTTACACCAGCATAAGATGTTCCATAAGGACCTATAATTATAAACGTTCCATTACTTACAAAACTTCCATCAGCATCTGCTAAAGTTAAATATGTTCCATCATCTTCTTTAATTGCAGCAGTTCCTGTAGCAGTAGAACCTGATAAACCTGATAAAGTTTGTTGAATTTGTTCAATAAATCTTGCTGATCCATCGGGACCAACCATTCTATCACTTGTTTCAAATGTTCCATTAATAGGTTGAACAATCATCAAACCATTTTGGAATGAAGTTTGTGTTACTTGTGCGCCACTTCCAGTTTCTAAATCTACAATTTCTGATCCAATAGGAAAATCGCCTGTAATATTTTGAACAGTTAATACTGTATCTTCAATATTAGGAGGTTCATCTACAAATACAGTTTGAACTTGGGCATTAGATTGAGAATTGGATGAAGTAATAAATAATCCAGTTGAAGGACCATTAGGAGTATATGATGATACTGTTGCTTGAGTGTTTAATAATTCAGAAGAATTTACAGTTACTTGTAGGGTTATTGTTTGCGTTGAATAAGGGTCAATATTAAAAATATAATTAGTTCTTTGATTTGTTATTTGGTATAATGCATGGAATTCTGGACCACCGCAATTAATTAAATATATGAAAGTAAAAGATCGAGGAAAAATAGTACCAACTTGAATCCCATCTACAGTTCCATATGCTCCACCATCTGATATTAATTTATCACCAATATTAAAATTAGAGGTTTGGTTGTTTATAATTCTGAAGCTCCTTAATACTCCAGTTGATGATACTTGGGTAGTACATGGTTGACCTGTACTAATTACACCACCACCTTGATAAGGATTTAATACAAAATATGAATTTGTAATATTTGCAATAGTTCCTTGTACGAAGTGAGGTATAGTTACAACCATTCCAGAATCAAATGCTGCAGATGATGCTGGTGTACTCATATTTAAACTATTAACCCACACATAACTAGTAGCATCATACACAACAGAGAACCCAGTGGTTCCTTCGATAGTATTACCAGCACTAAATGTTCCAACTACATTTTCTATTGCTAATGTTTTAGTATCAGGAGTTATATAACTTACTACTGCCGAACCACCAGTTGTTACATTTGTAATTGATTCTCCTTCATAAAATCCTCCCGTTACACCAGTTACTCCTAAGAGATTTACTGTTATTTTAGTATTTGTAATTGGTGTTCCTGGAAATCCTGTGTATGGGTCATAAGGAATAGGAGGACTTCCTTGAACATTATTTACTAATAAATAAGATGCCCCAAAAAATTCTCCTTGGTTTTCAACTAATGTTCCATTTCCACCAGTCCATGTTAATACATCTCCACTAATCCAATTAGGAGCATTATCAATATTATCAACAGCATATAATTGAGGAGCAGTTTGTGTAACTCCATAAATAATATCATTCAATTGGAAACTTCCTTGTTGAACTTCAACTATTAATTGACCACCATCAATATAATTAAAATTTGTTATTAAAGCAGTTGAAACAAACTCTTCATTAATTCTTATAATTCTATTTCCTACTAAAAATTGATTTCCATTTACATTTCCAAGAACTAATGAACCAGAACCTTGATAATTAAATCCTCCAAAATCGGCTTCAGTTCCTGATTGAGAACCAATAAATAGAGAACCAGTAGCAGGAGGAGGAGCAATACTTAAGTCGGAACTAGAAGGAGTTAAAATTCTTGCTGTAATATTTCCTTGGTTACCATATGTAGGGTCAGTAGCATCAGTATTATCAATAATTACTTGAGCAAATGTATAAATTGTTGTACCAATTTGATATGTCAAAAATTCACCAGCAATGAATTTAGAAGGCGCTCCTCCTATTTCAGCATTAATATATGTTATAGTAGCATAACCAGTATTTTCCCCTTCAATACTAATAACTTGACCACCTCCAAGTTGGTCTACATTTACAATATATTCTAATGGTCCAAATTGTCCATCTTGTTCATTAAATCCTACTCTAGCATAACCAGTATTGTTTCCTATAATATCCGTAATTCTACCTAGAGCAGCAGGAGCAGCAGGATTACCTACGTATATTAAATCATTAATTTGGAAAGGATTCTTTTGGCCTGAGAAAGTTAATCTTATCATAGGTTGAACATCAGGAGTACCTTCATTAGGACCTGAAATATCTACAATAGTTCCTAGACCTGCAACTGCGCCTTCAGATAAACCTACTAAATCACCTACTTTAAATGATCCATTCAAATTATTAATATTTATTGTATTAGGTAAATTTGTATTACCTGCTAAAACTTGAATTACTTTTCCAGTTGCTTGTGATTGAGATCCTTCTACAAAATCACCAGGTTGGAAAACACCATCTTGTGCTTTAAAAGTTACATAAGGATTAAATTTTCCTGTAGGACCAGTAGAAGCAGATGTATATTTAAATCCATCAACATTAGGATCTGCTCCTGTAAAACCACCATTATAATTAAGTGATAACTCATAAGAAAGAACATTTCCTGAAACAGTTTGAGTTTCTCCTCCAGTACTAATTAAATCTACAGCAGTTCCTTCATAAACTAATGTTTGAGTAGGATCTAAATTTACTGCTAAAGTTAAAGGATCACCTTCAGTAGGTTTTACAGAAGTAGAAGAAGTTAAAGGACCTAATTCAAATTTCCAATTTGTTCCAGTTACACCACCAGTTACACCAACAGGTGTAATATTTGATAAATTATTAATTACTAATGCTCCAGTAGATTGAGTGTAAGAAACGATAGTTCCTTGGAAAGATGATGTTTGTACGCCTGTAGGACCTGTAGAACTATAAGATCTACCTTCAATTTTTAAAGGAGCATATAAATATTGTGCTACAGGATTTCCAGTTAAAGTAAATGATACAGTTGAACTAGCAATAGCAGCTACTGATGATGTACTTCCTAAAGGTAATTCAAATGCCCAATTAGAACTTGGTACAGGATTAGGAGTAGCATCCCATGTTACTGTCATAACAGTTCCATCATATTCTGATACTACAACAGTATCAACTTCAGGATCAATTGATATTCCACAATTTTCATTACCAAGAGGATTATTTACTATAATTCCTGATTCACTTAAAAGAGTTCCACTTCCATAATATTTCGTAGGAAAATTTGTAAATAATCCTTCAAAATTTGTATTGTAACCTACAAATGAAAATTCACCTTGAGAATAACCTTCAGCAGTTGAAGGGCCAAATACATCTAGGGGATTAGGAGCATTAGTAGGTCTAAAAGGAGCGGTACTTACAGGTGAACCATAAGGAGTTACACATGTATTAGAATCTTGCCATAATGAAAATAAATTATCTTTTGTATTATATTTAAAAAAAGGACACTTCGT
>Ga0208147_1000672_pt1 | contig 11671 bp, 6 predicted proteins | sample DEB3_08_DNA_FD_184520 | JGI IMG/M metagenome (GOLD analysis project Ga0208147, IMG submission 184520) | Aqueous microbial communities from the Delaware River and Bay under freshwater to marine salinity gradient to study organic matter... | ecosystem: Environmental > Aquatic > Marine > Coastal ... | reverse complement strand
GGGCGTGAATTGGTACAGCGGCGCATTGAGAAGAAGCGCCAGGCGATCATCGATGCCGCCAACCGGCTCGCGGCAGAGGGCGGCGCGCTGTCTGGTACGCAATACTCCGGCGATCTGGCATTCGTCGGGCACGTTGCCGAGGCGCAGTTCGTCAAGGCCACCAACCCCGACGACCCCAAGAGCACAGACGCGGCGCGGTTCCTGCTTACAGAGGCCGGGCTAGCAGAGGCCAAGCAGGCAGAGCAGACGCAGGCGCAACAGGGCGACACGCTGGCGGCGTTGTACGCGATGGGAGCTGGTGCGGCGGATGCCGTGCTCGCATGGCTGGCGGCCAACAGTGCGGCGCGTGTGCAGGCCGCTGACGTAGTGGACGCGGTTAGTGAGGCAGTAGAGTAATAAGTAGAGGGAGCGGGTGGGGGGTGCCGCCACGTCTGCTTGCTTGCTTGGTTGTTTGGTTGGTGGATGTTGCCGAAAGCAGATATGTTAATTTTCTACGAATTTCGTTTCGCATAACTGAAAGGACACTATGGATGCACTTGTAACCCTGCTTGCTGAGACCCTTGCCACCGCCTATGTGCGTTTTGTGGGCTACCGCGTATGGGCATGGACGTTCGCCAGCGTGGGCGTGCGCGTGACCATTGAGCGCGTGAACGTGGACGACACCCCTGCTCCGCTATACGAAGAGGGTATGCTGGGCGTGCCTGTATGACGAATCCGCTGGAGGCACTTTCTCCGCAAGAACTTGAATTTACCCTGCGCGGAGAGTTGGCCCGCAAGGAATTTACAATTGAATCTTATGCGCACTTCCACTGGTGCGTATTCAACAAGGAACTGGTAAGGCACAGCCGCAGGATGGTTTCGGCCATGTTTGCGGAGTTCGAGAAAACGGACAGACTGCACGGTGTCTTGAACAAGGCGTCTCGCGGGTTCACTAAAAGCATTGAGGGTGCGGGTTTCATGGCGTTTGTAATCGGCCACTTCCCGCACCTGTCCCACGTCATCCTGGCCGCCCGCGACAAGGACGCGAAGCGCATGGGCGAGTTTCTGTCGGATATGATTGCGATAAACTCCGGCTGGAAGGCTTGCTTTCCGCACGTAGTCCCGGACATGAAGCGCGGATGGTCACTGGACGCTTCGCACGTTATTGATACACGCATTCCGTATGAGGAGTGGGTAAAGAAAACGATGGACGACCACGGGCGCGACCCGACCTTCGTATCCCTGACCGTCAACGGTGGCGCGCGCGGACTTCACCCCACCGGAATCCTGATGCCTGATGACGTACACGATGAGGAGAACACGTCCTCTCGTGCGGAGAAAGAGGCGATTAAGGCGAAGGTGAAAGACGACATTTTGCCCACCATGTCCCGCGCCGGACGCAAGCCGATGTTGTTGGCGAATTACACGCCCTTGACGACGGATGACGCGAACATTGAAATCCTGGAAGGTTCCGGTCTTTTCAGGCTCGTAACCACCCCCGCATTCGTCTCTGTCTCTGATGTCCACTGCCCAAACTGCAACGTTGAACTTGTCGCTAAAACAGGCAGGCCAGACGATGCGATTTATCCTTACATCTGCTCCTGCGGAAAGTTGCTCAAAAAGTACGGCGTCTACGAAAACGAACTGGTCGAGTTGACTTGGTGGGAGGAGTTCACGCCAGAGATTCTGACGGGCTGGCGCAGGCTCTTGGGGCGCAGGAACTTCGCGCGCGCTTATCTGTGCGACTTGGTGCGCGGCAAGACGACCGGACTGCCTTACTATGCTTTTACCTTCGCGGACGACGAGACCGCCGCAGACTGGCAGGTTGTCGGCGGGTGCGACCCGACGCAGTTCGTGAAAGAGGCGCACGAGGACGCAAGCAAACGCTCTCACTTTGCCCTTGCCTATGTCGGAAAGAATCCAAAGGGCGGAGCGGTTATCCTGGGTGGCGTCTTGAAGCAGTGCTCCCAGTTGGAGGCCGAGAATTTGATTTTAGCGGCCCAAAGCACCTACCCCCGCTGGCAATATACACTGGTGGAGGAGGCGGGGACGGGCAGGATGTTTATTGACACCTGCCACCGAAATCCCGCTCTCGCGTCTACGGTCATCGGCTCAGACCTCTACTTCCTTGACCGTAAAGGTAAGGTGAAGTCGAAAGAGGACAGGTTCGAGAAGGACGCGGCCAAGTGGCTCGAGAATATGACCGTCCGCATTAACTCCGCCGACACCGATTTCCTAAATGCGGTAAGATACGGCCTTGACCACTTCTTTGAGTTGGATAAACACTCCAAGTCAAAAGACGCACTGGACGCTGTTTATCACGCGCTTAAGGGATTGCCGGATGTATTGAAGATAGAGGCGTTTGAAGAAACGCTCACCAGAGAACCTTTGAAGATACAGAAGAACCCGCTGGCTATCGGGTCTAATTGGAGAGGCTATGGCAAACGATAAATTGGTGTCAATGCTCGTCCGCGAAATGAAGCGGACAGAGAACATTTCCGCAAGAGACGAATACAGGGCATACGACGACATGGACGCGATGCGCTGGTCTTTGCCGTCACCTCTGGACAAGATGCCAGAAATGCGGATTGACATTGACTCTTCCCCTCACGACCACCTGAAAACAGGTTGCGATATTTTCAACACCCATACCCCAAATATCGAAATTCAGCCGCGCGGCCCTGCCGACAAAGACCTTGCCAAAGACTTGAGCGTCTGGGCGGAATGGCAGATAGCCCAATCGAACCAGCGGGGGCGCGGAGATTTCACTCGCAAACTTCTCGAAGATGCTTTGAAGTATATGCGCGTTTGCGCCCGCGTGGACTACCTCCCCTACTGGCTCCCCGAAGAGTCAATGCGAACCAAAGAGCAGAAGGCGATGGCGGCGGTTGGCGGGGATTTCTGCATCGAAATATTCCATCCGTCTGCAATCTACGCCGGAACCGGGAACTACGGGTTGTCATGGGTCGCCAATATCCAGTGCCTTCCCGCCGCAGAGGTGGCTGAACACTGGGGTCTTTATGTATCAAATAAACACCCAACCATTAAGTCGGCGGTGGCGAAGTTACAGGAACTCGAAGATAACTATGTCGGTGTTGTAGACGTTACGAGTTACGACCGCAGGCTGGTGTTCGCCATGGATGTTGGCTCCATGATGAAAGAGATTACCGCCGAGTTGGTTGAAAACTCCGAACGCATCACGATTCTGAACGGGGAGAATCCCCTTTCGTTTATCAACTGGTCTGTTGTTCAAGGACGGGACGACCCTATTCTCGCTCCCCTTCATCGAAGTGGATTGTGGAATAACCAGAACCTAATTCAGTCCATCAGCACCAGTACGACAATCAAACTCGCCATGCCCCCGCCAATCATCCACACCAAGATTGGTAACAAGCCACTTGAGGTGACATACGACGGGACGCAAGCGAGTTACGAAGCGGACGCGGCGATTGGCGAAAGAATTGAAAACTTCCCCCCAAGACCTCTTGACCAGAACTTCCTTGAACTCATGTCTCGAAACTCGAACCGCATGGGGACGCAGACTGGGCTTAGGAACCTGAATAACGTAGACCCGGTGGGCAACATTCAATATGCCACACTGGATGCGTTCATCTCCCTTTCCATGACCCGCCTACAGCCCGCCGTCCGCGTTGCGGAAAAGGCGTTGGCGCAGATTATCCAAATCATGTTCCTTTGGGTGAAAGACAGGAATGCCGTGTCAAGGGCGTACAGGACAAAGAAGGGCAAGATGCAGGGCGGGCAAATTGACCTTGACGCGGATAAGTTCGACCCGAAGGCTTTGTTTGTGAAGGCCGAGTTTGCCCAGAACAAGCCGACAAACAAGATGCAGGAAGTCACCATGTATGCCACGTTGAAGCAGGCGGGTGCGCCTTTGGCGTGGGGCTATATCTTGGACGAAAAGTTGGACTTGGGCGTGAACGAAGTGCTTGCCGGGAACTATGAGGATGAAGAAATCATGCTCTTGGCTCTTGAGACGTTCAAGCAGAAGAAACTGCTGGACATTCAAGTCCAGTCTCAGGCCGCAATGGGCGCGATGCAGGCGTCTGCCCAGCCGGGAGCGCAGTCACCCGAGATGAGTCAGACTCCGCCTCCGTTCGACCAGATGCAGGGGCAGGCAAGCAACCCCGCCACTGGGGGGACGCCTCCGGCGATGGGCGCGCCGCAACTGACGCAGACGCAGATACCTCCTGGAGGTGCATGATGACGATTGAGGAAATGGACAAGAGATTTTTGGAGGCGATGGTTCGCCTGCAAGTTCGTGAAATGGTTTTAGCGGAGAAACAAAATGGCGAAACAAACATATCAGGTCAAGCCGGGGGATACGTGGATGTCGCTGGCGGCAACGTACAAAACCAGCCTGTCCCAATTGCTCAACCTCAACAAGGGAGTTAATACCCTTTCTACGGGGATGGGCGTGTTTGTTCCCGAGCCACCGGCAGTCAACCATCCGATCCCCGGAACGACTGGGCCGGGGGCGCGAAGCCCGTATGAACCGACTACGCCGGGGTCTATTTACAACCCAAATGATTCGTCGCGATCTACGCAAGACCCGTCCACCGGACACCCCGGAGGGAAGCCCGCTCCGTCCATTCCGCCGCCACACACGGACACCTACAATCCGGCGGGAACATCTGGCGGGCGAAGGTATGTATCCCCCGGCGCACCCAGCACCGCGTCTGGCGATGTTAGCGAAATAAACGCGATGATTTCCAACGGCGAATACCCGCCGATTATTACCCCGGAACAGTTTATGCAACTTGCGCCGGAAGTCCAAGCCTACTTCCTGTCCAACAACATATACGTTACCGACGCTAATGGCAATCTGGTTCCCAGAACATCCGGCGACGTAAACAACGGAGGGATTCTTCCAGAGGGCGCGATGGGCACCCTGGCGGGGTGGTCTACGGGCTATGACGGCTACGGTTACGGTATCAACTGGGACGGACGCCCCCTTGACTCGTCGGGGAATGCCATCGGCGCGCGACGAGACGCAAATGGGAACATCATTCGCAACCGCGCACAGAACGAACGCCGCGCATCCCTGAACCGCGCTCTTTCTAAAGGCTCGGACGGGGGCGGCGAAGGAGATTCTGCCGGTCTTGTAAACTTTAGTTGGAGAGTGTAATGCTTCCTATCCCGCAAAACGTAAGGAACGCGGCTGGAGCGGCCAATACCCAACAGGCCGCCAGCAAGCCCCCGTCATATCCCGCGCCCGCGAAAGACCCGGTAAGCGCGATGCCGAACGCGAGTAAACTAACCCCCACGGAGCGGAAGATTTACGCTACTTTGCCGGGGATTTCTACGTTTACCGGGAAGTACCTTACTCCACTGTCAAACGCGCTGGATAAGTTTACGGGCGGCTGGGCCGGAAAAGCACTTGGAGCGTTGGACATTCTCGCGGAGGGGGCGGAAAGAGCCGCTGGTTTCGCTGACCAGATTTACTACGCCGCCACACAGGGCAGTCTCAAGAACTTTGACACACTGAATGAAATAAAAGCCGCTTGGTACGCCGGGTCTCTGCTTTCAGACACGACGAACCTGCCGATGTTCATCAAGGAAAAGAACCCGTACTACGACCCAAAAAATCCCGCGAGTCAAGAAGAGGTCATTACGGGCGTTCGCATCCCCACAGACCTCCCCGGTATCAACGGTATTGTTGAAGCGCGGAAGAAGATACTTGCGGAAATTACGGCTGGAGGGGATGCTGGCGATGCCCTGATAAAAGCAAAGGACGAATACTATTCCAGTCTCGGTGCGCTGACCCTGCGCGCCCAGTTATACGATACATACTTTCATGTTCTGGGCGACCCACTGAACGCCGTCTCTGGCGCGTTGAAGCCAATTGAGAAACTTCACGCCCTGCGCAATATCGGGCTGTACGAGAAAATTGGTGTCGGCTCCGTGGACGTTTTGGCCCACGCAGACGAACTGGCAAAAGCCGCAACTCTCGAAAAGAACCTACAAACCGCAGGCAAACTAACCGCAGAGGCGGAGCGGTTTGCAAAAATCGGAGAGCGGTTGCAGGAAGCCGAGAAGATAACCGAACTTGCGTCTGCCGCAAAGAGGGCGGGAAAATATGGCGAAGCCCTGTCGCTTGGGTTGAAGGCCGAGAAAATGCGCAAAGAGGCCGGGGCAGTAACCAGTTTGGAGAAACTTGCAATTTCGATTACGGGCGGGGAAGTCGGTAAAACATCAAAGACAATCGAAGCCTTGCGGAAAGTCCCGGTTGTGAAGTGGGGTATCAACGCCTTCTCCCTGACCCCAGAATCAAAGGCGATGGAACTCATCAACACGATGTCCGACTCCTTTGCGTCCATTCTGAGCAAGGCGGATGATTTCAGCGCAGACGGAATTGCAAAACTAGAACAGACTATCAACCGTATTTCAACCGGCTCAACGGGCGTTGAACACGGTCACGCAATGCTGACCCTGGGCGGCAGAACGGCGCAGTCCTTCGCGCATGGTTCCGAGGCGTTGACCAGCGACATATTCAAGGCATACCGCGCGATTGCAGATGAACGCGAACTGCTCAAGGCGTGGTCTGGGGCGACGGCGATTTCGCCAACAAAACTACTTGAAATGGCGGGCAAGGATGCTGGCGCGTTGGCGAAGTTGCTTCTGGAGAAGGGGATTCCAGACACAACTCCCCAAATGATAAAGACGCTTGCGGAGACTCTGAAGGACGCCGGTGGGCGAATGTTGCCATACACCGATGAATTACTTATCCCGTCCCTGCTGGACGCCATTGAAACACACGCGATGCGCCAAGCCACAACACAATTTGGCGTGAAGGCTCGCGGTGTTATCACCCGCTGGTCGCACGCCTTGAAGTCTGCGGAAGTCCTTGCGTTTATGAAACTCAACCCCGCAAACGCGGTTAGGAATGTGGTCAACAACGAGATAACAATGGTTGCCAGAGGACTTTTTGGAACTCTGGACAACGAGGGCATTGACGCCTTCTGGAAAACCACCAACATCCTACCAAAACGGTTGCAAGAGAGTTTCGGGGCAACGGCTGGCGATGTTGTAGAGGGCGTTGGCGCGCAAAAGGTCTTGGGCGAAGCCTTGAGGGGCGGCAACTACGGAACGCCCGAAAAGATACAGGACTTCTTTAGGGATATAGCGTCTGGAAAGACAAGCATTTCTGGCTGGTCGCAGGCGATGGAAGCGTCCGCCTCTAAACGTGCCTTCACGCACGGGTACATGCAGTTCCAACAAAAATATGTCAAGGCGCAAATCCTGACCAAGATTTCCCCGGATATTCTAAGTCAAGTTCCGAAGGAAATTCAGGAAGCCCTTGTCCACGCCGAGAAGTCCGCTATGGGGCGGGCGGCGGTGTTTGACGAACTCACCAAGATGAACCTCAACCTGACACCCTCCGCCGTAATGACGGAGGCTAGTCGAAAACTGGGCTTCAATGTCGAAGAGTATCTCGGCACAGAGGGCGTGGCCTATCTGACAGAGCACATGACAAAGGCTTTGCAGTCCGGTAAGGTTGACGATTTTGTGAGGGACTTCCACGCCTTACAAGATAAGCACGTTACCGACTTGTGGGAGAAGTCCGTTGCTAATCTGACTGACAATATCAAAGACCAAGTTATCGCAGGCGGGCCTCAAGCATGGTATCAGACACTTGGGGATACTCATCTGATGTGGATGGACGGCGAGATGGAGTGGGCTATGCGGGCGTCTGGAGCCACCGAAAAACTGCAACTCGCCCGCCAATCGGGGAACTGGGCGCAGGTTGACTCCATCTTCGAGCGCATGTTCTCCGATGCAGACAAGCATTTTGCGCTGTACGAAAAGCGAATGAACGCGGTTTACGATGGTTTGGAGGGCGGCTGGAAGCACCTTGCCCAAGACGCGAAAGCAAGAGGCCTGAACTTCAACCTGCCGCCTCTTACAGAAGTACGAAAGTCATTCAACGAAACCCGCAACGCGATGCGGGATGCGTTCGCTTTTCGGGCTAAGTCTTATCGGGACTACTTCGCGCTTGCGCCGAAAGACCGCGTAACCCCGTTTGAGGATATACAGCGGATTGTTGGGGAGCGGTTTAAGAAAGCATTTGCACTGGAAGATACGGTCATGCGCCGCGCAGACGAAGCGGTTGCGTCCCACATGGAAAACCAACTCCAGAGACAGGCGTTCCTGAACTACCGCGACCAAGTGGCCCAAGTCCGCACCTCCATGCGCGAAGCGGCGCAGGCTACGCAGGACGCCGTATTAGCCGCACCCGTTGCCGAACGCACCCCGTTATGGCAGGCGTTCTGGGCGCAACGGCAAAAAGACCTTGAGAATATCCGCAACCTTGATTCCTGGGGTACGGGCATCCTGCAACGCGACGCTGGAGCAATGCAGAGATTCCAAGTTGGCGGAAACGCAAAACGCGAAGCCGCCCGCATGGTTGAGGCGGGGCCAATTGACTACATGAATAAGCACGGCATATCCATCAACAAAAAGGAGTTCTCCGACATTTTCGGGGGCAAACTTGGCGTGGATAAGCAGGGCGTCCCACCCGGCCTGTTTAGCGAAGAGGGTTTTGGATTGGATGAAGTTGCTACTATGCTTCAAGAGGGCGGTTTTATAACCGCTGATAAAGCCAGTGACCTGAATTATGTCCGCGACTTCATACGGAACAGCGTTGGAAATGGCGCAGAGGCGCAAGCAAAGAAAATCGAAGCGATGTTAAATCGTGAGGCCGACAATATCTCCGACCAGTTCATTGCCGACGTAAAGAAACTCGTCCCTGACCACATGCCGCTAGACTTGATTACCGAGCAGGCGGTGTACGGCAGGTCAAAGACGGCCATTGACGCCGTGCTGGATGCGGCCTATGTGCAGATGGAGAAGAAATCTGCTCTGCTCAAAGACCTCCCCGAAAACGTGCAAGAGGCGGTCAACCGCGCACTCCTACAAGTCAAGGACGGCTTCGCGGAGCAGAACATGGCCGCGCTCAAGTTCGCTGAATTTAGGCGCGACTCGGCTTTGCTGAACTACAACCGCCGAACCAACTTCGACTCCGCAGTATCGAACGTGTTCCCGTTTGTGTTCTGGACGACTGGCAGTATGGCGAAGTGGGCCATCCACTCGCTAGACCGCCCCGCCATGTTCACAACCTACCTGCGGATGAAGAAGTTTCTTGAGACGGCTGGTGCGCCGGAGGCCGGTTTCCCGTCCCGCTTCAAGGACAACATCCGCGTCAATCTTCCGTTCGCGCCCGAGTGGATGGGGCGGCAGTTCGTGAACCCGCTGAACTTCCTTCTCCCGTTCGATGCTTTTGCCCAGCCGTTTGAGCGTTGGCAGAAAGCGCAGACAACCGCAGAGGGACGAGCGGACAGGCTGATGCAGGAGCAGGTCAAGAATGGCGAGATTACACAGCAAGAGTACGAGACTGCCATTGCCAACAAATCGGGCGATGTGTGGGACTTTGCCTTAGCGCAGGCCAGAGAGAATGACGAGAACTCCCGTTATGATGCGTGGGACTTCGCCTCTGCCATATCCTCCCCTCATGCGCCTGTGATGTGGGCGTACCTTGCGGCAACCGGACAGGCTGACGAGATTGGGCCGTTCACTCCCGCATCTCGTATCCTGCGAAACGCCTTTACTGCACTGGGAGTCAAAGACTACAACAACAGCCCGTACAACATTGAGGCCAAAGTCAGGAAGTCTTTGGGGCTTCCCGCTTTTGACAAATGGGATACCTATCGCGTCCAACGCGAAATGTCCAACCTTGCCGCGAGTGGGAAGTACTCGGTTGAGGAAGTCAAACGCGCAATGATTCTTGCAGACCAAGAGGCCGCAGGACAAGTGACACATGACGTGGCAATGGCGAACCCCTTATACGCAGAGGCGGTAGAGAAGTCGAATCAAGAATACACCGGTGGCGTGGCCGGCTTTGCACTCAGTCTTTTGGGCATCAAGGTAAACTCGTACCCCGAAGGGGAGCGGCAGTTACGCACCCTGTCTGACCAGTTCGGGAAAGCATACGAAGCCGAACACGCTGTCCAAGAGAAGTTCGACGCATTCCAAAAAGCGCATCCGCAATACTCTGACGAAGAGGCGATGATGGCGTTCGAGAGTCAGTTCCCCAAAGATGCGGCTAACTTCAACGCCCTAGCCGCGTTCTTTGACGAGCACCCGGAATACGAAGCGCGTCTTGGGCTATTCGACAAGCCCGAAGTCCGCTTGCAGAAGTTCCTTGTGGATGAGGTTTGGGCAACATGGAACGCGCTCCCTACTGTTACCAAGAACGAACTCAAAGACCAACTTGGTACTCAGTTCTCAACCCAGTTCCTTGACCGGGAGACGAGGGCGACAGATAGCATTAGTTCCGAGCAGTTGTCCATCTGGCTCAAGTTCATGGGTGGCGATTCCCCCATGATTATGACAGCCGACCAGAACATGCTTATCTCTCTGTTTCAGGGCCAGTTGAAGTTGACCGACCCGGAAACGGCGTGGCGCGCAGAGGTGTTTTACGGCACGCGAAAGAAGTTGTTTGGCAACTACTACGACCTACAGAAGGAATACTACGCCCTGCCCCAGTCGAAGCGCAAGGCGTACCTTGCCGCAAATCCCGACCTTGCGCGGTACTGGGACTGGCGCAGGGACTTCATGGGCAAGAACCCAGACCTTGTTCCGTACCTTACGGATGACCCGAAGGCCATTCAAAAGGCACTCGGAGCCAAAAGGAACGCCAACCTAACAGGCGTTGTGCCCACGCGCCAAGAACTCGCAAGCCAGATGACGCTGGAGACACAGCAACTACTGACGCTGACCGTACAGAACGGCGAGCAGATGTCCGACGACTTGGAGTACATGCTGTTGCGGATTGGTGTGAACTACGGACTGACCCCAGAACAGGTGGCTCAGATTATGGCTGGCGGCTAACCGCATAGCCCGCTACCCCCCATTTGTACTACTGTGTTTTTTGTGGTATAAGTGCGCATAACTCAATACCGAAAGGAAAGGTAAACAATGACTACTGAAATTCAGGAGAGCATCCCTGCCGAGGGGAGCGCGGGTTCGCCAAATCCGTCCGCTTCGCAAGGCAGTGGAGTTCAGCCGACTTCTGGGTTGGATGCAGACCAATTGCTAAAACTGGTTGAGCCTCTCATCGAGAAGAAAGTCCAGTCCGTCAAAGACCGTCGTTTTGACGAGCAGGAAAAACGAATCGGTGCGGCAGAATCGGTTTTGGAAAGGGTGAAAGACCTAATCCCCGAAAAGGACTTCAAGGAACTCAAGAAAGACTTGAGGATTGAAGAACTTGAGCGGCGGGTTTACGGCGACGCCCCGACTGGCGCACCTGCGGCGGCACCGCAGACAAGCGCGGCAACGGACATGCAGAAGGTCATTCAAGAGTTACAACTGGACGCCAACGACCCCTCCGTGGCTAAAGTTCTGCGCGAGACGAGCGACCCCGTTCGTTTGGCAATGCAACTTGGGCAACTTAAGGGAGCGAAGGTCGCCAGCCAACCTGACCCGTCTTTGGCCCCAACCGTAAACGGCACCAACACCACGCCGAGCGGCTCGGAGTTTCAGGCGGCCTATCTCAAAGAAATGAACGACGCGCGCGGCAAAGGCTACGCCGTCGGGAACGCCATCAAAGCGAAGTACCGCGAGAAAGGAGTTCCCGTAGACGACCTGCTACTGTCCGTGTAGCGTCACTGGAGAA
>Ga0208147_1000670_pt1 | contig 11718 bp, 20 predicted proteins | sample DEB3_08_DNA_FD_184520 | JGI IMG/M metagenome (GOLD analysis project Ga0208147, IMG submission 184520) | Aqueous microbial communities from the Delaware River and Bay under freshwater to marine salinity gradient to study organic matter... | ecosystem: Environmental > Aquatic > Marine > Coastal ... | reverse complement strand
AGGCAACGAATTGGGACGCTGGCGACAAGACCAGCACGCAGAATTACGAATGACGAGGCATGGCAACTGGGCTGCGCTACTCACGACGTTCATCGAAGAGCGGCGTTTCATGCCCTTTGCGTGGGGACGGAATGACTGCTGCCTGTTCGCTGCCGATTGGGTAAGCCTTTGCACCAGCTGCGATCCTGCGGTTGAGCTGCGCGGCAAGTATTCAACCGCGCTCGGTGCCGCTCGCATTCTACGCGATTTAGGCGGCGTTCGTGGTGTGATCCAGAAACTCGGTGAGCCAATGGGTTTGCAGCGCCTAAAATCGGTGCAGGATCAGCGCGGTGATCTTGTTGTGGCCGACACCGGAAACGGAGAAAGCATCGGAATTTGTATCGGAGCGCACGCTGCCTTTGTGGGAGCCTCCGGACTGCTTTTTGCACCGTTCGATTTTAAGAAAGCCGCTCACTGCTGGCGTGTCTAATCATGGCCGAAACAATCGCAATCTGGCTGCTGACCACATTTGGAACCGCTAACGCGGCGGGCGTGGTCGTTGTCTCAATGGCAACGCTTCAAGCGACGACTACCCTCGTTGCATTTGTTGCGCTAACAGCGGCAAACATGGCGGCGAACAAATTGCTCGCGCCGAAAATGCCTAGCTTCAACGACGCATCGCTGGCGAATCGCACGCAGATGGTTCGTTCTCCGATTGCGGCGCGGCAAATCATCTACGGAGAAACGAAGGCTTCCGGCGTAGTCGTTTACATCTCGACGACTGGAACGAAGAACGAGTATCTGCACATGGTGATCGCGCTCGCCGGTCACGAGGTGGAGGGCATCGGTGATATTTATTTCAACGACGAACTTGCGCTTTCAGACCCTAACTACACCGCAGGCAGCACGGCTGGTATCGGACGTTTTGCTGGATACGCTGAGATTTACAAAAAATACGGCAGTTCGACACAAACGGTTCAGACAGATCTCAAAACGGCGACCGCTGGTCTTACTAACGGAGCATGGACCGACGACCATCGCCTGCGAGGCATCGCTTACATTTACGTTCGCTTGGTTTGGAACGATCAGGTTTGGGCGGGTGGAATCCCGAACATCAGCGCGATGGTCAAGGGCAAGAAGGTTTACGACCCGCGGAGCGCCACAACCGCTTACTCGGCCAACGCCGCGCTCTGCCTACGCGACTACCTTACCGACTCAACCTACGGACTCGGCCTTGCCTCGACGGAAGTCGATGACACCGCGTTCAGCGTTGCTGCCAACATCTGCGACGAGCAGGTCGAGGTAAAGCCGGTGACGATTCCTGCTACTTACGAGAATCGTTACGAGACGAACGGTGTGCTCTACACCTCGGAATCGCCTGATGGAAACATCGGTAAGCTCTTATCCGCGATGGGCGGGCTGATCGCTTACTCTGGCGGTCGAATCATTCCTTACGCTGCTGGCTATCGCATACCGACCGTGACGCTAAACGACTCGGACTTTGCTGGGCCGATCAGCGTGCAGACGAAGACCAGCGCCCGCGACCGCGTTAACGCAGTGAAGGGCGTTTTCGTTTCTGAAAAGTCCGAGTGGCAACCGACCGATTTTCCTCCGCAAACCTCCGCGACCTATCTCACGCAGGACAATAACGTGCGCTACTGGCGCGACGTGGTGCTACCAATGACTACGAGTAGCAGCGCAGCGCAGCGTCTTGCTCGCATCGAACTCTTCCGCGCTCGGCAGGAAATCACGTTCACTGCTCGGTTCCGCTTGGATGCGATGCAGGTCCGCGCTGGCGATACCGTGATGGTAACGCTCTCCAAGTTTGGATGGAGCGCGAAGGTTTTCGAGGTGATCGAATGGCATTTCGCGAGCGACGGAAATCCTCCGCAGCTTGGTATTGAAATGACCCTGCGCGAAACGGCTTCATCGGTTTATGACTGGAACGTATCCGATGAAATCGAGGTCGATACAACTCCGACGACCACGCTGCCTAATCCGTTCACGCTCGATGCGCCGACTAACCTTGCGCTGACGGCAGACGGAACGACTCAGTTGGTGCAGGCCGACGGAACTGCGCTGCCACGCATCAAAGTTGCTTGGTCAGCTCCGAGCGAGGAATTTATCCAGTCAGGCGGTCAGGTCATCATCGAATACAAGCAAGGCAACTCGACGACCTATCTCACGTGGTCGAAGATCGACGGCGATCAAACGCTCGACTACATTTCATCCGACGTTCGCATCGGAACGAGCTACGATGTTCGCATCTACGGGCAAAGCTACTTCGGCGTATCGACAAGCTACGTCACCGCTGGCGTGACCGTTGCCAAGGATACGACGGCACCAGCTGCGCCGACATCGCTGACGGCTGCGGTCGGAACCGGCAAGGCGGTATCGCTTGATTGGGCCGACAACACGGAGCCGGACCTTTCCGAGTACGGAATTTATCGCAATACGACTGGAGTCACGCCAGCCAGCGCGGCGGCCGACAAGATTGCCGAGGTCCGTGCTTCGCGCTTCGTTGATACCGAAGTCACCATCGGCACAACCTACTACTACTGGGTCAACGCCTACGATATGCTGGAGAACGTCTCCGGCTTCAGCAACCGAGCGACCGCTGTTCCGACCTACGTCAGCGGAGGAAGCGTCGATCCGACTGCACCTGCTACTCCAAACGCACCCACGCTTGTTTCGACTACTGTCTATCTTGCAAGCGACGGAACTGCGTTTGCTCGCGCTTCAGTTACAGCGCCACCGTTGACAACTAACGCCGTCGCCATCGACATAATCTATCGCAAGCAGGGTAGCGCGGATTTCATTTTAGGGAATCAAATCAGTTCCGCGGTTTCATACTTGGTCGCCATTGACGATCTTTCGCTCGGTGTCACCTACGAGATTGCGGCGCGTGCGATTTCATCCTTCGGGTTCGCGTCCGCAAACTCGGCATCGCTTATCGTCACCTCATCCGCAACCTCACCGGCTCCAGCTGCGTTAACTGGCGTGACGCGTATCAATGGCGCAACTGCCAATCGTGGTCCGGTTGTAAATAGCGGAGCTGAGTTTTACACCGCTGTCGTCGAGTGGAACAAGCCGAGCGAAAAAGACGTTGCGTACTATCAATGGGTCATCACGACGGTTGATACCGATGCCGCAGCCGATGCGATCATCGCGGGAGGAGGCGGTTTTGAGACGACTGAAGAGTTTGCAATCGTCGCACTCGGAACTCCTGCGGTGCGCTACTTCCGCGTCCGCTCGGTCAATCGTTCGGGAGCAGCTGGAACGTGGACCTCTGCTGGCGATCTCTTCACCTACTTTGCGACGCAACTCGGAAACGCTGCGGTAAAGAATACCGGAACCGCGTCTGGCACCGTTGCGGCTGGTGACGATACGCGAATCACAGGCGCAGCACAAAAAACAAGCAACCTCTCCGATCTTGCGAACACGACAACGGCGCGCAGCAATCTCGGCCTCGGAACGCTCGCCACGCAGAACAGCACGGCGGCGCAGGTGACCGGTCTCGACGTTGGCAACGGAGCGAGCAACACGACACTTCAAGTCATCTTCTCCGATACGGACTCGAAGACGTTCACCGGAGGAGCGGTGACGGAGGTCTTCACGTTTTCGCTGACCAATCGCGGGTTCTCGGTAACGCCAAACGTCGGTCTGGTGCAATGTTACGACCCGCTTTACGTCGTCGCTTACGACTACGATTCGAGCAGCGCGAGCAACGCTCAATGCACGATCCGAGCGGTCGATGGCTCAAACATTCCAGCCGCAACGGCGCGGTTTTTCTTCTTCTTCGCGCAGACCTCGTGAGTTTTTCTTCCTGCGTAAATAGCGCAAAATGCGCAACTTACGAAAGCGCAGGAAAGTTTTTTCTTTTGTGCTTGGCAAAGCGGTTCGGTTGTGATTGGTTCTGCGTCGTTCAGCAACGACAACCCAACAACGACAATGATTACCCAGTACATCAGCCCTTGGATCAACGGTGAGCGCACCACGCTCCAGTTCTTCGATCACCTGCGCCAGCTTTGGATTATTCGCCGCGACAATACCGGCGCGCTCCTTTCCCGCTGCGAGCACGACTTGGGCGAAGCATACGAAACCACGCAGGCCGCTGCGGAAAAGCTCGGGTGGGAGAAGGCGCAGCAGGAGGTGACGTCGTGATTGCGACCAAACGAACAATCAACGCCGCTCTTCGGCGCGCCGGTCTGCCGGTCGAGATTCAGAACAACCGCGACGGATACTCGTACTTTACCTCAACGCTGACCGGCGGGCAACTCGGTCAGTCGGTTTATGTCTGCTACCTGTACCAGCAGACGGTTGAATGCTGGGTTGAGGACGCTCGCTATGCCATCAAGCAGGAGGCGGCATCGTGAACAATACCGCAATCGACCCAATCTTCACGACGATCTCCGATGAGGGCATTCGTCGTTTAGCCGAGGCAAACGCCAAGGCTTGCGCCGCCGAGCAGCACAACCGCCAAGACTCCTACTGGAAAGGCCAGATGGACGCCTTTCAGATTCTTTGGCAGAACCTGCCGATGAGCGACAAGCAGCGGATGGGTACTTATTTTCACGGCACCTATTACGCCGAACTTGCGCGGTGGTCGGAGCTCAAGAAAGGAGCAGTGCAGCCGTGAAGCAGTTTGCCCTATTCTTTGCCCTATCTGCCCTAGTGCACGCTGCGCCACCTAATTCGTTTTGGCGTGCCTTGCACGTCGTCGAGACCGGCGGCAAGCGTGGAGCGATCCTCGGCGACAACGGTGCCGCCCTTGGTCCGCTTCAGATTCACCGCCGCTACTGGCAGGATGCCCGCGTTTCTGGTCGCTACGAGGACTGCGCTGACCTTGCCTACTCAATCAAGGTCGCATCCTCATACCTCAAGAAATACGCGCCGAAGGCATGGGAGGCTGGAGACATCACAACGCTTGCGCGCATCCACAACGGCGGTCCGCAGGGCGATAAGAAGCCTGCAACGCTGCGCTACGCCGACAAGGTCAAGCGCGCTGCTGGTAAGTGAACCTCCCGCGCAAAGAACTGCTGCGCCTAGCACGTACCGGAGCCGAGGACGGATACGACAATTCATTCCACGCCCAAATCACCTCCAACAAGTTTTTCCTCGCTGAAATGCAGCAAGTCGCTGCCGAGGCGAAAGCCGCACTAGAAAACCAAAAACCAGAATACAATGACCGACGAACAGTTCGCTGAAATCATGGTCGAGCTTCGCACGATTCGCGCTGCGTTGCTCGACAAGGCAAAGCCAACCGCGCAGCCGAGTCCGACGACCGGATTCCATCAACCCTCCGAGGACATTCCGCAGCCAACGGAGTTGCTCGACGATCCAGACTCCGTGCCGGTGCATTTCGGAAAGAACGCTGGCACGCCGATTGGCACGCTCTCGGAGCGCAGCATTGAATGGTACGCGAAGCCGAAGGAACCCAAGATCGGCAAGAATGGAAAGCCGTTCGCACCACGTCCAGCCGACGTTCTGCTTGAGAACGCTGCGCGCCAGATCGTGCACCGCAGGCGCGGCACTTTGTCCGACAAGATCAAGCCAGCCGCCAATCAATCGGCGACCGTGCTCAACGACTTTGATTCAGCAGGCGACGCCTTCTGAACAAAAAACCCTGCGGCCAACCACGACCGCAGGGAACCAAAAACAACAACAGTAACGTAACGAACAACGAACATGGAAACGACAGACGTAAAAACTACCGGCAACGAAATCGTGCAGCAGAAGAAATCGCCCATCGGCTTTGGCGCGCAAGGCGTCCAGCTGGCATCATTGGAAGAGGCGTACCGATTTGCTAACGCAATCTGCGCGTCAGGCTTCGCGCCGAAAGGGATGGAGAAACCAGAAGCGGTCTTGGTGGCGATTCAACTGGGTGCAGAGATCGGCCTCACGCCGATGGCCGCGCTTCAAAATACCGCCGTCATCAACGGTCGCCCAGCGATCTACGGCGATGCTGCGCTTGCGCTGGTCCGCTCAAGCGGGTTGCTTGAATCCTACAAGGAAGAAGAAATCGGCGAGGCGGGCAGCGATGGTCACGGCTACCGCGTCACCGCCATTCGCAAAGGCAATCAGGCCGCAGTCGAAACCTTCACCGTCGCGGATGCGAAGCGAGCGAAGTTGTGGGGCAAGGCTGGACCTTGGTCTGATTACCCGAAGCGAATGCTGCGTTTCCGCGCTCGCGGTTACGTGCTCCGCGATCTTTTCGGAGACATTCTTAAAGGACTTCGCACCGTCGAAGAGGCAAGGGACATTCCGTCAGAGCCGGTCAATGTCACTCCGGTCAGCGACAAGGTCAGCGAAGGGTTCAACAAACTATGAGCACCGCAAACCATCCCGAGGTCAAAGCCGCGATTATCAACAGCGCCGCCGAGCAGATTCGCGGACTGCTCGAAACGCACTTTCCGTCTATCTCTAAGTCAGCGACGGAAAACTTCATCGACTCCGAAGATCAGCCCGAGCCAAAAGCAAAGGCCAACCTGACGGTTGAGTTCGATCCGCTGGCGCAAGCTCCGGCGGTGCGCGTGAAGATCACTTGGACGACTCGATACACCGACGAATCTGAGCAGGAGGTCGATCCGCTGCAGAGCAAACTTGGTCTAGAGGAGGACGAAGAATGAGCGACGAATCCTCCCGCGAATACCACGCGAACCCAGCGATCAGTCACTCAAAGCTGGAGGTTTATCGCAAGCGTCCTCGCCTGTTCTTCAAGCGGTTCGTCGAACGTAGCCTGCCGGATCAGGAGCCGACCAAGGCGCTGCAACTCGGATCGCTCACGCACGGCATGGTGCTAGAGCCGGAGAAATTGAAGACCGAGTTCGTCGTTGCTCCACGATTCGACCGTCGCACCAAGGACGGCAAGGCCGAGGCTGAGAAGTTCGAGGCCGACGCCAAAGGCAAGACAGTCGTCGATCAAGAGACCTACGATGTCGCGTTCGCGATGAGCAACGCGGTAGATCAGAATCCGCTCGCGTCGCAACTTCTAGCCGGTGGCACTCCGGAAAGAACGTGGCGCACAAAAATCGGCGGGCTTGAACTGCAATGTCGCACCGACTGGTTTAATCCATCAGGCTGTGAGTTGAGCGAAGGACGACCCTACGTTGTCGATCTGAAGACGACGGAAAGTCTCAGCGCGGACGGCTACGGCTCGTTCGAGAAGTCCGTGTTCTCTTACGGTTATCATCGGCAGGCTGGCTTCTATTTGCCTTTGATTACAGAAATTTTCGGCAAGCCGGTCTTCGACTTCTTCTTCATTGCGGTCGAGAAGGTGCAGCCGTATGGCGTCGCGATCTACAAGCTATCCGATCAAGCCATCAGTATCGGTCAGGATGAGACGCTCGACGATCTGCGGCGGCTGAAGAAGAGCATCGAAACAAACTACTGGGAGAACATTGAGCCGGTCGTGCGTCCGCTCGACTTGCCGAAGTGGTATCGAAAGGAGGCGCAGGCGTGAGCAACACACCGATAACAGACAAGGCTTGCGGCTGGCCTGTGGGACATCACGGGCACATTGACAGCAGCGACCTGAAATTATCACCGGACGGTCCATTCGTTCACTCATCAGTTGCCCGCGAATTGGAGCGCGAGAACGCCGCGCTGCGTGGCCGTTGTGAGGAACTTGAAGCCGAGCGCACGCAGTTCGCTAATCGCGCCGCTAGGCTTGCCGCAGTTGAGCACGAACTTGAAGAAAGCCGAAAGGCCGAACGTCTGGCGCGGGCGCAACTTCAATCCGAAAGAGAGGCGCGCAAATGAAATGGAACCCAAAGACTAAAACACCTCGGCGCAACGGCTGGTACATCACAATGCGCGTCGAGGATGGTTACATTTCGTGGCGTGCGTGGGGCGACAGTCAGTGGTGGAAGCAACGCAGTGGCGGCTGGATTTGCTGGTACGACGGCGACGGAAATCCGTACCGCTGCCAGTGGGCATCGAAGCCGTACTTCCCGATTGAGATTAATCAAAACGAACTCCCTCCAGTGGAGGACTACACAAAACCAAAGGAGGCGCATCCGTGAGCATTATTACCAAATACGATCGTATCCCAACTCACAAATTTGAGCGGATGACGCGGCGCAGAAAAGGCGACGTGCCTATGCCGCAACTCTACAAGGAGATTTGTGCTGGCTACAATTACTTCCTCGCCAAGCGAATGAAAGCCGAGACGCTCGGCATTTCCATCCGCGAGGTGAATCGACCCAAACTGAAAACGAAAGGACGCAAGTGAGCGAGTCAGTTGCCCTAACCTTTATCGCCAGCGGAATCTTAATCGGTTTCGTCACGGGCTGGATGATTGGAGTTGAGCGCGGAACCCAGCGCGGACGCGACCAGCAGTGGATGGATGACTTCTTCAACCGTATCGAAAAAGAAAAACAACGGAGGGACAAACTTGGACGATTCAAAGCAAATAAGGTCACGCCGCCAACGCGCTGAACTCGACGAACGGGTGCAGCAGATGATGCTGGAGATGGTCGAGCCGAAGCTGATCGCTTATGCGCTCGGCGTCTCGCAAGGCTACATCTACCAGCGCATCAAGGATCGCGGTTACCGTCGATGCTTTGTCACGCCGGAAGAGCGCGCCGTGATTCATAAACTGCGCGCCGAAAGATTGGAGGCGAAGATCAACTTATGAAACACTCGTTCCACATCGTCGGTGAGCCGAAAGGTCAGCCGCGACCGCGAGCGTTTGCGCGCAGGATGGGCGCACGCTTTGTGGCTCGCGTTTACAATCCCGACGTCGCCGACGAGTGGAAGGAGCGCGTGAAGGTTGCGGTGCGTAACGGGATGCCGACGAGCTTTGCGGATCGTCCGTCAGACAGAGCCTTTGCCGTGCATATGCACTTTCAGTTTCAACGACCGAAATCGCATCTGACCAGCAAAGGCATTCTAAAGGCTGGCGCGCTTTTTGAGCATCTAAAGAAACCCGACGCGGACAACCTAGCGAAGGCGGTCCTCGACGCGATCAGCGATACGCAGCGCGTTTGGGCTGACGACGCGCAGGTGGTGCAACTGGCGGTCAGCAAGTCTTGGACGAGCGGAGAATCCGGTTGCCTTTTGGAGATCGAATCGCTTTAGTTGGTGCAGGGCTGAAAAGCCCACGGACGAAGTGAAACTCGTCTATGCAGAAACCCAAAAATAACTTCCCAGTCGTCTGCGTCTGTTTCGGGTTCGTCGTTGTCCCGAAGCAAGTTTCACCGCAGGCGACTGGGTTTTTTGTTTTTCAAAATGAGCAAGAGATTCACGGAAACGAATAAATGGGCCGATCCTTGGTTTAGGGCATTAACTCCAACTGAGAAGGCTTTGTGGCAATGGATGCTCGATCACTGCGACTGCGCCGGAGTCCTACCGGAAATCGACTGGGCGCTCGCGAGTTTTCAGATCGGTGGAACCGTAACCGAAGCGGACTTGGCTAGTTTCGGCGACCGAGTCGAAGCCTGTGGGAAAGGCTACTGGCTCACAAAGTTCGTTGCGTTTCAGGTCGGGTTCATCGACCCAGAAAACCCAACGATGCCTCATCGCGGAGTGCTCAAGGCTTTAACAAGAGCAGGCATACCTTTTGAAAAGGCTATTGAAAGGGTTTCCAAACCCTTCCCAAAGGGTTGCCAAACCCTTAAGGATAAGGATAAGGATAAGGATAATAGTCTAGGACTAGGACTAGAGGGAAAAGCCCAACCGATTGGGAAACAAGAAACCGACGCTGAGTTCTTAAAAGGCTTGGAATCGAACCCAGCCTACGCCGGAATCCAAGTGCAACGCGAGTTCGACAAGATGACCGCTTGGTGCGCCGTGAACCGCAAGCAACCAAGCCGCCGCCGGTTCATCAACTGGCTGAATCGCGCTGAACGTCCGATGGCAACCGTCACGCAAGACACCTTCGGGTCCGTGCGTCCGAACCTCGGAGCTTGGTGATGGAAACCATCGGATCACTTGAGGCAATGCGCGTGTACGAAGCGACGGGCGTGCGCGTTGAGCGCGACCCTGCTCGTCGAACCGCGATGGAGAAACGGATGGTCGAGGCTTGGTCGGAAGGCTCAAGCTGGGAGATGGGCCGGTGCAAGGTCTGCGCCACGCCTTTCACCTCCGAGCCGGTTAGGTTGTGGGAATGCGAGATTCCTGTGACCGTCTGCGAATCCTGCGCGGAGATGGTTACCGACCACTACCGCTGCGACCGCGAGGAGGATCAGATCGTCACTCACAACCCGTGGTGGGACGAAACCTGCCCGCCAAACTACCGCGAACTGATCACGGGCAAACGATGGCCGGATCACTGCGACCGTAAGGCCATTGAGCGCGTTCAGCAGTGGACCGCTTTCGAGAAGCGAGGGCTTGTTCTGCTTGGCTCATCAGGCGCAGGCAAAACGCTTTCGCTCTGGGCCAAGGCTCGCGACCTTGAGCGCAGTGGCGTGAAGCCGGTGTTCCTCTCGGCGGTTGAGTTCGCCCGCAAGCTTGCCATCGCCGCACGCGATCTCGACAAGGCCGAGTGGCTCATGAAAGCGCGGGTGCTGATCGTGGATGATCTGGGCAAGGAAAAGCTCTCGGCAGCAGTTGCGCCGCTGATCTGGGAGGTGCTCGACGCTCGGAACAATCACCGATTGCCAACGCTGATTACCACGCGCTTTCGCGGTGACGACTTCGTTGCGCGCTTCACCGAGCCGATCTTAGGCGAAGACATTCGCGGGCGAATTGTGGAAAGCTGCACGGTTGTCCAATTTGGGCTTGACACGAAACCCAACGGCTCGCGATAGCCCTTGCGTGCGCGGATCAGCAAAACCAAAAAACATTTCGGCTCACGCTTGGAAGAAGCACCTTCGGTTAAACGCACAACTTCTGAAGCGAGGCCGAGCGAGGACAACCACGTGGCGAACAATGACAGCGAACGGCGGGAGTTAGAGGCACTACGTCTGGCGGCGAGAGCACAGCGCGCAATCGCAACGCTTGAGAATCACCAGAAGTCGCTGGCGCAGGAATGCAGCGAGCGACGCAAACGGCTGCGGAAGATCATCGTTGCGATTCAGCAGCGCGAGCAGATGGGAACGCTGGCGCTGGAAGGTCTGGACGCAATCGAACTTGCGCCCGCCGATCAGGAGTTGATCCACGATCCGATGCGAGGGCTTTGACCGTGGTCACCTACACGCTGAATCAGCAGCCGGTGCATCGCATCCGGTACGACGGAGCCAGCGACTCGGCGAAGCTGATGGCCGAGGTCTTCGAGCGGCTCGTCGAGATGGAGGAGCAAAAGAAAGGGCAGGCGGGTGCGCTTGTCCGCAGGCTGGCAACGCTGGCCGATCTATCAAGCGGAGCGTTTCGCATGGTGCTGGAGTTTGGCTCGGGCAACACGCGGGCATTACTCGCCAGCTACGAGGAGCAGGCGACGAACCGAGGCTGCACGCGGCAAGCGGTGCACTGGCAGTGGCAGCAGGATTTGAAAGCGATCAAACTTTGCTTTCCTGAGCTAGAGGCGCTGATGCGCGAGTATCGCGAGAGCGTGGAGCGCAAAGAGGGCGCGCTGAGTGCGGCGGACGGACTGCGGCAGGCAATGCAGCAGCAGGACGCCGAAGGGCCAAACCCAGAACAAGCCGCTTAAACGGAGGGCATCTTGGGCCTAGGCACTACCATTGACCGGCTTTCAAATCGTTTTAAAACGCACGCAAGGGCCATTTGCGGGCCTGTTGTGGGTGGGGTGGGGGGAAGGAAACTTTTAGGCGGCGGCGGGCGTAACGGGTCACTTGCACC
>Ga0208147_1000664_pt1 | contig 11813 bp, 6 predicted proteins | sample DEB3_08_DNA_FD_184520 | JGI IMG/M metagenome (GOLD analysis project Ga0208147, IMG submission 184520) | Aqueous microbial communities from the Delaware River and Bay under freshwater to marine salinity gradient to study organic matter... | ecosystem: Environmental > Aquatic > Marine > Coastal ... | reverse complement strand
AGACTTCAACAACTGGATCAACTGGTTCAACTACTGGTGGTTCAACTACTGGTGGTTCAACTACTGGTGGTTCAAAAAAGGTTGATTTAACTGGCGTAAGAGATGCTAGGCCATATAGACCAACAGTTATTAGTGATGGCACTACTGCTAAAAACAATTCTGAATCATCTGCAGTTATTCCAAAACCAAATGTTTACGGTGATACTTGGGAAGAAAAAGTAGCTTTAAAATTAGAACAATGGGGCGTACCAGTTTTTGGCAGAGTTGCTGGAATTGGTCGAGCTTATGATGAAGGTAAAACTTCTACCGTTATTCAAAAAAGCGCTGCTGCATTTTTAGAGGCAGCAGTTACGGGCGCCATGCTTGGAACCAATCAAGCAGTAACAAAAACAAACAAACCTTCGTCTCCTACAAATCCTTTTAGCACTCAAAAAGTAACCCAATTTGATCCATCTAGAATGCGACAAGCTCTTGAATCTTACAATAAACCTGGAACTCCGTTTAAGAGCAATATTTCTGGTGCAAACAAACCAACATCAATGCCCGTAACACCAGATTTTAAAGCTAAACCAACTCCTGAATTTATTCCTGGGGGTGTTGATCGATATCCAGCATTCAAAAACCCGCCAGGAACTAAACCGCCAGCACGATCAAAACCAACAAAAGAAACCAAAGGTGGCAAACCAACAGCTACAACTATTCCAGCTACAACTATTCCAGCTACGACGATCCCGGCTACAACTGTTCCTAAACCAGTTACTACAACTGTTCCTAAACCGGTCACCACAACCGTTCCTAAACCAGTTACTACAACTGTTCCTAAACCTGCGGCTACGACTGTTCCAACTCCAGCTTCACCTCCATCAACAGCGCCAAGACAATATGATAAACGTGGCAGAGGAATTGGTGAACCTTTAGATATTCGAGTTGGCGATCCGATGCCAGTTAAACCAGTTAAACCCGGAGGCATAAGCAAGGCTCAATGGGAAATGTCAGATGCTGTCATTGACTACGAAGTGAGATTGGCGAACTATTACAGGATTAACAAAATCACTCCTCCTAAAAAGAAATAGCACATGCGGACTACCGAAGAAATCGTAGAGTTATATAACCAACGCCGTATTGCAAAAGGTCCTTTGCATGATCAAATGCGCAGGGTTCGTTCGCTTGCAAACGGCGATATTGTCGTTCCACTCAATGAATTAGACCGAAACGCTAAATCAAATATCGCAAACCTTTTGGTACAAGGTTTGGATCAAATGTCAATGCGTGTTGCATCAACAATGCCTTCACCGTTTTTTCCACCCGTTAAAGAGGGTTCAGAACGAGCAAAAGGTTATGCGGATACCCGACGCAAAGCAATGTTGTCAATTTGGGATCAAAACAAAATGCCAATGAAGATGCGTAGACGAGCGCGGCATCTTCTTGCTTATTCGTCATCAGCAGTTGTGCTTAAGCCTGATTTTCGCACACTTACCCCAAGATGGACAATTCGCAACCCGCTCGATACTTTTGCTGCGCCGGTTGATGACCCAGATGACATGCTTCCGGAAGATTGTATTTTTACATTTAAAGCTACTGCTAGTTGGTTGCTTAGAAACTATGGCGAACAAGTCCTTGGAACTTTGCGAATGGGCAAAGTTGATTCGGATTCCAAATACACAATGCTTGAGTATGTTGATTCTGATTCGTTGCAACTTGTTGTTCTTGGTGCAGAAAACGATCCTGGTTTAAGTTCAGCAGAACGAGCGGGGATTGATTCTCTGACCTTGGAAATTATCCCAAACAGAACAGGGATGCCACTTGCCGTTGTTGCAAATCGAATAACGCTTGATAAACCACGCGGACAATTTGATGGAAGTTTGGGGATGTATTACACTCGCGCACGATTGCAAGCATTAACAGAAATTGCTATTGAACGCGGCATTTTCCCTGAAGAATATTTGGTTGCACGAACCGGCGAAAACCCAGAAATCTTGCAATTGGCAAACTCCAAACAAGGCGTTCTTGGTGTTGTTAAAGGTGGAGATATTGTGAGTAAAGATCTAAACCCTGGATACAAAACATACGAAGCTTTGGATCGACTTGAGCGTCAAGAACGCCTAGAGAGCGCAATACCAGCAGAGTTTGGTGGCGAATCAGCTTCCAATATCCGCACGGGTCGACGTGGCGAAAACGTACTTTCAGCAACGGTTGACTTCCGAGTGCAAGAAGCCCAAGCAATTTTTGAAACAGCTTTGTTGGAAGAAGACAGAGTGGCTATTGCTATTGAAAAATCATATTGGGGAGATTTTCCAAAAACCTTTTTCATCCCTTCACGTGCTGGCGTGGCTCAAGAAAATTATGTTCCAAACAAAATTTGGGAAACAGATTTTCATTACGTTACATATTCGGCTGCTGGTTCAGATGTAAACAGTTTGATTGTTGGCTTGGGTCAGCGTCTTGGCACCGGCATGATGAGCAAAGAATCAGCTCGTGAAGCCGATCCATTGATTACAGACCCGGATCTCGAGCATGATCGAATCGTGTCAGAAGGTGTTGAAGCAGCTTTGTTGTCGTCTATCCAAGCACAAGCAGCAGACCCTAACGGCCCTTATCAACCAGATGATCTTGCATACCTAACCAAACAAGTAGTTGAATTAGATGTGACTTTATATGAAGCAGTTAGAAGAACACAACAACGCGCACAAGACCGTCAAGCAATGATGATGCCAATGGGTTCTCCAGAAACAATGCCAGGTTTAGCAATGCCGGGCATGGGGGGTGAAGCTCAAGTGGCTGGGGGTGGACAACCATCGCTAGATTCATTGTTGGCTCAATTGGGAGGATAAGTGGCGGATTACAATACAGTTAAAGCAAACGTGGCAAAATCTGCAGCAAAAGGTCAAACATATGGCAAAGCAGCAGAACAATTAGCTAGTCAATCTTTAGTGCCGATGGGGCCATCGCCTACTGGTACGCCCGGATTAGCAGTTCGAAAACCCAAACTTAAAAACCCTGGCGCATTTTTGCGCGCAACAGAAGCTCCAAACGAACCAATTACTGCCGGTCTTGATGTAGGACCTGGAGTGACTGCTGCTGGTGCGGGTATTCCATTGGCGCTTCCAAGAGACAACGCTCTTGAAGAAATTAAACAAATTCTAAATTTTTATCCAAACGATGATCTCTATGATTTGGTTTCTCGTTATGGCGGAAATTAATCGTGGATCCGTTTAGGACTTTTGCCCCGGAAGATATTCAATACCAAAACGACACATTACTTCCAGCTTTCAAAACAGTTCCATATAGCGGCGCAGTTCAATCGCCAATTTTAGCCGCAAAGTTAGAAGAAATTAATCAAAGAGCGCCTTGGCTTACACCAGAAACAATGATGAGTTTGGCTAAAGCCAATGCATCAACCGAGGCGATTGACAGGGTGGGTCAATTTGCGGGACAAAGACAAATTGATACTTACGAAGAAAGAGTTGCTAAAACAGGACAGTTATGGGCTCCTATTCGTTGGGCATACAGCGGCATTGGTCTTGCTGCCAAAACAGCTAAAGCTGCTTACAACAAAGTTGTTCCAGGTCCGGCAAAATTTATTTTGTCAGAAAGCACGGACGCAGCAGGACAATTGGTTTCAGATGCTTATGGCTCCGTAGCTCCGGCAATTAAACCAATAACTCGTTGGGGTGTTGCGGCTTTAGACATAATTCCAGAAACAATTCAAAATGTTTCATCAATGGCCTTAGGTCAAAGCAGTTATGACATTGGTGGTTTGTGGAATAGCACGTCAATCGCAACGCTGTTAGATGCAAGAAACGAAGGCGTAGATATCGGTACGGGTTATTTAATGTCAGAACGAGTTCGACAAGAACAGGCTAAACGTGCCCGCTTATTTCGCGGCACAACAGAAAATGGTGCTGCATTTACTTTAGGTCGGGGTTCCGCGGGAACAATTTTTCAAGAAGGTTCTCAGGCCTACAACTACGCATCTGGAATTATAGATGCAATTGTTTTAATGACATCCCCGGATCCAACAAAATATATTACAAAAACAGCGAAAGGAATTGCCGGTGGAGTTGGCGCACTTAAATCAGGTTTAACATTTGCTGAAGGCTACAAGGCAGGCGGTGGCCTTAGGGGCATAGTTCCTCTTTTGAGTTCCGAAGACGCGCTTTCAGTGAGAAAAGCTTTTGCTGATACTGCTCACGGAGAAGCTGGGTTGGTAAAAGAAATTACTGGCGCAACCGTACGGGGCGAAAAATTTGTTAACTGGATGCGCAAAAATCCATCTGCGCAACGTTTAGTTACTTTATTAAAAGACGAAACCAGCGCCGCAGTTATTCAAGATGAAATTTTTAAATACAAAATATCTAACGACATAGCCGTTCGACTTGCTGATGCAAAATCAGAAGAAGAAATTATCTCTGCTTTGACTTACGGTTGGACTTACGGAGAAAATGCCCTGTCGGCAAATATTGGTAAATACAGAGTTAACAGGTCGCCCTTTATTCAGGGAATTAGAAAATCTAAATATTTTACTCAGTTGCCAAAACAAAGCATTATCGTAGACGGCGACGAAATACAAAGCGCAGAAGCCGTCAAAAACGCCGTCAACACAATGCGGAGTGGAGGCGTCCCGGAAGCAGAAATTAAATTATGGTTAGACGGAACCCCCGCAAAAAATGGCGTGCCCGCAAAAATGGGTGCAATAAAAGCTTTTACGCAAGGCCGAGGAAGCGCAGTAGATCGAAAAAATTCATTAACTTCCTTCAATGAATTGGTTGCCCTTACTTTAAAAAACAATGGGGTGACCGAACCAATTATTAAAGACGTTATTTTTATGGCTTCTGATCACATTGACAGGATCAGAAACTACATGATTACAAGATCGGGCATGGGCACCGATAATGGTCATCTTGCGATGATGGTTGAAATGCATCGCCAGACCTTGCCCCCCGATGTTTTTAATACTTGGCTTGAAGGATTAGGTCATTTTGGTGCAGATCTTGAATTTGCTCAACCAATGCAATTGGTAGAAATGTTAAACCGAGTACAAGTTTTGCCGGATGTTCGTAAATTGCGTCGCTTAACACGCAATCGTTTGATCAATAATTTGATGCCAAAAGACGAAAAAGGCGTAGCTTTGGTCGGCAAATTAGCTTTGACTTCTGGCAAGAAAAAAGTTAATTTAACAAAAATACTTGACGAAAAAGCTTGGCAAGCAGCTGATGATGAGTTGATGGAACTCGAAGCACTTGAAGGCCCAGCAAGAATTAATGCATCTGAAAGAATTGACGAGCTGTACGACATTAAAAAAGCAAACGAAGAACAATACGAAGACTGGGTTATTAGCGGTAATCAAAGACTTCTTTTGAATTACATCGAAAGATTGCAAAACGATATTTGGAAACCATTAAACCTTGCAACTTTCGGTTACATTTTGCGTAACGGATTTGACGCACAAATGCGCATGGCTTTTGGTGGCATCAATAATTTGTCTCACCCGCTTGATTACATCAACTTGATAATAGGTTCAAAATACGGCAAAGATATTAGAGGAGCCGACATAACTGGGTTGGGGTTCAGAAAAGGATTTAGAAAAGGCCAACAAGAAGAAGATATTTTGCAAGGCCCAGAAGGTTATGCGTATCGAGCAGGCAACGTAGACGCGGAACACAAAAGAAAGGTTTATGAACAATTGCGTCAAAATCTTTCCTATGCCGCCGACAGAGTTGGTTGGACAGCTTCTGACAGTTATGCCAAAGGCGTAGAAACCGGGTCGTTTCCTGTCGTAACCAGGAACTCTGGACCAAGCACCTATCCAACGCAATACCACACAGACGGCATTGTTCAGGCAGGACAAAAAACCATTTCGGATCCATTACAGAGCATTGCGGCAAGAGGTTTGTCTGCCGGCATGGATGATGAAAAAATCATTGATGAAATGATGGAGTATCTCAAAGATGTCAGAAGTCCAGCTAGCCGAAAATTGCAAGCCCTTTATCGCGACGGTATCAACTATTGGGATAATGGTAATTTGCTAAAGGGATTTCCGGTAAACCTGCAAACTTTGCGCAAAACCGATCCTGTTGCGTACCAAACACAAATGCGCAATCATTTAAGAACTATTGTTTTGCCAAACGTAAAAAACAACAGCGGAATGCTTGATGATGTTTTGTTTATGTTTGCACACGACAGAGTTCCTTATTTTAAAGGTACGATCAATAAACCAGTTTCAGAGTTTCCATTAGCCAAAAATCAAAAAGAATTACAAATTGGAGACATTAAAACCATTCCCGGCCCAGACGGAAAATCAATCGAAGGTGTAATTAACAACATTTCCGAAGCTCCAGACGGAACCAAAATTGCTACTTTTGTTCCAGTTTCTAAAAACCCCGCGTTAAGTCGGGGAGCTAAACGTGGCAAAACAGGCGACAGAGATGCACGTCGTCTTATTGAACGAGCACCAATTTACGATCCAGCAACCGGCAAAGGTTTGCCAGAAAAAATCACAAGAGAGCAAATTTCTTGGTCAACAATTAAAAAACCAGAACTAGACGCAATGAACACAAGAGCGGTTAGTTGGTTCTTTAATGTGCTAAATGATGTGTCGGTAAGAACTTTGGAAAAATCTCCAACCTTCCGCACTTATTACTACAAAACAATTGGCGAGCACATTGACCAGTTGTCATTTGAAGAAGGCGTTAAACTATACGACGATATTTTGAGCAAAGCAAAAGACGAAGGCAAAACCATAGCCCAATATCTTGGTGAAGATTCTTGGGTTGGGATGCCGGGCATCAAAAAAAATTTTAGAATTGCTGAAAAAATTGAAGCGCTCCCAACCAAAACAAACGCCAAAGGAACGCTTACTGTAGAAGAACTTGACGATTTTAGCCGTTTCAAAGGTTTGTCAGATACTCAAGAGTTGCTTTACGATGCAACAAATCGAAACAATTTTGGCGATGCCATGCGTGTTATCTCTCCGTTTGCCGGGGCCTGGATGGATGTTATGGGTACTTGGTTAAACTTCTCTCGAACCCACAACGTACAAGTCGCTCGCGCATCGCAAAGAGTTTATACTGGTCTGACAAATGCAGACCCAGACCAAGACGGGCGAGGCATATTTTTTAGAGACCCACAAACCAATCAATTGATGTTCACGTTCCCACTTTCCGGAGGGTTAACAAAATTGTTTACTGGCATTAATGCGCCATTGGCTGGACCGGTACAAAGATTGTCTGGCGGTATTGGTTTTTATCCAGCCCTTGGACCATGGGGTCAATTTGCAGCAAATCAATTAATCCCAGATGTTCCTGATTACGATAAATTTAGACAACTATTAACACCTTACGGTGAAAAAACTCTGCTACAAACAGCTAACCCAGTACCTGGTTATCTAGGCAAAATTCTTTCCGCCATGTCGCAAAACACAGAAGACCTTACAAGCGTTTATGGGCAAACATATATTGAAACCCTGAGAGCTTTGTCTACCAACCCTAGCTATAACCTAAACAATTCAGACGATGTAATTCGTTTAAAAGCTGACGCTAAATCAAGAGCCCGCATATTGACGGTCATGCGAGCAGTAAGTCAATTTACTGGTCCAACGGCTGGAACCCTAGAATACAAAGTTTCGGCAAAAGATGGCGACGTTTATGTAAGCGAACTAACCAAACAACTTCAAATGTTTCAAGAAGAAGATTACGACAGCGCTATTCCAAGATTCCTTGAATTGTACGGCGACGAACTCATGCTGTACGCAAGCTCCAAAACCAAAGCCACCCAAAAAGGTCTTGAAACCTCTATCGAATTTGATGCTTGGGCTCGAACCAACAAAGACTTATTGGATGAATACCCAGACCTCGCAACATATTTTGCGCCCAAGGGTTCGGATTTTGAATTTACTGTTTGGGATCGACAAAAGAGGGCTGGGTTGCGCGTACCTTTAAGCGACCAAGAACTTATAGACACGGCTCAAAATCGTTTAGGTGCAACTAAATACCGAGCCGCCAGGCGTCAATTTGGGGCATTCCCAACAGAGGAACAAATCCAAAAACTTAAGGACTATCGCATCTACCTAAATCAACAGCTTCCTGGTTTCCCAGTTAATGTTGAGTTTAAAGTCAATGAATTAAAGAACGATTTGATCACCCTAAGAAGAATGGTGCAAGACGAACGGTTAGCCAACAACCCAATTAGGCAATCAATCATTTTGTATCTAAACGCACATGATCAGGCTTTGGCAAAAGCTGGCGGTAAGAGCCTGCAATCTAAAAAAGCAACTCCGCTTCGAGCTCAACTGTATTCATTCGGGGAAAGCCTTGCTTTTCAAAATCCTGAATTTGATAGAATCTGGACTCGCTTACTAATTTCGGAGGTTGAAGAATAATGTCAGATGATCCAAATCTTGGCTTAGATCTTACGGTCGACCCCGAAACAGGGTTAACCAAGTTCGGTCTTACTCCAGAAGAAGTACAAGCAAACATCGCCGCTAGGGCTCGATTGCGTGCAAAGAAAGCCAGAGAAGCTGATTACTCTGGCGGTTGGTGGTCCGACATAGGGGCTTGGTATGAACAAAATACATATACGCCAGAAGGCGCAGGTATTTTTGGCACTCGATTTATCGGCACCAAACCAAGCAAAAGTGACTGGCAGGGTTTATCTAAAATCGGAACAGATTTTGATGCACCAAAAATGTTTACAGAAGAAGAAGTTGTTGCACGAGAAGATAAAAAAGTTCAGGAATATGTTGACACACAAATTGTTGCTGGCAACGAAGGCATCTATCAATGGCGACCAGTTAAAGGTTTTGCTCCAATCGTCGGCAATCAGCCGCCAGATATATCAACCATTGAAAATTTGGAACCAGGTCTTGTCCGGGTTTTACCAAATGGAGTTAAAGAACTTGACCCTAATAAATTTCAACAAGCACGAGGTCGCGGTCCGGCATACTACAAAGGTTCCGGGCTAACTGACGAGTTTGGGCGTTTGGCTCGCAGAAAATACGACGTAGAAGATGCTCAAGGCATAGATGCAAGAAATGAATTAATGCTTTTGAATCGTGCCCAGGGTCAAACATTGGCGCTTTTAAAAGAATTAAAAAGAACTGGGTTTTATGGTGGCTCAGAAATTAGCAACATAGCTTTAAACAACCAGGGTTTTGGTCCCGAAGACGAAGTGGCTATGGCAAGGTTTTTGAGTTTCTCAAATCAAAAGTTCCAAACCTGGCAAGCAGTAGCCCCGCAATTAGCACAGATGTCTACAGTCGGCTCCGCGGGCGGGCCAAGGTTTAAACCAGATTCGGAAGCAGAAATGATTGCATACGCCAGCGAAATATCTTTGGCACTTACCGGCGAAAAACTGTCAAAAGCAAAACTTAAACAAGCACTTGAAAGCACGGTAGCAACTCAGCGAAGCGCATTTGCTAGCGGCACAGATATCCCAAGATCCGCAACAATCTTGGAGCAACAGATACCTAAATCGAATCCAGCTCAAGCTGCTTCGTACGGTTTGGGTAACGCAATAAAGTTAGCATTTGAAGCGTTGGGGGCGTAATGACAAAAGAACAATACGTTGAGGAACAGCTCAAAGCCAGAAACCTTAAAAACACGCCCGCAAATAGAAAAAAACTTGCAACCGAATGGGAAGAAAAATACCTGGGTGGATCATCGAAGGACTGGAGAACGATATTTAAAACTCAGTTCCCACAGTTTGCCCCGCTTGTTGATGGCGGCGCAGGAGAAGCAGAAGCACGAGCAACCTTTGGCGACGATCTTATTGATTTGTTTTTGGATGCCGCTCAAAACCCGGACAAATACGATTTTATAAGTCAGGCTGGGAAAACAGCTTGGACCAACAAAGTCCAAGCAACAAAGTTTTATCAAGACGTATTACCAAAACATCGCGAATGGGATTTGATTCCCAAGAATCAACAAGAGGCTTTGTTGGTTGACGAACGCAAGCGAGTAATGGCTACTTACAGCACGCTTCAGCTAACGGATCAAGAGGCAAGCGATCTTGCTTTGTACACTTTGCGCAACAAAGCCGACGCAACGCAGCAAAAATATTTTGCCTATGCCTTGGTTGGCAAACGAGCTGACGAAACCGCAGTACCGACAACCGAAGAAGCCGGCGCAATTAAACGTGCATTAAAGGCATACGGCTACCAACCAAAAGATATTGATGCCATGATTCAGTCAAGCCTTACGGGGGAAAAATACAATGGTGTTTTGTATACCCAAGAACTTCTTGAAACCAAAGCAAAAAACGCAGCCAAAGTCATGTATCAGCATTATGCGCCTTTGATTGACAAAGGTTTTACTCTTGATGATATTTTTGAACCATACAAAGAACTCGCAGCCAAAACACTTGAGTTAAACCCAAACACAATCACAAGAGATAATCCTTTGTTCAAAGATGTTTTAGATATGGTTGACGATAAAGGCATGGGTATTTCCGGAACTCAATTTATATACAAAATAAAAAGCGATCCAAAGTATGGATATGGCAAAACTCGTCAAGCCAACAACGAAGTTGACTCAATTATCATGGGCCTAGAAGAAGCTTTTGGAAGGGCTAAATAATGTCAATGTCGGAAGAAGATCTTCGAGCGCTGTCTGAGGCTCGTGGTCGTCAAGTAACTGCGCCTGCACCAAAACCAACAACACCCGAACAGCAGCCGTTTTATGATGACCCATACTTGGCTTATGGTCGTGCTAAATACGGCACAGTAGAAGGCACTCTTGGTGGCACACCAATAACCCCCACCACTACGACGGTTACTACAACTACAGATGACGACGATGACGGCGGTGGTAACGACAATACTCCGGCGTTTGATGAAGACGCTTTTGCAAGATTGAAATCGTTGCTTAACGAACTTGGTTTAAGTAATTTGACCGGCAATGTTCGCGATTTAATCGCTAAAGGTATTTTGGACGGCGATGCTATTTTGTTTAATTTAAGGGATACCCCCGAGTTTCAATCACGATTTTCAGCAAACGCAGCCCGCAAATTAAAAGGTTTGCCAGAACTAAAACCGTTGACCTATGTTGCTTTAGAAAATCAATACAGAGAAACCCTAAGAGCCAACGGTCTAGATCCAACGCTTTATGATCAAACAACCGACTTCCAAGCCTTAATCGAGGGTGATGTTTCAAACGCTGAGCTACAACGAAGAATTAATTATGGCTACAGAATGGTCGCTGAAGCCGACCCCGAGGTTCTTCGCCAAATGGAAGAACTGTATAAAGTAACCCCAGCCCAGTTAGCTCAATACTTTTTAGACCCAGGCAGAACGGCGCCGGTTCTTGAAAAACAAGCTGCTGCTGCTGCTATTGCTGCTAGGGGTAAAGAACAGGCCAAAACCCAATTAAGCAAATTGACGGCAGAAGAACTTGTAGATCGTGGATACACCGAATCGCAAGCTTTGGCTGCCTTCAAAATTCTTGGCGAACAACAAGGTCTTTATGACGAAATGGCTGGCGAAACTGCTTTGACCCAAGAGCAAAAAGTTGGTTCTGCATTTGGTTACGATGTCGAATCGCAACAAGAAATTGCACGTCGCAAGGCAACTCGCAAAGCCTTGTTTGAGGGTGGCGGGTCGTTCGCCAGAACAACCGGCGTAACATCAGGCAGTATTGAAACTGGTCTTGGCGTAGCTGAATAATTAAATACTTAATTTTTGGCTATAAGTGTGTTATAGTTTGGTTATCCCAAACGGGATAACCATTGGAGCCCCCCGATTTCAATGTGTAACAAGGGTGAGATTTGCAGCCACTTTGGTCCCTCCGACCAGAGTGTGGGCAGAAGGAGTGGGTCATGTC
>Ga0208147_1000662_pt1 | contig 11857 bp, 23 predicted proteins | sample DEB3_08_DNA_FD_184520 | JGI IMG/M metagenome (GOLD analysis project Ga0208147, IMG submission 184520) | Aqueous microbial communities from the Delaware River and Bay under freshwater to marine salinity gradient to study organic matter... | ecosystem: Environmental > Aquatic > Marine > Coastal ... | reverse complement strand
GTAACTAGCGCAACAAGCGCGACTTACGAAAGCGCAGGAAAGTTTTCTCTTTTTCGTCTTGGCAAAGCGGTTCGGTTCGGATTGAGTGCGTGCGTCGGAGGCAATCAAGCCCGAGACCAAAACCAACAACGACAAATGAAGATTAAGATCAGCAACGACAACTCCGCGGCGATTACCTCGCTGCTCGAAAAAACCAACAAGCGCGCCTCGACGCACACAGCCCTCGCAATCGACATCATCCGTGCATCCGAGGAGGCCGAGGCTGGTCTCGCGAAGCTCGGACTGCCAAAGGCCGACCGCAAAGGTGCGAGCGTCTTTTTTCGCAGCGGCTACCGCGTCGCGCACGCCTATAAATACGGACGCACGGTCAATCACGCGACTCTTGTGAGAGGGTCGAGCGGTTGGTTTTTGACTGCGCTGTCGAAGGACGAGGTGCAGCCGTCCGCAAAGCCGACGCTCCTGACGACCCTTACTCGCGAGCAGGACGCGACCGTCGTCGAGAAGCTCCGCGAGAACTACTTCATCGCGCAGGCGGCGCAGCAGGAGGTGGCGTCGTGAAGACCATCACCTCCCGCGCCATCAACGCCGCGCTGCGCGCCGCCGGTCTCGGCGTCGAGATCGTCAACAACCGCGACGGCTACAGCTACTTCCTTGACCGCGACGGCAATCAAGTTGGCGAGTCGGTCTACATCTGCTATCTGAACCAGCAGACGATCTCGGAGTGGGTCGAGCACGCTCGCTTCGCGATCAAGCAAGGAGGTGTCGCGTGAAACTCCCGACCATTCACCTCAACGGCACGAGCCGCGACGCACTCGCGAGCGGGTATTCAGCCGCTTATCAGGCCGTCTCTGATGCGCTCGACGCGCTGGAGAACGTCGAGCTAAACGGCCGTGACTATTATCCGCAGGGGCCGGACGCCTTCTCCGAAGCGCGCCGCGAGCACACCGAGCGGTGCGTCGCACTTCGCGTCGTGCGCGACCAGCTTTGCGAGATCGTGCAACATCTGATGGAGGACGCCTCGTGAAGCGACTCGCTCTTCTCCTCGCTCTGGCATCCGCGGCTCACGCCGCGCCGCCGGAGTCCTTCTGGCGCGCTCTGCACGTCGTCGAGACCTCCGGCCGGCAAGGTCCGATCCTCGGCGATAACGGGCGCAGCCTCGGGCCGCTTCAGATCTCGCGGGCGTACTTCACCGACTCCCGCGTCGCCGGCACTTACGAGCAGGTCGTCGATCTGCCCTTCGCTCGCCGCGTCGTCTCGGCCTATCTGCAACGCTATGCGCCAAAGGCATGGGCCGAGGGCGACGTCTACACGCTCGCCCGGATTCACAACGGAGGCGTGCGAGGCGATCGCAAGCAGGCGACCATCAATTACGCGGCCAAGGTTCGGAGGGCGATGCGGTGACTTACGAATCCTTCCTTGATGCCAAGCGTCACGTCGGAGCAAAGCACGGATTCGAGCCGACATTTATCCCAGATAAACTTTTCGACTTTCAGCGCGCGCTCGTGACGTGGGCCGTGCAACGCGGACGGTCAGCAATTTTTGCGGACTGCGGTTTAGGCAAGACTGCTATTCAGCTTTCCTTCGCCGAGAACATTGTGCGGCACACAAATAAGCCGGTGCTCGTACTGACTCCGCTAGCAGTTGCGCGGCAGGCCGTCGAGGAGGGCGCAAAGTTCGGAGTCGAGTGCGTGCGATCATCGGATGGAACTTTTCCATCTGGAGCCCGAGTTGTGGTTACGAATTATCAGCGGCTCCACCATTTCGACCGCAATCAATTCGCGGGCGTAGTCTGCGATGAGTCTTCAATCCTAAAGAACTTCGACGGAATGACCAAGGCGGCAGTCACGGACTTCGCTCGGAAGATTCCATATCGCTTGCTATGCACCGCAACGGCAGCGCCTAACGATTACATCGAGCTAGGAACCTCGAGCGAAGCGCTTGGAGAGATGGGGTTTTCCGATATGCTCGGCCGCTTTTTCAAGAAGCAAGGGCCAACAACATCGCGGTCAGACGAGCATCGGGCCGGCGTGTGGAGATTCCGCGGCCATTCAGAGCGCGATTTCTGGAGGTGGGTCTGTTCTTGGGCGCGAGCTGTTCGCCGTCCGAGCGATATTGGCTGCGATGACGGCCCATTTATCCTTCCTAAGCTGACTACAAAAGAGCACGTCGTGACGGCGCGCAATCAACGGGACGGGATGCTGTTTGATATGCCGGCGATGTCGCTTCAAGAGCAGCGAGAAGAGAGGAGGCGCACGATTGCCGAGCGGTGCGAATTGGTCGCAAGCCTAGTCGGAAACACAGGGCGTCCGGCGGTGGTCTGGTGTCATCTAAATGACGAGGGCAAGATGCTCGCTAGACTGATTGAGGATTCAGCCGAGGTCTCAGGCGATGACGACGACGACAAGAAGGAGGAGACATTTGAGGCGTTTGCGGCCGGTAAATTGCGCGTCCTAATTACTAAGCCGCAGATCGCTGGTTTTGGTTTGAACTGGCAGCATTGCGCGCATCAGACGTTTTTTCCGTCCCACTCGTTTGAGCAATGGTATCAGTCAGTCCGGCGCTGCTGGCGTTTTGGTCAGAAGCGCGACGTCGTGATTGATGTCGTGGCTTCCGAGGGAGAGTCCGGGGTCGTATCTAATCTTCAGCGCAAGGCCGATCAGGCGGACGCGATGTTCAAGCATCTCGTCGCGCTAATCAACGACGAGCTCCGAATCGAAGTAGCAAAACATACTAAGTTAAATCCCGTTTTCCCTAAGTGGTTATGAACAACGACAAACAACACATCACGGAGCGCTTCGCGCTCTACAACTCAGACTGCATCGACGTTATGCGCGCGATGCCTGACGGGGCGATTGACCTCTCGGTCTATTCTCCTCCGTTCTGCGGCCTCTACAACTACAGCAGCAGCGAGCGCGACCTATCTAACTGCCGATCCTACTCCGAGTTTTTCGAGCATTACGACTACGTGATCTCGGAACTTGCGAGGCTTACCAAGCCCGGGCGTATCACAGCGGTGCATTGTATGGACGTGGCCGGAACGGGCAACGGCCATACGGCTAGGATGGGCATTGCAGCGAATGTCGGGTCGGGGCTGATTGACTTCCCCGGCGACATCATCCGAGCTCACGAGCGCCACGGGTTCCAGTTCTGTATGCGGCGAGTGATCTGGAAGGAGCCGCTTGGAGTTCGACTTCGGACGATGGCCAAGGGGCTTGCACACGCGCAGATCGTGGAGGATTCGACTCTGTGTGACGTGGCCGGCGGTGACTACCTGCTTTGCTTCCGAAAGAAGGGAGAAAACCCAATACCAGTAGCGCATCCGACCGGGCTCCACTCATACGCTGGCGAGCGGCAGATGCCTCGAGAACTACTTGAATGGAAGGGACACGAGGGGAAACAGACTGAGAATAGATTCTCGCATTGGATTTGGCGTCAGTACGCATCGTGCGTCTGGGACGATATACGCATCGATAACGTGCTCTCCTATGAGGAGAGCCGAGACAAAGACGACGAGCGTCATGTGCATCCGCTCCAGCTTGATGTCATCGAGAGAGCGGTAGTGCTTTGGTCCAATCCTAACGAGGTCGTCTTCACGCCGTTTATGGGAGTAGGATCCGAGGTTTATGGTGCTGTGTTGAATGGCCGGCGCGGCGTAGGAGTTGAACTCAAGGCTAGTTATTATCGGCAGGCCGTGAGAAACTTGTCTCAAATTGAGCGCGAATCGAAAACGCAGGATCTGCAGCTCACATGATCTACGACATACGCACCCAGCTTGATACCGCCTTGCGTGCAGGTAAAACTCCGAAGGAGTTCGCGCACGAGGCTGGGATCTCGGTCTCGTGGGCTTACCGGCTCGCGTGGGAACTCGGATTCAAATCAATCTACGTTTCTACCTACGAACGCAACCTGCTCGAGAAGTTGAGAAAAGAAGGCTATTGAAATGACCAACGAACAATTCACCGAGCTCATGCTCGAGATCCGAGCGTTTCGCTCGCTGCTGATGCAAACGAGGGCGCCTGCCGCGGCGACGCCTTCCGCGGCTCCTGCCGCCATGTCCGAGGAGATCCCGCTCCCGATCACGCCGGTCGAGAACGCAGGCGCGGTGCAAGTCCACTTCGGGAAGAACACCGGCCGGGCGCTTGCGGATCTCGGAGCGAAGTCGGTCGAGTGGTACGCAAAAGAACAGCCGCCGAAGCTAAAACAAGACGGGACGCCATTCGCTCCGCGGCCGGCAGACGTTGCGCTGCGTGAGGCTGCGCGGACTCTCGTCCATCAGCGCCGCGGTACGATCCCGACGCCCGTTCCCGTGCTTCAACCGGAGCCTATCAGCGAAGAGGTTCCGTTCTGATTTAACGCCGGCCGGCCGCTCCCTCGCGACCGACCGGCATCAACACAACAAAACGAACGAACATGAATACCGAAACCGACAAAACCGAACTCGCGGTCGCAAAGCCGACCGTCTCATCGCCGATCTCCTTCGGAGCTTCCGGCGTGCAACTGACCAGTCTCGAGGACGCCTTCCGATTTGCGAAGGCAATCGTGAGCAGCGGCTTCGCGCCTCGCGGGATGGAGAAGCCGGAGTCAGTCCTCGTCGCGCTGCAATGGGGCGCCGAGCTCGGGCTGACGCCGATGGCTGCGTTATCGAACATCGCCGTGGTCAACGGCCGGCCGTCGCTCTTCGGCGACGCTGCCCTCGCGCTTGTGCGCTCCAGCGGCCAGCTTGAATCCTATTCGGAAGAAGAAGTCGGCGAGCGAGGCAAGGACTCGTTCGGCTACAAGATCACGGCGAAGCGCAAGGGATTCGACGCGCAGAGCGAGACCTTCACGACCGCAGACGCGAAGACCGCGAAGCTTTGGGGAAAGGCCGGTCCGTGGACCGACTACCCGGCGCGGATGCTCAAGTTCCGCGCACGCGGGTTCGTGCTGCGCGATACGTTCGGCGACGTGCTCAAGGGCTTGCGGACGACCGAGGAGGTCCGCGATATGCCGGCCGAAATTAACGTCACGCCGGCCGACAAGGTCGCCGCAGGACTAACCGCGCAACTCTGATCCCATGAGCAAAGACGAAATCAAGACCGCTGTCATCAACTCCGCGACCGAGCAACTGCGCGGGCTACTTGAGAGCAACTACGACAAGATCCGCAAGGCCGCGGACGACTCCTTCGTGGACGACGAAGGAAAGGCCGAGCCGGTCGCGAAGGTCAGCGCCGCAATCGAGTGGGACGCGCTCGCGCAAGCTCCGACCGTGATCGTGCGGCTCGGATGGTCGGCGCGGTTCAAGGACGAGAGCGAGCAGGAGGTCGACCCGCTCCAGTCAAAACTCGGACTACCGGAGGCACCATGATGGTTGCATTCAAGAAAGCCGCCGCCGAGACCGTCGACACCATCGAGCGCGCCGCGATGATGCAGCAGTTGCAGAAGGTGCTCAACGGGATCTCCGACGGCGCAGACCAGATTGCCGCTCGGCGCTACTGGGAAGCGTATCGCACGATAGTTGCTTCCGAGCTAATTCTCTCGGAGATCGCGATGAAGCTCCACGAACTTGATCTCAAGGACGGAGGTGCGACGTGATCGCGGAGAGTAATCAACAGTACCACGCAAACAGCGCGATCAGTCACTCAAAGCTCGAGGTCTTCCGTCGCCGGCCGCAGCTGTATTACCGACGCTACGTCGCGAAGACGATCACGCCGGAGCCGGCAACCGCCGCTCTCCGACTAGGCTCCGCGGTGCATTGTTCGGTGCTCGAGCCGCTCGAGATGACGCGCCGCTTCGCTGTTCGCCCGGACGGGATCGACCGCCGGACGAAAGAGGGCAAGGAGAAGTTCGCCGCGTTCGAGCAACAGAATGCCGGCAAGGAGATCCTCGACATGGACGAGGCCGCGGAGGTCATCGCCATGACCGACGCAGTCAGGCAGAACGATCTCGCCGCGCAGTTGCTCGCGCACGGTCAGCCGGAGCTTTCGTGGCGCACCGGAGGGTCGCTGACCCTGCAATGCCGCACGGATTGGTTCAACCGCGACGGCTGCGCGCTCACGGATGGACGGCCGTACATCGTCGACTTGAAGACTACCGAGAGCTTGTCGGGCGAGGACTTCGGTTCGTTTGAGAAGGTCGTCTTCAAGTGGGGATACCACCGGCAGGCCGGCTTTTATCTGCCGCTCGTCACCGAGTTACTTGGCCGGCCGGTCTTCGACTTTTTCTTCGTCGCGGTCGAGAAGGTCGAGCCGTTCGGCGTCGCGGTCTACCGAATGACCGATGCTGCTTGCGCGCTAGGTCAGGACGAGTCACTCGAGGATCTGCGCCGACTCAAGCGGTGCATGGATGCAAACAGTTGGCCGAATATCGACGCAACGGTGCGGGAACTGGGCGTGCCGGGCTGGTACAAGAACGGAGGTGCAGCGTGAAAGGAAACGACATCTGCGACGGATTCGGAAACTCGTGGAGCCGGTGCAAGCTCGGCGGCGATTGCGGTCTGCACATCGTGAGGCCGGGCAAAACGCAATGCTGGTGCCAAGACCAAGCCGAGAGCCGCGACCGCGTTGCCGAGTTGATCGGTGACGTTGTACGGTTCGAGAATTACGTCGCGGCGCTCGAGGACGTTTGCACGCCAGAGCAACTGCGCGAGGCGAGAAAGGCGGTGCAGCCGTGAGCTGTTCAAAGAAAAAGCACCCATCATACTGTTGCCAGAAATGTGGCGAGCAGATCGGATGGCTCGGACGCTTCTTGTTCCCGTTCTTCCACAAGTGCCAACCAAAGGAGGCGCAGCCGTGAGCGCATTCATTAATACCGAGGCAATGGAGCGTGCGGCGTATCGGATGGAGCAAGCTGTTGCGTCTGCAAACCAAGTCGCCGACCGGATGGAATCGGCGCTGCATCAGTTGCGAATCCTTACTGAAGATGGCTACGGAAACAACGTCAGCAGGCTTATTGAATTGCTGATTCAGGACGCCGCACGAAAGGAGGCGCAGCCATGAGCGCAACGTGGCAATGGGCGAAAGCTAATCCCGATGCAGCCGCACGCCGGATACGCGACCTAGAGCGCGAGAACGCCGCGCTGCGGGAGGACAAGGAGCGGTTGCGCGAACAACTGCGCGAGGCCAACCGGCTGCTTGTCGCTTTTGCGCCTGAATCGGCCCGAGCCGCCATCGACGCCACAAAGCCACGTGTAGGAGACGACGCCATTATGCGCCAGCATCTCAACGAAGGAGGAACGCCAACGTGAGCGACCACCTAATCGCCGAAGCCAATAGACACGCCAAGGCACTACATAAAATGACACTCCCAACGACAAAACCAAACCAGCGCGACATCGACTGGTACATTGAAGAGTGCATCGATCTCAGACGGCAACTGGAGTACGAGATTGAGGCAAAACGCAATCACCTGCGGATTGCGTGCGAGGAAATCAATCACCTGAAGGTAAAGATGGGATTTTACGAAAGAGAAATTACGCGATTACGAGCCGATCAACTTCGGATGGACTGGCTTGAGAAGCATGGCGCGACCTACATTTGTAGCCGCGCCGCCATCGACGCCGCGAGAAAGGAAGCGCAGCCATGAGCAGTATCAGCAAATACGCACGCCTTCACACGGCGAAGATCCACCCGGTTAAGCGCCGAGAAACACTCAAAGGCGAAGTCTCGATGCCGCAACTCTACCGCGACATCGAAGCCGGCTACCGATATTTCCTAGCACGCCGAACGCAGGCGATGGCGCTCGGGATCAAACTCATCGATCTCAAAAAATGAAACAACCTGACCCACAAAAGGCAGCGCAGATCGACGCGATGATGCAAAACTGGCAACGACCGAAACACGTCGCCGGCGCGCTCGGTCTTGAGCTTGGCACCGTCTACAAGTACGCCGCGCATCTCGGCTATCGAAAGACCTATCTAAACGCCGACGAGATCGAACTCGTGAACAAGTACAGGGCGAGCCGCAATCAAGCGAGGACCGTTCTATGACGATCACCTTCGAGGTCCACGGCACGCCAAAGGGACAACCGCGGGCGCGAGCCTTCGCACAACGCTTCGGGAATAAGTTTTCGGCGCGAATGTACGATCCCGGCACCGCGGACGAGTGGAAGCAAACGGTCTACTTCGGACTCCGCACGGCGCTGCGGACCTTCGGCGATCAGCCTTCGCTCGGCGCGTTCAAGGTCTCGATGCGGTTCGCCATGCCGCGGCCGAAATCGCATTTCGGAGCGAAGGGACTCAAGGCGAGCGCGCCGCGATATCACTTCGGCAAGCCGGACATCGACAACCTCACCAAGCTCGTTCTCGACGTCATCACGAAGGATGGCCGCGTGTGGCGGGATGACTCGCAGGTCGTGACCCTCCTCGCGTACAAGGAATACGCAAAGGCCGAAGAAAAGCCGGGCGCGTGGATCTCCATCGCGTCGCAGGACGAACCGCTCTCGACGGGAAAAGAGTTGCGCGAGGAACCGCCAGAGGTTTGATGCGCGAAAAAGGCGAGGTGACACTCGTCGATCATGCCAGCCAACCATTCAATTTCCCCGGCCGTCTGCGTCTGCTTCGCGTTCGTCGTTGTCGCGAGGCAAGTGTCACCGCAGGCGGGCCGGGGTCTTCTTTTCGCATGAACTGGATCAACATCGAAACCGCAACGCTCGACTCCGAGGAGTTCGTCGGATCAGACCCGACCGAGCGTGCGACTTGGCTTTGCCTCCTCCGCTTTTGCGCGGGACAAGAGAACGGCGGCGTCATCAAGAATTGCCGCGACTGGCCGGACCGAAAATGGCAACAACTCGCCCGCGTGATGCAAGCCGAGATCGAGCTTGAATCGGCGCTCTGGAAATGGGTCGGGGACGACCTGCATCTCTGGCGCTATCCAACCGACAAGGAAACCGAGGTACAGCAACGCCGCAACCGTGCGCGAACCAACGGTCGAACCGGCGGCAGACCTAGTAAAAAACCAACGTCGGAAACCCACGCGAAACCAACGTCGGTTCATTTTGCGAAAGCGGAAAGAGAAAGAGAAGGAGAAGGAGAAGGAGAAGGAGAAAGGAACACAATCCTTGCGCCGGCTGAAGCCGTCGCGGAAGGAAAGCCGCGAGATCTGATCTTCGAGGCGCTATGCGCGGCGACAGGAACGGATGGGCGAAGCCTGACCAAGCCCGGCCGCGGTGCGCTCAACGCCGCCTTGCGCGATATCCGAGCCGCTTCGCCCGAGGTCACGCCTGCGGAGGTCGAGCGCCGCGCCAACCGCTACGCCCGCAAGTTCCCGACTGCCGCGTTGACCGCGTCTGCGCTGGCGAAGCATTGGGCTGCGTGCGCCGCGCCTCCGGCCGACGACTGGACCCGGCAGCAACTCAAAAACGCCGCGACCGCAACGCCGACCGAGTTCGCGCACTCGCTCCTCGCGGACCTGCCGGACGTGCGGGCGAAATTCGACATCAAGTGAAACCCGACCCGACATTCGACGTTGACGCCGAGCGGGCGCTTGCCGGCTGCGCGTTCATCGACCCTGCGGGCGTCGTCGGCATGGCAATGGGCTTCGATCTGCGCGTCGAGTCATTCGTCGATCCGATGGCGAGCGCCGTCTGGTCCGCGATCTCGTCGATGCTCCTCGCCGGCGAGCCGGTCGATGAAACGACCGTCTGGATCAAGCTCAAGGCCGCGAAGGGCGACCGCGAAGCGTCGCAGGCGATCCTCGAGGTCACGCAGGACAACGTCATTGCGATGGCGCGCAACACGGCGACGACGGCGCGGGCGAAGTTCTTCGCGACCCGAGTCCGGCATTGCGAGATCCTGCGGCAACTCATGCGCGAGGCGGGCGCGATCACGTCGAACATCCGCGAGGCCGGCAGCGAACCTGCCGAGGAACTCGTGCGCGAAGCCGGGGCGCGCATCCTCGCTATCGAGGCGCAGCAGCGGAACGAGTCGTGGACGGAGTCGCTCGCGAAAGCAGACGCGGAGATCACGGCGCGAATCTCCGGCGTGCGCGAAGGCGTGCGCGAAGGCGCGCTCTCGTGGGGGTTCGGCGAGATGGACCGCGTCTTCGGTCTGATCCAGCGCGGCGAGATGGTCGTCGTCGCCGCTCGACCGAGCGTCGGCAAGTCGTCACTCGCTCGGCAGGTCGCGTTGCACGCGGCGATCCACCAACGGCAGCAAGTGCTTTTCGCGTCGCTCGAGGTCATCGGCGCAACGCTTGCGCTCAACTTCGCCCAGTCGATTTCCGGGATCTCGCTCCGGGCGCTCAACCCACGGACTCACGCGAAGGACGTCGAGGCGTTCCGCGAAGCGGCGCAGCGTGTTTCCTCCGCTCCGCTCGAGGTCGTCGCCGCCGGCAACGTCAGCCTCGCGACGATGCAGGCACGCGCCGAGGTCTTGCGCGCCAAGCAGACGCCGCCGCGGCTCGTGGTCGTCGATTACATCGGGCTGATGCCGGACGCGACACCCGCCCGCGGCGAGAATCGGGCGCAGAGCGTCGGGCGCGTCTCGCGGGCGTTAAAGCAGTTCGCGCTTCGCAACGATTGCGTCGTGATGGTGCTCGCGCAGTTGAACCGCGATTCCGAGCGCGACGACCGCGTGCCGCGAATCCACGACCTCCGCGAGTCCGGCGACATCGAGCAGGACGCGGACAAGATCGTCCTACTACATCGGCCGAACGAAGATCCGATCAGCGGAGCGCCGCAAAGCGCGACCGCAGACGCGGACGAACTGCCGACGTTCTACGTCGCAGCGATCCAAGCAAAAGGGCGCAACGACGGGACCGGATCGGTCGGCCTTTATTTTCGACGAGCAACGGCGACGTTCGCAGTTGCGGCGCGATAAACAAAAACGCGAAACCCATGAACAACGACCAAAAGATCATCGACCTGCTCAAGTCCCGCGCTGTCGTGCAGCGCCGCCTGCGCGACAACCTCGAAGACCTCGAGGCGGTCACGAACGAAATTGAAAACGAGATTGCCCGCGTCGAAGGACGCGAAGCGGTTCGCAAAATGGTTGACGTCCGCGTGCGCGATGTCACGGCGTTCGGTCGTGGCGAGTAGACCAAAAAACATCACGGCTCACGCGTGGGCAAAGCATCTCCGGCTGACGGCGAAGTTGCTTGCGCGAGGAGCAAGGAGGACAAATTGGAAAACGCAGAAACACGGGAACTAGAGGCGCTGCGATTCGCGGCGAAGGCGAGTCGCGCAATCGCGACTTTGGAGTCACGGCAGAAGTCGGTTGTGGCCGAGATCTCGGAACGGAAAAAGCGGCTGCGGCGAATCATCGCCGGCATCGAGTCGCAGGAGCAGATGGGGACCCTGCCGTTGCAAGGGCTGGCCGCGGTCTCGGTCTCCGACGACGACATGGCGCTCGTCCTCGATCCGCTGCGGCGGCTCTGACCGTGGTCACGTACACCCTCGCGCAGACGCCGGTTGCTCCGGTTCGCCGGGTCGATGGCGCGTCCGAGGAGGCCCGGATTTTCGCCGAGGTCTGCGAGCGCCTGCTCGAGATCGAGGGCGAAAAGTTCGGCGAGGCGAAGGCTCTCGTGCGCCGGCTGGCGACGCTGGCCGATATCTCCGAGCGTGGGTTTCTGCTGGTGCTCCGCTTCGGCGCTGGGGATACGGGCGCGCTCCTCGCGAGCTACGAGGAGCAGGTCGAGAAGCGAGGCGTCACCCGGCAGGCGGCGCATTGGCAATGGCAGCAGGACGTGAAAGCCATCCGGCTCACGTTCCCGGCGGTGGCCGGACTGCTGGCCGAGTACCGCGAGTCCGTGAAGCATCGCGAAGACGGGATAAGCGCCGCGGACGGTTTGCGGGCTGCGATGGACCGCACGGAGGGCTCGGAATAGGCCTTTCCTTTCGATTTGAGCCGCATGAAACCGTCAGCCAGTACCCTCGGAGGGTCCGC
>Ga0208147_1000661_pt1 | contig 11864 bp, 23 predicted proteins | sample DEB3_08_DNA_FD_184520 | JGI IMG/M metagenome (GOLD analysis project Ga0208147, IMG submission 184520) | Aqueous microbial communities from the Delaware River and Bay under freshwater to marine salinity gradient to study organic matter... | ecosystem: Environmental > Aquatic > Marine > Coastal ... | reverse complement strand
AGAATTCACCAACTTTGTAAGTGTTAATTTAAACACCGGGGTGTCTCTATTATGAGTAAAAAAATTGAGCGTTCTTGACGATGAGGCAAGACTGGCAAGGATGTTAAGTTGTTGTTTGGTTAGGTTCATTTTTGTTTTCCATGTATTTTTCTGCGCCTTTGCTGCCAGCGCGTGACTTGGTTTGATACTGTGTGATTTCTCTGGCAACAGTTGGCACTCTCTTACGCCAGTTGAAGTCATTGTTTTCTGACTTAACAATGTCTGTTCCGGGCCAGTACTTAGGTTTCTTTTTCATGCAGTCACATCCTTGATTGCTTTGGCGATCAGCGCACTCAAGTCATCCCATTCTTCTGCACTGAACAGGCTCATGTGGAAGTCCCCAAGCTGGGCTTCGTCTTTGTCTGGCCCAAGTTTTTCATCCGGCATTGATACACTTGTGATAAACATATCGTCATCCATATAGATTGACACTTCAGTCACTTTTGCTTTGAATCTGCTCATGTGTTCTTCTCCTTGAGTTTGGCTTCAATGGCTCGGGCAAATTGGCGCAATCCCCAATCATAGATACAGGATTTCATTACGCCATCAATCTCCTCATCCGTCAGCGGCTTGCGCTGTGGTGGGGTGGTGTAGAGCATTGTGCCAACCGGAACGGCATCTATGTCCTCTTGCTGGTAATCGATGGTGTGCTTTTCGTCAGACGCGCTTCCGTAGCAAACCCACGCCACAGGCTCCTGCTCTGGCTGTGCCAAGACTTCTTTGATGGCGGCGATTGCTCTATGCGAAAGCAACTCAGCCATGTCAACATTGAAATTTTCGTGTGATTGATTTAACGGATATTCCAACGCCTCCAGCGCCAGCTTCAATGCTTCGTCTTTGGTCATGTGTTCTTCTCCCGCAGCTTGGCTTCGATGGCGTAGGCAAAATCATCAAATCCACCCCCTTCTTGCGTGTCATCAAATGCGATGTTGATGTCCTGCTGTGTTAGCCCCACCCACGGTTTGTTTGGCCGCGGGGATGTGTAGAGTGGCGTCAAGTCGCGCATTAATCTATCGTGTATGTGAGGCTTAATTCTCGAAATTGCTGGCCTCCATTGCTGACCACGCACATCGTCTGGGCCATATCTGGCTACGTCATACATCCACGCTACCGGCTGCTGTGCTTTTTGCTCCGCAAGCAGATCGGTTCGGCCTGTGCAGTACCCGTTTGTGTAGTTGCACTGCTTGATGAAATGCTCGGCCAATTCACGGGCGCGGTGTTTATTGATGCCTTCACGCACAAGGTTGCCAACAATCATGTCCATCATTGACATTTCCTCTTTTGATGTCGGCAAAGTGCCCAGTACTGGTGAAGCATCCCACGCAGCCATGTAGACGGATGACGCCATGCCTTCATAAAGACGCTCGTCATACCCTTCTTGGGCGCATTCATCCATTGCTCTTAGCATTTCTGGTGTTGCTTTTCTCGGCACAAGTTTCCAGTCAAGCGGAATCGGCCTTGGGATTGCAGGCACATAACCTCCTCCGGGTGATGCAAACCCTTCCTTTTGCTGCTGCGCTGGCTGCTCAGTACCCGAGGATTCCTCGACCAGTGCCTCACGGATGGCGGTGATGGCCTCATCACGCTTCAACACCCCTTCTTCTGGCTCTCCCCATCGGCGGATAAATTCCAACGCCTCCAGCGCCAGCTTCAATGCTTCGTCTTTGGTCATGTGTTCTTCTCCTTGAGTTTGGCTTCGATGGCTTTGGCAAACTCATTAAATCCACCGCCCTCTTGCGTGTCATCAAAGGCTATGTCGATGTCTTTCTGAGTCAGCCCAACCCATTCACGTGGGTGTTGCATAGTGGGTGAAAAGAATTTTTCAAACAGTTTTGCCATGCCGCCATGCTCACCGCACAACCAATCAATAGTTTCATCGATGTCTTCACCGGCCTGTAATGCCAGTCTTTCAACTGCTTGATAAAGCCGTTTGCTTTGCTCTTGTTTGCTCATGTGCTCTTCTCTTTGAATGCGTCACTTTATCCTCGCAACTTTGTTTCGCAAAAGCAAAGCTTCGTACTGTTTTTTGCCATTGTCGTCCAGTTTTCGCATTGGAAGTTCTTGATAATGCTTCCACTTCTCCTGATACTCAGGAAGCTCACTGGGTGGCACCCAACCAGCTTGACGCCAGCGTATAGTTATGTCGGTACCAGTGGGTGTCCAAATGTAATCGCTCATGTCTGACTCCTTTAAAAACTGAAATCGTGATACTTTTCGCGCTTACCAAGCATTAGACCGTAACCGCGGGATTGCACAAGGCGGTTTGTTTTAGGGTTAAATCGATGCTGCACCCATTCTCCTTTTTTGTTCTTGCGGAAAATGTACACAGAGGCTTTGGGATTGCGAGCGTACTCGTACTCTTGAGACTCGCTTAGACCGTTGTTGTCAATACGCTGATAGTCGTCTTCCTGCACAACAATACAGCGGCCTTTCATGTTAACGTCAACGACGGTGGCAGGACTCCGGTCAGTCCATGACAACAAGGTAGCCGGCATGCCCACATAGGGCGGCTCACTTGTCATGCGAGAGTAAACATGATTTACAAGGCTAGCGGTTTCGGCTCCGATACGCATAATGTTCCCCTTAATCGATGTGAATGATTTTTGTCTCCTCAGTAGTCAACACGCACAACACGAGCCATTTTGATGTCATAGAACCGACGCAAGATGCGCTCGGTCAACATGAGACGCATGGCCTGCAACTCAGTCATGGGTCTGGTCATGGTTCTCCAAAAACCATTCTCGAAAATCTCAACAACAAAACACTTTGTCCACTTGGTCGTCTTTTTCATGGTGTTCTCCTTGAAGGGCCCGAGGGCCCGTTTATTAAGCGATGGAAGCAACTTTGATGACGGCGGTGGACTCGCCACGGAATTGCTCGGCTTGCTCGGCTGTGATGCCGAAGTGGGCACACAGGGCTTCAAGGTCGATGGAACCTTTGCGGTTCTCGATGGTGATGCGAACACCGTACTTCTCGCCACGGTGCTTGCCTTCACCGTATTGATTGGCAAGGCCGTCTTTCAGGACTTTGCACTTGGCGGTCAGGTCTTTGACCTGGCGATCCAACACGGCCAGCGTGTCGATGTCGTTGGTGAGGGACTCGACGGTGGCGAGGGCCTGGATGGTGGCTTGAACTTCAGTCATTTTGATCTCCAGATAAACCTGCAACATTGCAGTAACTGAAGTATCTAACTTATTGTTAGAGTCTGTCAACAACTATTTTCTAGGTATTTTCCCTAATGTTGTTTTTTTGCTACCGATTAGTAGTCAGACTACTAAATACGTTCCTAATCGTGACGTTCAGGGCATCGTTTTCATCCATCTTGGCAATGGCCCATGCCCTCCTCTCCCCGTGCCAGCCCATCTTGCTGCCTTGGTGGCAGCTCTTGCACAGGGCTACGCAGGTGTAGTGCAGGCCCTGCTTGATGTGATGGGCGTCGCTCGGGCCCGGGGCACCGCACACACTGCAGGGCTGCTCCTTAACCAGACCAACCCAGCGCTTCTCAAATGCGTTCAGCTTGCCGTTCATTCAATTTTCTCCACATGACAGCTGTGGTGAAGATAGGTTTCCTTTTGACCATCTTTGGTGACAACATACCTCGTGCCAGATGGCGTTCGATACTCTCTTCGTAGCAGCGTGTATTGCTCCATGGTTCTGAGCAGGATGAACTTGTCGCCGGGCTGCATGTTCCTGACGCGCTTAATCACATCGTCACCTTGTCCATGGTGCGATTGGAGGCCTCCTGAGACCGCCAGACATCGATTCTGGCCTGGGCCGATATCAATCCCCACCGCAGTTCCTCTTCACGCTCTACAGCGGCTCCTATGCCCTTGAGCAGTTCCACATAAGACGAGTCAGCGTAGGCCTCCATCTCGGCGGCGGCTGAGGTCTTTGCGTTGCCTTCTGACAGGGCCTTCTTCATCAGCATGGCCTTCACGCTCTTGCGGTACTCCTCGAGTTGCACCCGCTGGCCCTTAGCCTCGGCGTACTTGCGACCGTGGGTGTACAGGTAGTTTACGGCGTCGTTGATGTCCTTTTGGTTCATGATCCGTACCTCGCAATCAGTGCGGCGTCTGCCAGGGCTTGGCCCTCGCCCTTCTTGTCGAGCACACGCCAGTTGGGCCACAGTTGAATCGCCAGAGACCTGGCGGCGTCTTTGTCTTTGTTGAGCAGGCCCACATGCTTCTTCCAGGCCTGGGGCGTCACCATCCTCACGGGTATCTCTAAAGCCCCCAAAACGCCTCTAACGGAGCCGGCGGCGTGTCCAAAGGTAAACATCGATGCCACCCCTTGGCCGGGCATCGCACCCACTTGCTCCATGAAGGCCACATCGATGTTGGCAAACCTCCAGACCGCGGCCAGAGACGCACCATTGACCCTTTTGTTGCTTCCCTCCACCATGGTGGGCATCAAGCCCCACTCAATCGGTGTGCCGTCTTCCAACAGTACAAATGCCCCGGACAGTCCAGGGTCAATCCCAAGAATTCTCATTTTTTACCTTTCAATTCAAATAAATCACAACGCTGCAAAATAAACCTGAGAGGAATAATTTTTTTGCTTCTGTTGTCAAACATCTTTGTGCAAAATTTGTTGATGTAGTTTTGGCATTCAAAACAAACCCGTCGATCATCAAACTCATCTCTGTCGCGCTCAAGCATGCTGTACGCCAGATCAAGAGCATCATCTTCAGGCAAACCTTCATTGACGAAGACTGATTTCCTTCTCATAAAACGCTTGTCTTCTTCTTCAGTCATCATCCCCTCCAAAAAAGAACATCAAGAAGAACAACGATCAACGCCAACAAAAAAACAATCCGCTCAAAAATCCAAATCAAATCGCTTCGTTTCTCAGACTCATCTACCCACGTTTCTTTTTTCATTTCAATCTCCTGTTTTAACAACTCTAACACAAAGTTTGAATTCCAAGCAAAAAAATACGGCCCGACCCGGCCTTTTGACTTTTTAATAAATTTCACCCAAAGACCCCCCTACCCCAGTCAAGGAGTAGAGAGGGAAGGTGCTTCACCCCACTAGAGTGGATCATCATGCTACGGATTGGATACCGTAAGCCCCTCGGCTTGATGATTCGACCAGCCGCACGGATTATTCGGGAACTGCCCCCTAGCCTTGCGGCATACCGTGTACCCTTTTCTTCCACGCCCCCAGGTTGAGGTCTTACTTTCGTGTGGAGTACGGCAGGCCTGGAAATGCAAAAAGGCTGTTTAGTCTGACCCCGTTGGAACCGCCAGTCCTTTTTTGGAACGGGCCACCCCTCACGGGGTCGGGATCAGGCTAAACAGCCTTCATGTCTTGCATCGGGTTCCAAGCCTAGCAATGAGCGAATTTTAAGGAAATCCGAAAAACCTTGTCAACTGTGCAAACTCTCCTTTGCTCGGCACTCCATAACTTTGGCCACCACAGCAAACAATCCATTGTTTTTATGTAGATCGTTGGCATCCCAGCCAACAGTATCGGCCATTGTCCATGGAAGACCAGTTGCCTGGGCGGAATTCTCTCCGGTTTTGCTCTCGTCGTTGTCCGCAAAGACAAATCTCTTTCCCGGTATCTGGTCGGACACCTGAATCAAATTAGACGCTGAGAAGCACACTACCACCGATCCGGGCAATCCAACGCTTCTGAGGGCATTTCTGAGGCTCAGACCAGTAGCAAAACCTTCTACAAGCCATGCTTCGCCAGAATCTTTGTTGCCCATGTACAACACTGCATTCTTGGCCCTCATGCCCGTGAGCATCTTCTTCTCGTACTTGCGCTCCTCAGGCATCCAGCGAATCGACTGGTAGCCCTGGAGTTTGTTGGTCACAACATTTCGCATCGGGATCAGCAGGCGGTCGTCCAGCACCAGCCCCTTCTCGTCCTTGAACCCCTTCATCTCGAGGTAGGGGTGGTGGTCAGGCTTTGCCGAGCGCAGGGTAACGTCAGCCTGGATGGCGGCTTGCTGGTAGCGGTGCTCCTGCTCAGTGGCCGCAAAGGCCCGTTTTGCGGCCCACAGGCGCTTTTCGTCCTCAGTCCAGGGTTTGGCGTTGGGATCGTTGTACCAAACGACCCTGGCCTCTCCTGACCAGTCCATGACCCAGCCACGCTGACCGTCCCAAAAGTAAGCCCCGTTACCCGAGCGGGGCTTCTCGACGGTGCCGCATCGCTTGATCTTGTCGGACGGGTACAGGCGGCTCGGATCGATCTCGACATTGTGTGCTCGAGCAAATGAAATGAAGTCAGTCATTTCAGTCCCTTCGTTGCGGCACGATAGGCCATGTTCATCTGCTGGATTTTGTTGTAGACCGCGTTCATGATCTGAACTTGAGGAGCAGTCGTGAATTTCCAAATCGGATCATGCCCAGTAATTTTTTTGAACAAATGGTATGCCCGTCCCTGTTGACTTTCTGGCTTGCTGTAAATACGAGCATAGGATACACACTGATGCCAAAGGTGTTCAGCGTTATCGGCCATCTTCTTTTTGTTTTTGCCTTCACCCATATAAATTTCCCGCATGTCGCCTGGCCTTACTTCGGTGACCGTGGTGATCTGCTTCTCAAATCCGCACGCCATACACCGCTTGTGAAATGGCTGGTATCCACAGCGAGGACAACCCTTCTTCTCAAACTCCTCCTTCGTTCTGACCTTTTTGTCGAGCTTCTCGCCATCGTTCAGGGCATCCAAACCATTGAAATAAATGTCGTTGAAGTCTTCAAAGAACCGGATGACATTACCGCTGAAGTCCAGCAGATGACAGTCTTTCTTCCCGGTCTCAGGTGACGACCTCAGGCCGCGGCCCCACATCTGGATGGCGGTTGACAATGACTTCCTCAGTGGCCGAGCATCACAAATACACCCCACGTCAGGCACGTCAAACCCTTTGGCCAGGGCCTCCACAGAAATCAAAACTTTGAGCATGCTCTCAGACTTGCGGTATTCCTTCAGAAGCTCCTCACGCTCCTTGTCAGTGGTCTCTGAAGTGAACACGGCGGCCATCACACCATTGGCAATGAATTGCCGAGCCAACTCTTGGCAGTGCTTGATCGTTGCTCCAAACACGATGGTCTTTCGGTTGTCCCCATAGGTGAGCCAGTCATTGACCACATCACCCACGATGGCCATCTCCCGCTCTTCAGCGGCTTTGTCCGTCCACTCTCCCAGCTTGCCTTGGGTCTCAGCGCCACTCATATCGGGTTTACGGCATGAAAAGATCCGCATGGGTACCAACACCCCCAACTGAGTCAGATCGTGCATCGTGGTGGCGTTTACAAGGTTGGTGAAGATCTTGCCCAGTCCCGGGGTAAACGGAGTGGCAGACAACCCAATTACCACCGCTCCAGTCTCTTGGGCAAACTTCGTCCAGGCTTTATAGGTTGTATGGGCCTCGTCAACCACCAAAACATCCATCTTTGGCCAGAATTGTCTCTTGGCCACCGTCTGCACAGAGGCTATCTGCAGAAGCTCATCCGGCTTGCGCCGCCAATGGTTGGCCTGGATGATGCCGTGGTCTGCCAGCCCATAGCGGTCGGCCACCGAGGAGGTTTGATTGATCAGGGTGGTGCGGTCACACAAGAAGACTGCTTTTTTACCCTTTTGCATGGCCTCGTAGCAGACCCTCAGACCCAAATAGGTCTTGCCGGCCCCCGTAGGAGCCATGATAAGTTGGTTCTTGTGGCCCTCTTTGAAGCCGCGGCGAAGGGCATTGTGGGCGTCAATCTGGAATTGCCTTGGGGCAGGAAATCCATCATCACGCTCTTGTGGCGCTAGGACTGCATTCATTTTTTGGCTTTCTTGTCGTCGAGTTGTTTCTGCAGGCTTTTGACCATCTTCACTGCGGTGTTCTTCTCGTTCATCAACTCTTTGATCCGCAGGTCTTTCATCACCACAAGGTGGGTGAGGCGCGTGTTCTCGTCGAACAGATGCTTCATCTTGTCGTCAGAGTCCAGCAAATTGGCAATCATTTCCATGTCTGCCTCGTGCTTTTTCTGGTTGGCAATCAACTCAGACTCGTCAGGCCCCTCACTACCAGGAATGGGCTCTGGGGCCAAAAGCGTAGTCTGACTACGCTTTTCATCTTCTTTCTTATTATCGTTTTCCCTAATTTCTTGTGCTTTTTTGACAATGTGTTGTTTTTTTGCATCAATTTGCTTTTGTTTTTTTGCTGGATCACGCACAGCGGCCACAAATGACCGTGACACCTCACAAATTTTTGAAATTGCGTAATCAGTTTTATCTTGAATCAGGGGGTTGGCTAAAGCGCTCTCTACGGCCTTTATTTTGTCGGCCCTGGTACGGGGCTTGCCGTGCTTGGCGTTGGCCTTGTATGAGTCTAATTGAGCATCAAATTGAGTGCCTGGCAGATATGCCACCTCTATCTGTTTGATGCCCAATTGCATGTACGCATGGTAGCGATGGAATCCATCAGTTAGCCAATAACAGACACCATCAAACCGGGATTCAATCGGTGGGTACTCGACATCATTTTTCATGTTGTCAACCATCTCATGAACCCAATGCGGATCAATGTTTATTCTGGATTGTGTTCCTCCGTCTATACGGATTTCAATGACCTTAACGGCCTTCAATGCTCTCTTCATCTTCATCTCCTTTAAAAACCCAACAGCGGGTCAGCTAAACAAATCGGGGCGCAGTTCTCTTGCAGTCACGAGGCCTTGTGTGGCCTTCTCAATTCTCTTTGCCAGTTGCGGTGACGGTCGTCGTGCCTTTCGTAACAGCAGGCCCAGCCATGTCAGTGTGATGCCCAGGTGATCTGCCATTTCCTTCTTTGCTCCATACGGCTCGTCTTTGAAGTATTGCTTCAAATCCATAGTCGTCCTTTCTAATGGTGGGGTACTCGCTGCGTCTACGTCAGAGCTTTTGGGGCACCACAAGGGTTCTCTGTAAGGCGATCCCGTAGCATCCGCTTTCCCCCATGAAAAAAATTCTAACACATTTCTAACTTTGTGTTATAGTTCTTTTACGGTCAAGTTGATCGGGTAATTTGTCCAAGGAGGACGTTATGGCTTTTTATGCAGAAGATTCGGGCGGTTCATTCGAGCGTTGCCCAGCAGGTTTACACCTTGCACGATGCTACCGCATCATTGATCTAGGCACTCAGAAAACTGAGTACATGGGGCAGGTCAAGTACCTACACAAGATCATGATTGGCTGGGAAATCCACGGAAATCGAGACGATGGCTCACCCCTCAAAATGAACGATGGGCGTCCCTTTGCGATTTTCAAAAACTACACCTTGTCATGGTCAGATAAGGCAAATCTCCGTCTTGATCTTCAATCATGGCGTGGCCGCCCTTTCACCCAGGAAGAGATGCGGCGTTTTGACCTCGAAAATGTACTTGATGCATGGTGCATGCTGAACGTCATCGATCGACCCGCTAAGGTTGGCAACAAAATTTACAGCAACGTCGATGGTGTGACTCCTGTCCCGTCCATGATTAAGCAAAATGGCTTGCCCAAAGCGGTCAACAAGAATGAAATGTTCAATCTGAGTGAACCAGATCTTGCCTTGTTTGAGACCTTTAGCGATCACCTCAAAGAGAAGATTAAGTCCTCTCCTGAATGGAAAAAACTTGAGGGCGTACAACAAGGTCAGGCTTATTCCAGCTCTTCTGGTGCTCCTGGCGCTAATGAAGAAGACGGGGATATTCCTTTTTAACCCATAAATATTACAAGGAAACATCATGGGATACATCATAGGATTTGGTGCCCTTGCAGCATGGCTGACGCATATCTTCTACTGCTTTTCCCACCTCATGTGGGGATTCTTGGTGGCAGGCGCCATCTTCTTTCCCATCGGCATCCTGCATGGCTTTTATCTTTGGTTTAACTGAAGTTCATCATGGAAGACTTCGACAAACTGCCAAAGATGCAGTCATGGGATGAAAAAGACGTGCTGGTGCCGACCAGCCAGTTAACGCTACAAGTGTCTAAGCCCAATTACAACATCACATTCTCGAACCGAGAAGGTTTGCAGATTGGTGCGCTGGACTTCAACGGCGGTGCAATGGTGTTCGAGGGCAATGCCGAAGAGAGCGCCATAGTGCTGTTCGACTTTGTGGCTCACTACTTTGATCAGCGTCTCAAAGACGAATATCAACGAGGCTATGAAGCCGCAAAAAAGGAAAACACCTTATGACAACCATCATCGCCCGATCGGCTGAATCCGTCCACTGGTACAAACAGGACGGAGGCCCACAATACACCGTGAAGGCAAAGGACGGCTCAGACCGTCCTACGACCCTCAGGGACGCACGCAAGCTCAACTTGGTACCCTCGGTCACCACCATCCTCAAAATCGCCGCCAAGCCCGGTTTAGAGGCCTGGAAACAGGAGCAAATGCTTCTTGCCGCTTTGACGCTACCACGCAACGCTGGTGAAACTGAAAAAGATTTGATTGCCAGAATCGTCGCTGACTCAAAAGAGACCGCCAAACGCGCTGCAGAGCGCGGTACCCGCGTCCACGAGTCCATCGAGGCTTGGTTCGAAGGTGTGCGCCCTGTAGACCACGAAGAGATCGCCAAATCCTTCGAGGAAACAATCTTCAATCACTTCAAAACTCATCCTTTCCAGCCCTGGCAAACGGAGACATCATTTGCCAGCGACCTTGGCTACGGAGGAAAAGTCGATTTGTGGTGTAAGGCAGACGAATCGGCCTCCACAGGGATCGTCTTGGATGCCAAGACAAAAGAGTTCGACGAAGACGATGACGTCGCGGGATATGACGAACATTTGCTTCAGTTGGCGGCCTACCGACATGGATTAGGAGTTCCGCATGCACGGTGTGCAAATGTCTTTGCATCAGTCACAAAACCAGGCCTCATCAAAATCATCGAGTGGTCAGAAGAAGACCTCCAGCGCGGTTGGAAAATGTTCAACCACCTGCTGGGTTACTGGAAGCTTAAAAACAACTTTGGAGAATGAAAGTGGCAAACATCTTATCGAACGAAGAAGTCATAGACACCTTCGTCAACACTCATCTGGAAGGCAACTATGACTTCCTGCAGGAGGACTTGATGAAGTTGGCAAATGCCTTCATCGCCAAGGCTAAACCGGCCATCCAGAAAGAGGAAAGAGATTTTTGTGTGGATATCGCAAGATCAGTCAATCACCTGGTGGCCGACAAAATAGCATCTGTAAGGAGGCAAATGTGATACATGCCATTGTTCTTGGTTTAATCATTGGCGCAATTATTGGATTGTTTGCTTCATAAAAAAGCCCCCACTTGTTTTGAGTGGGGGCAATAAGGGCAACTGCAATGCCCTCACACGGGGGAGACAACCCGCATGACTTTTAAGGCGCAATTACTGTTTCACTATTTAAATAATTTTGTAACCCATCTTCGGAACTTGTTTGAAGAGGTTCACTTTCGGGACGATTTTTATAAAAATCATAAGCACCCCAAGCCATTTCTGGGGCTTGTAAAGCCAGTCCTGCTGCTTGTGTAACACCAAATGGAAGTACGCTAAGCCCTCCACCAACAGTTGCTGCCGTTTTAGTCGCTAATCTGGCCCAATCTACCCAACTTGGATCATTTTGAGCTTTAAGTTTTTGTGCCATTTCCCATGCGTCATATCCTGACATCACGGCATTAGCACCACCTAATCCACCAACAGCAATTCTTCCAAATGATGGTAAAGCAGAACGACCAATTTCTCCTGCGGTTTGCAATTCACGGCCTACGACTTGACGCAATGGGCCTGCTTTAGTTTCATATTTAGAAAGATTGACAGCTTCTTTCCCTGGAATAGTTGTATAAATTTTTTTTGGTTGTCCAGTTTTTGGATCAATTGAAGCAGTTTTCGCAATACGCTG
>Ga0208147_1000659_pt1 | contig 11870 bp, 17 predicted proteins | sample DEB3_08_DNA_FD_184520 | JGI IMG/M metagenome (GOLD analysis project Ga0208147, IMG submission 184520) | Aqueous microbial communities from the Delaware River and Bay under freshwater to marine salinity gradient to study organic matter... | ecosystem: Environmental > Aquatic > Marine > Coastal ... | reverse complement strand
AACACCTCAGTGACTACTGCCAAAACTTCCAGCAACTCAGGTGGTTCATGGTCTGCTACTAGCTATGGATTAAACTGGAAAACCTATGTTTCTACTAACAGTCCACTCTTGGGCGGTACACGCTACACACCATCAAATGCTACGGCTAAAACAGTTATCGCTCACGGTACTAATGTCTACAGTGTTTCTGAAGTTGACGGCACAACCACTTCCATTAAATCTGCTCTCAATGCTTCAGCTACCGAGTACAACTTTGCTCAGGCAAGCGATAATCTTTATTGGTGTAATGGCTATGATGCTCTCTATAAGTGGGATGGGGCTACAGTCACAACAGTAGCTGGCTCACCACCGATTGCTAAGTATTTGGCTTTTCATAAAGGTAGACTATTTCTAGCGGGGCAGAGCGACCCGACTAAACTAACTTGGTCAGACTTTGCTGATTACGAAACTTGGAGCTCTACTGGCTTCGTGTATGTACCTCAATCTAAGACTGGCGACCCAATCACTGGTATGACGGTCTTCCAAGACAACCTGGTTATCTTTACCCGTAACACTAAGTACATCCTGTTTGGTGATGACCCAGGTAATTTCGTGCTACGACAAGCCTCTGGTAAAAAGGGTGCTGTTAATAACGCTGTTATCAAGAGTGACCCGAACTACATCTACTTCTTATCAGATGATGGAGTCTACAGATTTAATGGTTCACAAGACGAACTAATGTCTGATTCAGTCCAGACCGAGACCGATAATATAGAAGATAAAACTAAGTGTGCTGCCGTAGTTCAGGGTAACTACTACCGCCTTTACTACCCACGCACCACTTCGGTAGTTAATGATGCCTGTATTCTCTGGGACACACTAAATAACTTCTGGCTGAGAGATACCGATACTTATATAGATAAACCCTTTGTAGATGAAGAAAACAACTTAATAGAGGGTAGCTCGGTAATGGGTGCAGTATTTAGAGCAGAACAGGCTTATTCAGATATGGGTAAACCAATAGACTTCATTTACTGGACTAAGTATTACGGCGATGGTTTGCGCAAGATATTCCTTAGAAGGTTAATACTTTCCCTACGCCTACAGACCCAACCCTACTCACTTAATGTTTACATAGATATTGACCAACGCAACACTAACTCTATAAGTTACCAGGTAGATGCTCAGGCTTCTGGAGCAGAGTACGGTGACGGTACTCAGTTTGGTGATGGTACAACCTGGGGCTCACAGGTAGTATCAGTTCCAGAAACTTTAGTTGGCACCGAGGCTTACTGGCACCAGATTAGATTTGAACGAAATGGTGTTGACACTCCTGTTGAAATCCTTAGTTACTTAATGCAGATTAGAGTTAGAAGGACTGAGTAGTGAGTGGTTTTAGAAGCATTACACCTGGTATTACAGTTAATACTGGCTCCGCTCAACTGCGCACCGAATTATTAAATACCTTTTCTCGTTTAGACGGTCAACTAACTGCTGCTCCATATAGGTTATCTACACAGAATGGCCCAGTTGGTAATGTTGGAGCTGCCGAATCAGACCTAATGAGTTTTCAATTAAACTTTAACACCCTATCTAATGTTGGCTCTTCCATCCTAATCTACGCCTGTGGGACAACCGCCGCCAACGCCAATAATAAAACATTCAAACTAAACTTAGGTAACACTACAGTATTTACTTCTGGAGCCCTGGCTTTAAATAATGTTGACTGGTCTTTTCAGGCTGAAATAGTTGGTAACGGTTCTACCTCACAGATTACTTGGGGACAATTTAATCGAAATGGTGGAAGCCCCGTCATCGAAACTAATACCTCATCCGAGAATCTCGGTACCAATTTAGACATAGTGTTTACGGGCACAGGAACAGCCAATAACGACATCAGCCTGTATTATTACAAAGCCCTCCTATTGACTTAGGGTTGACTATTTGACAAAATTAAACTAACTGAGTCCCCACATAAGGAAATAAAAACATGCCACGGGCATTAGAACAAATAATCCAAGAGCTCAACACCGTCTACAATCCTCAACGAGACGTTTATAACAAATCATTAGAAGCCCTACCTGGCCAACAGGAAGCTGAACTAAAAGGTCTAGAAGCGGCCAAGACCGATTCTTTCGACCAAATAGTAACTGGAGCTAATCGTCGTGGTGTAGCCTTCGGTGGTATTCCTTTAGCTGAACAAGCTAAATACTTAGGTTCTACATACCTACCTGCTGTTGCTAATCTAAAAGGACGCTTTGAAGGTAATCGTAACAGCCTTAGCCTGGCTCTAGCTGAATTAGCTGCTAAACAACGTGGCGATGCTCAAGACATCTGGAATACTGAATACAATCGTGAAGAAGAACAACGTCGATGGGAGCAACAGCAAGCTGCTGCTAGAGAAGCTGCTGCCCGTTCTGCATCGAGTGGCTTCGGTGGCTTTGGTGGTACTACTAAAGGTGCTTCCACTCAGAGTGCGGGTGGCGGTGCATTAGGGAATGTCGACCCCAAACTACAGTCTCTATACAACCAAGTATTCATAAAACCCGATGGAACAGAATGGGATAATCAATCACTTGTTAACGACTATAACGCTACATTAAAGAGTGCTCAGTACGGTAATGCTCGAGATAAACTAAAAATAGAACTTTATCACAGGGCTCGCCCAGATTTATTCGGAGCAAGTATACCAATAGCCGCCACAGCTAATGGCGGGTCAGTGAGTTTCTAAATGGACGCTAATACAATAGCTTTACTACGAGCTAACGCAGCAGCCCCAACTAATAGGGGGGGTAGTGTTAAATATGTTAATGGACGATATGTTTTAGATAAAGGTAAACCAAAAGGCAGAGGTGGTTTTCTATCATCTCTTATATCTGAAGGTAGTGCAGCGGGTGGTGCAGCGGGTGGTGCAGCGGTTGGTGCTAGTGTGGGTTCAGTAGTGCCAGTTCTGGGTACAGCTATTGGTGGTGTACTTGGTGCTGGAATTGGTGGTTTTCTAGGTGGAACAGCTGGACGAGGTGTAGAAAACAAAGTACGAGATGACCAAAACTTTTTAGGTGCTGGTGGTTCTGCTAAATCAGCATTAGGTGAGGGTGTTTTATCGGGAGTACTTGGCGGTGTGGGTACTGGTGTTTCAGCATTTAGAGGGATTAAGGCTGCTGGTGGAGTTAATGAGTTAAGGGCAATCACAAATAGCTCAGACGACTTAACTAAAGCTATTCTCAAGGGAGGTAAGAAAACTGGCAAAGTTATCGCAAATGGTGGAGAAAGCCTTAATGCACTACAAAAAAGTGGTCGTGGCATTGCTACTAATGCAATGGGCATTGGTCAGGGCGCTAAAGCCTCTGGCATTGATAATCTTGGAGCTCAACAAAGTGATGAATTATTAAAAACTTTAACTCAAAAACTAGGACTTAAACGGGGTAATCCCGAACAAGTACAACGTGCTCTTGAGCCAATAATGAAAAAAACTGGTGCTGAGTTAGCCGATATATATGCTAAATCTGGTGTAAAGATTACCAGCGAACAGACATCCCCTGTGTTAGATAGAATACTAAACAGAATTATTAAAGACCCATCTATCAATTTAAATAAAAGGGGTGAAAACGAACTGATTAGGCAACTCCAGCTGTTGGGCAATAAACGCTCGCCATCTGAGGTTTGGGAGTTTCAAAAGCTATTGGGCAATAGTATTAACTTCGGCAAGAACACCAGTGCCAAGTTGGTTGACCGAGAAGCTGTAGCACGGATTATAAGAGAAGAGACTGGTGCCCTATTAGATGATGTGGTTAAAGAGGCTGTTGATACCCGTGCCATATATAGCAATGCTAAAACTGCTGACACACTCCTACGCACCGCTTCTAAACAAGCCGACAAATCAGGAGTAGTTGCTAGAGTTATGACCTCAGCCCCAGTAAGGAAGGCGGAAGCTAAGCTTGGTGGAATGATTGAAGGTGGCGGTAATCTCGCTGCTGGGGCTAACACTGGATTGCCAATGCGATTAGCAAAAGGTACAGCAGTTCGTGGTTTGGCTAATAATATGATATTCCCACAAGACCAAGGTCAACCAGTAGAACAGAATCAGTATCAAGATGTGGGTGGTGTCGGAATGTTATCTTCAGAAGGATTATTTGGTAATGGTGCTCTAAGTGGTGCTGCTACTGGTGGAGCCGAAACTCCTCAGCAGTATGGTCTAGAACAAGCCTTAAGTGATGCCTACGGTTTACTTGGCCCAAATGAATCACCATCTTCTTACCTACAATATGCTAAGGCACTTATGGACCAAAAGGGACAATCAAATGGCCCAGATACTACTAAGGTTACTGCTCAACAGTACAGCCTTGCACAGCGTGGTCAACAAGCTCTACAACAAATGACTCAACTACTACAAGAAAACCCTGACGTTCTTAACCGCACCGCAACTCCTGGACGTAAACTACCTATCGTTGGTGGTTTCATAAGCAACGCTGCTGGTACTGGTGACTTTGACGCAATCGGTTACAACATAGCCAGCTCACTACTTAGGATTGAAACTGGTGCTCAAGCTAATGAATCAGAAATAAGAAACCTACAATCCCAGATGATACCTAGAGCTGGAGATAGCGAAGAAACTGTGGCCCGTAAAATTCAGCAATTAAACCAAGCATTTTCAGTAATTATAAACGCAGCCAATGGCAATCAAAGTTCTGGCAACTTAAGTGACGCTATGACGCAACTACAAGGAGCATATTAAGATGGGTACAGTATCAGTTTCATTACCAAGTGACGGCCAGACAATAGATGCCGCCGACTACAACACACCAATAAACACTATAGTAAGTGAGATAAATGGTAACTTAGATAATTCTAATATAGCTTCTGATGCAGCTATAGATAGGTCTAAAATATCTGGCTTTACTGATGGGTGGGAGAGTTTGGGCGACACCCCAGATACAGTCACCTATAACGGTAATAGAAGTTATGATTTGGTTTTTAACTCCACAGATTTAACAGGTGATGTTTCCAACGGTATGAGACTTAAACTCACCCGTACAGTAACAGCTCCTACTCAATGTACTGACTTAGAGAGTGGGAGTTCACAATACTGGTCTAAGACTTCACCAGCAGGATTATCTTTTACAGACACCTATACTTGTATGGCTTGGGTTAAATTAGAAAGTTACACAAGGGGCGGCATTATAGCTCGTAGAAATGCCGACACAGAAGGTTGGTCAATGCAGGTCAACGTATCAGGACAGCTTGAATTATATGGTTTAAGAATTGCAGCCAACAACCGACAAGTTGTTACTTATCAATCACTACCACTAAATAAGTGGGTACACGTTGCCGCATCTATAACTATGTCTACTGGAGTTGCTACAACCTACTTTGACGGAGTCAGCGTTCCTAACTCTGTAACAACCAATGGAACTGCTACAGCTATAGTACAAGGTACTACTGCCTTAGTGGTGGGTGCTGAAAAATCAGCAGGAACTAATCCATTTGACGGAAAAATAGCTCAAGCTGCTGTATTCTCATCTGTACTCTCCGCAGCCACTATCGCTTCTTACGCTTCTCAAACCCTTTCTGGTGCAGAATCAACCAACGTAGCTTGCTTTAAATTCAACGGTGATGCCAACGACTCTAACGCCAATGCCAATAACCTATCAGCCAACGGTTCAGCCACCGCTACCGCTACAGATACACCTTTTGCTGGTGGAGCTACAGGCACTACTGAATACGGAATAATCACTGCCAACACATTCTCTACAGACACCACTCTTACAGTACAAGTACCAGAAGGTTACGCTATACCTACAAGTGGTGGAGTGAGTGCAGTTTCTTATAGTACACAAGCAATACCTTATGGTTTTGTTGCTGATAGAAGTAAATGGGTAGTCGGCTCATACTACAGGGTTCAACAAACCGAAAAAACCAACACAACCTACGCACAATTTTACGGCGACCAGCTAATAGTACCGACTGGTAGTTGGCGAATGGTAGCTAGGATACCTTTTTATGCAAGTGCAAGTGCAACAGGAACGGCAGCGGACTATGCTATATCAACTTCAACCTCTGCTGTTGATAGTGGAGATGGTACCGCTAATATCAGGATAAATAATGACCCAGCCGTCTTAGCTAGAGCAAATTACGAAATAGTTAAATATCTTCAACCAACTACAGCAACTACATACTACGGAATTGGAAAAACAGGGAATGCCGCTGTTTCTTACGGATATGATGGTGATGATTTAATTGCAAACATAACAGTTGAACTTCTATATGTCTAAGAGGTGAACAATGGAAGATAAAAAAGTACCTACCAGAATAAAGGAATGACCAATGACTCCTACCAAGAAAGAAAACAACTCAGAACTAGTAACCTACCGCTTAGACTCTATAGATAAAAAACTGGTAGATATAGACAAGAAGATTGACCACAACTTTGTTAATAAAGATACCTATGAAGTTGAGATGGCTTCAGTTAAAGATGACGTTAAGTATTTAAAGAACCTGGTTTATGGGGCGGTGGGTACATTTATTGCCTTAGCATTGAGCGCTATAGTCGCAGGAAGATGGCTGGTTAAATGAGAGATGTCGAACGACTTTTAGTACGCTCACTGACTGCTGTGTTTTACGGCATAACTGTATTCGTATTGGTTGGTATGATTTTCTGGTTTTACCCAAGAAAAATAATACGCTCTGCTACCCCAATGAAAACAGATAAAACAACTTATTCTCATGGTGAAAGGGTAACGGTGTCGGGCGAAACCTGGACAAACACTAACAGCCCCGCCACCTTTGATGTTCGCCTAATTTGTAACAACATTAAATATCCCTACGACTACATAGAGCTAAACGTATCCGAACAAGATGTACCAGTTAAATACTCATTCCCCTATAAAGAGATACCAGACTTTATCCCACAATCAGAGTGTCGCATTGAAACCACCGCCAACTACACAGTCCAAGTCCTGCCCCTACTTACTAGAAACTATCAATACATATTCACGAGCAATAATTTTAACGTAAAGGAGTAAGAGTATGAGGCAACCCGTACAAGTAAAGCCAGGCTACCCGTTTGGTGCAACACCTTATCCACTCAGGATAATAAACCCAGACGGAACAGTCTTTGGTTTTAGACACGGTGGACAAGACTATCCTTGCGCTGTAGGTACTCAAGTAGTAGCACCACACGGCGGTAAGGTAACATTCGCTGGCCCTAACGGTTCAGCAGGTAATGAAGTAAGAATAGTATCTGGCAATATGCAGACACGTCTATTACACAACTCTGTAATTCAAGTTAAAGCAGGTCAAATGGTAAGTGAGGGTCAAGCCGTAGCCAAATCAGGTAACACTGGATTCACTACTGGCCCACACGTTCACTGGTACTTATCTATCAATGGTAAGTATGTAAACCCACTACTTTACGTTACACCACCAAGCGCACCCACCACTGGCAAAATGCCACCTGTAGGCTCAAGCGTTAGATTCACAATTAACCGTACTGCTTTCAAAGCTGGTACTACTACTGTCGCTGGAACACTACCAGCCGACATCAGAGTTGTCAGGGGATATGACCCTGTATATGGAAACCGCATCTTAGTCAATTCAGCTTCACTAGGAAATGGAGTAGCAGTCGCTCTTTATATGGTTAATGGCTCAAGAATAGAGGGATGGACTACTGTATGAGAAGACAGGTCAGCCACTGTGAAGCGTCTAATATATCCTCCTGCGGGACAAGACAGGAGACTAGGCAATACTGCAACAAACACTACGACCAAGTTAGAAAACACGGTAAGCCAATGATTACAAGATTTGACCGTAGACCAGCAGTGATTAAGGGCAACATGGCTAAAATCCCGCTTGGGATAAATGCAAAAGACGGTTATGCGCTCGTAAGTACAGAGGATGCTTGGATAGATAAATATAACTGGTCTCTAGCAACCATTGGATACGTTCAGGCACGTGTTAACGGCCAGTACGTTTTAATGCACCAACTGCTACTGGGTAAAAAAGCGGGCAAAGAAATTGACCACATAAACATTGACCGATTAGACAATAGGCGCTCAAACCTACGGCACGTTACCCACAACCAGAATATGTACAACCTGCCCATTGCCCAAAACAACACGAGTGGTGTTCGGGGAGTTTCTAAGGACAAAAGAAGAAACAAGTGGTACGCCCAGATTCAGAAATCTGGAAAACATATATTTTTAGGCTATTTCAAAACAATTGAAGAAGCACAGGGCGCACGCCTACGGGCTGAACAAACCCTGTTTAAACAAATTTAAAAGGAGAACTAAATGAACGATATTATCGTACGAGCGCTAAAAACTTTTGTACAAGCGTTCCTAGCAGCAATCGCTGTATCAGTGGCAAACGTAACTAATTGGGATAGTGCTAAAGCGGCTCTATTTGCAGCCGTAGCTGCTGGTATCTCAGCCGTTTGGAACGTCATTTTGAGCGTTCGCACACAAGAATAATGTGATGAAAAACTTGGTATTCTGGGTTATGTATCTCGGAATAGCAGCAGGAGTCCTGTACTTATATTGTGCAGGGCTTCTTTTAATAATGGAGAAATAACATGGAAAACGGATGGCCTGAGAAATACATAATCTTTCCTAGAGTAGAGAAAACGATTGAGCGAATTAAGAATATTGCAGGGGGTGTGGCATGGTTAGCACTTAACCAATTCCTACACGAATCACCCTCAGAATACCCTAAGCACCCCGAACGTATGCAACTACCAGTGGGTGACCTAGAAGATGATGGAGGATATTGGGACCAGTTCAACCTAGAAGCTGACGTAAAGAGACAGTTACACGAAACAGAGGTGATTGATGGAACTACAGAAAAATAGGCACCATACACTCTGGCAAGCCAGACACTACAAGGGTGAGCTGTACCGCACACTGCGCAACCACAGAGGCTTAGTAATACCTGACGTATGGATTCCTCAGCACAAGTTACTACACGCTGAGTTACCTACACCACCGAAACCGTCGGCTGAATTGGCCCGACTCATGCTCAACAACTTAGATAGACCACTTAACCACAAATTTGATGGTCTGCTGTACACAATAGATTATTTAACAGACCACGAAACCAAAGAAGCTCAGGCGCTAAGTTTACATTTAACTAAACAACTGGGTTACTTTGCTATGGGGGTGGAAAATGAAATATCGGAAATACACGATACAAGAGATAGCATTTCTAGTCAGTAATGACATTAACACTTGCGTTCAAAGATTTACAGGCGAAGACAGACATAAGATAATTAACCTCAGAAGATACTACATAAACAAACTAAAGGAGAACGCAGTGGAGCAGGGACCAACTAAACCAAATGAAAAGCTAGACTTAGTTAGGGACTTGTTAGAGCGTTCTGGAATAGACGTAGAAGACATCGGCAAGATAAACCGAGTCAATCTTTATCAGGGGTATATGAAGAACGCTGAAGGGGAGTTTGAGACTACCGACCTAGTGTCACTACAGTACACCCCTAAAGCAGAGTTTGATGAGAACTTATTTGTCTCACAAGCTGACCCTACAATCATAAGACCAACTAAACTAAAGCCACGAACAGACAGGAAAGAACGCCACGCTTTAATAATTACTGACGCTCAGATATGGCAGGGCAGGAAGCAAGACGGTGAATTGTTTGACTTCCACGACAAGACCGCTATGGAGATTGTTCAGGCGATTGGTAGAGAGGAACAGCCAGACGACATTATTATCGTTGGCGACCTGATAGACTTCCCCTCTATTTCTAGGTTTAAGCAGGAACGAGCCTATGAGGACACTATGACTCCTTCATTAAACGAGGTGCATAAGTTCTTAGCTCAACTCCGAGCTAACTGTCCTGACGCTAACATAGTAATCACTGAGGGCAACCACGAACTACGCCTCAGAAACTTCATCTACAACAACGCTAGGCAACTGTACGGCATAACCCGACCTGGCGATGAAATACCAATGCTGGATATTCGAAACCTCTTAAGGTTGAATGAGCTGGAGATTGAGTACCTGGACGGCTACCCTAACGGACGACACTGGCTAAATGACAGACTCAAGGTGGTCCACGGCAACACTGTTAAACAGCTGGGTAAGACCGTAACCAATCTAATCCGTAATGATGACACCTCCAGCATAGTGGGGCATATTCATAGGTTTGAAATGGCAACACGGACTATTCCAGGTAGACACGCTGGACGACTAGTAATGGCTGCCTCATTCGGTACTCTTAGCAGAATAGATGGGGCGGTACCTAGTGTCCACTCCTCACTCAATTCTGAAGACGAACCAATGCTACATATTGAACAGTGGCAACAAGGGGCTGGCTGGGTGAGCTACACTCCTGGCGACAAGCCTTTCGACATTCAACCAATTCAGATACATACCTTTGATAACTACGAAACTCGGTTTGGAGGCAAGCTATACACACCTGGAGGCAAGAAATGAGTAAAGAGATACTGTCGTTCGGTTTTGGTGAGTTGGATGAATACGACCCCACCCACAACGGAATAGACTGGAAAGCTAAGTTTGCTGGTGAAGTAGCACTAGTGGGCATGGAAGTACCACCACCAGTCTGGATAGAAACTACCGAGGGGCATAAACAACAGCTCCACCAAGAGAACTACTACATCTGGATAAATGAAACCTCAGACGAACTAGACTGCTTACAAGTAATGGACGAGCGAGATAAGGGCGTTTGGACATTCTTTAGAGATGATATGGGTGATGAGTTTGATAAGGTGTTGGAATCCACTGCCCACGCCGCTACTTTTATCCACACCCTCTACCCACCACGAAACGTACAAAATCTATTTGAAGAACAAGAGTTTGAAGACCTAGAGGAACTATAATGGAAAAAGAACCCCGTCAGACCGCATACGAGCGTGCTGTAGCCTTTTTAGACCGAGCAGTTGAGGAAGTGGTCACTTTTGATGAAAAGACCGAACGTAGGCTCTTAATTGAAGCCAAACTAGCTAGGCGAAGTGAGATAGCTGTAGAACTCCGCCGTCTACAATACGAACATGATTTACTTAGTGGGGAGATTTATGTGCTGGAGTGCGAGGATTTAAGAGAGCGCAGAAACCCAGCAGAAGATTGTGATTGACAAGTAAGCATAACGGGCGTATATAGTAGGTTATAAGCATTCGTCAAGTTTCGCACCTTAGATTTTTGCACTCACAGATACGCTATAAGCATACTAAAAGACAAGTCTCTCTTTCTAAAAACAAAAAGGCACTCTAAATATCCTCGGAGTCTGGGATGACAACCCAGGCTTTTTAATTTTAAGAGTTTAGAATAGGCATGAGTTCGGAGAGGTTGAACCCAGCAATAACTTTATCTTTTATAACAATGATTGGGAATTGAGACACTCCCAAACTAACTACCTCATCATAATGATTATCTACATCTCGTTCTTCAAACTGCACCCCTCGGCTAGTTAAGAATTTCTTGGCTGTCGGACATTTTGAGCATGTCTTTGAACTATATAATATGGCGGTCATGGCTTCCTCTTTTGTTTATTTAATTTTATTGTTAGCAAATAAACTGCCTGGTCCACAGCTTCTTCTATAGCGTAGTCCAGCAGCTCATCGTCCGTATGTTGCCATAAGAGTGTACCATGTTCCTTGGCCCCCCGCTCATACTTTTCTAACAACATTCTACTAAAAGTTTCAGCTATCTCTTTAGCGTGTTCATATTGCTCTAAATTCATCACTCCCCCTCTTTTAATTCCTTCATGTAGGCCCGACGGTAAACCGCTTCCCAAGTACCTAACTTCTTATAGCTCTTTTTTAACTTTCTATACCTAAAAATGTTTCTTATCTTCCCCATTTCTGTTCTCCTTAATTACTTATATTTGTAGTGGGCTTTTTAATTAAGCAAACAATACAGTG
>Ga0208147_1000654_pt1 | contig 11908 bp, 14 predicted proteins | sample DEB3_08_DNA_FD_184520 | JGI IMG/M metagenome (GOLD analysis project Ga0208147, IMG submission 184520) | Aqueous microbial communities from the Delaware River and Bay under freshwater to marine salinity gradient to study organic matter... | ecosystem: Environmental > Aquatic > Marine > Coastal ... | reverse complement strand
GTTAAGGCTTTGGAAGATATGGGTATCTCTGTTCGCAACAAAGAAGATAAAGGCTTCTTTATTACTACTAAGAGTAACCACACTATCAAAGCACTTGATAAGAACGGTGATGAGGTGCTTGCACACATTGGTAACGGTACAAAGGCTGTGTGTGTTATAGGCGCATACTCATGGACCTTTAAGAACAAGAAAGGTGTATCGCCTTCACTGAAGAAGCTAGTAATCACTGACTTAGTTACTTACAGTGCACAGCCTAAGCAAGACGAAGAAGAAACAGAAGACGTACTGTAATGAAGCTAATGCCAATCATTGATGGTGACATTCTCTGCTACCGTGTAGGCTTTGCCTGTAACGAGGAAACAGAGAAGGTTGCTATCAGAACGATGGCAGACATGTTAGAGGAGTTAGTCTTTATTGAACTTTCCTCTAACATTCATGTCGGTTACTTAACTGGTAAAGAAAACTACAGACATGACATCGCTAAGACAAAACCCTACAAAGGAAACAGAAAAGATGCGCCCAGGCCCGTACATCTTCATAGCCTTCGTGAGTATCTTATTACTGCTTGGGACTTCAGAGTGGCTAATGGACAAGAGGCTGATGATGCTATTGGAATCCATGCCACGCTAACTAGGGATAACTCAATCATCGTATCCATTGACAAAGACTTAGACATGATCCCTGGTCATCACTACAATCCTGTTAAGAAGGATCATTACTACGTGAATGACAAAGTAGCACTTAAGAACTTCTATCGTCAGATCCTTACTGGTGACAAGGTAGATAACATCGAAGGATTACGTGGTATTGGTCCTAAGAAGGCTGACAAGATCCTCGGTGACTTTGATACTGACCTAGCCATGTATGAGGCTGTTCTGAAGGCTTATGATGGCGATGCTGAACGTGTGTTAGAGAACGGACAACTACTGTGGATTAGACGTAAGGAGGGTGAGCTATGGCAACCACCAACACCATCGTCTACCTAGAATGGGTAGATGCTGTAGCCAGTTCAGGATGGCAACTAAAGGGTACTGGCTCGGTAGCAAAGTGTAAGTCTGTTGGGTTTATGACACATGAGACTGATGATGAAGTACACCTAGCAGCAGCGATAGGAGAGAATGATTGCAATGCTGTCATGATCATTCCTAAAAGCTGGATAAGTAATTGGACGGAGATCGACATTGAAGCCTTCAAGTGCAAAAAACAAAGGAAGACTGCTGCAAAAGTTGGTGGTGCAGAAGCTAAGAGACACTTTCAATCTAAGCGAACATGATTGCAAAAGCACACCAATGGGTACACAGGGCGAGGATGTCTGGCTCTCGACGAATGCACTGGAAAGATTTAGATATGGCATCGAGTGCAAAAACAGAGCAAGAATCGCAGTCTACACTGACTACGAACAAGCAATACGGCACTGTGAAGGCAAAGACAAAGAACCCCTCTTAGTCATCAAGCAGAATAGATCTGATCCTTTAGCACTAGTTAGCCTTGATCATTTCATAGCAATAGCAGAGAAGGCAAAGCTGTGGGAAGTACATCAGAAGCAGAAGACTGTAGAGGAAAGCAAACAAGCCACCAGAATGAGAAAGGTTTATGGCCAATATTAAAGTAGACTACATCGATCACATGGGCAATGACTTAACGGTAGTCAATGCTGCTCGTGTTAGCTTCGATAAAGAGTCAGAAGCTGTTGATTGGTACGACACAGAGCAAAGCAATCATTACTTTCCTTTACCTGTGTTAGATCCTAAAGATATCAAGCTGATTAACTATCTAGCTAAACACAACCATTGGAGTCCCTTCAGTCACTGCTTTATCCAGTTTAGGATCAAAGCACCGATCTTCGTAGCTAGGCAGTTGATGAAGCATACGGTAGGACTAGCCTGGAATGAAGTCAGTAGACGCTATGTAGACAGTAAACCAGAGTTCTACCAGCCTACTTACTTCAGACGTAAAGCACCTAATGTCAAGCAAGGTAGTTCGTCAGAGCCTGTAAAAAGTTTTACTGACTGGAATGAAACAGTTGACAAGTACACTGCTTATATGGTAACATTATATGAGCTGATGCTTAAGGAAAGTATTTGCCCTGAGCAGGCTAGGATGATTCTCCCCCAATCCATGATGACTGAATGGTATTGGAGTGGGAGCCTTTACGCCTTTGCTAGAGTATGTCAATTAAGGTTAGCAAAGGAAGCCCAAGCAGAGACAAGGATCGTTGCAGAGAACATCTGCCGAGTCTGCTCTGAAGTATTCCCTAATGCCTGGGATGCCCTAATGAATGGAGATGAAGATGAGCGACAGTAGAATTAGTTTTAATATGTCAATAAGTTCAGAGGAAGACGAAGAAGGACAGAAGCACAACGCTGACTATGGTTATCCACTAAGCCATATAGTTACTATTGATGCTACCTACGATAGTGGTATTACTTGGCTTACGTTGTTAGAGAAAGCCTGTGAAGTTATCGGCGCTTACTACGGTTACGATGTCAAGAATAAAGTGTTTGTTGAACAATTCGGAAAGATCATTAACATCTTCGGACATGATGATCCTGTAAGCACTGACACAGACTCAGAAGCTGATGAGAATCCTACTACTTGATATCGAATCAGCACCTAACACTGCGTATGTCTGGGGTTTGTTCCAACAGAACATCAGTATCAGTCAGATCGTAGACAGCAGTAGTGTTTTGTGTTGGTCCGCTAAGTGGTATCAAGGTGATCAGTTGATGTTCAGTAGTATCCTAAACGGTAAGAAGACTATGCTAAAGAAGATCCATAGTCTCTTAGATGAATGCGATGCTGTGGTACATTACAATGGAACTAGGTTTGACATACCAACACTCAACAAAGAGTTCCTAGAGGCTGGTATGTCTCCTCCAGCACCTTACCATCAGATTGACCTGTTAAAGACTGCTAGAAAGGAATTTAGGTTTCCTAGTAACAAACTGGACTATGTCGCTAGAGCATTAGGACTAGGACAGAAGACTAAGCATGAAGGCTTTGAACTTTGGATCAAGTGTATGAACAAAGACAAAGCAGCATGGGAAGTCATGGAGCAGTACAACAAACAAGATGTAATCTTACTGGAAAAAGTCTATGAGCGATTTCTTCCCTGGATTCGAACCCACCCGAACATCTCCGTCTCAGGGGATCATCGGAGCTGCACAAGATGTGGTAGCATCAATCTACAAAGGCGTGGATTCAGTACGTCCCTTACAGGAAAGTATCAACGTTACCAGTGCCAAGACTGCGGTGGATGGCAACAACAAAGAAGGAGTGAACCAATTGCTGCCGAAATACTCAAACCAAGCTAAACAGGTTGGTGGTAATCATTACAAGGAAACAACACTACAACCTTGGGATGTTATCTCAGCATGGTCCTTAGATCCTTGGTTAGCTAATGTTGTTAAGTATGTCCAACGACATCAACGTAAGAATGGTAAAGAAGATCTAGAGAAAGCAGTACACTATCTGGAGTATGTGATTGCAAACTATGATACCGTGATTAAGAAGTACTATAAGGAGTAGCTATGGCTTTAACGATTCTGGACTTGTTTGATAAACTTAAAAGGCTGGATGAGATCTCACTCATGGAGATCTTAGGGATAACATCAGAAGAACTGGTAGACAGGTTTGAGGACAGAATCGAGGCCATGTTTGACCAACTTGTTGACGAAATAGATGACACCGAAGAGGAAGAAGAATGAAGTTGAATAACTATTCAAGTTTTATCCACAAAAGCCGTTACAGCCGTTTCATTGACGAACAAGGCAGGCGTGAGAACTGGGATGAAACAGTTAACCGATACATGGCTTTCATGAAGAAGCAACTGTTAGACAAACACAAGTATGAGATCCCTCAGCATATCTACAAGACTGTAGAGAAAGCTATTCGTAACATGGATGTGATGCCTTCCATGCGTTGTATGATGACTGCTGGTGAGGCTCTGGAGCGTCAGAACATTGCTGGATACAACTGTAGTTATCTACCTATTGATGATCCTAAGTCCTTTGATGAAGCGATGTACATCCTTCTTTGTGGTACTGGTGTAGGATTCTCTGTAGAGGCTAAGTATGTTAATCAACTCCCTGAAGTCCCTGATCAGCTATTCGATAGTAAAACTACTATCGTGGTATCCGACAGCAAAGAGGGCTGGGCTAAAGCATTACGACAACTCATTGCTTTACTATACGCTGGAGAAGTTGCAACATGGGACGTATCCAAAGTTAGACCTGCTGGCTCCAGACTTAAGACCTTTGGAGGCAGAGCTTCTGGTCCAGAACCCCTCGTTGAACTATTCAAGTTTGTTATTAGGAAGTTCCAAGCGGCCAAAAATCGTCGTCTGTCGTCCCTTGAATGCCATGATATTCTGTGCAAGATCGGGGAGGTTGTTGTTGTGGGTGGTGTGCGGCGTTCTGCGATGATATCTTTAAGCGATCTCAGTGATGATCGTATGGCACACGCTAAAGCAGGAGCATGGTGGGAACAACAAGGACAGCGTAGCCTTGCTAACAACTCTGCTGTGTATGATGTAAAGCCTTCAGTAGGGCAGTTTATGCGTGAATGGTGTTCGATCTATGAAAGCCATTCAGGTGAACGTGGTATCTTTAACAGAGACGCATCGAAGAAGCAAGCAGCTATCAATGGTCGTAGAGATCCTAACCATGACTTCGGTACGAATCCTTGCTCAGAGATTATCCTTCGTCCTTACCAGTTCTGTAACCTCACAGAGGTCATTGTTCGTGATACAGACACTCTACAAGACTTGATGTACAAAGTACGTGTAGCGGCTGTTCTAGGCACTTGGCAGAGCACAATGACTACCTTCCCATACCTACGTAAGATCTGGGAAAAGAATACCTCTGAAGAGCGTCTATTGGGTGTATCGCTGACAGGTATCTATGATCATAAGCTACTGAATGATCCTGATGATAAAGCGTTACCAGCAAGATTGGAGATGTTAAGAAATGAAGCAATCGTTGCTAATGAAGTTACAGCAAATGCTCTTAATATTCCTGTCTCTGCTGCTATCACTTGCGTCAAGCCTTCTGGTACTGTTTCTCAGCTTTGTGGCACTGCTTCTGGCATTCATCCTCAACATGCCCAGTATTACATCAGGCGTGTACGATCAGATAAAAAAGACCCTCTCACGGCGTTTATGATCGAACAAGGTATTCCTAGTGAGCCTTGTGTGATGAGACCAGATAGCACTACCGTGTTCTCATTTCCTATGAAGGCTCCTGAAGGTGCTATCACCAGGGATGATGTTGATGCTATAGCTCACCTTAACCTATGGCGTATCTATCAGCTACACTGGTGCGAACATAAACCTTCAGTAACTATCTCAGTCAATGAGAATGATTGGCCTACTGTAGGGGCTTGGGTATATGACAACTTTGATATCTGTACTGGTGTATCGTTCCTGCCAATGGATGGGGGTACGTATAGGCAGGCTCCTTATGAGACATGCAACAAGGAAGAATATGAAGCCTTGTTAGCTAAGATGCCTACAGACATCAATTGGGATATGCTTAAAGAAAATGATGATAACGTCGAAGGTGCGCAGCAGCTTGCCTGTGTAGCCGGAGTGTGTGAGATCTAAATAAAAAAAGACCCCTGCAAAGGGGTCTATAAAGGTCACTAAGGAAAACTATGCCGAATATCTATGGTTGGTCTTTTCTAACTGGATTCATGTTAGGGATTTGTTACTCTGATGATTTTGTCGTAGCTGACGAGGACGGAACGGAGATCCCTCTCGAAGGGTTCTTTGTCTTTATCAACATTGCTATCTTTAGCTTTGTTGTTGGATGGGCTAAGGAGGAATAGTGTCGCCTCTGCTTCACGACGAAGAACAAGGCCTTTGGTTACTTTACCTGCTGCAAGATTCCAACGCTTTAGTTCTTGAACAGCTTCCTCCCATCGTTCTTGGTTTATTCTTGTTCGCATCGTGGATGATCTAAGCCTAGCTGGTCCTAGGTTATAAGTCCAGCTAAGTATTGCAGCAGCTTTATTATGGTGTTTCGTCAACACTGGACAGGCTTTGTAGACTTGAAGTAGGAATCTCTCTGCATCAAGTTCGAACAATTCCTGTCCTCTTTCTTTTGAGATCTCAGAATCATCCAAAGTAACCCTATCACCATTCTCATACATGGTAGATCCCCATCCTATGGTGGGGACGTTAGCACTACACAGATAGGGTTTACTTCTCCAGCCTTCGAATCTCTTGATTAGTGGTTCAGCAATGGCGATTACTTCTTTGATTCCCATACCCTACCAACAAAATAAAACGAAAGTATCATAGCAAGCATTCCCTCATCGAAATCAGTCCAGCCTGTGACGAGCACAGAAGTCCAACTACCGTCTTGTAAGAAAGCTAAGTAAAGCCCTGCAATCTTGACTGCTGAGTAAAAGAAAACAAACCAGTAGGTCACTGCAGGTCTAACTAGTGCTGACAGCGATGCTACCCACTTCCAAGCCTTACCATCAGACTCTGCTTGTTGTTTGAATGCTTCGCCGATAGCATCTAATTCATGCTCTTGTAGACGCTGATATCCCTGCTGTAGAGCAAACTCTGCTTGCATCTTAGCAATAGATACTTCAACGTCTAACTTCTTTAGCTCATGTTCTCTTTCAAACTTACGATCTAAGATCTTCAGTACTTCAGGGGCTAACCTGAATACACCACCGATAAGAGCACCAATGAGTTCAAACATTACTACCTCCCTACATCAAACTTAGGTAACTCTTCAGTAAAGACACCTCTGTTTTCTAGTCGATACTTACGATAAGCATCTCTAAACTCAGGATCTTTGATGTTCTCTCTAAGGAATTGACCACGACCTTGCTCTCTAGCTTTCTCAACAAGACGTTTAATCCTGTCCGCTCTAACCCTAGGATCTTCAATACGGTTAAGCGCATCAGCTCTAGATGTCAATGCTTTATCAACAGATTCACCAGTAAGCTGACGTAAACGACTAAGCTGTTCACCGTCCAACTCCATACCATACAATCGTTTAGAGACTGGTTTAAGCTCAATGTAAGGATTATCTAACAACCTCTGTGCTGCAGTCTGTTCTGCCTCTCTAACAGCCAATCCTAGAACCTGTCCTGGTGCTACAGTTGCTGGTTTACCTAGTATGTTAAACTTCGTTGGTAAGTCTTCTCTAAGCCCTGGGATACGATTCATAAGAGCAGCTACAGCACTATCTACTTCTTTATTGACAGGGTCTTGTAGACGGGCTGCAGAGCCTACAATAGCGGGTACTAAAGAACCGACTGTGTTGTTTAGTAATTGAGGACCGTAACGCTCTGCATCAGTAGCAGCCATAACAAAGTTAGCAATACCAGCCAAGAATGTCTTTTCAACTAAGTTATCCTTCATAACAGTCATGAAACCAGAAGCTAGTTTGTCTGCTTCTTTATCTTTACCATCTCTGATGAGGTCTTTATAACGACTCATTACATCCAATGTAAATCCTAAAACTGATGATACTGGTTCAATCCTTGAATAGTCATACCATGTATCACCTATCTTGATTGACATCTCAGGTATACCAGCAGCCTCTTTAGACGCTCTTTCTTTATCGTTATGATGTCCAGTTATCAAATCAGATTCATGTAAACCTATAATGCTAGTAACTGTAGCTAGACCTACAAGGTTCTTAGCGGTTACGTTAGACATCTTATCTGTACCAGCATAAGCTAATGCGCTTCCTGGTGTGTAACGAAAGAAGTCTTTAGTGATGTTGATAGGTGTCTTAATAAAAGGAACAACAAACGATAGTAATGGATATTGATTTCTAAGACTTGTTAGTGTTCTACCTACATTACCTAGATCTGCTTGAAAAGTATTCTCTTTAGCAAACTGAGCAATGCTAGCAGCCTCACGCTCAAGACCAGCCATCCTCATCTTTGTTATCCAGTTCTCATCCTGGAAGTCAATGGCTTGAAGCTTTGATACAAGTTCTTGCCTAGCAGCAGCGATCTCTTCTGGTGTTGCATCAGGATTATCACGCATGTTAAGCTTACGGAATTGATCATCGGACATACCATAAGCATAACGATACTTCAGTGCATTGATCTCCATCCTACGGAAGAATGCTTTAGAGAACTCATCCACTGCTACAGATACTCGTGTCGGAACACGAACAAGTTCACCTAAGCTTTCAGCAGCTTTTGATGGCTCAATATAGCTAACCGTACCATCAGCATTCTGAGTGATCTTACCAACACCAATGGCTTTGGTTCTAAAGTTCTCTAAGAATTGATTAACATCTTTAGACCCAACAGCATAGGTTAGATCTAATGGTGCTCCGTTTAAGAAACCTCTACCAGCAAATCTCCACGCTTCAGCGAATGATGTCGCTAAAGCAGGGAACATTGATAAACCTTCTCTAATGGTTTTACCTTGAGCACCACGTTCGACAACAGACTCAATCATCCTTTCCCATGGAGCAATAGCACCTTTAAAGAATGCAGAATAGACGTTAACTACAGGTGTGCCTAAACCAGAGATAAGACTATTGACGTAATACTCTTGCATCTTTCTAGCATAGGAAGGATTAGTAGATACAAGCTTAACTACATCAGCAGACAACTTATTAACTTCACTTGTTAGACCAGAGGCCTTAGCGTCTAACTGCATCTTAGCGAAGTCTTGAAGAAACTTCTTACAATTATCACTAACCTTTAGCATGGACCTACCCCAAAGACACTGTTAATAAGTTTATTCTCTCGCTGTGCTTTCTGTATATTCTGAATATAGCGTAGTGCTCTACCTACTTCAGAGCCTGCACCTTCTAAGGCAGCACGTAAAGCTACGATATCATTCTGTGCCTGTACCAAAGTAGCTAAAGCAGCTTCATCACCACTCTCTACAAGCTTTAACAAGGCAGTATCGTTAGCGGTATTAACAGCATGAGAGAACCCTCTAGAGGCTACTTCTAATTCTTCAGCATTGAACGCTTTACCTTTAGTCCATGCTGATTTCACCCAGTCACCAGCAAAGCCAACACCTTTATTGGCCAGTAACTTATCAACACTTTCAATAACTTTAGCATCAGGTACAACATTCCTTGATGCAGCAGTCATACGCTGTTGGAATTGTTCGCCTATGCTGTCATAAACATCCTTCATGGTTAACCCATCAAGGGTGTCACCACGCTCCATAATATGTTTAGAGGCTTCTGGACCTAATCTAAATACTTTCTGACGCTGTGCATCGGACAAGTCTTGCCACTTATATCGTGGTACAACAGCCCTTACAACAGCTTCTGCATTACAGACACGCATCGAGTATTCTCCTTAGTGATGGTGTATTCTCTAGTACATCCAACGCTTCATCAAAGGTTTTAGGTAGTTGCGGTAGCTGTGCTTCATCCAAGGCTTTAAGGACATCATCACTTGCTTGGATATCCTTTAATACAGTGCGCACATCCTGTCCTGTTTGACTAGCTAATTGCCGTACTTTTGGTGTTGTTAATCCTTCATCAGCAACCTTTGCTGTCTGCAGGAAGTAATCATCAGTTCTTTTACTCGGTGTTAACAGTGCAGCTTGCTGAGGAGCTTCTTCAGGAGCTAGTCTTTGCTGTTCCATCTGCATAACTCTAGCAAGACCTGTAGGCTCTTCTGTTGGTGTTTCTCTCAGTAGAGCAGCCTCTGGTTGCACCTCTTCAGGGAACATCCTGGCCTGCTCTCGCTGCATGATTTCAGCAAGACCCATCCTTGGTGGTTGCTCTGTCAACAGTGCAGCCTGTCTAGGCACTGCACCTGTAGATCCTAACTCATCAAGGATACGTTGTACTTCAGGAGATTCAATGGTTGCTGCTGTTGGTGGTACTTCAGGGGTTGGTGTTGGTGTAGGTTCGTCAATAGTCCTAGCACCTTTAGAAATATTGTCAAGCTCTTTACCAAAGAACTTACCAATTAAGCCACCTACAGCCCCACCAAAGGCAGTACCGACAGCGATGTTCTGTAGTCTAGAATCTCCAAACTCTTGGAAGGTAGGTTCTAATACACCAGCTAATCCACCTGCTGTAGCACCGCCAGCAATACCTCTAGCTACGTTAGTTGCTCTAGCTACAGGTACTAAGTTAAGAGGATCAGCTACAGCACCAGTGATAAGACCACCATAACCTGCTACAGGACGTACTTCTCTAGCCATCCTAGCAGCACGTTCACGTTCAATGTCTGGTGTCTCTGTAAACTGTGGTAGCTGTACTTCTTCAGGAGAGGAAGGAGCTACAGTTTGTTCGAAGGCTGATGGAGCAGCTTGTCTAACTAGCTGACCTGCTCCACGCATTGATGCGGTTATACCACGTTCTACGTTTCTTGTAAAGGCTTCTCCAGCACCTATGTTACCTGTTAAGAAATCTAATGCTTGATCAGATACTTTAGAAACATTACCAGCTATTAAAGCATCTAAGTCAGCGTCTGATAGCAGTTTAAGTGCTTCAGGACTGAGTGCCATTATTTAGCTCCAGCTGCTTGTTGCCTACGCTTACGTTCTGCTAACAATTGATCCATAGAGACAGTAGAGCCAGGGATAACACCACGTGCTGTCTGTGCTGCTACATCTCCCTGTGCAGGTTGGTTACCCATCACTGTCTCTTGCGTACCATCGCTATAGACAATCGTCTTACCGACAACATTACCAAGATCATCTCTGACAGGTATTTCAGCCATCTTACGTAATTGATCTGCTCTAGGTGGTCTTTCACGGTAAGTTGCTAAAGCCTTTGAAGCTTTGATGTCAGCGTCTAACTTTTCAAGCTTTAGTTCGAACTGTTTCTTAAAGTATCCTTCAGGCATTGCTTCCAACTCAGCTTTAGCTTTATCCAATGCAATCTTAGCAGCCTCTGCTTGCATACTTTTTGTAGTAACATCCTGAACAGATTTAACAAAGTCAACCTGTTTCTTAGCCTCTTCAAACGCTCTCTGACCTTTTTCATAATCATAGCGTTCTGCAGCCATCTTAGCAGACTCTTGTGCTCTACTCTCAACACCCTCTGCAGACTTAATCTGTGCTTCAGTTAGTCTTGTCTTTAACTTACTAGACTTAATATCCTCAAGCTTTGCAGCAGTGACGATAGCTTTGTCAATCATACCTCTGGACTGATAAGCATTAATCAATGCAGGGTATAGTTGCTCAGAGTCAGTGAAGTCAACACCACTATCCTTCAGTTCTTTGAAGATAGCTTCTTGCTGCGCTGCTTCCTTCAACCTAGGATCTTCTATACCGAACAAACCACCTAAAGCTCTACCAGCTTGTCTTCCACCCTGTAGAGCTACCCTTGTTAGTTGTTGCTCAGGACTAAGTTGTGCTAACTTAGCAGTGATTGCCTCATCCTCCTGAGCGATACCAGCCTGTGTCTGTGCTAGGCTAGGACCAAACAAACTCATCTGTTGCTGTGCCATTATATTTCCTTAGATAAACAGACCAATGTCTTGATTACCGTATCCCAAGCCAGTACCAAAACCTAAAGAGTTTACGTTACCTGCTGCATTAGGATTAAACAGATTACCTAGAGCACTACCAACAACACCACCTAAGGCATTAGAGCCTCCAGCACCACCTAACAAGCCTTGTGTTAGTTGTTGATTAGCACCAGACCTAGCTGCTGTAGCTTGTAGCTGTCTTGCTAACAAGTCTTGTAGACCTTGACGCTGTAGTACACCAGCAGATTGAATACCTTGTGTCTGCAAGTTAGTTAACAGATTCTGTCTAGCAAGGTTAGAAGCAAACTGTTGTTGTGCTGCTTGCTGTGCTGTGGTTCCAAGCTGTACAGCAGGTTGTAGTGCAGCAGTGCCTTGAGACAGTAACGTACCACGTTCACCTAATGCAGCCTGTCTAGACTGTAGCTCACGTTGTAGTTGCTGCTGTGCTATAGCTTGTTCCATAGCTAACAAC
>Ga0208147_1000653_pt1 | contig 11916 bp, 20 predicted proteins | sample DEB3_08_DNA_FD_184520 | JGI IMG/M metagenome (GOLD analysis project Ga0208147, IMG submission 184520) | Aqueous microbial communities from the Delaware River and Bay under freshwater to marine salinity gradient to study organic matter... | ecosystem: Environmental > Aquatic > Marine > Coastal ... | reverse complement strand
GCCAGCGCACGGACACGTTCGCCATCGTCGTCGATATTGCGTTTGAATTCACGCTCGACTACGTTTTTTTGTTCATCGATGTTTTTTTGTCGAAAAAGCGGGCGCACGTATTGTTCGAGGGCCAGTTCGGTAATTTTATGATAATCATGCATACTGCCAACCAAAAAATAGCGGATATCTTGCTCGCTGGTATAGGCGTTGCTCCAACCGCCGAGCTTTTCGAGTTCATACGCTAGCTGTCCGGATTTGGGGTACTTTTTACTACCCTCAAAAGCCAAATGCTCCAAAAGATGAGGTAATTCATACTTGTCGCGTTCAGCGTAGTTGTAGCCGGCAAAGCAAATAGTATTGAAATAATAAGTATTGCTTCCAGGACAATTTATAAAAAATATTTTTTGGCCGTTTGTCAGCAATTGGTTGTGTAGTGTATGTTGCATATAAATAAATTGTCTGCCTAGGTGCGTTAAATTGCAACCAGACAGACAATAGAATTAGTTATGTCTACTACTTGCGGCCGTAGTTATCACTGCTTTTTGGTAGTGTGTGAACTGGATTGCGCTGTACTGCTGAATTTGGACCAAATAAAAACCCGCCACGGTAGTTGTGGCGGGGAGTTTTTAGCTAAGACTATAGCAAAGATTAGGGATCGGATCGTCGCGTCCGTGCGAGCGGATCAGCTGACCACTCTCAATGTCATAAACTCGAACACCAGTTTGCTTTACGGGCCCATCGGGCAAGTACCAAATGTGCAGCTTGCCTCTGAAAGTGATTTTGTCTTTGCTAAAGACAAGCTTGAAGTGCTGCATCTCGCGGATGTAAGCACCACTAACACTATTGGTGATCGTGCCGCGGATATCTGTGTAGTTGACTTGGCGGTTCTTGAACTGCCGAATGGTTTCGGTGCCGATTAGCCTCTCAACTACATCGAAGCCACCATCGCAGCTGTAAGTAAAGCTACGATCGATGTTATAGACAGTCTTGAGCAGCTGCTCGGAAGCTGGTGTGTCCGCTGCCACCGGTGTGGCTACAGCGATACAGGCAAACACTGCAATAGCTAAAGCACTGCTGGTAATTCGTATCATCTAGCGCTGCCACCCTTCGCTCGCCGTCTGGCCTTGGTGCAACCTCCTGCGCCCACTGTATAATGTTTTGCGGCAATTGGCTAGCACAAGCATGATGTATCTGTAAAATTTGCATTATAGCCGTCGATGGGATTTAATTGCCTCATGTATTAAATAAGGAGGATGAAAATGAAAAAGGGACAGACAATAACCCTAAAAATAAACACCCAAATGATCACGGCATTGATTGTAGCCATGCTCTTTGCGATGGCCGCCACGATGCTGCTGGCCGTAACAGTGCTATCGGCAAAAGTGCGCGCCGACAATAGCCAAACTATTCACAACGGCCCTAGTTTCTCGGTGCCTGAAGGCTATGTACTGGTGCCAGCCGGACACCAGCCAGCCCATGCCAATAATAGTTGCGTTAAGCCAACCGCCGCCACCACATTGCATACAGGCGCTGAGGGCCACCAAATTCACCACGCGCTTGTACCCTACTACTACAACAGCGTGAACAACCAAACAATCAACGACAATAGCATCAAGGACTCCAACATCCTAAACATCGACAATTCAAACAACAGCGGCACTATCAATAATAAGATCAAGGCCGAGGTGAAAAAGAAAATCAGTAAAAAATACGAAAAGATCAAAATTGAGGATGTAGCCAAGCACCTCAAAAAATAACCAGCCTAATGCCAGGCTAAACCAAAAACGCCTCCTATATTGGGGCGTTTTGGATTGAGAGTAGATATTGAGAGTTTATTCTCTATTGCCTGCTGGCTGGTTGCCATAAAGGCTCTGCATGTAGCCATCGAAGATTTCGTTTGCAGCATCGCTTAAGGCCTTTTTTAGCTCATCTTGGCTGAATGATTTGAGATAGTCATTGAGCTGCTGTTCGGTCTCGAGCTTGGCGGCGGGTGGCCTAAGTTGGGTCAGGCTAGCAATCATCTGCATGAAGGCTAATTGGTTGAGCTGCTCCATATCGTGATCAAAATCAGCAGTATTGTAGCTGCCACTTTTAGTATAGTCGGCCTTGAGTTTAGCCATAAAGCGGCTGAGTTCTAGTTTGAGGGTACTATCGTCCATGCTAATTCCCTCCCCCTTCTAATCCCCGTCTAGGTTGATATGAGCGAACTTCCTTTCTTGCTTCTCTCTGATAAAACCATGCACCTGCGATATTCAAAGCGGTGTAGCCTGTGCCAACTAGCTTGCCGACCGTTCCAAGACTATCAAAATATTCCGCAGTCATCAAAGAACTTAATACACCGTTAGTGGACAGTGCTGTAATTCCAACTTTATGGATCAATGGCAGAGCGGCGAATTCTTTTAGGACTGTCGTGAGCCTCTCTTGGGTGCGGGCGATAAACCCCCTGCCAGCTTCGGGATTGGCTGGTGCCTCGCCTACTGCTTCGGGCTGCGGCCCGGTATTCTCGATATTTTCCATAATTTTATGCCTCCTTGTTATGCATACATACTAGCACTTACAAAAATAAAACACTAGAGGTATATATCCAAAAAAGGACTGGAAAAATATGTAAGCTTATGCTAGAATTCGGCTAGTCCGAACCTAGGAGGCAGTATGAGCCAGTACTACGATCCCGAAAAGATTGAGCTAATGGGCAGGTCTATGCCCAAAGATGAAATCGAAGATTTCTTGCCCTTTAATCGCTCTTGGGTGCCGGTAGCACTTCTCTCCAACGGCTTTGAGATGATCGCAATCAATATGTCGCGGCCCGAATACCGGCACGAAATCGATGCCTTACTTAGCAGCCAGAAATACATTTTCGTGGATTACTATCTAATCCCTGCGAAATTCTCCCAGCTTTTCGTGGGCCGTGTGGTCATGAAGAGCCAGGTGCTGCCCTAGCCAAACAGGATTTTTTAAAAAGGCTAAGCTAGAAGCATGCAACTTCTTGTGCTAGACTGAGCCTTATTCCGTACCTTGGAGGCAAAAAATGATTCGCTACTACGATCCCGACAAGATCGAGTGCATGGGCCGCTGCGTAAGCGATGTGGAAGCATGGGAGAATTCCCCGCCACCGCGAGAGTGGGTCATGGTGGTAGTTTTGACAAAGTCAGAAAAGTCAGTTGCGATTGATCTTTCTTACCCTGATGCGCAGGAGCTGGTATTGAAACTTCTGGAGCCTCATGACAACGACCGTGTGCGCTACTTCAAAATCCCGTTCCGCTACTCGCACCATTTCTTCAGCTTCGGCGATGAGGATGAGCACGGCTATCCATAAATAATACCCCCAAGATCTGTTTAGATCCTGGGGGTATTTTAATTGGTGCTTGCTAGGCACTGAATTCAGTGGTGATTTCGTTAAGCCATTTGACTAGAAAACACCAATCTTCATCAAAACTAATGCCGTCAGAGCGCGTCTTGATCCGTAAATACCCGGCCTCAATTACGAAATACTGTAAGCCATCGTGAGCCCGCACACAACTATACTCCAGCGTATTGGCTATGAGCAGGCAGGCTTGCTCACGAGTTAGAAGCTTATTGTCTACCATCTCTAGTAGTGCACGGTAGTAGCGCAGCACCAAAGACGGTGAGTCCTCGATGAAATACCGAGGATACTTGTAGCGCACAGGCTTTGCTGCCCTCAGCGCCCGACTTAGCTCACTGCTCATTTTGGCCACCTCACGGGATTGTACAGGCTGCACATTTCCTCGAGCCAGATCCGCATGAACTTGAAACTATAGGCGTCCTTTCTGAGGATTTTGGGCTTGTTGTGGGTGTAATCACGCACGGTGGCCGAAAATAGTACGACCTCCGGGTTGATCTGTACACATTCAAACTCTACCGTGTCGGCGATCAGGATATAAGCCTGGATTGGTTCCAAAAGCTGCATATCAACCAACCGCATTACAGCCAGATAGTAGCCGAGGGTATGGTTGATACTGGTCTTGATAAGCCGGGACGGAAAAGTCGCTATGATGTTCTTAGATACCTTATCTAAGTATTCGGAGCTCTTGCCACCCATCACCACCCCTTTTGAAAGGTACGATTTGAAGGTATTTTACTGCAATTATGCTATTTTGTAAATCTTCTTAAGTTTAAGAAATAAATAAGCCCGACATAAGTCGGGCTTAACCAAGCTAAAGTAGCAAAACACCACTATGGCTTGAAGAAATTTAGAAATGCCTAGCTTCGGCCCTGAAAAAGCTTACTGAGTGTCTGGCCAACGCAATCAATAAGGTTACCATCACCATCATCAACGGCTTGCTCGCAGCCTTGATGGCTTTCGTAAATCACTGCCAGCTTACGGTACTGCTTGCTACCAAGCACATTGCGAACCAGCAGCTTCTGAAAATCCATGTAGGCATCAGCTTCAATGGCGCTACGGATCGGGTATTTTTCGATACTTGGACCGCCATTGTAGTATGACTCGAAAATTTGCGCGAGTGTATCACAGTGGTGCTCAGCGTTCGCATTCAAACCAGGAATATGGCGGGTGCTGATAATCGCCCCTTCCCAAAGATCTGGCCTCTTGGAGCGGTCGAGATCGTAGTGCTTGACTGGTTTGCCTAGCTCAGAAACGGCAATAAAGCGCTTCCGCATTTCTCCCTCCCTTTCAAGCTACGAGGATATTTTTGTTTTCAGAGTGTTTGGATTGGTTTATCCTATTCGTATATATATTAAAATATAAAATTGTATTTGTCAATAGTTTTGTTGTAAAAATATAGCCCGACATGTGCCGGGCTAATGTAGCTTTTAGAGCGCTATTACCAGATCATAGTAGTTGGCGTGGCTAAAGAAAACAAAGCTGAATTCCTCATCGAGCCAAGACTTGTCGGCCTTACTGTACACCACCTTGTCGATCTTGGAAAAATTGAGGTTCGGGAAATCACCAATGATTTCCTGCGCGACCAAATGGTACACATTGACGATGCGCGGTGATCCCTTGCAGCTCTGCGTGAGATTATTGCGCTTCAGGATCGCTTCGTGATCCGAGGTGTAACCTCCAAAGAAACTATCGGCACAGGCCGGAAAGTATTCCCTTCCTAAAAAGAAGATATGGGGATGGTCCCCACTCTCAGCGATCGCAGTAGTGTATGGCAGAAGCTGTGCCTCATCAATCGAGTCGACCAGTACAATGGTGTCGTTCACACCCCACCCCCTATTTGATAGGTACTCTAGAGCTTACTCCGCGAGACGTATTTTACTACTTTGAAGGTGTTTAGACAATACATTGCTATAAAAAAGGCTAGCTCTATGGGCTAGCCTTGGAAGTGGGGATATCTAGCTCTGATATCCAGATACATAGAAAAAACCACCGTGAAATAGGATCGTTGCAGGCTGCTGGTTCAGGTTTTGCAAACCGCGCGATTGAACATAGCTCATGATGAAGTGCTACGCATTCTAAAGCCTCGGTATGAGCAATCATCGCAAGGGCTTGGTTTATCGAAAGATTACCAGTTTCAAAATAGCTGACGATCGTTTTGTAATATTGAGAGATACTTTGCGGACTTAGATCATTCGGTGCTTCGAGCTGACTCAAGCCATACCCCCAAAAAGGTGCGGTTGATAATAGTATTATGATAGAGATGGAATTTAAGTCAAATAAAAATGGCCCACAATTAGTGAGCCATCAATGCTACTCTGGCAGCGGGTACGCTCCCAGCATAGTGCTATACTTGTCGCGCATTTCTCGCATCATCAGCGTTACTGGTGAGCCGATTCGAATATGATCGGGCGCGTAAACATCCAAATCGTGCATTAGCCCAATTGGGCTCAGCTGCGTGAGTCGGTGCTGAGCCAGGGCTTCAACCTGCTGTCGAAACGACTCTTGAGCCCATATATAGGTGCGTAGGCTACTAAAGTTGCTTGGATGGACGGCCCAGATGCTAAGTGTTTGAACTCCCAGTGAGTATTCCCAGCTTCGCATGGCGGCGCCGACACACTCTCCAAACACAAGATAGGTTGAAGTTTGGTTGTAGGCATTGGTGCAGTCTATGATCATTTGCGCTGGATCGAATTCACGAACATTCTTATGGATCTGCTTGAGCATACCAATCCGCGAAATTGCACTAGCCTTCGTGGTACTCCGGGCTATAATCCTGACATCAACGCTTTCTATGCCGTATTTGTCGGCCACATCATCAACGAATTTGAAAGCATGGGCTATCTCATCCTCATAATGCGGCGGTAAAAGCCCGTCGTCTTTAGGTGCCAACTTCTCCCCCTTTGGCGTGCTTGATCGTAGCCTAGATAAGATAAAATATTTACTACAAGATGTCAACTCATCGCATCAATTCGTTGTGTTAGAATTGTTATATGCGTAATAAATTCGTCAACCTTGGTTGGCTAGTTACATGTTTGGTTGCGATCACCCCACTTGTGCTTTGGCAGACCACTCATCCAGTGCAATGGGACAGTGCCAAAAACATCGCCGAAAATATTGGTCGATTAGCTGGACTAGCTGGGATGGCGCTTTTTGCCTGGAATGTTATACTTAGTGCCCGTCTTAAGATTTACAACAAACTGTTTTTGGGCTTGGATAACACTTACCGGGCTCACCACATCATAGGATCCTCGGCTTTCATACTACTGCTGATTCATCCAGTGATGATCACTTACCGTTATTTCTTAAGCTCACCAATTTCGGCTTTCGAATTTATCAAGCCTAGCCTAGCTTCAACTTTTCGAGCCCTAGGATCAGTCGCTCTCGGAGCGATGATGGTTTTGATAATCATAACCTTGTATATCAATATCAAATACGAATGGTTTGTAATGACCCAACGGCTACTTGGGCTGGTATTGTTTATCGGCGGGGTTCATGCTGTATTTGTTGGAGGCAGCGATCTTAAGGGTGGCGTAATAAGCCTATCGGTATATTTTGCTGTCTTGATTGGGCTTGCCCTGGTCGTATACATATACCGCTCAATCTTTCATGGCAACTTCCACAAGTACCGGCAATACAAAGTCGGCAAGGTTAGCAAGTACAGTGCCGGGGTTTATGATCTAGTCTTGCAGCCAGCCACAAATGACAAGCTCGATTTTAAGCCCGGGCAGTTTGCTTTTATCAAGCTCGAGGCTGGTGGTGTCTTAGGCCAAAGCCATCCTTTCTCAATGAGCTCTGCACCGAGCGATGAGCAGCTGCGCTTTAGTATCAAGGACCTTGGCGAATACACCAAGCTGCTAGCCGATATCGAGGTTGGCACCAATGCCAAAGTTGATGGCCCATACGGCACTTTCTCCAATACGATTGTGTCTAACAAACGACAAATCTGGATTGCCGGCGGTATTGGCGTGTCGCCATTTTTATCGATGGCTAGGGCCCTTGATGAGGGTCAAAATGTCGAACTGTACTACTCCACAAAAACAGCTGAAGAGGCCGTATATCTACGTGAGCTTCAAGATCTTGCTAGCAAGAAACCTAACCTCAAGGTCATTCCTTTTTATACAGACAAAAGCGGCTTTTTGACGGCCGACTATATTTTTGAGCACAGCAAGAATCTGGATGGTGCCAATTTTATGATTTGTGGCCCTCAGCCGCTCATGCAGGCCTTGCGTGCACAGCTCAAAGCTCACGGCGTAGCTAAAAAACACATTAATACCGAGGAGTTTTATTTGGCATGAAGAAAACCGTTGCGGTATTTATAGCACTGTTTGTAATCAGTATGGGAACAATGGTCGGCTGGGGTTTTGTCGAGAAGCAGCAGAAAGAAAACACCCCTGCCCCCGTTACTTCAGACCCCTCCATGGCCCCGCTAGCATCGGCTAAGGCATACTCTATTGCAGAAGTTGCACAACACAGTTCCCAAAAGGATTGTTGGGTTGCAATCAATGGCTTTGTATATGATGTCACTAGCTATTTGGATTTGCATCCGGGTGGTGCAGACCTGATACTTACAGTCTGTGGCAAAGATGCTACGCAGGCGTACGCCACCCAGGGTGGGCGCGGAAGTTCACATCCGCCTAAAGCTGACCAGCAACTAGCAAATTTCAAAATCGGAGAACTTAAGAGGTAACCTATTGCTTGTTGATAAGTGTCTTAGAATGCTGAATCGCAAGATAGCAGACATCTACAAGCAGTACGATCGTGTTGATATTGCGAATCGTATCATCGTAAGCGGTGAGGCTCAACCCGAGTGATAAGGCCAGTATTATGAACCCGACCCTTGTAGCATCAAGCATGTTGGCGGATTTGGCCTTGCTGGCTGGTACGGCAAAGGAAGCTAGCACCAGTGATATGCTCATAACGACCGCATAAAAGAAGATGGTTCCTGGATCGGCAAAGGATAAATAGTAGCGCAGGCTGTAAAATAGTGCCCCTGAAAGGTAAGGGCTAGCAAGTAAGAACAGTGCCACCGCCGAAGCGAGCACGACCAGGCAGATATTTAGTACTTTCTGATAGCGGGGTTTGCAAAGATATACGGCGCAGCCCAAAAAGGTCAAAATGCTCGCGATCTGCAGGGTGTATGCAAGCTGCTTGTACTCTATAAAGGGGTTTGTCCAGAGTAGTGTGCTGGCTGACCAACTCGCAAATGACAAGCCTAAAAACACTAGGCCCAATCCAAAAAGCTTGCTGTGTTCTTGCTTGGACACGATGAAAGTGTAGGCAATGTATAGTAGCAATATGGCCACCACGATTTGAACCAGCGACTGCAATGAGTTTAATGAGCTAGTCATGAATTAGGCTTTGACATTTAGGGTACCAAGGACCAAGATCCAAGCGAGGGCCGATTTGGCTATCAAGCTAAGCCAGATGTAGGTTTTCTCGCCGTAAACATATTTTTTCCAGGGCCCGACCTTGAGGTACTGAAGTACCATATTGATTGCAAAGCTGTTGAAAAACAAGAATGTTACCAAGAAACCGACCTGTGCATACCAAGGTATGCTATCGGCGATGTTGTTCGTACTAGCCCAGAAGTAAAGCCCACCAATAATCCAGGGCACTAGGCCAGCGATTACGCCCATGTTGTATGGGAACCATTTGGTTTTTTCAGTAAGCTGGTTGTAGCGCTCCATCTCGAGGCCCCACATGTTCATTAAGAAATTAAGGGTAAAGACGAACACTACCGAGTTGAGCTCGTTGAGTCCGCCCATCATCAAAAGCACAACCAACATTAGCGATGAGCTAATCGAGTATTCAATCCAGCGCATCGGGTTGTAGCCGCGGCTGATATTTTGCTCATAGCGGCGGACATAGAAGGGAGATGAGATTATGAAGTGGAAGAATGCCGATATGAGCAGAAAGACAGGCGCCACGACCACGACCGGAACATCCACTAAGACTTTGGTATCAATCGCCCAGCCGCCGTTCGGAGCCTTATCAAAGAAGCGGGTCAGGATAGGTACCTTTAGCGAATAATTTAGTATAAACAGCATTATGGTTGCTTGTGCCAAATGGACACAGCCCATAATTGCATTGAATTTCTGTAGTTTTTTGCCTTGGACAGTTTTTGCTTTCATAAATATTATTTTATGCTAAACATAAGTATTTTGCTAGTTATTTAATAGAACAATACTCCACTGCAGCACAGTTGCTATACCAACCCAGACAAGATAAGGCACAAAAAGCAAAGTGATCCATTTGTTATGTGGCCAGATTGCGACCATCGACCAAATAATAGTAATAAGGACCAGAATGATATCGATGGCAGCCAGCAGGTTGGAGCGCAACCCGAACTGTAGCGGTGTGAACAAAAAATTGAAAGCTAAATTAATCCAAAAGGGCAGCGCCACCCGCCAACTGATTTTGCCGGTCGATAAAAGGTATATTATATAGATATTTACGCCAAAAATGATCGGGTACAATAACGACCAAACCTGCCCAAATACCTGCTCGGCCGGTGCCCAGGATGGCTTTTTGATCTTAGAGTACCAACTGTCATAGTCCATATCCTTATTTTATAACTCTCAGCTCACGCGGGCAAATTGGGTATTAAACAACTTATGTTGTAAAATAATAGTATGTCAAAATTTCACGAACCAGAAGCTATTAAAACAGCCATGAGGTTTAAATGGGTTCTGGCGGCTGCCCTGTCGGTAATCGCTACCGGTACTGTTTTTTACCACTTCTTTATGCCGCTGCGTTGGATTGACGCGCTGTATTTTTCGGTAATCACAATCACAACTGTTGGATACGGCGATATCCACCCCACCAACGATATTACGAAAATATTTACGATATTTTATGTCCTAATCGGTGTCGGTATTATTGCCGCAAGCCTTAATATCTTGGTGCGGATTGCCGCCCAAAGAAGGCTTGAGAAGCGCCTTAGTCGCAAGAAGAGCAAATAGCGCTTAGTCGTGGTGCTCAGCTTCGGCGGCTTCGGCCTCAGCTTTGGTCTTGTGGACTGTACCTTCGGGATGGTGTGGTGGGCTGTAGGTGGTAATAATCTTCATCGGCTCATCGCCAACGGTGGTAAAATTGTGCTCCACCCCAGCTTGTACCAGCACGCAATCGCCGGCTTTAAAATCGGACTCCTGGCCGTTGAGCAACACCTTGCCCTGGCCGCTGACCAAATAAAGCACCTGGTCTTCTTTGGGATGAACTTCCAAGCCAATATCCTCGCCTGGATTGACGCTCATAACTACCACTTGGGTGTGGCCAGAACTTGCGACGACCGAACGGAAGTAGCTGTTTTGCATAGCTTGTGTTCTGAGATCTTTTAAATGCATAGTGATTTCTCCTTTTTACATTTTATTTGTATAATTATTATAACTTATGTTAAACCTGTTGAAAATATTTGTACTCGGTGTATCAATTTTGCTCGTGGCGATCATTTTGAACATAGTCGCAGCCAAACTTAGCCTAACCGGCTGGTATGACTACCTGCAACACTTTGGTAAAAAAAATCCTAGCTTGGTCTCATACCTCTGGCTATTCATACTGTATCCCTTGCTGCTAGGTGTCGCTGCTTATCTGGTGAGCCGTCTGCTTTGGAAATAGCCAGGCTTAGCCTATGAGCGCCTTTATGAGTATGTATACTCCAATCAGGGCGAAAAAGGCTGATGTTACAAGATAAGAATACTTTTTCATAAAACCCGAGAGCACGGCTAGTATCTGTTTGCTATGCTTACCTGAAATGGCCAATACCAGTAGTGGCAGCAAAATCGGCATCAAGGAAGCCAGAATCGTCGCGAAGAAGTAAATATTCCTGTCAGCTATTGGGACCGACAAGGCACGAATCTCCAAGGCGACTTCAAAAATCATCGCAATCGTTGTGAAATTGGTGAGCATCAGCACAACCCCAACAACAAAATATTTGACCAACCCATCCGACCGAGCCTCCTTGTGGCGGGATTTTTGCGGGCCTTTACGAAAGATGTCGAAGGCCAGAAACAGCACTAGGGCCCCGATTATCAGATGTGGCAATAGCGATGGCTTGCTCGATTTGATAGTAACATTGGTGGCTGTAAGAAATATCAACGCAGTAATGATAGATATGCAAATCGTGGCGCCCAGTAGGTACAATAGGGATTTTAATACCGGCTTTTGTGGCCTGGAGAGGATGTAAAGCACTGTTACCAGCAGTATCGGGCTAATTGCCGCACCAAGTATAAAAGGTATGATTCTTGCAAAACCGTCCATAGCTCTATTGTGTCATAATTCTCATGCTTTGTAAGCAGTTCTCGTGCAGCCTGGCTTTATTTGCGCAAATCCCTGCGGCGCAGCAAAACCCAGCCAAATACGGCAAATATGGCACTGCTACCAAGAAGTATCATAAGATCGGCATAATTGATGCCCTTGATCACTACTTGGGCATGGGCATAATAGTAGTTCCAGGTAGCCCTGTCCCAGTTTTTGAGCCAATCGACGCTTTGGGCAAAGGTGTAGAGCAAAAACATCGCGACCAACACCACGGTCGGTATGCCGATTGCAAGGTTCTTGCGTCC
>Ga0208147_1000652_pt1 | contig 11934 bp, 8 predicted proteins | sample DEB3_08_DNA_FD_184520 | JGI IMG/M metagenome (GOLD analysis project Ga0208147, IMG submission 184520) | Aqueous microbial communities from the Delaware River and Bay under freshwater to marine salinity gradient to study organic matter... | ecosystem: Environmental > Aquatic > Marine > Coastal ... | reverse complement strand
GCCTATGCCAGTGAAGAGATCTTGCTGGTACTCGTTGGCGCAGGCGCAAGCTTCCTCATGTACGGGCCCCTCGTCGCCCTCGGAATTGGCGTTCTGCTCGGGATCATTGCGATCAGCTATCGCCAAGTCTGCTTCGGCTTTCCGAACGGCGGTGGTGCCTATGCCGTTGCAAAGAGCACGCTCGGCACATGGCCGTCGCTCGTCGCCGGAGCGAGCCTCATCGTCGACTACATCCTGACCGCCGCTGTGAGCACCGCGGCAGGGATTGCCGCAATCACCTCGGCAATTCCGTCGCTCACGCCAATCCGACTTGAGCTTGCTCTTGGAGCACTCTGCCTCCTTGTCTTCGCGAATCTACGAGGCCTTCGTGAGTCGGGTCGCATCTTCGCCCTGCCGACCTACCTCTTTGTTGCAGGAGCCTTCGGGGTGATTGGGGTTGGCATTTTCAAAATCATTACCGGCGATCCCGCAGTGAACTGGAGCCAGGGCGTTGTTGTCCAGGCACACGAAACAGCGACCATTTTGCTCCCGATCCTGCTGCTGAAAGCGTTCGCGCACGGTTCGGTAGCACTCACTGGCACCGAAGCGATCAGCAATGGTGTTGCCTCGTTCAAAAAGCCAGAGGCAAAGAACGCAGCGTCTACGCTCGTTGCGATGGCCGCACTTCTTGCGACACTCTTCCTTGGAATCTCACTTGTCGCCTTCGCGTATGGAAAGATTCCCCAGGAACTTGGTGGAGAAACCCTGCTCTCGCAGATTGCACGTGTATCGTTTGGAAACGGACCGCTCTACGCCATCTTCCAAGTTGCAACCACTGGAATCTTGTTGCTGGCCGCAAACACCGGATTTAATGGTGGGCCGCAACTAACGCGTATTCTCGCGGTCGACGGGTATCTGCCGCGACAGGTGGGCCAGCGGAGTGACCGACTTGCATACGGTGTCGGAATCATCATCGTCGCGCTCGCCGCTGCGCTGCTCCTTGTTGGTACCGATGCGGTGGTTACGTTGCTCGTTCCTGCGTATGCCATTGGTGTCTTCATTGGATTCACCATTAGCCAGACAGGCATGGTGCTGCACTGGCGACGACTGCGCAGCGATGGGTGGTTTAGTAAAGCGGTACTCAACGGCGTTGGCGCCGTAGTTACGCTCGTCGTTTTGATCATCATTACGACCTACAAGTTTGCAGATGGTGGTTATCTGGTCTACATCGCGATTCCGACATTGGCAATCTTGATGAAGCTAGTGCGAAACCGCTACGACCTCCATGAGCGCGAACTTTCAATTAAGCCTGGTGTGGTGTTTGACGCGCCGCATCGTCCTCGCCGCATTCTCGCGCCATTTGGTGAGATCAATCGCTCCACGGTTCGCGCAATTACGCTGGGCAGAATTCTTGAGGCCGAGAATGGCGAGCTCACCGCGATTCGCGTCGTCTTTAGTGACGAAGAGGAGCGTGAGGTGCGGACGCGCTTTGAGACGCTCTTCCCTGGTGTTCGCCTCGTGACGGTTGATTCACCGTTCCGCGCCATCGTGGAGCCAATCTGCCACTACCTTGATGAGATTGAGACCGAGGATGCGCACCTGCCAACAGAGGAGCGCCGCATCAATGTGGTGATGATTCCGGAGTACGCCGGCCGGCACTGGTGGGATCGCATCCTGCACAACGGCAACGGGAAGCGCCTGCGCGAGACGCTGCTCGGCCGCCGCAATACGGTGATCCTCGACATTCCGTACCGCCGCGACCTCGAATAGCTCGCGCCACGCTCCTGGCCACCACCGCACCTGCCTGATACGAGGCTACCCCTCGCTCGGGCCTGCCACTCTGTGGATAACTCTCTTGACAATGGTATTGATAGGGTTGTAGCCTGTTTGAGTGTTGAAGAGTAGGGGCGCCGGCGTCGATCCAGCACGACCGGTCTATGTGATCAGCGTGGCCGCAAACATCGTCTCGGTCCACCCCCGCACCCTGCGCATCTACGAGGAGGAGGGTCTGATCTGCCCCTCCCGCACCGAATCGAACATCCGCCTCTTCTCGGAGAACGACCTGCGGCGGATCCTCTGGATACGCCACCTGACGCAAGACTTTGGGGTCAATCTCGCCGGCATCAAGCTCCTCTTCGAACTTGAGGAGCGGCTCGGCGAACGAATCTTGGAACGACTGTACGAAGAAGGCCAGGAACGGGAATCGAAGCGTACGCCGCAGGCTGCGGCAGGAAGGGGACGAGCATGACCGAGCGAACCGAACGAGAGATCCAGGCAGACCTTGACGAGGAGCTCAACGAAGAGGAGCAGCTCGCCATCGACGAGGCTGTTGCCGCAAGCGACGACGACACGGTCGTGCCACGCGGACGCGGCTCCTTCCCTCTTGTTCCGCTGCGCGAGATCGTCATCTTCCCCGAGATGGTCGCGCCGCTGAAGGTCGGCCGCGATAAGAGCGTTGCCGCAATTCGCGCCGCGGCTGCCGCGGGCGGCTGGATTGCCCTGGTCACCCAGCGTGAGCCCGAGCAGGAAGAGATCACTTCGGTCGACCAGCTGCATGCCATGGGCACGCTCGCCAAGATTGCGCAGGTTGTCAACCTTCCGGACGGGACGCTGCGCGCCGTAGTGCAGGGTCAGCGTCGCTTCAAGGTGAAGTCACTCGACAGCACTGGTGCTGCGCTCATGTTGAAGGGCACCATCGTCGAGACACCAGAGGTCACCGGCGTTGAGGTCGAAGCGCTGATGCGCAGCGTTCAGGCGCAAGTGGAGACGTACGTCACCTCTGGCGCACCGGTGCCACCTGAGGCGGCTGTCGCAGCGAAGAACATCAGTGACCCAGGACTGCTCGCCGACATGACGGCGTACACGCCAGACATGACGACTGATCAGCGACAGGAACTGCTCGAGACGATTGATGTTGTGGCGCGACTCAAGTACGTCGCATCGTTCTTGTCACGACAGATCGAGATCCTCGAGATCAAGGGAAAGATTCAATCTGATGTGCGATCCGAGATGGATAAGAGCCAGCGCGAATACTTCTTGCGCGAACAGCTCAAGGCGATTCAGCGCGAGCTCGGCGAAGAGGATCCACAGCAAGCAGAGACGAATGAGCTGCGCGAGAAGGTGGAAGCCTCTGGCATGCCAGAGGAGATCAAGTCACGCGCACTCAAGGAACTCGATCGCATGAGCCGCATCCCTTCGGCATCACCAGAGGTTGGCGTGATTCGCACGTATGTTGATTGGCTGATCTCGATGCCGTGGAACGTTGCGACCGAAGACCGCATTGAGATCAAGGAGGCGGCCAAGGTGCTCGCCGATGATCACTACGGTCTCGAGAAGGTGAAGGAGCGCATCATCGAGTATCTCGCGGTGCGCAAGCTCGCCCCGCAGGTGAAGAGTCCGATCCTCTGCTTCGCCGGCCCTCCAGGGGTTGGCAAGACATCACTTGGCAAGTCGATCGCTCGCGCGATGGGCCGCAAGTTTGTGCGCATGAGCCTTGGTGGCTTGCACGATGAGGCGGAGATTCGTGGGCACCGCCGAACCTATATCGGTGCGCTCCCGGGGCGCATCGTGCAGGGGATCAAGCAGGCGGGCACGAAGAATCCTGTCTTCATGCTCGATGAGATCGACAAGCTCGGCGCGGACTTCCGCGGCGATCCGTCGTCGGCGCTCCTTGAGGTGCTCGACCCTGAGCAGAACGCAACCTTCCAGGACAATTACCTCGAGGTGGAGTTCGATCTTTCGCAGGTGCTCTTCGTTGCCACCGCGAATCAGCTCGACACCATTCCTGCGCCGCTGCGCGACCGCATGGAGATCATCCAGATTCCTGGATACACCGAGGCGGAGAAGGTGCAGATCGCAAAGCGTTACATCCTGCCGAAGCAGCGTGAGAATCACGGCCTGACCGAGGCACAGGCGGTTATTCCCGACGAGACGTTGGTGCACCTGATTCGTCACTACACACGCGAGGCTGGCGTGCGCAATGCGGAACGAGAGATCGCCACCGTGATGCGCAAGTTGGCACGTGCCGTGGCCGAGAAGAAGGGTCGTAAGCCAGAGGTTGACGCAAAGCGTCTCGCCACCTGGCTCGGGCCGGAGCGACATGAGTACGGCGAGATGGATAACGACGACCAGGTCGGCTCAGCGACCGGCCTCGTCGTCACGCCAGTTGGCGGTGACGTTGTCACCGTCGAGGTTGGCGTCATGGAGGGCCGCGAGGAGTTGATCCTCACTGGCCAGCTCGGTGACGTGATGAAGGAGTCGGCGCGAGCCGCCCTCACCTGGATCAAGGCGCACGGAGCGGAGCTTGGCATTGCGCCAGAGCGCTTCGAGAAGTCTGGTCTGCACATTCACGTGCCAGCGGGCGCCATTCCGAAGGATGGTCCTTCGGCGGGCGTGACGATGGCGACGGCGATCGTGTCGGCGCTCACCGGCATCCCGGTACGTAAAGAGGTAGCGATGACTGGCGAGATCACCCTGCGCGGCCGAGTGCTGCCGATCGGTGGCCTCAAGAGCAAAGCGCTCGCAGCACACGCTTCAGGTGCGCGTGTGGTGTTGATTCCAAAGAAGAACGAGAAGGACCTGCCGGAGATCCCTGAGGAGATCCGCAAGTCGCTGAAGATCATTCCGGTAGAGACGATCGGCCAGGTGCTCGAGCATGCCCTGCGCCGCAAGCCGAAGCCGCTCCCAGCGAACCCCGGCACGCCGCGACCGCCGCGGATCCCCGTGCGCTCGCATGCGGCAACGGGCCGGCCGAGCTGACCGGTCGCGTTGATCAACCGACTCGCAGACCGTATTGAGGAGGCGCTCCGTCGCGATGCGACGGGGCGTCTCCCCGCACTCCCCCTTCCGCTCCCAGAGGCACTCACTCCGCTGCGACTCCCGGGCCTTGAGCCTGTTGACTTAAATCCGCCGGCGAGTAGCAATCCCGCATTGCGGTCGTGACCGCGCTCCTGGTGCCGCCTGTGGCGCTCGGCAGTTGCAGCCCAACCGGAGGTGGTGAGAGCGTCGATCCGCATCCGTTCGACTGTCAGGTGCTGCTGATCAAGCGGGCAGAGCGCGGCCGCCACGGCGGACAGATCGCCCTCCCAGGTGGCGAACTGGAAGGAAACGAGACGCCAGAAGAGACGGCGATTCGCGAGCTCCACGAAGAGCTCGGCTTTCATGCCGCAGACCCCGAGCATGAGATCCGATTCGTTGGATCACTTGATGCTGCATATGTTCCGGCGAGCAACTTCCTGGTGCAGGTGCTCGTTGCCGTCGCGCCGCAAACACCACACATCACGCCCGACCCGCGCGAGGTTGCCGAGACGCTCGGCGCCGAGCTCGGCCTCTTTGATCCGCGACATGAGGTCCATGTCATTGATGCAGAGGAGCAGGGCCAACTGCTCCGCTACGGCGTGATTCCAGTTCCAGGCGAGCGTCGTGTGTGGGGCCTTACTGCGCGGCTTCTCTGCGAGCTGGCCTCGCGACTCGCGCAGGCGTAGCGCGCGACGCGCTGCGGGCTAGGCGCTGCGGCGACGTGGCCCTGGCGGCGCAGGGATCGGCGCGTTGAAGCCACTCGGCAGCGCACCCTGCTCCGCAAGGCGGCGAATCACGAAGCCGTAGTACTCATCAACCGAAGCGCCGACGCGATCCCATGTGAAGAGTTCTGATCGTTCGATCCCAGCGGCACTGAGTCGCGCCTTCAGTTCTGGATCGTGAATCACACGTCCAAGCGCTTCGGCGAGCGCATCGGAGTCGGCTGGTGGAACCAAGATGCCATCGCGCTCGCGTCGCACTACGGCGCGATAGCCGTGAATGTCGGAACAGATCACTGGCGCGCCTGCAGACATCGCCTCGAGAAGCACAATGCCGAACGACTCTCGCCCAGTTGCTGGTGAAACGAAGACATCTGCCGTCTTGAAGAGTTGGCGCTTCTCTGCATCGCTCACTCGACCAAGGAACTCAACGTCGTTGAGCTGCCGCGTGAGTACGTACCGGCGTGCCTCGCGCTCACCTGGACCGGTACCAACGATCAAGAGTCGAACCTGTTCGCCGTTGATCTGCATCTTGCGAATTGCGCGCAGCAGATGAATTAACCCCTTGCGCGGCTCCATGCGCCCAACGAAGAGCACATTTGGGACGCCATCGCGATAGCGAGAGATCGGCACCGCGCTGCGATAGCGACTTGGCTCAACGCCGTTCGGCACAATCTTGTACTCGCTCGGGAAGTAGCGGCTGATGAAGTGGCGTGCAGCCGGGCTCACAGCGATGCGGCCATGCAGTCGATTCGCGTAATCGCCCATCACGCGACGGCCAAACTCATAACTGAGCGAGAGCCCACCAAATGCGTGGAAGGTGCCGATATTGACGGACTTCGAAAGCGTGAGCACGACGAGGCTAAGGAATGGCACGAACGGTTCATGGAAGTGCAGCACATCGAACTGTTCTCGCTCGAGCAGTTCGCGCACCTGGCGAAGATACGTTGGGCTTAGTGTGATGGTGCCCATCGAACCGTTGAATGGAACACTGAAACCCTTGCCGATGCGAATGACATCGCCTTCGGATGCCTTCTGTAGCCCGTGGCTGCTGGTGATGATGCGCACATCGTGGCCGCGAGCCCGGAGTACGCGGTAGAGGCTGCCGACGTGATCGTTGACGCCACCAGGCATTGGGTAGACGTATGGAGTGACGAGGCCGATCTTCACTTGTGTTTCACCGGTCGCTTGTGGCTATGTGGGTAGCCAAGATCGCGACCGTGTCGTTCGCCACCGAACGTCCAAATTGGTCGGGTGACACCGCGTAGGTCTTGCCCGAGGCCGATGAGGTTACGCAGCATCTGGCGAGCGAAGATCGCGGGGCTCTCCAACATGGTGTGGTCTTCGCCCTCCCCCGGCCTCACCGTTCCAGCGAGGATTGCGCGGCGGAGCGCGGCTGCTGAGCGCCCGGGGAAGGTGGTGTAGACGCGACCGATCGCCTCGAGCACGTGCGCGTCAGAGGAGCCAACCCCAGGGAGTCCGAGCTCCTTCGCCAGCCGCTGCACTCGCGCACGCGGGTAGGTGCCAAAGATCGTGGGGTTAAACGTCTCTAGAGCATCGGGGCGGCAGGCAGGGTCACGATCCTTCGCTACGGCCCGTAGCGCCCCCGCCTGGGCACAGAGTGGGTGTGGAAAGAGTGGGTGGGCTGGGATCGCGATCCCCCCTTGCTCGTGGATCTCGGCGATCGTGCGGCGCAGGGATCGGAGGGGGCGGACCCGCTCCTCGAGGAAGAGGCCGAGCAAGTGTCCCTGCAGTGTTGAGATCTCCTCACCGACGATCACCTGCACGCGGAGCTTGCTCTTGATCGCCATCGCCTGTGCCGCCTTTGCCGCGTCGATTCGGTCGTGATCGGTAATTGCAATCACATCGAGTCGCGCCTCTTCAGCGCGTGCCAGCACCTGCGCTACACCTGCAGTGCCATCGGAGGCCATCGTGTGGATGTGCAGATCGGCTCTCCCCTGCACACCTGTCACTCGTCGCTTTGTTGGGCTCATGACTGAAGATCGTCCCAGATTGGGTAGAAGAGCGTCCACCACTGCTCAGGGGCCTTGCTGATCAACTCTTCGAACGCAGCAGCGACGCCAACGAGCGCGACCTTTGTGCGTTCCATGCGATCTCCCGTTGCGGGTACCTCTACCTGCCGTATGTAGCCCGTATAGAGTCCGCGCTCTTCGCGAATCACCGCGGCAACAAACAGCCGTGCGCCGCTCTCTACGGCAAGCAGACCTGCGCCAATCGGTAGTCGGGCCGGTGCACCAAAAAGCGAAACGGGCACACCACGACCAGCGATATTGCGATCACCAACGAGGCCGACAATGCCGCCAGCGGCAAGTTCCGCAGACATCACCGCAGCGGCACCTTGCGCGCGAATGATGCGTAGCCCTAGACCCTCGCCGCGTACGCGCAACATCCAGCGCTGCAGCACAGGGTTGCCAAGCTCCTCCATTGGCGCAACTGGCTTCATGCCACTGCGGTCGGCAAGGATGCTGCCAGGAAGTTCAATGGCGCCGAAGTGCGCGGCGAGAAAGATTGCGCCGCCACTATCGCGCGTAAACGCGGCGCGCACGGACTCTTCGCTCTCAAGGCGAACACGTGTTGCAATGATCTTTCGCGCATGTCGTGGTGCTCGAGCAGTTTCAATGTAGAAACGCACATGGTGCTCGAAGAGCAGCGCAACGCCGAGATCAAGTGCGACGCTCGTTGGCGCGACACCATCACGGAAGGTGTAGACACGAGCGAGATTCTTCCGTGCAAGCGCTGCACGCGACCGCATGACGCGCGGGCCAATGCTCCCCCATGCTCGTGCAATTCCAACAAGAATTGATTCCGGAAGACGAGAGACAAACGAGAGTGCGCCAATGATCAGGTATCCGATCACTGCGCTCATGATGCGGTCTCGGTTGCTCCGCGTGTCGTCTCTCGCTCCATCTGAGCGGCAGTTTCTGCGAGCGTCTGCTGTTGTGCTGCATTTGGCCACATCGGCTTGAAGCAGTTCCACTGCAGTGGTTCGGTACGAATGAGGTTTTCCATGGCGGTTGCTGTCTCTTGTGTTGCGCGCAGCTGCGCGGCTGGCGATCCGTTACCCGCGCTGATTGGCGCGCCAAAGAGAATGCGGAATTTTCCAGGTGCCTCGCGGCGAACAAAGAACGGTACGATTGGTGCGTTGCCACGCGCACTCAGCACCGCTGGGCCACTTGGCATCGTGGTCCACCGGCCGAAGAGTTTGCACGGAATGCCGTCAGGTTTGTAGCCCCAGTCGCTCAGCAACACAATCACGCCGCCACGCTTGAGTGCCGTAAAGACTTCGCGGATCGCTTTCCAGTCGATCACCTTGATTCCCCACGATGCGCGAAGGCGACGAAGCAGCTCGTACATCTCTGGGAAGGCGCTGTCGTCAGCAACGACGTTTACGTCGTACTGTCTCTCACCGAGCGCAGCGGCGCCAAGCTCGTTGTTACCGGCATGGAATCCCACAAAGATCGCCGCCTGGCCGCGCGCGCGGAAGTCATCGAGCACGGTGGTCTCAGTCAAGTCAACGTCGGTCGCAATGTCGCGCAACGAGCGGCTGGGGAGGCGCAGTAGCTCTGCCGCGAAGCGCCCATACGTGCGGTAGTTCGCAAGGGAGCGGGCGCGCACCAGGTTCTCGCTCCCTGGGAGTGGTCGACCGTCGGCGTCGGCTACCCCAAGGACGACCGCGGCGTTGCCGTCGGCAATACGGCGTTTAGCCGGCCAGAGGAGATAGGCAATGGGCGCCACAGCCGAGAAGAGTGCCTCGACCGGGCGTGGGGGGAGGATGCCAATGACCCACATGAGGAGGCGGTAGCCGGCGTAGACGCTGCGCTCCCAGGCGCGGCGGACGAGATAGCCAGGGGTGCGCTTTGGCGCCTGGCGACGGAGCGGCGAGGGGGTGGCTGCCCCCTGGGGCGGCTGTGGTTCGCTCATTTAGGGAGTGTAGGGGAGAGCCGCCGCCCCCTTGCGGGGTGCGACGGCTCTCTCCAGTGTGAAGGCGGGACTGGCCGAAGCCAGCCTCGCAGCGGAACGCTTAGGCGCGAACGGAGTTCAGCGACTCGGAGGTGGGGTACCCCTCCTTGGTCACCTGGGTTCCGTCGAGGACACGGTTGTCCTCACCACGAATGAAGGCTTCCACTGCGGCGTGGGCGACATCGTCGCGCAGCTGCATTGGTGGGCTCTTCATGAAGTACGACGAAGGCGCGACGAGCGTCCCCGCCAACTTGCGATCGAGGCCGATCTTCGCGCAGCGAATAGCGTCCGTGATGACGCCGGCGCTGTTAGGCGAATCCCACACCTCGAGCTTCAGCTCGGCCGTAAGTGGCACGCCGCCGAAGGTTGTCCCTTCGAGTCGGATGTTTGCCCACTTGCGGTCGAGGAGCCACGGCACGAAGTCCGAAGGACCAACGTGCACCTGCTCGTCGCCGAGCTGCTCGTCGAGGATTGAGGTGACCGCGTTGGTCTTGCTGATCTTCTTGCTCTCAAGTCGATCGCGCTCCAACATGTTCTGGAAGTCAGTGTTGCCACCGAAGTTCAGCTGATAGGTTCGGTCGAGCTGCACGCCACGATCGGCGAAGAGTCGAGCAAGAACGCGGTGCGCAATCGTTGCGCCAACCTGGCTCTTGATGTCGTCTCCAACGATTGGGAGTCCGGCTGCGGCGAACTTCTTCTGCCACTCTGGCTCGCGACCAATGAAGACTGGGATTGCGTTCACGAACGCGCATCCGGCCTTGATCGCCTGCTCAGCGTAGTAGCGAATTCCCTCTTCGCTGCCGACCGGAAGGTAGGCAACAAGCACGTCAACCTTGCGCTCCTTGAGCACAGCGGCAACATCCACAGGCTTCTCTGGTGACTCGATCACCACGTCCTTGAGGTACTTGCCGATGCCGTCGAGCGTTGGTCCACGCTGAACGATCACGCCGGTCGTTGGGATCTCCTGGAAGGTCCAGGTGTTGTTTGGCTCTGCGCCAAGTGCAACGGAGAGATCCTTGCCAACCTTGGTCACGTTGACGTCGAACGCCGCAACGTAATCAAGATCACGTACGTGATAGCCACCGAGGTCAACGTGCATCAGTCCTGGGACCTTTGCATCGTTCGCCACGTCGGCGTAGAAGTAGCGGCCCTGCACCAAGCTGCTGGCGCAGTTACCGACGCCCGCGATTGCGACGCGGATCGGATTCGTTGCCTTGATCGGCGTGGTTGGCGCCGGTCGGGCGTTCCACTGGGCGCGAGGCCCGTTCATCTCTACCATTTTCCTGTTACCCCTTTCTCTGTCGCTTCCGCGACCTTTCCGCTTTGCGAGCTCACACCTGTGAGTCCGCCTTCACTAACCGCCCGTTTCACGCCAGGCGGCGAGCATCAAATTGGCGCGCTATGCGCGACGCCCGATGGTGGCCAACGCAGCGCGAATAAACAAGATTCGCTGCAGCACGGTGACGGCTGAGAGTGCGACGATGATGAGGAGTGCGTAGAGCAGGTAGTTCGTCTCCCCAGTGAGGCCAGCAACAAGTAGTCCGAGGATGAGCAGCACCGCGCGTTCGGCGCGTTGTGCGATGCCACCGTGTGCAGAGACGCCGAGGCCTTCACCACGTGCACGCACGTAGCTCACGAGCGAGCCTATGCCGAGTGCGAGCGCAGCGGCAGTGCCGATCTGAACATCGCCAAGAACAGCGGCGCTATAGACGATGCCGGCGTAGATAACGGCTTCTGCTGCGCGATCGAGTGAAGAGTCGAAGAATGCGCCGAACGCGGTGACGCGATTCGTTGCGCGGGCAAGTGTGCCGTCAAGGCCGTCGAAGAGCGTGCCAGCGATCAGGATGCCCGCCGCGATCGCCCAGTTGCCGATGGCGACCTGCGCCGTCGCTACCAACACGATGCCGAATCCAACAAGGGTGAGTGCGTCAGGCGAGAAGCCGATGCGGCCAAGAAGCAGTGCGATCGGCTCACCGATGCGCTTGATCTTGGTGCGCTCGTTGGTGGTGAGCAGGCTCCCCTGAGTCACGCGCTTGCCGCTGCTGCGCTTGGTGTTCGTGCGCTTGGCCACGGTTAGGCCTCCTCGCCGCGAACGGCGTCAACGAGCGGGGTGGCGTGTGGGAGTGCCTCGGTTGGGGCGACCCACGCGGCGGGGTCAGCGATGCCGAGCGCGGAGAGCATCAGCGCATGCCCTTCGGCGATGGTGGCGGTGCGGAGTGTGCAGATCGATTCACGACCTGAGCGCTCGGTGGTAACGAGGCCTGCGGCGCGCAGTCGGCGCAGGTGCCACGAGACGAGCGGTTGGGAGAGGCCGGTGAACTCAATGAGTTCGGAGACGGTGGCGGGGCCAGCGGCGAGGCGGCGCACCACCTCGAGGCGGTTGGTATCGCCAAGGGCACGGTGCACGCGGCGAGCGGCCTCGATGACGTCACGCTCCCCCGCGAGGCGGGAGACGGCG
>Ga0208147_1000648_pt1 | contig 11972 bp, 21 predicted proteins | sample DEB3_08_DNA_FD_184520 | JGI IMG/M metagenome (GOLD analysis project Ga0208147, IMG submission 184520) | Aqueous microbial communities from the Delaware River and Bay under freshwater to marine salinity gradient to study organic matter... | ecosystem: Environmental > Aquatic > Marine > Coastal ... | reverse complement strand
AACTCGATCCGCTGATCCTGAAACTCCTCCGGCTCATGCCGGCGAGGAGGATGATGTTCCATTCTGAAAAGGAAGAAAACAATGAGGCTGGAAAGCTATCAAGAGACGGCGGTGGCGTGGATCTGTAGAAAGAAGGTTGGAATGGTCGTGTCACCTGCCGGCTCTGGTAAAACAATAATTGCTGCTGCGGCGATCGATCGGGTGCTAAAGAGCCGGCCTAGAGATCACAAGCCGCGAATCCGTTGGATATGCAACACGACCGAGCAGCAGGACCAGGCCGTGGCAGCTCTAAAAGCTTTCGAATCGATCTATCGGCTCGCAGACGTGGAAGTGAAGTGTGCGCAATCAATGGGAGATTGGTCTGACTCCGATCTCCTCGTGGTCGATGAGTGCCATCATTCAACGGCAGAAACATGGCTCGACCAGATTAAAACGGCTCGAGGCGCTCTATGGGGATTCACGGCGACTCCTTATGGAGAATCAGAAGAGCTTAACAAGGAGCTCGACAAGATATTTGGCAACACGATACACACCGTGGAACGGTCTCAAGTAAAAAGACTTGTTGGCGCTCAAGTTGTGATGCTAAAGGCTTTCGATCCGAGCAAATCATCGGAAATAGATCGAGAGATCAAACGGCTGATCATAGAACGTGTTGGGCAGGCCAACAGGATGACTTTATCCCACGCCAAAAGCCTAGCCGCGAATAATATAGTGCCAATAATAACCGTGGAAGCGAAGCTCATCCCCTATTTCTTCGAGGCACTAAAAAACTATATCCCTGACTCTCTGGCTATCAATGAGCCTCTGACAATAGACGAGGAAAACGATCTTGCAGTAGAGATGGACAAGGCTCCGATCGATGCGATCGCCTGCTCCCTAAGTGCACTCAAGTCTGTGACCTCTGCAGCAAAACAATCGAGCGTGAAGTTTAAGCCGCTCAGCTCAGCTCCGGTCACGTTCGACGAGCTGAGGAGAATGGCCTCGTGGGAAGCAATCCAGAGGATCGGGATCTCAGGAGACGATGCGAGGACTCAAGCCGGCATAGAGAAGGCAATCGAGGCGATGAATCAAGGCCGGAGAGGACTCGTGCTGGTCGGAACGGTCGAGCACGGCGAGAAGATCGCAAAGAAGATCGGCTCGAGATCTGCGGTATGCCATTCTAAGCTCGGGAAAAAGAGAAGAGCAAAAGTGCTCGAGGACTTTAGGCAAGGGAATCTTCGGTGTATCGTGGCCACGTCATTAGCTGACGAGGGTCTCGATCTTCCGATGGCTGACTTTCTTGTGATGATCTCCGGAGGACGATCTCAACGAAAAGCCGAGCAAAGAACTGGACGTGTTCTGAGGGCATTCGACGGAAAGAAAATGGCCACGATTTATGACTTTTTGGATCCTCATCACAGAACAATGGAGAACCAATCACAAAGGAGGGTTGAAACATACAGCCGTCTTGGATATCAGATAGAGTATGAAAACTAAAAAGGTCGTGATTCTTGGGCTCGGTTATGTAGGTGCGGCATTAGCCGTTCGCGCTTCCATGGTGAAGCACTTTAAGGTCGTGGGATTCGATCCTGATCAACGAAAAGTCGATCTCGTCAACTCTGGCAGGTCGCCGGTCAAGTCAATCACAGATGATCACTTCAAGTATGCATTGAAAGCCGGTCTAGTCGCGAAGAGCAAATGTCCCAAAGCTGACATCTTCGTGGTATGCGTTCCGACTCCTCTCACGAAGCAGGGCCATCCTGATCTTCAATTCGTGATCTCTGCCGGCCATATCATCGGAGGAGTCCTCCGGAAAGGGAACCTCGTGATCCTCGAATCAACCAGCCATCCTGGGACCACTGAAGGTGAATTCGCTGCGGCGATCGGCCTCCACTCGAAAATGGATCCGCTCGACTATTATCTCGCATTCTCTCCTGAACGTGAGAATCCGGTCTATGGGGCAGGCTTCAAACGGAGTCCAGTTCCCAAGCTCGTCGGAGGTTACAATCTGCCGGCAAAGAAACGAGCCGTGGAGTTTTATGAGGAGGTATGCCGGAGCGCTGGCGATCCGGTCGTGCCGGTCTCATCGACACAGGTGGCCGAGGCTGCGAAGCTTCTCGAGAATTCCTTCCGTCTGATCAATATCGCATTCATAAACGAGTTCAAGAGCGCCATGCTGAGGCTCGGAATCGATCCACGGGAAGTGATCGCCGCTGCAGCCACGAAGCCTTTCGGATTTATGCGATTTAATCCGTCTGCGGGTGCCGGAGGCCATTGCATTCCGGTCGATCCAGTTTTCATGGTGAAGAAGGCTCAAAGCGTGGGCGAGCCGATGAATCTCCTCGATTTGGCAATCCAGCAGAACACCATGGAACCGGCTAAAGTGGTCAGGGAGACCTTGGCGGCGATCCTCAAGCACAAAACCGCTGCCTCCTCGGGTCCTCGATCGGTTCTAGTGGTCGGAATAGCCTATAAACGGAACTCTGATGACGTTCGAGAGAGCCCAGCCCACGAAGTGATCGACCATCTTGGGCATTTCGGTGTCAATACCATGTGGCACGATCCTCTGATCGAGGACGATTATGGCCACGATGTTTCGAGGGTGCATTCGCTGGATATTAAGTCTGTGAGGCGCTTTTCGGCCGTGTTGATAATATCAGACCATGATGCGGTCGATTGGACGATCGTGGGGCAAGCACGGCTCATAGTCGATACCACTGGAAGGATGTCGGGAGCTCCGGAACGGAAAGGCACCGTGATCGTTCCGGCATAAAAAGATGGACAATTTCGAAAGCCAACTCTATAGCTAGAGAAACCTGCCGAACACAGGTCTAAAAAGGTAAAGTAGTCATGCAATCGATCAAAGCGCTTAGAATGCACAAGTTGAGAGGGTTTTTTCGAGCCGGCCACCGGCTCAGCTTTCCTTCCCTGTTCGACTCGACTTGTGCATTCTGGGCGATTGAAAGGCTGCATGAGACTCGCCACTATCACACCTGAAATCGGTCGCCATTACGGCGTCTATGGTCCAATCCTCAAAAGACTAGGCACGAAGGCCGGTCTCCTATTCTGCAATCTCGCTTGGTGGACTGGGTGCCAGACCAACAAGGAGGGGTGGATCTACAAAAGCTCGCAGGATATCGAGGACGAGCTTGGGCTCACGTATCGAGAGCAGAGAGCAGCCAGGGAGGTGCTAAGAAGTCACGGATTACTACTCGAGCACAACGATCGCAAGAATCACGTGCTCTTTTTCAAGATCGATCAAGATGCGTTCGTGAAGTGGTGGCACGAAGAGGCTCCAAATGAGCAACTTACAAAAGAGAAAGAGCCGCAATCAAGTGACTCCAAGGAAGCCGGCCTATTACAAAATGTCACTTCGTCATATAATGCATATAGACTACAACTAAACGATCCACCTCCCAAAGCGGCACAAAAAGCCGAGCCGAAAAAGCCGGCCTATGATCCTCGGAAAGCTCCGATGCCTAAAAACTTGGACAATCCTAAATTTAAGGATCTATGGCAAAACTGGTGCGAATATAGGCAGTCGATCAAAAAGCCTCTCACAGAGCACGCTGTGGCGATTCAGCTCCGGAATCTAGCGCAATGGGGAATGCAATCGGCCGTGATATCGATCGAGAATTCGATCGCCTGTGGCTATCAAGGCCTTTTTGCTCCCAAGCCGGCAGACCTCAAAGCACGATCACTTCCTCCTCGAGATATTTCGCGACCCACAACAGGAAACTTCTAAACAAAAAAACAATGAACTCAATAACCTTAGCAATGTCAGGCAAATTTTATTATCCGGCTTTTGCAGACGTCTATGGCCTCGCCGGATCCATTCTAATCGTTCTCCTAATTCAAGAGGCGAAAGCCTCCGAGCTCAAAGGCTGGACTCAGCTCACGGATGAACAGATCCGAGGTCTAATCGGCCTAAACGAGAAGGACCTCGCAGAAGCGGTCAAGCAACTCCAGGCGCTTGGATGTTACGAAGAGTATGACGATCCGGTGCGCAAAATCAAATATCGAAGAGTGGTGATCCAAAAAGCTCAGGACCTCTTTGATGCAAAATATCCGGATTGTGCGACATTCGTGGAAGAAATCTGATCGTGGAAGATCTCACGTCATCAAAAAGGCAACTCCTCGATCTAAGGACAGGACTCGTGAGAGTTCCTCCTCACTCGATCGAGGCAGAGCAGGGAGTCTTAGGGTGCTTGATACTTGACGCGAAGGCCAGCCTCTGCGCCTGCCGGCTCAGCGTATCGGTCGAGGACTTCTATGACCTCCGGCACAAGGAAATCTATCTCGCAATCTGCGAGCTCGTGGACTCCAACACGATCGTCGATCTAATCACACTGAGTCAAAAGCTTAAGGACAATCAAAAATTGGAGGCCTCCGGTGGACTAGGCTATTTGGCGAGCTTAAGCGATGCGGTGCCTTCAGCCTCCAACATGCCTTATTACGTCCAGATCGTGAGATCCAAGGCAGATCTGAGGAGGATCATCCTAGTATGCTCGGAAACGATCTCCAAGGCCTATGAAACAGAAAACTCCGAGGAGGCCATCTCACAAGCCGAGCGTGGAGTTCTAAGCGTCAGGAGGAAGGATGTTAAATCTGAGGAATCAATCAAGGCGCTAATTACTCAAGCTCTGGACCATATTGAGTTCCTCTCCAAATCCGATGGAAAAGTGACTGGCGTCTCGACCGGATTCCCAGACCTCGATGCGATGACTGACGGAATGCATTCTGACGAGATGCTGATCATTGCTGGCTATCCTGGCTCAGGGAAAACGGCGCTCGCAGCGGATATAGCCAACCACGTGGCCGTTAATCTGGAGAAGCCGGTCGGAATCTTTTCACTCGAGATGTCAGGGAAATCGATCGTGACTAGGATGCTGGCGTCACGAGCTCGTGTGGATCTCCACAAGATCCGTCGACACGGCCTCACGGAGCGTGACTATTCCAACATATCGATCGCTGCCGGCAAACTCTCCAAGGCCGGCCTCCACTTCGAAACTAGATCGGATCTCACTATCTTCGAGCTCCGGAGCGTGGCTCGAAGAATGAAGGCCGAGCACAACATCGGATTGGTCGTGATCGACTATCTCCAGCTATTGAGCGCTGGTGGAGGAGCGAGGCGACCGGATTCGCGGCAGGAGGAAGTGACGGAGATCTCGAGGCAAATTAAGGCAATGACTCGTGAGCTGGAGATTCCGGTGATTGCACTCAGCCAGCTAAATGATGAGGGAAAGCTAAGAGAGAGCCGAGCGATCGGCCAGGACGCTGACTCAATTTGGATGTTAAAAGCCGAGGAGACGGAAGGAACTGTGCCTGAGGAAGGATCAACTCAGATTAAACTGATGGTGAAAAAGAACAGGAACGGACCAGTTGGCAATGTGGATTTGGTGTTTTTAAAGCAATTCACGAAATTCGAGAGCTCCTCTCGAGGAGATTACGACTGAAAACCATTGTGAATGAGCCATTTATGACTATCTGAAAAAAAGTTGAAAAAAGGTATGGACATTCTCAAGCGCTTGCGTATTCTGATGTCAGATAGACGAACTAAAAACAATCAACGAAGAACGAAATATGAAGCTCACAATCCAACACAAAGAACAACATACTCTGGAGCTATTAGACAATGGCCAATGGAAAGCGATCGTGACGCCTGCTCCTTGGAACAAAAGATATGAAAACCTAAGAGCAGCTTATGAATCGAGCTATGGACCAAAAGGAAGTGCTGGCGACCCTTTCAAGCATGGAAAGCCTGAGGACTTCAGCGAAGAAATCGTGTGGATAATATCAATGGCCAATTCCATATCCTATGTGGCTAATGATCTTGGAACTGCCATAAAGTTCGTTGAAAACTTTGACAAAGCCACAGAGACAATCGACTAAAAGCGATTTACCACACCGCATGATCTATCATGGGATCAATATCGAGCCGATCTCAGGCGAGGCCACCAGGTTCCTCGCCGGAGCCTCTAAAGGAGAGGCTTATCTAGTGGACATCATCAGCTATTCAGGGAATGGGAAATGCTCCTGCCCACATTTTGAGTTCCGGCTCGAGCCGAAAGTGAAAACCGGCGAGATCCACAGGTGCAAACACATTCTGGCCTCGAGGGAGATGGCGCTCGATATCATCATCCACGCTGAAATAAATTCTTTGAAAAAAACATTGCAAAGATAGAGCGAGGCCGATATACCACAACCATGCAACCGATCATCATAGGCTATTTTGAGGAGTTCCTCGTGGACGATGAGCAAAACAAGTTTCTCGGTCAGCTCAATTTCGACACTACTCAGCGCTCCGGAAGCTCGTGCGAGTGCATCAAAACTTCCTCGTGTTCCTCAAAGGCAATGCTGAGAAAGCCTGTGAGCCGCTCGAGCCGTTCTTTATCGACCCAGCAACCAAACAACAGAACTGACCTAATGAACGCAACACAACCAACAAACATATTAAGCTCTCCTCGAATGGAGGAAAGAGCGCTCTTCGTGGATCCTAAAAACATCGACGAACTGAACAAGAAGCTCCGCCAAGGATGGAGAGTCAAAGCGATGGAATCCAATCGCACGATCATCACCTCGGCTCCGGCGACCAAGGAAGAAGGAGAGATGCCTGACGTCTGGGAAGGATCCGTGCTCGTGGTGGTCGAGCGTGAAGTCAAAACAAAAACCTCCTCGAATAATGAATCCTGAAGTCGATCACGCCACGCTCTGCGTGGTAGGATGGAAACATCCTGCGCTCAAGACTGTATGCGGCGAGATCCTCCGAAAAGGGATCTCGCGAGCGTGGGTGTTTCCTGGCGATATCCCTGAGGATGTAGTGGATCCGCAGGACCGGCAGGGATGCGCTTCTCTAGCCTGGACTCTCCTGAGAAAGCAAGGGGTGCTTGCTAGAGCTCCTCTGACTCTTTCGATTCCTGCACAAGGGATTGTTGGAGGCCGGAAGAAAAACCAAAACCCATCAGCGCACGGCCGTTGGGTCTCAGTCTATACCGTGCCATCACGGAAGCTCGCAGAGAGCTGGCTGAAGGCCAACGGATTCACGCTCGATGAGCCGAAAGCGCCAGAGCAGCAAAATTTATTTTGAAAACGTATTGAAAAAGTAACAAGAACTGATACAAAGAACTCATGAACGCAACAGCCACTAAAAAGAATCGATGCAGAGGCCGGATCAAGAACATGGAGCTCGCCGGCTCGATTTACACGATCGAGCTCCGAGAATCCGGAGTGTGCGTGAAGGAACGAAACCGGCACAAGAAAGCGTCAGACACGATCCCATTGTCTGTGATAGCCTGCCTCGGTGGTCGCGAATGTGAAACTCCAGATGGCAAGTTTCGTGTATTGATCACGGAAAAAGGCATCACCGTAAAGCGCTCCACGGATCAAGCTCGATCGAAGGAGATCGACTGGGTGACGATATGCAATCTGTCACGATCTGAGCCAGTCCTCTTTCCAGAGTTCGAGCCGGAGATAGTCGGGAAAGCTCCGGAGGTAACTATGCCGGCACTAAACGAATTCGAACGATGAAAACAATGAAAATATGGTTCTGGGCATTCGCGATCGCGAATGCGGTGATGATACTTATACTGATATCCAAGTGAACTCCATGCCAATAAAACTTAGCTCTCTGATCGGAGAGGAAAAGGCCTCACAGGTGGGAGATAGTGACTGCGTGATCGTCAAAGAGCGCTCCAATGGGTCTGGGACCAACAAGCTATTGAGAATCGCCGGAGGTAAAATGGCGCTCGTGGTCAAGGTCTCCGGCACGACTCACTTCATGATGGAGGACAAGGAAATCACAAAGGAACTATTGGAGGAGATCCTATGAGAGCCGGCGAGGCAATAAAGGACCTAGACAAGAAAATGCGCTTCAACGGCCGTGTGCAAAACTGGGGTGCGTTCCGGCGATGGCAGCTAAGGAATCCTGATGAGGCGCTCCGGATCCAGAACCGATGGATCGAGGAGAACAAAAAAGGAGCGAAGCGTGCTGCCAAATAATATACTCAAGTGCATGGCTCCGGAGGACAGGAAGCCACTAGGAAAAGCCGGCCTCACGTCGGAGGAGGCGCTCCTGAGGGAGGCATTCGATCGAGAATCGAAGCTTCAGAAGCTTATTAACAACTTCCTGCTCCTCAGAGGTATCCACGGAGTTTGGGCATCGACCCACAAGAAAACCACGACCAAGAAGGGCACGCCTGACTTTCTATTTGCATTTCGTGGTGTTCCTGTGGCGCTCGAGGTAAAGATGGAAGGACGCCACCTCGAGCCGGAGCAAGAAGCCATGCGCCAAAAGCTGACCGATCGCACAAATGGATGGCGGCACTATCTTGTGACGAGCGTGGAGCAAGTGAAGCGAATAATCGACCTCATCGAGTCGGAGAGCAATCTCAAGAACATGACAATGGACCAAAAAACCGAATAATGAAACACACTCCCAAATCCAAAGCCGTCGACATAAAACGAGCGAAGCTTTTCCCTGGACCTCGACCAGATTATGGGCTCACGTTCGCGCAATCAATTCACTACGTCCACGATCTCACCATGGAGACGAGAGCGACAATAATGTCAGGAGGGATGAGCCTGAGACTGGCCGAAGATGTATGGAAGAGCCACGGAGGATCTCCGGAGGAATGGAGCCGGCTCAAATCTCAGGCATTATCCGGAGACTTCGTGTGGGGTCTATCCGGCAGAACGGTCGTGGAGCGGATCGTGAAATCTATCGCGAAATCTAAATCCACGAAAAAATGAACTTTAGCCGCAGACGAGCACCTCTTCGTTCGCCTAACACGAACCAACAAGAAGAGTCGACAATTCTAAGCTCATTCCAGACCGTGTTTGCGGAAGCTGGCTGCGGCGACCTTTTATGAATAAAATAAAGAACCTCAAGCTCATAGCTGAAACATTCCAAGTGATCCTCTTATGCCTCCTCCTGTTCAAGGCCTATCGACTCGCCGATGCGCTCGAGACGTCGATCAACGGAGGAAGCATTCCGATCCTCAAGAAGCGATGAAAGCGCATACGATCATAGAGGCCATAAAGCCTCGATACCACGTCACGGAGGAGGAGCTCTCCGGCAAAAGCCGGATCCTGAGGATCTCTCAGGCAAGGCAAGCAGCCATGTGGTTCACGTGGCACTTGCTTCGAACCGATCGCCGGAGCGACCGGAAAGCGATCGCCAAGCTATTCAATCGCGATATCGAGACCGTGAAGCATGGATCAAAACAACACTCGAACCTCATAGAGACGAGCGCCTCAGCTCGCACGACACATGATCTCGTGATGGGAAAACTTTTAGACGAGCACATTGACGATATCGGAAAGGCTCTTGTGAGTCTATCTGGAGACGTCGACCGTCTAAGCAACCGAAGGAACAAAATGAGCAATGGAAGCAGCAGCAGTTCCTCCTCGAAGGCTAATGCCTCTCAGGAGCAATCAAACCGAAAGAAAGCGCCAGGATTCAAGCCGGCGACCGGAGCCGGCTCGAGCTCGAGCAGCAGCTCAAAGTAAAAGAGAGAGATCAATAAGGCTCGTGACAGGAGCCTCCACTTTATGACCAAAATTAATGGAATGCTTCAGGAGGTCTTGGACAATAAGATTATGCTAGTCATCGCTGGTCCCTGCCTTGCAGAATCTTTTGATCTCTGCGATCGAATAGCCTCTCAGTTGATCTCGATATGTTACGGAAGAGCTCACTTAGTGTTCAAAGCCTCTGCCGATAAAGCGAATAGATCCTCGTCGACCTCTCCGAGAGGGCCAGGATTCATTCAAGGTCTGAGGATCCTAGAGCAGATCAAAGAAAAGCACGGGATTCCGATCACGACCGATGTCCATTATCCGACTCAAGTGGCGATGGCCTCCGTGAACGTCGATCTTTTACAGACGCCGGCTCTTCTCATGCGCCAGACGGATCTGATGATGGCGTGCGGTCAAACGAGGAGAAACGTGAATCTAAAGAAAGGACAGTTTTCGAATCTCCCAACGGCCTTGCGAGCGTTCGAAAAGATCAAAAGAAAGCAATTTCAGGGAACCATCAACTGCATCACGGAACGAGGCACGACTTTCGGAGGCGAAGGAGACCTCGTGGTGGACTTCCGAAACTTTTTGCGGATCGCCGATCACGATCGGAAACTCGTGAGAATAATCGATGCAACTCACTCGATCCAAAGGCAGTCTGATAATGATCTCGAGACGTCGACAGGTGAGCCGGAATTCTCAATGAGAATCGCAATGGCCGGCCTCGCCGCAGGAGCTCACGGCATATTCGTGGAATGCCATCCTGAGCCTGAGGATGCGCTCAGCGATGGTTCCATCGCGACTCCGCTCGAACACATGAAGGAATTCATCCATCGATGCCTGAGTATTTGGGAGGCGAGCAAATGAGCCGAAAAGACAAGGAAGTCCTCTCACTCGAGGAGAAAAGGATCGAGATCCTTCGTTCTGTTCAACTCCTCTCTGAATTCCACGGGAGAAATCATCAAATATCGAAATGGAGGCCGGAGCTTGGGATTCCGATCGGAGCCTTGGATCATTGCTATGACCAAGTGAAGGAAAGCTGCGAGAAAGCCGGCATTGGTAAAACTCAATTCACTTTACTCAAGACAATGCTCGAGGATGGCCTCGAGAGGCAAGCTAACCGTGGATGGGAAAGCGGAACTCCGTGAAGAACAAACCAAAAGCGCCAGAAACCTGTCGATTCTGTGGAGCTAAAGAGCGTGTGAAAATGGGGATGGGGTCGATATACTTTTGTGGGTCTTATCTGTCATTGATAAATCCTGAAAACGAGTGGAGGAGATCCTATGAATGCACCGAGGAAGGCCAAGCCGAAATCAATAAACTTCGAAAGCTCAAGCGACAGATCCAAGAACTAATAAGCTCAGGGCATACGCTCGGGACCTCATTCGTCACAGATCTTCGAAGAATACAAGAAATCAGCATGACACTAAATGAAAACAGCATCAAAACTCCTCCAGACGGCATTAACTAGACACCACGAGTTGGCCTTAAGAGATCTGATAGAACTCACTCACAAGGCCAACATATCCTGGTGGGAAGATCTCAAAACTGGACGCAGGCTAATCCGAAACAAGGGAGAGCTCCTCGCGCTAATCCATTCTGAGATCTCGGAGGCGCTCGAAGGAGAAAGGAAGGACCTCATGGATGACCATCTTCCTCATAGGAAAATGGCCGAGGTCGAGCTTGCTGATGCTGTGATTAGGATCTTCGATTATGCCGGAGGATTTGGCTATGACCTAGCTGGAGCGCTATTCGAAAAGCTTGAATACAATGCGCAAAGAGAAGATCACAAAAAAAGCGCTCGGATCAAAAAAGGGGGAAAGAAGTTCTGATGAACAAACCAAAATGAAGAAATTATGGGAATGATGCCACCTAATCCTCCGAGGCCTAAAGAGACGTGCATATTCTGCGGATCTCCGGCCACAAAACGTCTAAAGTCAGAAACGATCTTCGAATGTGGATCCGTGTTCACAAGACACATGGATCCTCTTAAGGTCTCTTGGAATCAAGGCGACGAGTGCGGATCCGGATCATCGGAGAAAGAACCTCCGGCGAGATCGTCCACGATCTATACCGTGGTGAGCTCGAACCTAGTCGGAATGCTCACGCAGGACGTCAATCAACACATCAAAGAGGGATGGAAGCCGATCGGAGGACCTACAAGCTTCCAAGGTCAACTCATGCAAGCGATGATAAAGGAGGATGAATGACCTCGCCGGACAAGCTCGCATTCGCCGTGGACGCAATGGACGCTGAAAGCATAGTGTTCGCGAAATCAGCGCCACAAGCCAAAATGAAAGTAGTGACGCATCTCCGTGGGATCGGATGGCTCGGAAAGAGGGAATGGCCTTCAGGGATCCGAGCTTGGAGGGAACCGAAACTTGATAAAGCCTATCGAGACTGGGATCGATGGACCGTGTGCCATAAAAGGGAGGATCTAGCATGTTAAAAGCAATCGAGAAGCCTATGCTCTTCTCTCG
>Ga0208147_1000647_pt1 | contig 11986 bp, 10 predicted proteins | sample DEB3_08_DNA_FD_184520 | JGI IMG/M metagenome (GOLD analysis project Ga0208147, IMG submission 184520) | Aqueous microbial communities from the Delaware River and Bay under freshwater to marine salinity gradient to study organic matter... | ecosystem: Environmental > Aquatic > Marine > Coastal ... | reverse complement strand
GATGTCGTACTCGCTGGCAAGTCGATTGTCGGTGCCATAACCAACGAACTTTCGATTGACGTACACCATGTGCACACTGTCGGCAGCGCCAACGTGTAGCACCACGTGCTGTGTCAACCAGGTGGCCGGCAACGAGAACGAGCGACGATAGATGCCCGTGGGATTGCGTGTCGGAAGTTTTGGTGGTGGTCCAGCAAATGGCATGTCGATGTTGGTGTAATGCGGCAGGTCGCCAATACCTTGCAAGGTCCAGTTCCCTGGTACTTCGACGTGGTGCCATTGTTTTCCGAGTGTTGACGAGCGGCCTCGAAGAACCGCTTCGCGAATGTGTACTGGTGATTCAAACAACTGCAGTCGCCATGTGCCATCAAGAGATTTGCGTCGTGACGGACGACCCGCGCGCATGGCTTCGACCGAGTCGCTCAATACGAGCGGCGGACGCATTGGCAAGCGATGCACTTCCACGACTACTGGGTCCACCCAGGGGGCAGAGGGGAACAGGCTCACGACACCATCCATCTTTACGGATGTCTTCGCAGTACTTCGGTAGCCTGTCCTCAGGTTCAGTACGTGGCAACTCAGCACAAAGATTCCGACTTCAGCCTCCTTGCTGGTGTCGACCTTCCAGCGTTCTGGGAAACACTCAAATTGCGCTGGTGGGTGATTCCTGCCACCATCGCCATCGCTGTGGGTTTCTTATGGGCTCAGGAGTCCGACCTGCGAACCGAACCTGGTTCGTACTACATCAGCGAAACGTACGAGGCGCGCGACCCAACCGCGGTACTCGCCAGCGTGGGCATTGATCCGGTATCGGTTCGTTCCTTCCCGGATGCAAACAATCAGTTGTTGCTGTTGCAGAGCGCTGCAGTGAGAACGGAAATTGCAGAGCAACTTGGAAGCGACGTTGCAGTAACGGTGTCACGTAGCCGACCAAGTTTCACTCTCGTCGACACCTTGGAAAGTGACGGCCAAAGTTCATTCGTGTTCACCAGTGCGGGGGTGCCGACATATTCCTTCGCCTGCAACGAACCCGTGAAATCGGATTGCCAATCGGCTATTGCCGCCTACGTCGCGAAAGCCACCGAGATTCGACGAGATGCACTGGCGGCTGGCTTGGCCGACCTTCGAGCGGTGTTGAGTCAGGTCAGCTCGGCATCAGCCGACGCAGGTGTGTCAACGAAGATTGCAGCAATTGACGTTCTCGTACAACGACTCGATACACCGATGCTCAAAGTGTCGGAGTACGAGGAAGCCGTTGGGTCAACGATCTCCAGTATTCGACGACCCACGTATACCTTCGGAATCGCCGCTGGCGTTTTGATTGCTCTGCTCATCCTCTTGCAACTCACCTACACCGATAGCCGGATTCGTTCACTACGCCAACTCACCAGAATTGCCGGCGCCGAACGAGCGCTTGGCTCCATCTCCGACAAGAGCAATCCGTTGAGTGAGCGTCGAGCAGCGGTCGGCATCCATGGAGCACTCGGGCGATCAGGTGCTACCTCTGTCCGTTACCTGCCGCTCCGCAACAAGGTTGCCGACGAAGCACCGCTTCACCGGTTGGCATCGGCTGCGGGAACTACCTTTACCATTGCATCACCGTTCGCAGAACTAAGTGTTGCTGCACTCACCCAACCTTCTGCCACCGAGGTGGATGTGATCGTCGTCCAACGAAACTCTGATTTGAGGAAGGATCTCGTCGAAGTGCTAAACGCCCTCGAACGATCCGGTCGATTCGTTGCTGGTGCGCTATTGCTTGACTAACGCGTCATTGGTGGCACGTTGAGAGAAACGTTGCAGAAAGAGTCCGGCAATCAGCGATGCCCAAAGAAAATGCGTGCCGATGAAGAAGGACTCCTGAGTCGCTGCAACTAGGACGAAGACAACCAGAAGAAAACTTGGAATCGCCTCAGCGGGAGAGGTATAGAAACCCATCTCTCGCATCCCCCACCACACCAGCGCTGCAAGCAATACTGCGGCGAAGACGCCACCACCCAGCAACAGGTCGTGATATCCATTGTGTGACCAGTTGGTTTCAAAGGCGGCCCACCAAACACCTTGACGAAAGAAAGTTGGTGTCTTACGAGCGGCCATCCATCCCCAGCCCTGAAAAGGCTTCTCAAGAAATCCTGTCCAGTTTTGAGCCCATACACCGCTACGTGAGTTGAACGTCAGGAGCTCGGCGGAAACAGTGGAGAGGCCGCCGAATACTCTCAATGCAACGAATACTGCCGCCGCCGAAATTGATGCTGCGAGCGCCGCTGAGTATCCGCTTACCGAGGTCCAGTATCGTTCGGTCAATAGTCGCAACAATTGCCAAATTGCAAGCGCACCAACTGCCACCACGAGAGCTAGTGGTGACGTTCGAGACTCTGCCCGCCACAATGTGAGAACTGCTCCAACAGAGACAACGACACTCGTAGCGAACACGGCGAGACCGCTTGGACTCCTCCACTGGTGCTGGGTGCACAACATGCCAACTACCGCAAGAAGCGCGACGGCGGCAACCGGAGCCAACGAGTTTCGGTTGAAGTAGATACCAATCCAGTAGCCGTCCTCGCTGTTCACCGCACCATCCCAACCACGCTGAACGGCAATCAACGAGACTGCAAGTCCGACGGACATCGCGCCAGTGATGACTCTCCAAAACATCGCGGGAGAAAAGCTCACTACCAAGTAAATTCCAACACTCGTCGTCAGAAATAGCGACACATACTCGGGAAGTGAATGCCGAGCGAAAGTGGACCAGATCACGCTCAATCCAAGCCACAGCATCAATCCCATTAAAAGTTGTCCTTGTCGTTCGGCCAAGAACTTTGAACTCAGGCGACGAGCCACCAAGCACAGTGCAGGAAGTTGTACCGCAACGAAGGTGGCAAAGTATGCATGGCCAATGGTCGGGAGAGCAATGAACTGCTGATACTGCCCACTTTCATTCCAGAGTTGATACACGGGGCCCTGAGTAAGCAAAAAGAGAACTGCAATGGCGTAACCAACTTCTGCTGTGCGTAGTAGCCGCTGCATCGACCCGCGTGACATCTGCCCTGTGAAACTATCGCACTCTTCTCAGCAGTGTTGTCCGGCCCAACGCATATTGTGGGGCGACTGATTACATTGACGGGACTAGCCTCGATGGCCAGTGGTTACGCGGAGTAAGCAATGAAACGCCAGTACCCGATCATCATCACGGTGCGTGACCGTTTGACTGACTTGTTGTCGCTACTGGAATGGCTAGGCAACATCGGGCAACGTGAGGTGTGGCTCTGTGACAACGCCAGCACCTACGAACCGATGGTGAAGTTTCTCGCCAACACCCCCCACCATGTGGTGTACAACCAGCGAAACTTGGGACACCGCGCACCGTGGCTGAGTGGCTTGGTCGCTGAGCTTGGAGCCGACCGTCCGTTCGTCGTCACCGACCCCGACGTGGTTCCTTGCGATACCTGTCCTCATGACGCACTCGACTACTTCTGGGAGACTCTGCAAATCCATCACGACATGGACAAGGTCGGCTTCTCCCTACGAATCGACGATCTCCCGGCACACTTTGCGCATCGCGAAAGCGTCATCACATGGGAGCGTCAGTTTCGGACGAACCACTTCAAGCCAGGGTTCTTCTTTGCTCCAATCGACACGACCTTCGCGGTGTACCGACCTGGGCTCGGTCATCAGAACAGTAGATCATTGAGAGCACACACCCCGTATGAAGCACGCCATATGCCGTGGTACGACGACACCAGCTCCCCCACTCCAGAACAGGCGTATTACGTAGCACATGCCGACCGCCTCATTTCCAACTGGAACTCTGACCGCATTCCGGCAAATGTTCGCGCCAAGCTCAAACATCTCGGCAACAATGGAAGCACCAAACCATGAGTACTCCTGCCATTCGTGTCGAATCATTGTGGAAGAACTTTCGCTTGTACCACGAGCGCAACCGTTACCTCAAGGCCGCGATGTTGCGTGGACGTCGAGCACGTTACGAAGAATTCTGGGCGCTACAGGATGTGAGTCTGACTGTTGCAAAGGGTGCCACCGTGGGGGTCATTGGTTCCAACGGCTCCGGCAAGACGACTCTGCTGAAGTGCCTAACGGGTATCTACACACCAGAACGTGGGTCCGTTCACATCGAAGGCAACGTTGCGGCATTACTCGAACTCGGAGCGGGCTTTCACGCCGAACTCTCGGGTACCGAAAACATCTACCTCAACGGCTCGATCTTGGGTATGTCCAAGAAGGAAATTGACAACAAGTTCGACAGCATCGTCGAGTTTGCCGGACTCGAGCAGTTCATCGATACACCCGTAAAGAATTTCTCATCCGGAATGGTGGTCCGACTTGGATTCTCGATTGCCACACACGTCGAACCAGAAGTTCTGCTTATCGATGAGATTCTTGCGGTTGGTGATCAAGCGTTCCAACGAAAGAGCACGGAGAAGATCGAGCAGTTTCGGCGGGACGGTCGCACCATATTGGTGGTGAGCCACTCGTTGGGACTCGTACAACAACTCTGTGACACCGTCGTGTGGTTGGAGAAGGGTCACGTCAAGATGACTGGGCCAGCTTCGGACGTCATATCCGAATACACCGGCACCACCTACGGGAATTTTGCACGCGAAGATGCGAGTTCCAAGACACGATGGGGATCCGGAGAGGCGCAGATTACTCAAGTCACCACGTTGGATGCGAGTGAGCAGCCGATCGACACTCTCTCATCAGGGGACGAGTTTCGTCTACGACTGGAATTGAATTCCCATGTTCGCATCGAGTCACCGGTTCTGCGCGTGCAAATGGAGACGATGTCTGGTGAGCTCGTGTGGTCAACCACCACCCAACGTGGGACAGCCACCTTGCGAGTACTCGATGGCCCCGCAGTTGCAATGCTGCAGATTCCATCCTTGCCATTGGCCGACGGCACCTACTACGTGAGTGTGTCAATCACCGATGCCACGGGTGCGACAGAGTTCGATCACTGTCAGCATTGGGCAAAGATTCATGTTGTGGGCGGACAACCAAATGATGGAGGTGTGGTTGCGCTGCCATCGAGCTGGTCGATTGGTCGACAGCGAACCTGACCTACAGCTCTTCGGCAATTCGTCGAGAATAACGACCGAATACGGCTAGCCCAATCGCAAGAGAAGCACACGACACCACGGCCAGCACCGCGAGATCGCTCAACTCCGGGCCTCGCCCGTCGAACGTGACATGGCGAAATGAACGGATGAAGGCGGTTGAAGGGTTCCAGTGGTAAACGGAATACCAGAAACCAGAAATCTTCTCTTCAACTCGTGCAGGGTCGTAGATCACCGGGGTGGAGAAGAACCACACCTGACTGATGATCGTCCACAAATACTTGAGATCACGAAAGAACACTGCCCCCACGGCAAGGATCAATGCAATTCCAGAGGTAAACATCGCCAACAACACCATGAGTACCAACATCATGGGAATCCAGGGCAACAGGGGGCTACCGAAAATCAACAACACCACGCACAAGATCGACATCTCGATGCTGAACTGCACGAGACTAAAAAGCACTTCGGAAAACACCAACGTTTCCCGGGCAAACCGTACCTTGCGGACGAGTGAGGCGTTGTTAACGAGAGCACCCAGCCCCAATCCGCAGATGAGGTTGATGAATCCCCACGGCAAGATTCCGCTGAGGAGATACAAACTGTAAATCTCTATCCCGGAGGGATCTCCAGTGCGGGCTTGTACACCGAAGATGACTCCGAATACGACGCTATAGATGAGCATCTGGGACAGAGGATTCAGCATCGACCATCCCCAACCCAAGATGGAACGTCGATACTTGGCGCGTAACTCGCGCAAGGTGAGATTCCACAGCAGATTGCGTGATCGAATGATTTCTGCTACTCGTTGCACCACTAAGTACGGTACCAACTTGGTAGTGTCAATTCGGTGAGCAGCGACCGCATCAGCGAGTCACTTCAGCGGGACGAATCAATCGTTCGACTGCAACTTCAACTACAGCATGCACTTCACAGATGTGCCGAACTTGAACTGCAGGTACTGAACTCTCGCGATCACGCATTGATTCAGGCTGCGGAGCTTGGCGGGCTCAAGTTCAAGATGGAGAGATTCATAATTGACGACAAGAACCATCGCGCCCATATCGCGCGGCTGGAATCTGCACTCGCGGAAGCGAACAAGCGAGCCAACACACTTGAGACGGACCGTCGCGAGTTGGTTGCGTTGCGCTCATCAACCACGTGGAAAATCGGACATTCGTTCATGTTGCCAATTCGCTTGTTGAAGCGGCTTGCACGCCACAGTTAGGTAGCGGTGCCCAGATTTAGCATCATCACTCCGGTGTACAACCCACCGCGTGATGCCTTCGAAGCCTGTGTGGTATCGGTCCTGAATCAGTCTTTAACCGATTGGGAATGGTGTCTCGCCAACGACGCATCGTCACACGGTTGGGTCTCTAATCGATTACTGGAGTTGCAGCAAGCTGACTCTCGCATTCGAGTAATGAATCGGCCCGTCAACGGCGGAATCGTTGCCGCGTCTAACGACGCCATATCTCTTGCCCAGGGTGACTTCTTGGTGCTCTTGGACAACGATGACGAACTGCATCAAGATGCACTGCTCCTCGTGGCCGAGGCAATCGAGAAGGAACCTCTCACCGATTATGTGTATTCCGATGAAGACAAGCTCTCCCAAGAGGGCGTTCGCTTCGATGCATTTGCAAAACCCGTGTGGTCGCCGGAACGTCTCCTGGCACAGAATTACACCAGCCATTTATCGGTTCTTCGCCGCAGTCTTGTGGATTCGGTGGGTCGATTTCGTCCTGGGTTCGAAGGATCCCAGGATTACGACCTCGTATTGCGGGTAGTGGAAAAGGCACGACACGTTGCACATGTTCCACATGTCCTGTATCACTGGAGAACGCTGCCCACCTCCACGGCATCAAGTGCAGCGGCGAAGCCCTACGCATTCGTGGCTGCGCTCAAGGCCGTACGGGAGCACTTGGAGCGATGTGGTACCCAAGCAGAAGTGACCGAGGCTGGGCCGTCCCTCGCTCGAGTTCGCAGAACCGAATCTCGACATCCGTTGATTTCCATCGTGATAGCAACCGATTGGAGTAGTCGACGAATTTTCGGAGTTGAGACGTTACTGGCCACCAATGTGATGGCGTCACTCTCCAAGGTGACCACTTACAACAATTACGAAGTGGTGTTGGTCGTACCACCGAATAGTGATGACACCGTGCTTTCCAGGACGATTTCCCTCATCGAACAGCCTGTCCGCGTGATTCACGGCAGTGACACCGTGGACCTTGGCCAGTATTTCAATGCCGGTCTCATCGCTGCTCGTTCGCGATTCGCGGTTCTACTCGATCAACATTGCGAACTTGTCGACGGTGACTGGTTGACCACATTGTTGGGCTACACGGAACGAAATTCGGTTGCTGCGGTAGCACCTCTCCTCATCGATGAATATGGGTCGCTGCTTTCGGCAGGACTTGGTTTCAGTCCCGAACCCCACAACATTGGACATGGTCGTCATCATTCGGATTTGGGTCCAGTTGGCATGCTGGCGATTGCCCGAGAGTGTTACGGGGTCAGCACCCGATGCGCTCTGGTTGACGTCAAAGCCATCAAGACGGTAGGTGGCTTTAGTCCTGACTTTTCCGCTGATGCACGCGACTACGACCTCGCAGCAAAACTCCACTCCAAGGGATTGCACGCCATCATCACGCCACTATCTCATGTCCGAGTCTTTGATGGCATGCACACCAAAACACGTGAATTCGAAGTGCTTTCGCAACGATGGCATCATCAGTATGGACATGACCCGTACACGCGCATCGACACACGATCTCCCTCACCCGTCTTCGTATCTGGTGGGCAGACGTTGATCGCGACGAACGCACCCTAGACGTCGAACTGCATTACCCGATACTGCGGCGCAGCGGCGTGACGTTGCTCTCCGAAGTCACCTCGGCACGTGCCACCTTGGTCGTGAGCACGATCGTTGCCATACCACCCGATACCACTGCAGCGGCAAGGATCCAATAACCCACACCAGCTGGTGCCTCCGAGAGACCCACTGCCAGCACGCCAAGTGCAACCGACGCCACGAGCAGCGACGTCACCGAACGGCGTACCGACAAACCGAGGCGCAAGAAACGATGGCTGAGATGATCCTGTCCACCGGTGAACGGACTCACGCCACGACGCACCCGTGACACCACTACCACGGTGGTATCAAGAACGGCCACGCCCAGCACCACAACGGGTGCAAACAATTGCGGAATCTCCGTGACGGTGGTGCGCATCTTCAAACCCAGATACGCCATCATGAATCCGATAAACAAACTGCCGGCATCTCCCATGTAGATGCTGGCGGGATGGAAGTTGCTCCGAAGAAATCCAAGCATGGCGCCGGCAAGCCCGAGCGCCAACAGCGCGCTATAGGGCTGGTCGTTCATCACTGCAATGAAGAAGAACGATCCCGAGGCAACTGCTGCCGTACCGGCGGCCAGTCCGTCGATGTTGTCGAGCAAGTTGAACGAGTTGGTCAATCCCAGGATCCATACCACCGAGATGACACCATCCATCCAATTCGGCAATGGCGAATCGAGGGAGATCCCGTAGGTCACCACACTGACGGCAAGACAGAGGCCCACCAGAAAACGAAACCATGGGCTGAGACCACGAAGGTCGTCCACGAGTCCCATCAACGAAAAGAGCAACGCCACGCCAAGCACCACCGCAAGCTCTCGTACCAGGCCGTCACCTTGAGTCATGAGGTTGCCCAACGTGAGGTTGAGTTCGCCATTTTCAAGTCGTGCTGACCGCCACACTGCAACAACGAGCACCATCGCAGCAGAGAAAGACAGTGCCATCGCTACTCCACCGAGATACGGGACTGGAGTGACGTGCGACTTGTGGCCACCGGGATTGTCGTGAATCTGTCGACTGCGGGCATATTCGCGCACCGCGGGAACGAGAAGCAGCGAGAAGAGCGTTGCGCCAAGGAATGTGGCTACGTACAACCACACGGAATTCATAGGACCACACTATTGCGGCACGAGTGTCACGAACGGGCAGATATCCCTCATCGCAACGCACAACTAGCGTTGGTGGCTGACATGCGCACATTGGTCACCGGCGGTGCTGGATACATCGGATCACACCTCGTCGACCGTCTCGTCGAACTCGGACATGACGTGGTGGTGTTGGACGACCTGTCCACCGGACATCTGGCCAATCTGAGTGGGGCGATGTCCCACATTCGCTTCGTACAAGGCAACATTCTTGATGGCAACTTGGTCGACTCATTGGTATCCGGTGCCGAGTTGGTGTTTCACCTGGCGGCCGCGGTGGGAGTGGGACATATCGTCGCAAAACCCTTGTCATCGCTCATCACCAACACCAAGGGTGCCGAAAACGTCATCGAATCGTGTGTGAAGCACGAAGCCAAATTGTTGCTGGCGTCAACGAGCGAAATCTACGGAAAGACAGCAAAGATGCCGATGTCGGAAGATGACGATCGTGTGCTGGGTTCCACCACCATCGCACGCTGGGGATACTCCACCGCAAAAGCCATCGACGAACACCTGGCGCTTGCATACGTACAGCAAGGATTGCGAATGTCGATCGTTCGCTACTTCAACTCGTATGGTCCTCGCCTCGACCCACGTGGTTACGGATCCGTCGTGGCAAATCTGGTTCGTCAAGCACTCAGCAACGAACCCCTCACCATCCATGGCGACGGCACGCAAACTCGTTGCTTTACGTTCGTTAACGACACCGTGGAGGGCACGTTGCGTGCCGCGCTCGACGAGCGTGGCGAAGGGATGGTGTTCAACATCGGCAACAATCACGAAACCGTCATCAACGACCTTGCCACGATGATTACTGCCATGACCGGATCATCGTCGAGTATTCAGCACGTCTCTTACGAAGCGCGCTACGGCAAGGGTTTCGAGGATACGAAGCGACGCGTACCCGACGTTCGACGTGCCAGCGAGATCCTTGGCTTCACTGCCTCGACCTCACTCGAAGACGGACTCGCTCATACATTGCAGTGGTGGCGGGCTACCCACCGATGATCCATGTCGTCCACGTGCTCACGCGGACCAACATCGGCGGACCGTCGGTCATGCTCGCTGACCTCATCAACGGGCTCGATGCGTCTCGCTTCCGCCACACCGTCATTCGAGGGGCTGCGGTGGCAGCCGAGGGGGACTACCTCCTCAATCACCCGGTTGCTTGTGACGTCGTCACGCTGCCCGAACTTCGACGCTCAATTGGAGTGTTGGCTGAACTTCGTTCCCTGTGGCGAATCTCCACACTGCTTCGAAGACTGCAGCCAGACATCGTGCACACCCATATGGCCAAGGCTGGAATCGTGGGTCGCCTGGCTGCCCTCATCTCGCGCAAGCGAATCCGCATTCACACCTTCCATGGCCACCTGCTACACGGATATTTCTCCAACGTCGTTGGAAGTCTCTTCATTGGCATCGAACGCCTGTTTCGACATGTCACGACGTATTCGTTGGTCGTAGGAAGCGCTACGCGTCGCGACTTGATCGCCAAACGAATCATCGGTGAATCGACGTCCGCAGTGGTACTTCCAGGTGCCAAGCCGATTGTCCGCCTCGATCCCACGGCAACCCGCACGCGATTGGGGCTTCCGACCGACAAGGTCATCATGGGGTTCGTTGGGCGTCTCACCAGCATCAAACGCCCCGATCGCTTTCTCTCACTGGCATCAGGCATTCCTGAAGCGCATTTCGTGATGTTCGGTAACGGACCTCTGCACAGCCAAGTGCAGAACCGGGCCCAGGATCATTCGAACGTCAGTGTGTTCGACTTCTCCACGAATCTTGCCGAGGTATTCGCCGCGATCGACCTCATGGTGCTCACCAGCGATAACGAGGGTGTGCCCCTCTCGGTCATGGAAGCGGCGGCGGCGGGAGTTCCCGTGGTGTCGATGCGTGTGGGCGGTGTCGCCGAGATCGTGGAACACGGAGTCACCGGACTACTCGCCGATGATGATGAAGAGCTCCGAGCTGCCGTCGTCCAACTCGTTCGAAATGCCGATCTACGTGCGTACATGGGTTCTGCTGCACGACGAATGATTCATGAGCGCTGCTCACTGACCAACTACTTGAACATCCACGATGACTTGTACACGCGCCTACTAGCGCGTTAGAGGCGTTGGCGGCGATGACCCGGCGCGCCACCGGCATTCACGGCGTCAAAGACGGCGATGCCCCGTGCATCGAGTTGCATCAGTGGCCACTCTCCGCCAACGAGCACGGCAACCAAATCAACCTCGGCATTAGCAACATCATCAATGCTCATTGAGTACAAGGTGTCGGCACCGAGTCGGACCTGCGGCACGTGTGGATCGCAGTAGACGACATTGACTCCCCGCTCACGGAGAAGTTCCATCACATGGATGGCGCGTGAGTTGCGGACGTCACTCACACCACGCTTGAACGCTGCACCAAGACATAGGATCTTGGCTCCTCGTAGGGAAATGGATAGTTCGTTCAGCATGTCCTGCATGCGAGCAATCGTGTATGCGGCCATCTGATCGTTGATGTCGGCGGCAAGCTCGATGAACCGGGTTTGGAAGTCGTATTCGCGTGCTTTCCACGCCAGATAAAACGGGTCCACCGGAATGCAATGACCACCCGGACCGATTCCCGGATAGAACGCTTGAAATCCGAACGGTTTGGTGGCTGCCGCATCGATCACACTCCATACGTCGATACCCATTTCGTTGCACAACTGTGCCAACTCATTCACCAGGGCGATATTGACCGCGCGATACGTGTTCTCCAGCAACTTCGCCATCTCGGCAACGTCGGGCGACTCCACCGTACGAACCAACGTGGGATCGTCCATGAGCGACAAGAGCAGCGTCTTGGCCAAGTCCGTACACACGGGCGTGAGACCACCCACCACCTTCGGCGTATTGCGAACGTTCCAGCGCGTGTTGC
>Ga0208147_1000646_pt1 | contig 12040 bp, 22 predicted proteins | sample DEB3_08_DNA_FD_184520 | JGI IMG/M metagenome (GOLD analysis project Ga0208147, IMG submission 184520) | Aqueous microbial communities from the Delaware River and Bay under freshwater to marine salinity gradient to study organic matter... | ecosystem: Environmental > Aquatic > Marine > Coastal ... | reverse complement strand
TGACTGTCACAACGTGCGATAGTCAAAACAACTGCATTTGATGGTCAGTCTTTTGCTGTGCCACGCAGATTGTGTCATTGTGTGGACCGCCATGTCGGACCAGCATAATCTCTAGCGTTGGCCACTCCATGCCGAATCCACTCGACTGCCAGCCGAATGACAGGGCGATTCCACCGGGCTTCAGTGTTGCCGCCAAGGACTGTCTCACTTCGCGATACAATCGTCCGCTCTGTGTGTCAGCCATCATCGCCTTCAAGCCAACACCTTCGTAGCACTCCTTGATCTGCCTCGGCGAATACGGCGGGTCAAACAGAACCGCATCCGCCTTGGACTCGTATTCCGGTAGCAGGCTTTCGCACCAGCGTGCGGCGTCGATGCCACCACGGGCAAGATCGTTGTTCATCGTTCCGCGAGCAGTTTCCCCGCTAAACGGGTCTATGATGACGACGGCATCAACTAACCATCTGTCGAGGAAATCCTTCACAGGCTGCATTTGGAACGTCCACTTATTCGGCATGGACCACGCCAGCGTCAGCTTTGTCATTTCGGGGACTCTCTTTCCAGTCGGTCATCAGTTTCTAACCTTGCTCCACGTCTTTGAGCATTCGCACTAGATCACCAGTCTTGAGATTCGTCGTCATGCTCATTCCCCCTTCAAGGTCAGTAGGTTCCAGCAAAGCGACGGGCTACCCACACGCCCCGCGTCACAGGCACACGGGGTTAGTGGGGAGTCCGATCGTCATTCTTCGTAGTCGATGTCTGCAATCACTATGTCCGACGGCACGCCATCAGGGGAGTTGCCCATCAGGTAAACTGCCGTGTATTCGGGGATCGCCCCCTCTCGCGGATCACCCGGAAGAAGAGAGTCTTTAGGAATAACTATGCCCCCGCTGTGTGCTTCACAGAACGCATTGGCAATGGTCATCGCCTCATCATCGCTATCGGCCTCAATGTCGATCATGAACGAAGCTGGTATCTCCATACGGTACGTTGCCATGTGTCATTCCCCTTAGATTTCTTGAGTTTTGATTTATCGCTTCACAGTAATGCTGAACAATCTTGGCTCGATTGGCGTGTCACACAGCGGATTGGTGAGATTCATCGCTCCGTTGTCGTGTAACTCGAACCTAGCCCACTCCTCAACATGCTCGTAGCTGATGTTCGATGGTGCCTCAATCTCCATCGTGACCATGTACCGTGTCATTCGCGCGGCACTGTCGTTGTTCGCAAGCTCGGTGAGCATGGTGCTTGGTGCGGACTCCAACTCGATGAGGTGCTGTACCTCTTCGATTGTCGCCCGCACTTTGGAAATGACATCCATCTTGTCGAACAATTCACCAGCGATGATTTTTAGCTGGTACTTGTCGTCGCCGATTGCGCCTGTGCAGTGGCGAACACCGACCACCTTCTTCGCCGCCACTTCGTGCCGTTCGGTGACTTCAAAGTCGGTGTAAATCACAAACCCGCGATTCCACGGCTCGATTCGTGTTTGCATGGCTGTTCCCCCCTAGATGTTGTTGATGGTCATTTCGTTGCGGTAGTCGTGCATCTGCTTGCGGCTCATCTGGCACGTGTTGCCAGCGAATTTGTCGGCGAGCAATTGCCGCAGTTCAAACCCGTTCCAGTAGTCCGGCATCTTGTCTGCCGATGCGAGAATCTCGTCTCGTACTGCGTTGGCCAAGTCGCGGATAAACTTCTTCCGTTTACGTAGAGTCATGTCGTTCCTTCCATTGTGAGAGATCGTAACCAGAACCCTTGCGACTGCTCTTGCGAACAGGCAGAAGGGATGCCCGCGTATTGCCCCACGGGCGGGGAGGGGATGTCAGTTGTTGAACACACAGATAGCCACGTTGACATTCGTGGCCTCTTCCTTGAATGATCCAGCCGGTAGTTCGATCCACTGATCGGCTATCGGCATCAGCGTCTGTCGTTGGCGTGGTCCGTTCGCACAGAGCGAGACGAGCCTGCCACCGGGAGCGAGCATTTCCTTCGCTCGCAGGATGTGCTTTCGATCAACTCCGTTCTTGAATGGCGGGTTCATCACGATCCTGTCGAACTTGTGCGGTGCTTCCCATGTGAGGAAGTCCGCCAGTCTGGCGTTGGTGAACATGGCAAACTCGGAGTCACTCAGGTGGTTCCAGAGTGGCCCGTCAATCTCCACGGCGGTCACTTCGACCATGTGGTGCCATGTCCAGCCATCTTTGCAAAAATCAAGCGGCGGGTCGCAATAGAGCTTGTCGAACTTCTTGCGGATGGCACGCAGAAGGTTCCCCGTACCGGCTGAAGGTTCGAGTATCTTCTGTCCTACGTGCAGGTCAGCCATCGCTATCAGTTGGTCAGCGATGTCTGGTGGCGTAGGGAACAGATTGAACGACGAGAACACTGGAATCTTCGCGTCGTTCGTGGCGAGCCGCTGGAATCGTCCACGCTGCTCATCCATTCGTTCCTCGACAGCCTCGGTGTGCTCCCGCAGATGACGTAGCCGTAGGCGTCCTGTCTTGCGTGATTCTTGGTCGCTCAAGGTTCACCTCCATCAGTGAAGACGTACTCGATAGCCGAGTGCTTGAAGAAATAGACTCGCTTTCCATGCAGCACGCCCCTGTGATAGCTGACGTGCCAGTCACCAGCCATCGTCAGTCCGCTGGCACCATGTTGTTCGTAGCCAAGTTCGGTTTCCTTGTCACGTAGATCGTCACGGTTGACGTGTTTGAGGAATGTCGAGCGAGTGATGTCCGTTCCACTCTGAATCATGTCACACAACCCGCCGTCCTCATCGACATCATCCTCCGGCCAGTCCACGCAGCAGCGGTAATACTGACACCGCACGCCACGTTGCGTGCGTGGTGATTGCAGTTCGAGATGGTATTTGGCGAGTGTCATGTTAGCTCTCCTTCGTTGGTTCGTAGTTGCTTGCTAAACACGCTACAGGGTTGCCGTCTGGATGACGGGCAACATCCTCGCTGAATGTGTAGACCGTGACGCTGAGTCGCTCGCCGGGCTGTATGCCTCCCCGATTGCGTATCCAGCGATGCAGGATCAGGCGTTGGTTCATCTCCGGATTCTTCTGGTCCATGTTGATCCACGGACGCCACTCGTACAGGTGGAGCGGAGACTTGTCCGTGGACTCGATCACCTTGGCGTAGACAGTGGTGGTTGTCATTCCATCGTCTCCCGCAAGACCTTCTTGGATTCCCGCAACGCCTTGTGCAACGGGGACATCTCGCCGAGCGCTGTGCCGATGTAGTGCCGCACGTCGGAGTTATCCAGCAGGTCCAAGCACTGCTGGAGAGTGTCACGCAAGGCGTCGTGGTTGTTCACCGCCTTGACGATCATCTCGGCATTGGCGATTGCTTCCGGTGACTGGAGCGTCGTCTTGCTCTTGTCGTGAAACTCGGCGGTGTGAGCGATTCGTCGTCCGGTCCTGTCGATAATGGTGATACCACCACCGCAGTTCTCGAACGACGCTACCCACGGCAGCGGCGAATTGTCTGTCATTTCGTGTTCCCTTGTGTTTGAGTTAGTGAAAGTCGTCCAGTGACACCCACGGCGAACCGTGGGCATCGGTGGAGAACTGTCAGGCGGTGACGAGTTCGGCTGGAGCGGTGATCGCTTCCCAGTCGAGAGGGATAGGCTTCTGCGGCTTGTCGGTGATGACAATCACTGCCTCTGCGGCAATTCCAAATCCGCCGCTGCTTGCCCGGCGTACCTTGAAGGCGACTGGCGGGTTTGTTGCCTCCATGTTTCCTTCCCATCGCTTCGGACGGTATCCGTGTTCACACACTTCTACAGTCTCATACAACGCATACGCACCCTTCGACTTGAGCGAGTATTGTTCCTGCGTCATGCGGCGGACTTCGGTTGGCTTGTACTGGCGGTCGTCAGCCACCTTGCCCCAACTCTTGATTTCTCGTGCGTTGTGGCGAGCCTCTTCCTTGGCGTTCCAGTGAGCTTGCAACTTCTCGGCATCCTCATCCGTTGGGTTGATGAGCGGGATCGTGGCTCCCTTCGTGGCCTTGGCCTCAGCCTTGCGTTCCTTCACTTCCGTAGCGAACGCGGCCCGCTCCTCATCAGTCGGAGGTCGGTAGGCGTCTTCTCCGAGCCGCGACACCTCGATTGTCCGTGGTTTCACGGTGTGGTCGTTCATGTATGGATCAGCACCCATCACTTGAACCGAAGTCACCCGCCCAGTGGCTGGCGACTTGAACACCCGCAAGACTTGGCACCAACCATCGGCGTCGGTGTGAGCACGTCCAAACTGAACGTCACGGCGACGCGGGCGAATCCAGCCACCCGGTTCCATGTCAGCCTCTGACACCATGCCGCCTTCGTTGGCGAGCATGGCCTTCTCGTACTCAAGCCGCAGCGTCAAGTGCTCAAACCATCGACCACCTTGTTCACACCGACGCAAGTCAGACTCGATTGTGAGCACCCTGCCACGTCGCACATGCGGCGACGACTTGTACAGCGCGTGTGAGATGACTCCCGCTGTCCGCATCTGCCAATACTCAGCCTTGTTCCACTGGCTGACGGCGTACGTCCTGTTTCGATCGTGCCGCTTCGCCTGTCGTTCAGCCCGTGCTCGGTTCTGATGACCGAAGGCGGATGGTCCAGCGTCGAAGCGGTCAGCACTCATGCCAGCCGAATCTGCCCGATTGTCGCGGTATCCACCAAATCGCTCGGCTCGATCGGCCGCTCGTTCCTCCGGAGAGTATCCTTCGTCGCCGATGTCCTCGCCGTCTTCAAGGTACTCTTTTGCCATGTCCTCACGTTCTGGCGTCCAGACTGCAACGAAATCGCAGTCCTGCTTGGGCGTCGAGACGAACCCCGCTTTACGCAGTGCCTCGTACTCATCTCGTGGAACCCGTCCGACGTACAAACGAATCTTGTCGTCTTCGGGGCTGTAAGTCACCGTGCTTGTGCTCATCGGCTTGCCTTTGTGAAAGAGTTCTCGTCCATCCCCAACGCGACAGTGCGTTGATGTCGGCACTCCCCACGAATGAGGAGTGCGACGCATCACAGCACGATCAGAGATCGAGATGAGACACCCCGATCTTGTTCAACTCAGCGTAAAACAACAGCAGATCAGCAGGCTCCATCGTCAGCCGTGCAATCTCAGTGATGTCGCCGAACGTGGCCGTCTCGTCGATGCAGTGAAGCCACGTAAACAGTCGCGCCGCTCCAGCGTGTGTCCAAGTGATGTTTGTGTAGCAGTAAACGATTGCGCCAGCCAATCCGCCTGCGGACAGATTGTCACCAAACACCTCCAGCGGAACAGGTCTCTGGTGGTCGGTGAACACTTCTACGATCGTGTTCGATTTACTGAACTCCATCCTGTACTTCATGTGTCCTCGACTATTTCGTTAGAGTAGCTAGGATCGTTCTGAGTGGCGGTCCACGTCTTCCCATCGACTTCGGAATACACTCGCAACAAATCAGCGGGATCGAGAACGCGGTCAGCCAATGCCATAATGTCTTCTGGTGATGCTGTATCGTCTATCGCACGCAGCCACTGGTATAGGTGGGCCATGACGCAGTACGTCCATCGAAATCGCTTGAACTTGTAGACAAGAGTCCAGATCGACCACTGTACGACTTATTGAATCCTGAGCTACCAAGGACTGGATTCTCGTGGTCTGTGAACACGTAAACGACAAGTGTTAGTCCGCCCGGAAACAATGTAGACTCGTGGCCCAACGCCATGTCGTACTTCACGGCACCTTCCTTTCCGAAATGGCAGCCAGTGCGTCAACACCGTCCATTGCATCCATGATTCGTTCGGTGGACTTGTAGCCAATGCCGGGTGGCTTCAGCTTGCACCACTCGGCGAGTCCAGCAACACGCTGCAACAGCCACCGATTGATCCATACTCGCTTGTGCATCGGCTTCTGTCCGTGATACTTCCGCACCTTGACGTGGCGAGTCCACTGTCGCAGCGGGAAGTGTTTGACCTTGCCGGTCTGTGCGTTGTTTCGAGCGGCCCGCAGTCGTCGCTTGGCAGCACGAGTCGGATGCAACTCTTCATCTACCGCAACGCCAGTGACGATGCGTCGCCCAGCCTTGGCGCACTGAACCGTTGTCTTCCGTTCGTTCACCTTGAATCCAGCGGCTTCCACGATCTGAGGAATCCGCAGCTTGAGTACGGCGATCATCGCCGGGTCATTGAACGAGAAGGTCAAGTCGTCAGCGTAACGGGTGTAGACAAACCGCGCATCGTCGTATTCCCTTGCTTCAAAGGCGATGTCCAGCAGGATAGCCGTGTCCATGTCCGCAGCCGCCAAGTTGGCGATGATCGGGCTTGTCGGTAGCCCCTGTCGTGCGATCCCGTTGTGCCATAGCTCTGCGTTCGTGGTCGTGTATCGCTTCTTACCAACCTTCACCTTGGCTGGAGCAACGAGCTTTGCCTTGCCTTGGGTTGGTGTCACAGTGTCGAAGAAGTCCGCAAGGTCAAAGCTGACCGTGTAGGCAAATCCGACGTGTTTAGCAGCATTCGTGACGGAACTTCTGAGAGGCACAAAACCATGACAAACGTCGAGATTACAGTGCTGAGACACTAATTTCTGCAACTCTGGTATCAGCCTACGACACCTCTCCTTTCTGGTCCGCGACGGAACAACAATGGTTCGACTTCCGCCAGACTTCTTTGGTATCATGACAGTACGCATCGTAACTCCCCGGTCACAAAGGAACAGAACATGGATCAGGTGCAGGACATCGAAGAAGAGGTTTGGAAACCAATTCCCGGTTTGGATTACTTCATGGCGTCCAGTTTTGGACGAATTCGCTCAATTGATAGACCAGTGTCGAGAGGCAAGGGGCAATTCATTCTGAAGGGCCGCGTGCGGAAGCAGCAGCGTCACCCTCGAACCGGGCGAATGACGTTGCGGCTAACAAGAAAAATTGGCCGAGAAGTTCATCGGCTTATTGCGGCAGCATTCCTTGGTGTGTGCCCGCCTAAAATCCAAGTCAACCACAAGGATGGCAACCCTACCAACAATCGCAGCGACAACTTGGAGTACATGACTGGAAGTCAAAATAAGTATCACTACCACAGGGTATTGAAGAGAGGCTTGGGAATGGACAACTATGCAGCAAAACTAACAGACAATCGCGTGCGGCTGATTCGTGAGCTACACGCCGAGGGCGTCACATTCGAGGACATTGGGCGATGTTTTGGCATGTCAAGCCAAGCTGTTGGGCGTGCGTGCAATGGAGGTACGTGGTCTCACATTCAGTAGGCATCGGTATCCCACTCTCGTTGATTCAATGCGACCGTCACTCGTCCATGTTGCAGTGCTTCTGTACGAGAGCCTGCAACTCAACAATCCTGTCTTGGCATTTCTTCTTGCGTCCTCGCGACGGTACGCAGATTGTGCGTTTACCTCCTGATCGCTTCGGAATGTCGATCGTCTTCATGTCGCCTCCCCAATGAGTAGAAAAGTCGGGCAGTTGCTGATCGTGCTGTCCACATGCGGAGAAGGGCCAACGAAGTTGAGGGGACTGTTACTCGGCTTTGTGAGTAACAGCACCCGACCCTTCGTTGGGTTTCGCACAAATACGCTCCGGTAGACGGCACCACACACTGTCCCCGTCGATGCAACGGGAGTGAGGAGACTATCGCTAGTCTCCGGATGCCGTCTGGCTGGAACAAACACAACCAACAACTGCCCGACAGAATGAGCAACCAAGACCGCTGATGGTCCACAGGCCAAACGCTTGGTATGAAGCGTTTGCTATGCCCCCACTTCGATGCTCGCCTGTCCAGTCCCGACGAAGCATCGGGTGGATGCCATTGCTGGCGCGATTCATCCGGCTGGAACACATCAGCGGTCGTGGTCGATCACTCAAAACAAATACCATGCCCGCCATTGATCCACGAGACGGTGCTTCGTGGCCGCCTAGAACGTAGTCTCCGGAGAGACAAGGCGGCTACTGGAGCAACAAACTGATCGTGTGACACCTTCGTCTGGTTCTCGGCGAATCGCACGAGAGACTGCCCTATGGCTGAAGAATGTCTGGCTGGAGTACAACGGCGGGCATGGTCAATTCAAAACTGGCCGTGTCAGGGCTTGTCCACAGAAGAGAGAATTCGGTGTTGCAGAGAGCGGAGGAGCGTAGCAACGAAGTCTTCGCAGTTGCGAAGCGACGGAGCGAACCCCAACACTGAATTCTCTTGAACCTCTCGTGGCCACCACGTTCGCGAGTCCCGGCGAAACGCTCGGGATGCTAGTGCCCCGTGGCACGTGTAATGGCTATGGCTGGATCAAAACCCCGACACGGACCAGCGTGTCTCTATAGCTGCCCGGATATTTCGAGCAGTGCTATCGTTGCGTCAATGTCCTGAACCTTGGCGTTCACGACTTCGAGCCATTCAGCGAGCCTGGCGTCGCCGTACCACGGGTGCCTGCGGTGCAGTGAATCTCGTACTAATCTTCGTAGTCGCTCAACACGTTCTGGAGAGAACCATCTGTCTTCTGGCGCAAGACGGAAGCAGTCAATCAGGCACTCATTGAGTTCGCCTATCGCATTGATGACACGAACCTGCTGTCTCTCGCGAATCGGCTTGCCGTTGATGTGTGTGAGAGTGACTTGCATGTGTTCTCCTTCATTGGTTTTCTGTGATTGAAAACAGGTCAATCATCCCCTGTATTTCAGCGATCCTGTTGATGACATCCTGCTTCCACTTCGAGTGCCGCGATCGCTTCTTCATCATGTCCTTCAGTGCTGCGAAGGAATAGATTACTTGCTCCAGTCGTTCTTCTCGGTTGCAAAACCGCTTCAGCCTTGACTCAATGTTTCGGAGTTGAGATGTGACTCGCGTCTTGTAAAGTGATCTTGTCATAGAATCCCCGCTGATTTCATGAGAGTAATCTGAACACGTAGCATTTGGATTCGTTCATTGACCTCAACAGTCCACTCGTCGGTGGCACTAAGCAAGATTAGCCCATCGTTCGGTGTTGGGTAAACGAGATGTTCTTCCATCGCTGCGATACGAGCATAAACAGCGGCATGAGAGCAACCAAACAGCGAGTGGTAGCCAGCAACAGGTTCTGTAGCGGCATGGTGCAGCAAGTGATACTTGACGGCAGCCTCAGTGCTTGCGATTACCCGCCCAAGGCTCCGGCGCAACCACTCTTTGCCGTCTCCAATGTACGGCGGTTCCATGATATTCACGGACATTGACGCACTCCCCTCATAGTTGACCGGATGCCTTGAGCAATGCAATCGTGGCTTCGATGGCTTGGATTCGTTCTGCGATTGCAGCGACCCACGGATCGGGCATGCTGAGGCGATACATGGCGTTGCGTAGAGATGGTTCTTTCGATCCATCTCTGAGCGACTTCAAGCGTAGGTTCAGTAGTTGCGTGGTTGGTGTTCTGCTTTCACTACAGAACTCAGCGATAGCACATTCAACATCAATGACTCTCTGCGCCAACAGCTTTCGCCACGGTGACACAATCGGTTTCCCGTTGCCGTAGGTGAATAAGTCTCTCAAAATGGCAACTCCTCAGATAAGTCATACCCTGACGCTTGCAGTAATGCCGTTTTGATCTCAATGGCTGCAAGTCGATCACGCAGAGCGATGTCCACGTAAGTGAGCAATCCCTCGTCGCGACTGACAACATGATTGAGGGTGCTGAGAGACGATGACAGCCTGTATGGCGAGTCGTCGAATCCAGACATGAATTCCTCCATGTGTTTTTCCGCCAGACATATCCATCCCCTGAGATGTGCCTCGAAATCTGTGATGTAATTGTGAGTCAACTGTCGCTCCTTTCATTCAAGAACAACCAACACCCAACTCGACCCACAGGCGATCGAGTTGGTAGCAGGGGATTCTCAATCCACAATCAACACCTTCTTACCGAACGGAATCGGTCGGTCTTCCGTCGTGGCCCACAGCACCGGGTATGACGGCGTTGACGCTGGGAACACAGTGACAAGGTCGGTCATTGCAATCACCAGATCAGCAGGCTCAGACAGCTTTGCAATAGCCTCAAAGCAAGGTCTGTGGTCGGTCCCGCCACCGCCAACTGGGTGCCACGGGATTTCACCGTCACCGGGTTCCCATGTCTCCGTTCGTTTCACGGCGGCGTCATGGTGCATGACGATCACCTTGCTCGGCGGGCATGCGTCCATGATCCCTTGGACCTCGCTGCGGAACTTGGTCCGCCACTTCATCGAGTCCAGCGAACCACTGGTGTCGTTGAGGATGACAACAACACCGAGCGATTCCCCGCTGAGCGAAGGCAGGTAGTGTCCCTGCGCCAGCCACTTGCGTGACGGATTTGCCCATGACGTATCGACTTTGGCGTTGGCAGTAAGGAACTCCCTCACGACATTGCGCCAGTCCACCGTGGCAGCGAGTAGATCACCGATGAGTTGATCCATCCCACCCGGAAGATCGCCGCGTTGCTTGGCCTCTTGGTAGGCTTGAGCGAGGGCTTGCTTGGCTTTCTGCTCGGACTGCTGGATGGCGGCGGGACTCATGTTTGCCGGGGACTCGACTTGCCCCCGTCCGTCCGGCAGACGGTCGGATGGTGATCCTGAGCCACCATCGCAATCACCGGTCTGTTGCTCAAAGTCTTTGTGCTTCAGGTGGTAATACTCTTCGAGTGACAGTCCGGGCTGGCAGTCCTCAAACGGAGGGCTACCAGGAAGACAGCATTCTGGCGGGATATCAAACCCGGCTTCCTTCAGCAGCCCAAGGATAGCCATGTCGGCGCACGCATTGGCGAGTTTGGGATTGAACTTGTCGCCGTACTGGAGCTTCAACGCGGCGATGCGGCCGTGGTGATTGAATAGGTCGTGGCAGGCTTCCTCGGCCAGTAGCCCGACTGTGTTGTCGATTGACTTGCAGGCGTATGCCGGGTTGTATCGCGTCAATGTGCCGTTCGTGTAAGCCGTGTCGATCGTCCAGTCTGGCACGTAATCCGTTTTACGAACACCGCTTCCGAAGAACGCAGAGACGCCCATCGCCTTCCGCTTCTCGTATACGTTGTTCTCGTTGAACTTCACTGCGCGTCCGGTGATGATTCGGACCTTCGCTACGGAGAGTGCCGCGATGGCATCCTTCTCCGCTTGTTGCCGCATCGCCATTTGGGCGAGTTCGGCCATCGGATCGTCACAAACTGCGGTTGTCATGCCAGTCCCCTTTGTGTTGAAGAAACGTAAGTGGTCACGATGTCCCGCACTGGATGTGCAGTGCGGGTTGTCGAGGTCACTCAGAGACGTTCGCCAGATCGGGTGAACTCGTAGTCGTTCTCTTCCAAATGGTCAGCGATGTACTCGTCAGAGTCGCGGTACTCGATTTCTTCGTATCCAGTCTTCTCAAGCTGGTAGCAGATGTCCTTGACGGCTTGCTTCATGTAGGTGTCGATGTCGTCCTGCTTAACTAGCAACGGATGGTCCTCGGCAAGATGATTCCAGTAGGCATCGTTGAACAGGTCGCAATACGTGCTGAAATGACCGTTGTCGTCCCTGAACTGCACGTATAGCTGCGGTTCGTCCACTTGGCAGAGAACAGCCCACGCAGCGAAATCAACAAGCAGTCCGGCGAGATGCTCGTCGTGTTGTGCCCATGTCTCGATATCTGGATTGCCAGAGATGGAAACTCCATCGCCTTGGCAATGTGCGAATGAGTAACTCAGTTTACAGTTCGTCAGTCCGTGGTGATCGGACAGGTCATTGTTGAGCAGTTCCGACAGTCGCCCATCGTCACCCCAGCGGTTCGAGTAGTCTCGCCATTCCTCAATGGCACGCTCCCTTCCCTTTGGGCCAAGCTGATGGAACTTGTATGTTGTTCGCTTGGCCACCTTTGTTGCTGTCATGTTCATGTCTCCCAGTATGGTGTTACTTCCCCAAATCCGAATGTGTTTTCTGACGTGATAGGCGACTCATTCAGTGCCGCGAACAGCCTGAGTGTCTCCACTGGCTGCTCTTGGCTCATCTTCCCGAACGCTTCCGTCAGTTGTAGTCGTTCGAGAATCTCCGGTACGTCCGGTGGTGGACTGACGCGGTTCTGTATCCACGCGAATAGCCG
>Ga0208147_1000645_pt1 | contig 12046 bp, 3 predicted proteins | sample DEB3_08_DNA_FD_184520 | JGI IMG/M metagenome (GOLD analysis project Ga0208147, IMG submission 184520) | Aqueous microbial communities from the Delaware River and Bay under freshwater to marine salinity gradient to study organic matter... | ecosystem: Environmental > Aquatic > Marine > Coastal ... | reverse complement strand
TTTTCTGTTCCAGGTGTTGTTACTGGCAAACCAATTGTTTTAGGTGGCTCACTTGGTCGCACATCTGCAACTGGTGATGGTGTTGCAATCTCAACAATAGAAGCGCTAAGAGTTAAAGGAATTAATCAAAAAGGTGCAACTGTTGCTATTCAAGGCTTTGGAAAAGTGGGTTACTGGGCAGCAATTGCCCTTGAAAACCTAGGTCTTAAAGTTGTTGCAGTTAGTGATGTTAGCGGTGGTGTGACTGGTTTTTCATCAGTTGCGCAGCTCTGGAAATACTTCCAAGCAAACGGCAACCTAAACATGCCTGGCACAGACAAAATCACACAGGAAGAACTTCTTCACTTAGATGTGGATGTTCTTATCCCTGCAGCATTAGCTGACTCTGTTACTGAAAAAACTGCCAGTGGAATTACAGCCAAAATCATTGTTGAAGGCGCTAACGCCCCAACAACTCCTGGCGGAGATCAGATTCTCAATGACAATAAAGTGCTGGTAGTGCCAGATATTTTGGCTAACTCAGGCGGTGTGATCGTTTCTTACTTTGAATGGGTCCAGGATAAGCAGAACTACTTCTGGAGCGCTGATGAGGTTAAGCAAAACCTTAATGACATCATGATGAAATCATTTAGAGAAGTTGAGCACATGGCTACTGATAAGAAGGTTTCTTGGCGCGAAGCAGCTCATATGATTGGTGTTGCACGTGTTGCCGAAGCCCACCGATTACGTGGTCTATACCCGTAATGCATCCAAAGAGATCTGCACACCTGTAACCATCTGTCTAATAGGCATAGTTGGAAGTGTTGGAAACTCTCTGCGCTGTTCATCCATTAACGGCACATGCATAAACCCGCTTTTCACTGAACTTTCTTTCAAGTAATCCTGCAGCACATAAAAAATGTGATTACACACAAATGTTCCAGCGCTCAGTGAAATTGAAGCAGGAATTTCTGCTGCTTTCATTGATGCAACCATCTTCTCAATGGGAAGTGTTGAGAAATGCCCATCAGGGCCATCAGCCATAATTCTCTGCTCTAGAGGTTGATTACCTTCATTATCTGCAATTCGGGCATCATCTAAGTTAATTGCAATGCGCTCAGGTGTCATCGCGCTTCTGCCCTCAGCTTGGCCTAAACACAACACAGCAATTGGTTTATGTAGATCAATGAGTTCTTTGAGTGTGCTGCTGGCTTGCCCAAAAACTACTGGCAGTATTGCTGTTACAAGATCATCACCGATAAGTGCTTTAACTATTTCACCCGATGGGTTGAGTGATGAAGTAGCAAAAGGCTCAAAGCCTGTTACAAGGATCTTGGACATGGCATAAGTATTACCCAACTAGCCAAGAAGCGATATCCACGCCTTTCACAACTAGAACCATAAGGATGTAGATAACCAAACCGCCTATGCGATAGACCCTTCGACCATTCTTACTTGTCTTCCAATCATTCTTAGGTGCATCTGTAATGGCATCTAAGTAGTGAAGGATGAAGCCAGGAAGTGCCATCACAACAAAGCTCCACTTCAAAAACGCCTCTGGTGATGAGAAAGCTCCTTCAATCATGTTGGATGCAAGTGCCATCACAAAGATCATGACAACGGTCTTAAAGACTCCCTTTGGCAGATAAAGCTTCTTCTTAGGCAAGTTATCTTCAAGGCTCAATGATGTTATTTGAGGAATAGCAAACAAGATAGTTCCTAGAACTAAATTCAGTAGTGAGCCAACAAAAGGGGCTGCCATGATGAAGAAGACAAAGATCTTGAAAACAAGAGACCTAATCTTTTGATTCTGAGATGGTGTCTTGATTTCAACATGCAAAGCACGAAGACGCATTGGATAGTGCTCAACGGCAATATCTTCTAAGCCCACGCGGATGACTAAGAGAATCGCTGCTAACAAAGCAAGTTCGGTTCCGTAGTCTGTAATAGGTAGTTCTAAACGCGCTAAACCATTCATTGCCGCAACCATCTTGGTAATAACCCAGAAGGTGAGCAGAGTTCCTAGTGCGTAGTCTGTAATGCGCTCCCATAGATCATCTTGGCTTCTAACCAGTCGGCGGAATGGTCTAAAGGCACTAGCAAGTAGCGCTGGTGCAAAGAAGAGAACCATGACGCCTATTGCAGTTAAGAACTCTGGGCGGTTGGTGATGTGGCCAGAGATGAGAGTCAAGAAAAAGAAAGTGAATCCTGCAATAAAGCCTGCAAATGCATCATAAATTGCAATTGCCATAATTACTGCAACTATCCCCCAATGTGGTGGCAACGCTTGTGCACCTGTATTGACGGTGGCAATGATTCCCATGATTAAGCCCGCAGGAATTAATAAACCAGCCCAAGATCCAATGATTGCCCGAATCGTGTTTCCATCTTGGGTAGTACGAGTTAAGAGCGGTGAGAATCTATTAAAACTATTAGATAACCAAACAAATAGGAAATCTGTTTCATCAGTAAAGCGGTTATCCCAAGTTTTAGAGAGATCTCCCCTACCTGGTTCATTCTTAAGGAGTTTGAGTGCACCAGATGAAACGGATTGCAAAGACTCTTGGTCTTGTTCCTCATCACTGTTCTTATCATCACGTTTGATTGAGGTAAGTGCAGCTAGAGCTGCAAATGCAGCTAGGTGCAAACCTTTTGTTGTCTCTGAATCTTGTAAAGGATCGTAGGGCTTTAATCCCAATTCAATCGCTTTGACTTCGACTGGGTCTTCTTTTTTAACAGGTTCGGTCAAATCTAGGTTGGGACATTTGTTATCCCACTGAACTACGCCTTCTTCATCCTTACAAAACTCAATCTCTTTTTGACTCACAGTTCCGTTGTCATCATAAACTTCGATCGTAATTGAGTGAAAACCAGGCGGCACATCATCTGGGATCTCAATATCAAGGTCTTCAGCTTCAGATTGCGTTAGCCGATCAATTACGACCTTCTTTTCTGCAGAATCAGCAGGTAGAACCGACAAGTTAAGGAAAATCAAAGTAAGCAATAGCAGTTTGCGCATCATGGCTTCGGCTTCACGTTAACGGTTACCTTCACTTTTTGCCCAGGCTTTAGGCCAGTAACTGTTGCTTTGGCTCCGTTTTTGCTTGTTGAGCTACTTGGTTTTGTTGTAATCACGGCTTTAGATGGAACCTTGGCAGCAGCAGCTTTGGCAGCAGCAGCAACTTTGGTTGCAACTGTTGCAGCGGCTACTGCTTTTGTTGCTTCAGCTGTTTTAACAACAGATTCTGTCTTGACTGCAACAGCTTCTGCAGCCTGTGTGTCAGCATCCTTAGTTGCAGAATCAGCTGCCTCCACGGCTGTTGCTTGTGCTGCTACAGCTTCATCTGCCTTCGTGGTTGCAGATTCAACGGTCTTTTGCACTTCTTCTACCTTTGTAGAAACTTCATCAATCTTCTTTTGAATTTCAGCACGCGCCGTTTGATCTGTTTCCTTAGCTGCTTGCTCCGCAAGAGCTGCTTTGTCGGCAAGAACTTTAGCTAAATCCTCTGCTGCCTTAGTTGCAGCAGCAATTGCAGATACTTTCTCAGCAGTTGCCTTTGCCGCAGCCTCTGCTGCAATCTTTGCACGTGCTGCTGCGTCCGCTGCCTGCTTTTGTTCTGTGGCAATCCGTGCTGCGGTGTCAGCTGCAGCTTTTTGTGCTGCCGTTGCTACTGCTTTCGCCTCTGAAGCTTTGGTTGCTGCAGCTGCTGCAGCTTCATTAGCAGCGGCTTTTGCCGCCGCAGCGATTGCATTTGCTTGTGCGGAAGCTTGAGATGCTGCGGTTTTTGAATTCAATGAGTTGATTGCAATTTCAACTTGTTTGTTTGCATTAGCTGCCGTGTTATTTGCAATTGCCGCTTTTTGCGCAGTTGTGGCTGCAGCCTTTACAGCAGCAGCAGCTGCTGCTGCGGCTTTTTGTGCATTTGCAGTTGCTGCAGCCTTTGCTGCTGTTGTTGCAGTTGCATTCTTTAAGGCAGCTGTCGCATCTGCGGCTGCTTTTGCTGCTACTGCTTGGGCATCGGAGGCCGCTTTTGCTTGTGCTGCTGCAGCTTTTGCCGCTGCATCTGCTGCTACTTGGGCAACGGCTGCCGCTGCGGCTTTATCAATTGCTGTTTTTGCGGCTGCGGCTGCGGCGGCTGCATCGGCTGCTGCTTTCGCGCTTGCAGTTGTTGCGATTGAATCTGCTTTTATCTTTGCTGCCGCATTTGCTGCTGCTTTATCTGCCGCAGCTTTTGCAGTGGCATCTGCTGCTGCTTTATCTGCTGCTGCTTTTGCAACCGCGGCTTGTGAAGCTTGGCATGCAGCATTGCATGTTGGTTCAGCTGGTGCTGAATCAGCAACTGGAGTACTCGGTGTGGTCGGTGTGGTCGGTGTGGTTGGGGTAGTAACTGGCGCTGCTGTTATGACTTCGGTGGCAGTTGAAAGATTCGTGATCGTTCCAATTGAATTTGTCGCAGTTGTTTCTACTCTAATGTACTTATCTACATCAGCAGAAGTGAGTGTGTAAGTTGATGAAGTTGCGCCTGAAATTGTCGTGCATGTTGTGTCATCTAAAGGATCAGTGCACCGCTTCCAGATAAATGTAACAACAGAATTAGGCGTAGATTCATAAGAAGCAGATGTTGTTGAGGAGGTTAGAACTGTGTTTTCCACTAACTCACCTGTAGGGGCAGGTATGGGATCTACTTTGAGTGATGGCTCGATTCCATTTCTGGCAGCTGTTTGTAGAGATGTAGTTGATGCGACCGAGGTTCCGACGGCATTAGTTGCTGTTGCAGTAAATGTGTAAAGACTGTCTGGCAACACTGGAATGTCACAATAAGTTGTTGGAGCGCTAACCGTGCATGTTGCGCCACCTGGTGAGGCTGTGACCGTATAACTGATAACGGCTGATCCGTTATCAGTGGCAGGTGCATCAAATGACACCGTTGCAGAAAGAGTTGTTGTGCCGGCAGTGATGACAGCGCTTACGTTTTGTGGGGCAGAAGGCACTGCAACTGCGGTCACTGGTGATGAGGCAAGAGAGGCGCTTGATTCACCTTTCGAGTTAATTGCTTTGACAGTGTAGGTGTAGTTAGTGCCGGCGGTAAGACCTGTGCAGGTATAGGTAGTCGCATTTGCTCCAACAGTGCAGGTTGCACCTGCTGGATCTGAGGTGATGGCATAAGAAGTTATAGCTGCTCCACCATTGTCACTTGGTGCTTCAAAAGTTATGGTCATGTTGCTACCAGAAGTAGTTGCAACAACATTTGATGGTGCTGATGGAACCCCTGCAGGAGTTGCTGAAGGACTTGCCGCCGAAAGTGCAGAGTTTCCTACAGTCGTGATTGCTAATACCTTGAAAGTGTAAGCGGAACCATTATCTAGGCCTGTAACCACGCAAGTGCGCTCACTTGTTGCTGGTTTACATGACCCTGCTTCGTTTCCTTGGGCGTCATAGGCAGTAACTTCGTATTTATCACCGGTTAATTCTCCTGAGCCAAGGTGTGAGGGAGCGTTCCACGTTACTGTCACTTGTTCACTTGCTGCTGTTGTTGTGGCAATAGTTGGAGCTGTAGGCAGTGTTGCAACAGTTGGGGATGAGAATGATGCTATTGAAGAGCCGATTATGTTTTTAGCTGTAACTCTAAATTGATAAGTACTTCCAGCAGTTAATCCCGTAATGTTTGCTGAAGTTGAAGTTGAAACTCCATCAGCAAAGGTTGTCCAGGTGCCAGAGCTCACAACACTGTATTCGATAACGTAATCTGTAAGTGCAGATCCGCCATCACTGCTAGGAACACTCCAAGTCACCGTTGCAGATCCACCAGTTCCCGTGCCTGTTACTCCTGTCGGAGCTGATGGCACACCCGCAGGAGTAACTGAATTAGATGCTGCAGAGCTTGAGGTGGAAGTTCCTGCGCTGTTAGTGGCAGTTGTTGTAAATGTGTATGCAGTTCCATTAGTTAATGGCTCAATTGTGCAACTAGTTCCTGGTGAGATAACCGTACAAGTTGCACCACCTGGTGCTGCCGTAACTGTGTAAGAAGATGGTGTTCCACCACTACTTGGAGCTGAAATAGTAATTGTGGCGCTGCCATCGCCAGGTGCTGCAGTAGCAGTGCCTGGAGTGCCGGGAACAGCAATTGTCCATTGCGCAGTCAAAGTGATGTTGGTTGAAACACTCGAGATCAGAGTTGAAGCATTGGTCGATGTTGCACCATCGCTCCAACCAGTGAAGGTGTAACCAGATTTAGTTGGGGCTGCCGCAGTTGTAAAAGAACCTCCGGATGCTACGTTTGCTTGGGTTGGTGTTGAACCGGCACCACCATTGAGTGAGTATGTAACGGCATAGTTAATACCAACCCATTTTGCTGTAAATGTAATTGCTGCAGAGCCCATAGTGAATGAAGAGTTTGGTGCGTAAGTATTTGCAGATGCACCAGATCCAACTTCCCAACCTAAGAAAGTATTTCCCGCTTTAGTCGGAGTTGTTTCCAAGGTGAAAGTTGATCCGTATGCCTGGGTAGTTGGAGACGGTGCTGTACTGCCACCTGCAGTGTCATAAGTGACTGAATAACTTGCAGCAGTCCACTTTGCATATAAAGTTAAATCAGAAGTTGTCGTTAATGTTCCTGATCCTGCAGCGTAACCAGTTCCACCAGTTCCATTTGCAGTGGTGTACCAACCGTCAAATGTAAATCCTTCCTTTACCAAAGTTCCGCTATTTGCAGAAGCGGTGTAAGGAGATGCAGCTGCTGTTACATAACTTCCATTGGCTGGGATAGAACCGCCAGTTGCACCGTTACCGTTATAGATAATTACATATCCATTTTCTAACCATTTTGCATATAACGTCACATCTGCAGGTAATGAGTAAGTTGCACCAACGCCAGCAGCGTAATTAACTCCAGCGCCATTAGCTGCTGAATTCCATCCAGTAAAGGTGTATCCAGTTCTTACTAATGAACCTGTATTGCCGGGAACAACATAAGCAGTTCCATCAGTTATATAGGTTCCGCTCGATGGCACTGTGCCAGAGGTGTTGTTATTGCCATTGAAGGTAATTGTATTTGACTTAGCGCTCCATGAGGCAGAAAAAATATATCTGCTTGATGTGACCGTAGTTGTCTCTCCAGGGCTCCAAAGCCCACCTGATTGATCTACCCACTTTACAAAGTCGTATCCAGTTCTACTCGCAGCAACTTCGATAGTGATTGGATTAGTGTCTGCCTTCTGAACACTTGCAATTGATGAAGACCCACCATTTGGGTTATAAGTTACATTATAAATTGCAACCCACTGCGCGGTTAGAGTTACTGGAGCTGCTGGCATTACATAAGTAGCTCCACCTTTATAGGTGTTGGAACCATCACTCCAAAACGCAAATGAGTATGAAACATCGGCCGTAGCGGCAGGTGGCGTTAATGATGAACCGGAATCAAGTGCAAACGTTGCTCCCAAAGTTTTAGTCCCTGGTGAAGCCACAGAGCCGGTACCCGTTCCAGGTAAATAACTCACTGCATATGCAGTTGCAGTCCATACTGCGTAATACGTTGTGTTTTCAGTTGGTGATGCAGTAGTCAGACCACTTGAAGCGTTTGCAGTCGTTGCCCAACCACCAAATGTGTAACCAGTCTTAGCGAGAGTACCTTGTGTAGAAAGCGTCAGCGGGGTGCTTGGACTGTAAGTCCATATTTCAGAAGTGGTTGTCGGTGCTGTTCCGTTATTAGCAGCATTCCCATTGTAAGTGATTGTGTAATTGGCAGGAGTCCACTGGGCATAGAGAACTAAATTGGAGGCAGTTGAATATCCCGAACCTGTTATGTATGCCGTTCCACCAGTGCCGTTTGCTGTTGTATACCAACTGCTAAATGTGTAACCAGTTTTAGCAAACCCATTTGTGGCAATTGCATAGGGGACTCCACCTGCTACATATGAACCAGCCGTTACAGACCCTGAAGTAGAAGTATTCCCATCATAGGTAATTGAATAACTCTGAGCTGTCCATTGTGCAACAAAAACCTTGTTTGCGTTAATGGTTACAGATGCCCTCGCATTGCTTGTGGTTGATCCATCATTCCAACCAGCAAAGGTATAGCCGGTTTTTGAAAGCGAAGTTGCGCTATCCAATGTCAGCGTTTCTCCATAAGTTTTCGTGCCTGAGGCCGGCGCAGTACCGCCACCGTTAGTGTCATAACTGTAGGAAAGTGTTACAACGGTCCACAGCGCAGTTAATGTGAAATCAGAATCTGAGGCTGGTGCAGTCCAGGTTGCTCCGCCAGCATAAGTGCTAGTTCCATCACTCCAACCAGCAAATGTGTATCCAGTTTTAGACATCGTGTTTGCTGCCGGCAATGCGACAGTGTCACCAACTACCTTCCCAGTTAACTGAATAGTTGATGCAGAAGAAGAGCCACTATCTAATGCGTATGTAACGGTGTGAGTTTTGGCTGTCCATTTAGCGAATAATGAAAGATTTGCTGTTGTTGAATAGGAAGCTCCAACTGCATACGCCGTTCCACCAGATCCTGTTGCAGTTGTGTACCAACCACCAAATGTGTAGCCGACTCTAGTAGGAGGGTTAGTGCCCCCAAGAATTGTGTATGCGCTACCACCTGTTTCAAATGTTCCACTTGCCGGGACAGTGCCTGCACCATTTCCGTTTCCGTTATATGAAATTGTGTATTGAATTCCAGAGAATTGGGCGTATAAAGTTATCGTGCTGCTTGGTGAGTAACTTGCGCCGGAACCACCAATTAATGTGCCTCCAGTCGATGTTGTGTACCAACCTGCAAATGTATAGCCACTTTTTGAAGCAGTTGGAAGAATTAGTGGGGTTCCCTTGCTGTATGTTGCCGTATTTCCCAAAGTAACTGTTCCATCCGAGACTACAGTTGAAGCCAGATCGACGTACGGCATCACATACGTGAATGATGTTGGGGAAGGTACTGAAGTAATAGTTTTAGTACCGGCATATCTTGAATCCGAGGGCATGACTATTTCAACTACTGTTCCGACGGTAAAGCCATGTGCTGAACCTGTTGTAAGAATTCCAGATTGTGAGGTAACTCGCCTATTGGTAATTGAAAAGCTTGGCAATGAACCACTATTTGCGCTTACATTATAGGTAACCACAACACCTGCGGGTGTACCGGGTGTATAACCCGAAAGTGTTGAAGTACCTGTGGCATTAGTTGCCACAGATTTAAAATAATATGTTGTTCCGTTAGTTAAACCTGTAATTACACAACTAGTTGCAGGAGAGACAACTGTGCATGTTTTAGATGGTGTAAAGACAGAAGCAGTACTTTGGCTTGTGTATGCAGTAATAGTTACAGAAGTAGTTGCTCCTACGGTTGCTGAAGCTGTAACAGGTGTGGGTGTGAGAGTAACTTCTGTATTTCCTGCGCTAGCGGTGAGTGTTCCAACTGAAGGTGCCAAGAGTGTCCATTGAGGATACAAGGTGAGATTGGCATATAAAGTGAGCGAAGCGCCCCCTGTATATGTTGTTCCTGTGCCGTCGGCTGCTGTGTTCCAGTTCTTAAAGGAAAATCCAGTTCTAGCAAAAGTGTTAGCCCTTAATGAAAATGCAGTTCCTGCTGTGAAGGAAGTGTTATCCATAGTCCCGCTTGTGACAGTACTTGTGTCATAAGTAATGGTGTAAGTATTTGCTGTCCATTTTGCATACAAAGTAACTTCTGCTGTTGTTGCATATGGCGCAGTTAGAACTGTTCCGGTTGTGGTCGTAGACCAACCTGCAAAGGTGTAACCAGTTTTAATCATGGTGCCAACAGTTGGAAAAGTTGAAATGGTGGGTGTTGTTGAATTTACGAATACATCCGTAGCTCGCGATGGTGATCCACTGTTTGCACTATTCGTGCCATAAGTGATTGTCCTGGTCCATTTTGCGTAAAGAGTCGTACTTCCACTTGATTGGTATGTGGTTAGACCAGAAGCGTAGGGGGTACCTAATCCATCGGCTTGCGTATTCCATCCCGAAAATGTATAGCCCGTCTTAAGCATCGTTCCAGAATTAGCCAAAGTTGTGTTTGCAGCAGTGCCTTTTGCTGTAGTTGCTGCAGGAACAGTTGAAGCGGCGGAGGTTTGTCCATTTCCATCATAAGTAATTGTTGAATTCCACTGTGCGTAGAGAGTGACATCTCCAGTGGATGCGTACGTGCCCGATCCGGTCGTATATCCAGAGAGTCCATATGTACTTGCAAGACTTTCTTCAACCTTTTGAATTTGAGTTAAATTCAGAGCTACATCATAAAACAATACTTCGGCAATTTCCCAATCCGAAGCTTGGCTTGGCCACGTTGAGACTCCAATATTTGCTGGTAATGAAGTTCGCCCCGTCGCTGCTGCTCCAGTTCCATTATTTCTGAAGTTTAAGTTGTAATCGCAGAACAAATGCCAATTTGTATCACCCGACAAAAGCCCTACAGTTCCGTTATTTGAAACACCATAGTAATAACCAGACTGACCACTCAGATAGCCGCTTAACCAGTTAACAGTTGGATGTGTAAAGATTCTTTGTTTCGTTGTACCCGAGTATCTAGAGACATGGCATAAGGTGTAGTCGCTTAAAGCAGAATTTGGAAATGTAATTCTTGCGGCTGTCGTTCCATTCAAAGTTGTAAAAGAGAGACTACTGCCACCAACATTTGCGGTTGTCGAAATTTTTGTAACTCCAGTTCCACTTCCCATATTTGTACTGGCGATATTTTTATCACTGCCTGCTGACCCTGAGTTTGTCCAAACTTTGGTTGAAGTGTCATAATCACTTGCTACATAACGTAAAAGAGGCGTGGCGTATCCATAACCACTATATGCAGTTCCACTCCCGTTTGCAGCGGTGTTCCAGCCTGCAAATGTAAACCCAGTCTTTGTTAATGGGACATTAGGAGAGACTGAAGATCCATCATTTTGAGCCAATTTTGTTATAGCTGCCGATGAAACTGCAGTTGTGGAATTAGGAACTGCGCCACCCGTGTTGGTATTCCCATTGTAACTAATGGTTGAAGTCCATTTGGCATAAAGTGTCACATTTGCAGTCGGAGTAATTGATACTCCCGCTGCATAATCGGTACCCATTCCATTTGCTGCAGTATTCCAACCACTGAGTTGAAAGCCTGTGCGAGTTCCTGTGTAAGTTGAAATAGTGATAGCTGCATTTGGGCCACTTTGTTGCTGTGTAGTAGGTGCAGTTCCACCACCACTATTTATATTGTAAGTAACCGTAAACTTATTAAATGGTGCACACCGTCCTCCAAGTTGGTCAAACCAAAGATTTGAATAAATATAAGCTCCAACAAGTAGATCACCATCATTACACAGACTTGAAAAGTTGAAGGACTGTGTTGTTCTTGTTACGTATTTGGTTGATGCTTGACTCGCTACAAAATCTGTCAGGGTTTCTGAGTCATTTACCAGTGGTGGTGTCTTACAAGATAATCCGAGGCGATTTCCACCAGAATTGATCATTCTGAAACCAACTGCGGCTTTCCCATCTGGACAAAAAACGTAATTTGCAGTTGCTCTAAGTGTTGAACTCAGGGCTGGAACAGTCAAGTCTGAGTTGAGTGCCGAGCACTTATAGCCCCATGACATTGGGTTCTGATTGAAAGTTACACCTACAATGACTTGATCTGCTGGGCATTCATTAACGCCTCCATAATTTCCGCCACCAAATGTCATTACTGGGGCGTTGTACTTTGTTCCAAAAATTGCGCCGCTTGCTTGAGGTGCAATTGATGCCTGACCAATAACAGAAACCAAAAAACCTATAAAAATCAAAAGTAAAAATCTAGAGGGATTTCTTGGGCACGCTCGATTCAACTTTCTGCGCACCTCATCAAATTTCACTTTTACCTCTTTATTAGTACTCTCCTGGGGTGAGGCCATAAAGATAAAGTGGGGGTGATGTGCAATCTCTGTGAAACAGGCTTATACGGGCAATCTCATCCCCACATTTCACCCTAAAAGAAGAAAAGCCCCCGGTGTGAAAGGCACCGAGAGCTTAACTTGTGCGCGCGAAGGGATTCGAACCCCTAACCTTCTGATCCGTAGTCAGATGCTCTAT
>Ga0208147_1000642_pt1 | contig 12098 bp, 11 predicted proteins | sample DEB3_08_DNA_FD_184520 | JGI IMG/M metagenome (GOLD analysis project Ga0208147, IMG submission 184520) | Aqueous microbial communities from the Delaware River and Bay under freshwater to marine salinity gradient to study organic matter... | ecosystem: Environmental > Aquatic > Marine > Coastal ... | reverse complement strand
TTATCTGCGCCGTTAGCTGTCGCCCAATAACCTTTTCCCTCGCTGTATGTCGGCGATCCGCCCGACGATGTGAAATGAATTTGACACGACAGTAACCAATCACCGGCCGGGACCGTGACCGAGTTGCCGGTCATCTGCGAGTAGTTGCCGGATGCAGTCGGCGTTTTGGTCGAAGAGGTCGCAGCAAAGTATTCGACCGACACGGCCGGAATCGCGGCCCACTTCATCCCGGTTGATTGGGTGGAGTCTTCCGTTAAGACGTAACCGTTATTTCCGGAGACCCCGAGGCGCGCGACAGTCGCCGACGCCGTTGCGGCATATAGATCGCCCTTGGTCGTGAGCGTCGATCGTGCCTGCTTTGCATCGAGCTGCGTCTGGATTGCGCTCGTGACTCCGTTGACGTAACCGATCTCGGTAGAAGTTGTGGTGGCGTGGGTTGGGATTCCGTTGGCATCTGAAACCAGCGCTCGTGAAGCTGTGATGGCCGAGGCGTCGGTCATCGCACCAGTGGAACTGTTGTTTATGACCAACCGGTTTGTCGTCCCGGTGGCAAGCTTTGAGCGCGCAATCGCCGCGGTGGACTTGATATCGGCGTTTTCAATGTTCGTGATCGAATTTCCGGTGCCATCAGCATCAAATGTCTTGTTCGTGAGCGTCTGCGTGGCGTCGGTGCCAACGATAGTCGTGGTGGCATCTGGGACCGTGAGAACTCGTGTATTCCCGGTCGTGATTCCACTCAGCTGGAACTGGACCTGCTTTGTCGCGTCGTTATTGTCTTGAAGCGTGACATTGTTGTCGAACGCGGTGATCAACGGCGCAGTAAGAGTCTTATTCGTGAGCGTGCATGTGTCGGTCCGACCGCATAGCGAAGACCCAACTCCGGACAAACGGCCGAGCTCTGTTGAAGTAACACTTGAAGTTTCAAGAGTGCCATTGGCGGCGGTCTGAACCGCTCGCGAGGCTGTGAATGCGCTCGTGCTAGCAAGCGGGTTACCGTTGAACGTGAGGATGTTGTTTGAGTCGACCGATAGCAGGAGGTTCGCGCTATTGGCGGCGTTCCGCCATCCGATCGACTCCGTATTGCCAAGCCGCAAGGTCCCGGCCGTCGCCGGGTTCGTCGCACGAGATTTCAGATAGATCGATTTGAGGCCGAAGTTCGCGCCAAAGTCCGTATCATCCGTAAGAACGAATGAGCCACCGGACGGCTGCAGCGTGTACTGGCTGATTGCCTGAATCCAGGCCGTTACGTTGTTGCCCCAGCCTTTTTCGTTCGTCTGAGGGATGGTGTGGTTCGTTCCGTTGACCGTGACGGTTACGGCCGCAAAGGATACGACCGAGTACACGAGTGCAATCGCGGCAAAGAGCCGCACGCTGAACTTCTTCATGTCCTACTCCTCAGAGGCTGTCGACGATGTACAAAATCGCTCTGCCGGTTTTCGCATTGCCCGCGTTTGCGACCGTGAACGTGTGCGTGCCACACAGAAGCACAGCGTTCTGAGCTCCCGTGATAACCGGCGCAGCCTGTTCATTGTTCGCCGTGTCCCGATCGGCCCCAGCGCCAGCCAACGCATCAACGCCATTTTCATCAACGAGCGTGATGTCGTAGTTGTCAGTGGGAGCGGCCGAGCCAGGGTCGGTTACCATCTTCACGAGCCAGCCGTAGAGTTCGCCGATTGATCCGGTGGCATCCCCTGATGCGTCCGAGGTCCAATCGACCACGACGCGCGCGATCTTTTTGCCACCAATTCCATTCGAACCGCGGCGCGGGTCGGTGGTGACAGTTACAGTGCCTGCCATCTACGCCTCCTTAGCTCGCGCTTCCGAAGTAGTACGTTTTTTCCGTCGCGCCCTGATCGCCGCCGGTAAGGCGAGAACCACTGACGGCAACGGTCGATCCGCTCGATGCGAGCGTGATTGCGTTTCCAAGAAGACCAGGAAGTGCGGCCGTGATCGTGCACACTCCGCTCGCTGCGGCTGCGGTCACATAACCGCTGATGAGCGCTGTTGCAGACGCGTTGATAGCCGCGGCAAGGTTCACCATGGTTTCCGCATCATCTGCACCGATGTTGAACTGGTTCCCAGTCGCGCCCGAAGCGACAGCAGTGAACGTCACGCCGTTGATCGTGACGGTATTCGTCGCAACCGTGGATGCCGCGGTGACCGTGCCAGACGCTTTCGCAGCGTTGATGCCGACGACCATCTTCACGGATTTTTGACCGCCCATGCATTTGCGGACATACGCCATCAGGCGTTGGCCGAATTGGAAACGGTTGTTGGTCGCATCAGCGAGCAGCTGGCGCTCCATATCGACTTGAAGATCTTGGTGTTCAATCTTGATAAGAGACAGACCCATTTAAGACTCCTGTGCCAAGCGGTTAGAGTCAGGGGGCAGGGAGGCCAGCGAAGGAAACCTCCCCACCCACTGAAAAAATCAATTTTGGTTATGCGGTCGTGTTGACGATGCCCGAGATGTAGAACGATTTTCCGGGCGACTCCGAGTAGATCGCCTGGTTCATGAAGCCGCGGGCTTCGAAACCTGCTTTGGTCGGCAGGTGGAACCAAGTGTTGCCCTCGTCGACGCCAGGGACACCGAGCTGGAAGTCACATGCGCCAATGCGGTGCCAAGTCGGCATGCACAAGCCGTATGCGTAGCCTTCTTTCACCATCGGGTGAGACTTCACGACAGTCTTGCCGTTTTGCGAGACGTAGATGATCTCTTCGTGCCCGATCTCAACGCGGCGGACGTCGTTCTTGTCCGTCGTGCGCATGTTCGAGATGTCTTCTGCGAGGTCATCCCAGCCGTTCGGGTTGACGTAGAGGTTCACGTCTTCCTGCAGGCCTTTACCAACAGCTTTCGCCAAGACCTTCTTTACCGCTTTGAAGGAGAGCGAGCCGGTGATCGCCAGAGTTGGCGACTTCCAGAGCTCATACACCGACGCGTCGATGTTGAAGATCGTGGACGTGTTGCTCAGGATCTTGTGGACGCCGAGGATCTCTTTGCCGTACGCGCCTTTGAAGTAGATCTTGTCGCCAGCTGCGCAGCTCGAGACCGTACCGGACAGCGTGAGCTTGCGGTTCTCGATGTCGATTCCGGCGACGGTGACCGAGCCACGAACGGTCGAAGTCGAACCGCTGTGGACGTCGATTTCTGCGCCGAGCATTCCAGACCAGAGGCCAGGCGCCCATTCAGCAACTTTGATCACGATGGACGGGTCGCCACCAGTGTACGTCTGCACCTCGCCGATGCCGACGCCGCCGTACAGCAGCTGGGACTCTTTGCGCTTACGTGCGGACTGCTGGAGGCCTTCGAAGAAGAAGCTTGTTCCCTCTTTGTAGGCCGCCTTCGAGGTCATCGCCTTTGCAGCGTCGTCGTACGACATCTGGTCGCGAAGCACTGTCTGGTAGCCGTAGACTTTCGCCTTCTTCTGCGTGCCGGCTTTCGCGTCGTTCAACGAGTAAACGCCCGCAGTGCCGTCGGAGACTTCGTGCGTGAAGCCGTTGGGCAGCGCCAAGCGGACAGCAGCTTCGAAGTAGTCACCGATCTTTTTGCCGGTTTCAAAGGGAATGTCTTTTTGAAGGATTGCGATATTGGGGACGAGCTCCGGAACACCTTCGTTGTAGACGGTTTTGTGGAGCGCGTTTAGGTTCTCTGCTACATCAGCCATGAATATTCTCCGGGTGTCGCGCGCCGGAGATGGCGTGATGCGCGTGAAAAAATTTATGCCTCAGGCTCTCGTGAGGAGAGACGCCGAAAGCGAAAAAACGTTCAGACCTTCATGCGGCGGATATGATCTCGCCACTCGTATTCGTTCATTGGTTTTCGTGGGTTCTCGCTTGCTGGTGAAGCACCAGGGCGTCTATTCAGGCCGACTTCAGAGGCCGCTTTCGCGGTTACTCGATCGATGTCGTGCTGTCTGATCTTCGCGAGTATCTCTTTTCCGAGAAGGTCTTGGATACCCTGCGGGTCCATTTGAGCGACGACTTCTCGTACAACACCCGTGAAATCTTCCTTGACTCTAGCAGCAGCCTCTTTCGCTTGTAAAGGCTGGATCTCGCCACGCTCGATCGCTTCGCGGTTCTGTCGGATGTGCGACATCATCGTGAAGGACATAAGCGCTCCGAAATATTTGTGTTTCGGAAGTCCAGACTCTTTCCATGCCTCAACAACTTCATTGTTTAAACTCTGCTGCACATGATCTTGGACTGCGCGTTGCTGGTGGAGGAATCCCTGGAGTTCTTCTTTTGAGAACTTCTCAAGATTCGGCGGAGCATCTTCGCCGAGCATGGACCGTATTTCTGCGATCACGCCACTCTTGGACTGAAGCTCGGCCCGCTCCATCTGCTGAAGGCGTTGCTCAGCATCGTAGAGCCTGCGCTGCTCAGGGGTCATATGCATGAGGTCGTACTTGCGTGCGAGCCGCTCTTCGGCGAACGCATCGAGATCAAGACGCTTGCCCGTCATGCGGGCGTAGTGCTCAGCGAACGCATCCGGATCTCGGTCGAGGAGAGCGAGGAGCTGCTGGTTTTCATGTGCCTGCTTGCGGGCCTCGGCCGCCTCGCGCATCTTTGCTTGCGAGCCGCGCTCGAAGTCCTTGATGGCTTTGGCGAGGGCCTTTGGCACCTTGCCCTTCACGGAGCCAAGCGCGATCTCTTCCAGTTCCTCAGCGATCTGCGCCGCTTTTTTCTCCTGGCTTTGTTCGGAACTCTGTCCGTCCTCTTGGCTGAAATCGTCGCGTGTGACTCCTTGCTGCATCCCCTGAGACGTCTGCGTTGAGTCCACGCTGTCTGTCGCAGGAGTTGCGTCTGCTGATGCCGCGCTTACTGCGCCTGTGGCTTCGCTCATCTGCAATCCTCCTCATGTTGGTTTGAGGAGATGGCTATCTGTGAGGTGTTTTCGTTTTTCCTTTTCCTGCTTTCGGATGCACTCCGCGCACGTCGAGTAGGTCGTCGTCCGGTTTCGAGGACGCCTGCCCTGGAAGATCGTCTTTCCGCATTCTCTGCATACGACCTTCCCGTGCTTGTTCATGGCTCACCCAACCGCCGGCGGTGGAGGCAATGGTGGGGGTGGTCCGTCCACTGGCCCAGGCGGAGGTGGTAGTGGCGCTCCATCAGGAGGTAGTGGCCCACCTGGCGGCAATGGCATCGGAGGTGGCGGCGGTGGCGGTGGCGGTTCGCCGGAGATCGCAACCCAGTACGGCGTCTGACCGCTCCAGAGCCTCTCATGCTCCTGCATGTGGGCCGTTACTGCGTTTAGGATCTTCATCGCGGCTTCATCGCCCTTCGCGGCTCGATCACGAAGGTGTGGGTCGTTGATCACAGTCTTGTGTTCTCTTCCGTGGAGAATGTGGAGATCTCCGACGATAGCGAGAACGGGATTTCCGTCCATCAGGCTTTCGTTCTCTTTGCGGATCAGGTCGAGCTCGGATTCTTCCGACTCGGTGATCGTGTCGAGCTGACCTGTTGTCGCGACCTGCAGGTATTGCTTTGCGTTGATCTTGTCTTTGTCGAGGAGCTTGTCGGCGAGACCCAGTCGACCCGCGAGTGTGCGCGATAGCGGATTGCCGAGGTCGACGCTGACTCGCTCGATATCGGCGATGTCTTGGCCAGTGTACGACGTCATCGCTCCGCGGTTGTGTTTCCCGCCGAGGGCGACAAGGCGCTCCGTTTTGCCGAACGTCTTGATCAGCTCGAAGAGGAACGTGCCAACGTCCTCGCAGAGCTCTGCATATGATTTCTGTCCAGGGTTCGAGTACTGGATCGCCATAGCCTGCATGCGCTCAAGCGCGATGCCGGTGGTCTTGGAGCTGATGTCCATATCGCCAGTTACGGCGTCGTTGAGGCCCATCTGCTTTTGCATCGCGCCGCCAATGACGTCGATGCTCTTGAACACTTCGCTCGCGGTGCTGGTGAGCTGCAAACCCTTTGGCTCTGTGCCCGGCACGCCACCCTTGAGGACCGCTAGTCCGCGGAACATCGTTTCGCTCAACTCACATCCATCGGGCAAGTGAATGAACTGGACGCCGAGTGCCTGCTGGTTCGTGAATGGAATGGAGTGGAGGACGTTCGCAGCGTCCTGCAAGCCCATGATGTCGAACGCGTCGGTATATCCCTCGGTCGTATCGAAGCGCTCGCCAGGAGACATCGGGAAGACGGGGAGGCGGCTGTACTGAATTCCCCCGTCATAAGCCCAGAGCTTGCTGTTGTAGAACTTGTAGTACCGCCCGTTCGGCACAGAGTCGGTCTTCAGGTGGTAGAGTTCGTAGACAGGAATGAGATCTTCATCCTCGACTTCGTCTTCACTGTGGCGATCGCGCTCCGAGACGTCTTCTTCGAATTCATCGGTGCCCGGGAGGCTTGCGATGTCTTCGGCAATGTCTGGATACCGCTCCATCTCGTCCCAGCGGCTCTCCCAAGACTTCACGATGACCCATTTGTTCTTTGTCCAATCGCGCAGGCGATGGTTATAGATCACCTCAAAGCGGGAACGAGCGCCGGCCTCTACGTCACCCTCGTGCATGACTTTTTCGACGGGTTCTCCGTTCTCATCGAGAACTGGTTCGCCGTTACTATCCAGGACCGGCTTGGTGCCATATGCCTTTCCGAGGCCCGTGTTCCACTTCATGTAGACGTAGGCTTTTGCCGAGACGAGCGCGCGCTCTGCGCAGCTTGCCAGGTGACGACCGAGGCGCTTTTCGACCATGTATGAGTCGATGATGTTTGCGGCGAGCTTCGTCTGCTGAATCGATTCGAGATCGGAGTTCTTCGCTCGTGGGTCGTAGGCGGGCTTTTGAGCGGTGATGAGCGCAAGTGAGTGCCTGATCAGCGTCCGGAATTCGTTTACGGACAGTGCCATCATCTCGCCATCGTCACCTACGGCAACGATCCGGCTAGTGTCTGCATCACCATGCTCACCGAAGTAGAGAGCCTCAGCTTTTTCACATCGTTCGCGAAGCCCTGTGCTGCGGGTATGCTTGTGAAAGCGTCGAATCAGCTCGCCAGCTTTGCCACATAGTTCATCAGAGGGAAGAGTTGCGAAGTATTGTTTCACCGTCGCCTGCTTCTCGCTTTGAGTTGCGAACTGAAGAGCCTTGCGAGCCTGTCTTCAGTCGAACCCCGCGAGATGGCTGACTCGGGATTGATATGGTGAGTATGGAAGCTGACACCGTGGTTGTGAGGAACCGGATTGTGAGCGTTGTCAATACAACGATTAAGGTAGATTGCAGCTGCAATAGCGTCAAGGTGGCCTAGACCTTCCGTTCTCCGGAAGTCAGTTTTCAAGGCGTCCTTCCACATGCCGACGCGCATCTGCTCTCGTAAATTCACGCACTTCTCTTTGATCTTGAAGCGCCGCAGGCCCACGTCGACGCGCCAAGCATGGATGGCCGCGCGCTTGTCGCTCTTTTCGGCCGGCAACATCGGGTATTTGTAGTCGCCATAGAGGTCGAACACGGTCTGTTTGTCGGCGTCGTATACGCGCCGGCGAGGCTTGTTCGTCGCCTCCTTGAAGAGGCGGTCGATCTCCTTGCGTCCACTCTCGGTTTCGACCGCTCCGCGGAGCTCGTCGAAGTTGATCGTGCGATCCGTGCCCCAGAGGTCCATCTCCAGTATCTTCGCCAGTCCCGTGATCGTGCCTGTCGTCTTGCCGTTTACGACGATCTCGTCTTCAACGATGAACTCGGCCTTGATGAAGTCGTAGTAGCCGAAAAGGATCGCAGTGTTATCGTCAGCTCCAGAGTCTCCGCCAACGTAGGGCGTGAAGAACTCGGGACGGGGATAGTCGTTCGGAACGACATTCCCGCCGTCTCCAACCACGTCAGAATACTCGGGGCAAACCAGGAGCTCGGGATCTGCAATCTCCTCACAGAGACGCTCGCGGCGGAACGAAGGTGAATTGACACCTCCAGACTCCTCGATGATCTCGTTGAGCTCTTCCTCTGTGAGTGTCTCTTTGTCGTAGATCGTCTTCGAGATGAACTTGCCACGCCGCTTGGCTTCCTTTTTCTCTTTATAGTACGCGTGTCCCAGCTCCTCTGCAGGTGTAGATGCTTTGATAAGCCAGCGGCCCTCTTGGTTCTCCAGCTGAGGCAAGAGACAGCTCTTCACCACGTAGCTGGGGTCGGTCCAGAAGCCGTACTCGTCGCAGATCAGGATGTTTGCGGCAGGGCCACGCGCAGAGTTCCCGCGGTCTTCGTTCACGCCGCGGATGAAGAGTTTGGATCCACGCGGACCCTCGAACACCGAGTCAACGGTCTTGTACTTGAACTTGAGAGCCTCGGGCGTCCACGTCTGGATCTTCTCCATCTCCGGGATCATGACCTCGCGCGCTTGGTTCTTGTTCGGAAAGCACCAGCGACAGATCCAGCCTGGATTCTTTAGAAGCTGCTCGAGCACGAACGTGATGATCGACGTCGTCTTCCCAAACCGGCGGGCAGCTTCGACGAACGGATAGCGCTCGCGCACCAGAAGCTCATAGATATCGAGCTGCGATGGTCGCAGGTACCAGGTAGCAATGATGCCCATCTCCCAGCATTGCTGCCGGGAACGAATCTGTTCGTCAGTCAGCAACGCCCATCAACCTGGAGATGGCTGATGTGAGGGGAGTTACTCGGCCTTCACGTACTTCGCGCGAATCGCTGCGAGCCCTGGTTCGCGGATCGTCTTGATGATCTCGGTGTGCTTGGCATCGACGCTGTCGAGAAGCTCGCCGAACGCCTTGACCGGCTCGATGTCGTGGTCTTCGGAGTACTTCTGTTTGAGCTTCTCGAACTCCTGGTCTTCCATGATCTGTTCGACAGCGGCCTGCGCTTCGCCAGTCTGCTTGAGGACGGCATCCACTTCGCCGAGGATCGCTGTCGCCTGCGCCTGGAGGGCGGCTTCGAGCTCCTCCTTCGTCACGCTACCAGTCGACTCAAGCTGGAGCCGGCGGCCGTAATTCACGTACTTGAGCAGCGTCACGCGCTGGTGCTCGGTATCGTTTCCGATTTCGTTGTCGACCTTGATTTCAAGTTCGGTCATGTGGACCTCCTGTTTTTAGTTGGCGAACCGGGATGGATTCGAACCACCAACCCGCGGCTTAACAGGCCGCTGCTCTAACCATTAAAGCTACCGGTTCATTCAAGTTGAGACGGGCCAGGGCGCTACTCCGGGCCGGTCAGAAGTTTGTCACCGTTGCGTCGGCAACGTGTCGCTTTCATCCGACGATGCTGACCTGAACGACAATCACTCCGCGTGTCTCCAGTTTCGGAGTCTGCCCACCTAAAGGCATTGGCCTCCTACTCCAGCTTCCCACGCCGCCGCCTCAAGGAACCGCATCTTCGGTGGTTGTACGAATCGAAGTCGGGGTATGAGCCCTTTCATCCGGTCCGCTTTCGCGCGAAGGTGCAGTTCATTCAGGCGCCCCGATACTGCTCCCTCGGGACCACGGGATAACTACTTGTCTTCTTTCTTCGGCTCTTCACACCCGATGTATTTGCACTCGAGCTTGTGTCCAATGCGTTCGATTGTGTCGACGGCTTTGCCGAGGTTCGCTGGGCTCGCCAACTGGTACTTGATCAGTCCGATGCGTACCTTCCACATGTCCTCGATTCCCGGCACGCAAGCCAGCGCTGCCAAACAAGCCAACCAAACCGCTGACGTGCGTACGATTCTCCAGAACTTCGGGCGAAGTTCCTTGTTTAAGGTGTCATGAATGATTGCCGACGAGGACAGTACAAGCGCAAATACAAGCGCGCCAATGATCGCGACGATCTGTGATAGCTGGCGTACGTTGTCAAACAGAGCCAATACAAACTCGAGCATCGCTCCCCCTTATAAATCGATCGAATCCTCATTCCGTGACCGTAGGTACGACCTGATCTGATCGCGCAAGCGAATCTGCCGATCGTCCCACGTCTCAAGCTTCAAGAGCCCTTGAGCATCGCGAGTGAGATCGGTCATCGGATCGTAGTTGTTGTCGCGCAGGATCTTCCAACGGTCGGTGTAACCGCGATCGCGCTTTTTGCCGTGCCAGTAGTGGTAGAGCGAGCGTTTCACGTACCCAACGTCGCGCTTGATCCACCGCTCGCAGCGCATCTGCCATTGCATCAGCGTGCTGCGGTAGGCGTCGTTTAGATGCTCGAAGCTCTGCTCCATGCAGCCCACAAGGCCAAGAGCCATATGGCGATCGCCAGCGCCGAGGATTGCGTGCTCGATGAGCGGTCCTCCGAGGGGCGATGACATGTTGTCGAGGGCGTGCTTGGTGTACGCCCATGCGTATCCTGGGTGTCCGTGCAATTCGTGGTAGTCGTTTTCAGACCAGTACCCTCCGCGCTGGGGCATCTCATATCCGCTCTGGATATAGCGCGCCATGAAGGAAGTTACCGGCTGTCCTACCATTTGGTCATCAGGTCCGAGATCAATTGCAGTTTCAAACATCTGCACCACGTGGTGGTGTTGCAACATCTGCACAGTTTCCTCGAGCCACGGGCGAACGGCGTCAGCACCACCCATCGGGAGGACGTCGGCGTCAACGCTCGCGAAATACCGCGCGTCCGGGAAGATCTGGAGCGCGTAGTTGAACCCGAGGTTGATCATGTTCTCTTTGTGCCAGAGCTCATCCTCGGTGCGGACCTGCAGATGCAGGATGTGATCGCGCTCGGTGATCTCAAATGGCCGCTCGCCGAGGCCTTGCTCGACCGTGATGAGTCGCACGCCTGCTTTAGTCATCGCATCGGCAAAGCGTTTGTAGAGCGCGTACCGCGACTTGAACCGCACTGGGTTTGAGATGCATGTGACGACCACGAGGTTCTGCAGGCTGTTGTCTGAGAGGCCGACGGTAGTCGGCAGGAACTTCCATTGATCGTTCATTTTGTCTCTCCAATGAAACATCGCCGTGCAAGGACGTCGATTCGCTCGCCCGGCTTGTCGACGCATGCAATAAGCTTCGCGCGACAGGTCTTCACCTCAAGGTCCGTGATTTCAGAACCCGTCTTGATACCCATAGCTCCCTTGGTAGCGTTCACGGGTTGTCCGCACCAAAGGGCGATGAGCGTAAGCATTTCAATCATTTTGTCTCTCCTCTCGCCACGCGCACAAGGTTGGCCAGCTGATCATCCGTAACCTGCACGTTGTTCAGGATCGCTGTCGGAGTCGGCTCCTCTCCGGGCTGCTTGTCCTTCCAGCCGCAGAGATTCTTCAGGCAGAAGATCAGCATCACGTTGTCGCCCTTCGACGCCTTCTCGAGCGCCTTCTTGACCAAGCTCATGCGGGTGTGAACCATGTTTTGCTCACGAAACGCCGCAAAACTGAGGCCCTCTGGACATTCGTCAGAGGTCGTCCAGTTGCGTATCCGACGCTCGATCGTATCGATGGAGCACTTGAAGAACGCAGCACAGTCCTCAGCCGTAGGCTTGAACCGCATGAGCGTTGCGAGCTTATCCATGTCGATCTCGACAGGTGGCCTAGCCATCAATTAGCTCCGCTTTCTGGCCCGTGTACTTCTCCCAGCGCGCAACGATGACATCGCAGTAGTGTGGGTCGAGTTCAATCAGGCGCGCTTTTCGCCCGATCTTCTGGGCCGCGATCATCGTGGTTCCAGATCCACCAAAGGCATCGAGCACGATGTCACCGTACTGCGTGGAGTTGGCCAACGCCTTCTCCACCAGCTCAACAGGTTTCATCGTTGGGTGTTCCTCGGACTTCGTCGGGCGGTCGATGTTCCACACGGTGGACTGTTTCCGGTCGCCGTGCCAGCTGTGAGAGCCGCCATCAGCCCAGCCGTAGAGAATAGGTTCGTGTTGCCAGTGGTAGTCCTGGCGGCCCATTACGATCGATTGCTTCACCCAGATCAGGCACTGTTTGAGCAGGAAGCCTGAGTCCACCAGCGCGCCGCGGAAGTTGTATCCCTCGCTGTCGGCGTGAGCCACATAGATGGCGCCGCCGGGCTTGGTGCGTGTCTCGGGACGCTCTGGGATCTCATCGTCATCTGCCTGTGGCGCGAACTTCTCCGCCGGTTCAACGACAAAGTCTGGGATACCGAGGAGGTCCAAATCAAGGTCAGGGCCGAACTGCGCCACGTCACGGTTGATCATGGCGAGGTCGACGTCGGCGAGCTCTGTGTG
>Ga0208147_1000640_pt1 | contig 12112 bp, 13 predicted proteins | sample DEB3_08_DNA_FD_184520 | JGI IMG/M metagenome (GOLD analysis project Ga0208147, IMG submission 184520) | Aqueous microbial communities from the Delaware River and Bay under freshwater to marine salinity gradient to study organic matter... | ecosystem: Environmental > Aquatic > Marine > Coastal ... | reverse complement strand
ATAAACAAATAGCTCAGTTGCAGCCTCCTGATCTACTTTTGCTGCAGCAAAATCTTGCCCAGAGTATTTAGAGGTTTTAGCAGTTGATTGACGGTAGGCATCGGTATCGCCCCACCGAGCTTGGACTTCTTCCTCATACAGACTCATGATTAATTGAGAAAAGCGATGATTGCCCCAGCAATTGTTAAGTTCATTGCATCGTTGGCAGTTTCAATGATCCAAACTTTTAAACTCTCTCCGCCAAAGAGGCGGTGAGAAAGGGATGAAAACATTGAAATACCAACACCGAGAGCAAAACCAACACCTGCTCCATTTAGGGCACCAAAGTTTGCATCATGGAGTTGAAGGGAGTTAATGGTGGATCCCAAAGTCAAAACCTGAATTAAGAGCCCAATAATTGTTCCACCAAAGAGTAGGGCTGGCTTGTTCTGTTCACCTGTGAGTTGACCGTTGGCGTTGCCTTTAGCTTTCATCCAGACCGGATAGAAAGTCTTTGGCCCAAACCAAATGGCACCGCTGATGAATGAGACTGCAAAAGCAGCAAGAACGGCGAGAAGGTTTAATCCTGTTAATGTCATGCGTAAATCGTACAGAATCACCTGTAATTTCTTGAATTAATCCTGCGTGTTTTATAATTTCGGTATGAAATTTCTTGTCTCAGTCATTGATAGCCAGACACGATCACCTCACACGCCACAAGAGATTCAGGCTATTGATGATTTCAACGACAAGCTTTCTGCCCACGGCCAGCGCATCTTTGCTGGCGGTTTAGATTCACCTGCATCTGCAATAGTTTTTGATAACCGTAATGGCGCAAACAAAAGCAGCGAAGGTCCATTTATCGCATCCGATGAGTTCTTTAGTGGTTTTTGGATCATTGAGGCCGCATCGTTAGAGAGTGCAAAAGAACTAGCTGCAGAAGGCTCTAGAAGTTGCAATAGAAAAGTGGAGCTACGCCCACTACTTGGTTAATTGATATTTCTGACTAACAATCCAGCGCTTAAATTCACCACTGCTAAATTCATAGATATCTACAGGACCTTTGCCATAGATAGCAGTGAAATCCTTTCCACCGCTGTATCGCATTGATCCCAACAAAATTACATATGGAATTCCTGTTCCAGGAGCTCTTACTCCTTTAAGGACTTCTTTGCTCCAAGGATTCTGGGCGCTAGTCACTGAAACAAGAGAATCAACATCAGCCTTTGGATTTGAATGCAATCCACCGAGTTTTTCCCAGGCAGAGAGTTGTAAAACTAACTCAGAATTCAACTCAATCACCTTAGCCATATGCTCATTTTATCAACAATTCAACCGTGCATGCTGCGCAATTGGTTATGACAATAACAGGGAGCTTTCCAAGATAGGCTTAAGTAATGTCGATGCCCGCTATGACCAATCGTGAAGCGATTCGTGTCGGGCTACCTATCTTCATCACAGCAATCAATATGCGGGCCGGATTAACCATTATGAGCCCGCTTTATCCGATTCTTAAAGAGCAGTACAACCTGAGCTCTTTTCACCTCTCATTCCTAACTTCACTGTCAGTTCTTTGCTTTGCAGGCAGTGCCTTCTTAATGCCACTTGTGGGCAAGATAGGTGGAACTAACAAAGTTATTGCTTGGACGTTGACAGTTTTATCAGCTGCAATTTTTCTTCGAACCGTTGGTAATGTGCCAATGCTCTTTATTTCATCTGTAACAGTTGGTATTGCTATTGCAGTGCTCAACTTTTCTTTGCCTGTATGGGTGAAAGAGAATGCTCCTGAACATTCAGGACTGCTCACCGGAATCTATATAACAATTATGGGAACTTTTGCTGCGATCTCTGTGGCAGTTGCAGTGCCATTGGCTCAAGCCACATCCTGGGGCTGGCGCTTATCGATGATTCCTTGGTTAGTCATTGGTGTGATTTCATCATCGTGGTGGTTACTAAGAATTTCAAAATCTCATGAATCAGGCCATATGGAAGTCAGTTCGAAGTTTCATACCGCTCTTTTTAGAAAACCTGGTGCGTGGAGCATTGCAATCTTTTTTGGTCTGCAATCCATGCTCTTCTATGGCACAGCTACATGGCTACCAACAATTTTGGTTTCAAAGGGTTACACCCTGGGACATGCTGGATTAGCAGTTTCAATTACAGGTTTATTTGGTTCACTCGTTGGTATTGCTGCCCCTCACTATGCATCCAAGCTTAAAAACATCCGCACACTCCTGCTACTGCTTGGAGTTATGATTTCTGCAAGTTTTGCCGCAGTGATTTTGGATAGCGGCTGGCGCTTAGTGATTTGGTTGTTAATTTCTAATATTGGGCTCTCTATTACTTTTCCTTTGTCGTTGCTTTTAACTGTTACACGCAGCATTGAAGCGGGGGAGACGCGCTCTCTTTCAATCATGGCGCAATCAATTGGTTATCTCATGGCTGCCTTTGCCCCTGGAATTGTTGGAGCAATCTTTGATTCAACCTTGAGTTGGAACACAGCATTGCTTGTGCCTGTAGTTCTTGGACTATTTCTGGCTGGGGTTGGTTATTTCGCAGGTAAGCCTGAAAAGATCATCATTTAACCTCTTTTGAATTGCTCACCAGTTACCATTGGGCATTAATAGCGGGATGAAAAGGTGTTCACAGTGTTTGAATCAATAGTTCTGGGGATCATTCAAGGTCTAACTGAGTTTCTACCTATTTCATCCAGTGCCCACCAGCGCATTGTTGGAGAGTTCTTTAGCAATGCTCAAGATCCAGGAGCTCGCTTCACGGCAATTACCCAAATTGGCACGGAGTTAGCCGTTCTTATCTTTTTTAGAAATGACATCAAAAACATTGTTCTAACGTGGTTTAACCAAGTTATTTTGCGAAAAGAATTAACTGCAGATCAAAAACCGTTAGCTCGCATGGGCTGGCTCATTGTCGTAGGTAGTCTTCCAATCGTTATCTTGGGATACATCGGCAAAGACATCATTACTAATGATTTCCGCTCACTTTGGCTCATTGCTTCAACCTTGATTATTTTCGGTGTGATACTTGGTTTAGCCGATCACTATGGCAAGAAGGAAAAGAGCCTGAGTGATTTGAATTCAAAGCACGGCATACTTTATGGACTGGCTCAATCTCTTGCATTGATTCCAGGTGTCTCACGCTCTGGTGCAACGATTGCAATGGGCCGCTATCTCGGTTACACCCGCGAGGCTGCGCTGCGCTATTCATTCCTCTTAGCTCTACCAGCAGTATTTGGCAGTGGACTCTATGAACTCAAAGATGCTTTTGGTTCAGATGCTTCTAATGTTTACACCTTGCCTCAAACTTTTATTGCCACAGCAATTGCCTTTCTAGTTGGCTACGCCGTCATTGCCTGGCTACTAAAGTTTGTATCAACAAAGTCCTTCATGCCCTTCATCATCTACAGAATCGCACTTGGAACTACAGTGTTGGTCCTATTGAGCGCAGGCATCATTAATCCATGAGCAAGGCACAAATCACTGCGCACTTAAAGAAATTTGATAAAGCTCAGCGCGATATCCTGAGCCAGCTGCGCAAAGAGATTCTAGAAGAGCTACCGACTGCCCAAGAGATCATTAAATACAGCATTCCCACCTTTGCCATAGAGGGAGTTCCAGTTCTTGGCTTTGATGGCTATAAAGCCCATAACTCACTTTTTCCTTATAGCGGCTCCACTAATAAGTATCTAGAAAAAGAGTTAGCTAAATACGTTCAGACCAAAGGCTCTATTCATTTTGCGCTACATAAGCCTTTTCCACGCGCTCTTCTAAAGAAGATTATTAAGGTAAGAATTGCTCAGATCAATGCCTCCTATCCCAAAAAGAGCGGTGAGTACTTAGAGTTTTATGGCAATGGAATTCTCAAGGCAAAAGGCACAATAAAACAGGGCAAGCTACATGGGTATTGGGAGTGGTTTAGAAAAGATGGGACCAAAATGCGCTCAGGATCATTTAGTGCAGGCACTCAAACAGGGTTATGGACTACCTATGATGCAAAGGGAAAGACCTATAAGAAAACAAATTTTGCGAGCTAGAGCCTGACAATTTCTAATTCACAAGGAACCCACAGAGAATTGCATAGCGCTAACTAGACTTTAAATTTACTCTTTCGCTAACTAAGAAGAAGTGGAGTAGGGCCAGTGAGCCAGAATTCAACAATACTTTTAAAGAGTTGGGCAAGGCATCCAGTATCTAGGCGCTCCCTTTTTAGCATAGCGGCAATATCGGCTTTTGCAGCAACTCCCATAGGTAAGGCATTCGGTATTACCACACCAGTAATTACCCAAGTTCTCGGACGCCCAACCAACACATCTATTGCCATTAATGTTATGGCCACAGAACCAGTTGCAGCCTTAATCGAATATGGATACACCAAGACGCGTTATAGCTTAAAAACTAAAGAGATTTCCATCTCTACATCCAATCCAGCAGTATTTGATATCACTGGGTTGAAAGCCAGTACGAAGGTTTATTATCGAGTGAGTTATAAAGGCGCAGGAGCCACTTCTTATACTGGCGGTAAACAATATTCATTCACAACTGCGCGTAAATCGGGATCAACCTTTTCATTTTCGGTCCATGGTGATACTCATCCAGAACGTGCTGGCAAAATGTTTAATGCCGAGCTCTATGCCGTGACACTGGCAAATATTGCCTCCCAGCAGCCTGATTTTCACATTTTGATGGGTGATGATTTCAGTATTGACCCGCTGATTAGTAAGGGGCAGGCTAATCAGGCAAACGTTGAGAAGATTTATAGTACCCACAGAAATTGGCTTGCTACGGCCGGATCATCGGTTCCAATTTACTTAGTAAATGGAAACCATGAGCAAGCTGCAGCCTACTTATTAGATGGCAGTGCTACCAATCCAGCGGTTCTAGCAGGCAATGCTCGATTGAAATACTTTTCACTTCCCGCACCCGATACTTTTTACACTGGAAATCAAACTGAAATTGCAGGCATTGGACTGCCGCGAGATTACTATTCTTGGACATGGGGAGATGCCCTCTTTGTCACTTTAGATCCATATTGGCATTCAGCATCTGCGGTAGATAACGTTGCAGGCGTACTAGTCCCAGAGGATCAAGGTGGTGCTGCTGCAACCCCAAAACCTAAAAAAGGTGCAACTTCTGCTGCGACACCAGCTCCTGGTGGTGGAAATGGAAAAATTTCTAATCTCTGGTCCATCGGCATTGGAGATGAACAGTATGCATGGCTAAAGAAAACTCTTGAAATGAGTAAAGCAAAATACCGATTTGTATTTGCTCACCACGTGATGGGCACAGGGCGTGGGGCGGTGGAAGTTTCCACCAACTATGAATGGGGTGGAAATGACCCTAAGGGAGTTACAACTTTTGCCAAGGAACGACCTAATTGGGAACTTCCTATTCATGACTTGATGGTGAAAAACAAAGTAAACATCTTCTTTCAGGGACATGATCATATTTTTTGCACTCAAGAGCGCGATGGATTGATTTACCAATCAATGCCGAATCCGGCAGATGATACTTTTTCAATGTTCAACTCAGATGCTTACAAGAGCGGCACCAAGGCTCCTAATTCAGGCCATGTTCGAGTCACTGTTTCATCAACACAAGCAAAAGTTGAGTACTTCCTTGCAGCACGTAAAGAGGACAGTGCAAGAAAGAACTTACAAGTTGCCCATAGCTATGTTGTTAAGCCAAAGGGATAGAAATGACTCACACCCATGAAATTTTCCATCTAACAGATTTAGATAGGAGAAAGTTTCTTCGAATAGCAGCTTTTGGTAGTGGGTTATCTATCCTAAGTACTTTAACTCAGGGTGAAATCGCATATTCAGCAACGAACGTTAAATTGCCAGGATTTAGCGCTTTTAGTAAAACTGTTAATGTCTACAAAAGTACCAACTATTACATGGTTGAAAGCAATGGGTTACCAGCCCACCAAATGATGGTTGGTATCAAAAGTTGGCAGCAGCAGGTTCCGACAATACAGCCTTATTCTGGGGCCAATGCTTGGTCAATTCCTATAAAACCTGTAATCAGCAATTCTCCAATCTCTGCAAAGGGACATTTCTTGCGTGGTGCGATAGCGATTGCTGTCAACGGGGTTCCAATATTTAATGCACTTAACAATCGTGGCGATGATGCATTATTGGCAGGAGAACTCGATGATTGGGGCGGTCATTGCGGACGTGCGGATGATTATCACTACCACATCGCACCTTTACATTTGCAAACAATAGTTGGAAAGAAAGCCCCAATAGCTTATGCCCTGGATGGCTTTCCAATTTATGGCGAAACAGAAGTGGACGGAAAGAAGGTAGTTGGATTAGATAGCTTTAATGGTCATTTTGATTCAAAAAAGAATTACCACTATCACGGAACTAAAAGCTATCCATATATAAACGGGGGATTCAAAGGTGTAGTTCGTGAGATTGAAGGCCAAGTAGATCCTCAAGCATTAACAAAAGGATTTAGAACTGCTGGTGAGCCGCTTCGAGGCGCTGTGATAACAAGTCTTGAACGGGTGGGCGATACTCAATTTGATCTCACTTATTCACTCAATGGCTCCAACTATCATGTTAAGTACACAGCCTCGGCCACTCAAGTTGCTCTTGAATTTATTGATTCCAATGGCGCTACTAGGAATGAGGTTTATCAAAGAAAATGAGTAATCCATTTAACTTTATCTCTCGAAGAGCATTCATTAAATCATCTTTCTTGCTGGCGTTGGTAACCTCGCCATTCGGTAAAGCCTTTGCCGCTAACTCTGCTGTGACAATACGGGTTATGGGTTTACCAAGTGATACCCGTTTTATTCTTGCGATTACAACTTCCACCCCGGTGCGCTTGTATGTGGAATATGGATACAGCAAGAGTACCTACACGAACAAGAGCGCAGTAGTCACTCTGGCAAAAGCAGGTTCAACCAATATTTCAATATCTGGCCTAAAACCTTCTAGCCAGGTTTTCTACCGAGTGCGATATGCCACTGGAAGTCTTAAAACATTTTTAGCCATGCCTCAGTCATCAATTACAACAGCTAAAGCTGGCTCAAGTGAAGTGTTTGCTATCCAAGCAGACCCTCATATGGATGAGAATTCTAGCGCGGATGTTTACAACGGCACTCTCAAACAGATTGTTAGCACAGCACCGGCTTTCCTGATGGATCTGGGTGATATCTTCATGGTTGATAAATTGCCTAACAAAAGTGAAGTCAATATTCGGGCCCGCTTTGAAATGATGAAAAGTTTCTACAACAAATTAGAGGGCATTCCACTAAAGATTACACTTGGAAATCACGATGGTGAGCTTGGCTACAGCAGTTTTAATACTAAAAAATATCGTAAAGAGTATTTTCCAGAGCAAACTGGTGAGCTTGCTTATTATTCCTTCACAGGCCCAGATTCTTTACATATCTCACTAGATCCATTTACTTACACAACCAAAAATCCCACGGTTGATGGTTGGGAATGGACCCTAGGGAAGACTCAATATGAATGGTTCAAAGCCACGTTAGAGACTTCAAAAGCTAAGCATAAATTTGTCTATATTCATCACCTACTTGTTGGTGACCCTCAATCACGTGGTGGTGTTGAGATTGCAAAGTTCAATGAGTGGGGTGGAAATAACAAGGACGGTTCATACGGCTTTGATGTCAAGAGGGCTGGATGGGGAAAGCCAATTCATCAACTGCTACTTGAAAACAAAGTAGGTTTCGTATTTAAAGGCCATGACCATCTCTATGTGAAGCAAGAGTTAGATGGCATCATCTATCAGACTCTTCCACAGCCCAGCCACCCAGGAAATAAAATTGATGTGACCCAATACGGATATATCTCTGGAAAAGGAGTGGGCGGATCTGGATTCTTGAAGGTCACTGCCGGAATTACAGACGTTAAAGTTGAATTCATTTCATTTGACGGCACAGTTTTAGATTCCTATACCCGCAATGCGTAAGATTATTTTTCTAGCTCTTGCAGTGAGCCTCTTAGCACCTGCGGTGGAGGCTTCTGCAGTCACTAATAAAATCGTGAGCTTCCAAGCTGAGGTTTGGGCTGACAATTGGTTCTCAATCTATGCAAATGGCAAGAAAGTTGGTCAAGATTCAGTACCAATCACAACTGAGCGCTCCTTTAATAGCGAGATTCTTAAATTTTCAGCAACCTACCCACTAACAATTGGGATTATCGCCAAAGATTTCACGGAGAACTCAACAGGACTTGAATATATTGGTAAAGCCAATCAGCAGATTGGAGATGGTGGAATTGTTCTTCAAATAAGGGAAGTTTCATCTAAGAAAATTATTGCGCTCAGCGATGCAAGTTGGAAGAGTTTGGTCATTGATAAAGCTCCGATAAATCCAGAGTGTGAAAAATCAAGCAAACCAAATAGTGATTGTCAGTATTCATCAGTTACTGTTCCTAGCGGATGGTCATCCGCTTCATTTAAGGATGTTTCTTGGAAAAATGCAATTGAGTACTCTAAAGAGGCGGTTGGCGTGAAGGAGGGTTATTTTGACATTTCTTGGTCCACTCAAGCAAAATTAATTTGGTCAGGTGATTTAAGACTAGATAACACTGTTTTATTCCGAAAGAGCATAAAAAGTTCTCCCACCAATCCCTCGAATACCACTAAGAGTTTTACATTAGCCAGTACAAGTGTGGATGCTTCAGGAAATCTATCAAAAGATACAACCTGCGATGGCTTAGGCACCCCGCCGATTTTTACTTGGTCAAATGCTCCAACTCAAACTTCTACTTTTGTTTTGATAATGGACACTATCCCTGGTCCTTTACGCCCTGGGGAAATAGATATTGGAAATCATTTCTATCTCACCGCTTTTAATATTCCAGCAACCTTGAATTCATTTAACGTAGGTGCAAATAGGACTGGAACTTTAGGACAAAACTTTCAAGGAAAGAAACTTGGATACACGCCTCCGTGTTCCCAGGGTGGAGGAAGCAAGGTTTATACGACTACGATCTATGCACTGGCTTCAGAGTTGAGCATTTTGCCATCAGATGCAACCGAAAAGAATCTACTGAAAGCCATGGAAGGAAAAATCCTTTCAAAAGCTGCACTTAGTGCAACTTATGCACGACCATGATTTGCACTAATGTGAATTCAAAAGATTAACTTCCAGGGCTCACCGTCGACATATTGAAGTCTTTAATCACTAGCGGTGGAACTGACATATTGGACATATCGCCAGCCCATTCACGTGGTTGAGTCCATTCAGATGCACCAGCATGTGCGATGCGAGAGAGAGCTGAAACCGGTGAATCATTCCAACGGAAGTTATTGGTTGCACCAACTACTTCGCCACCTTTAACGTGATAAACACCGTCACGAGTTAAGCCAGTGAGAAGTAGTGAGTTGGGATCAACCATGCGGATATACCAGAAGGTTGTCAGTAGAAGTCCGTTATCAACTTTCTTCACTAGATCTTCCAGAGTTCCACTTGCTCCATCAACGCTCATGACTAGGTTTTCACCGATTGGGGTGAAATCAAGGTTAGTCAGCTTTGCTGATGCTCGAGTTTGAACGAGAGATTGCAAGACACCATCTTTGAGCCAGTCAACGCGCTTGATGGGTTGACCATTATCAAATACTGATGAGAACGGTGAACTCACAGCGGTTGCTACAAAGTTAGATGCTGGAAGTTGCTTAAACTCAGGATCGGTAAAGAACTGCAGAGAAAGATTTGAAAGCTTCTCACCAATGCGAGTTCCGCCACCCTTTTTAGAAAATACTGATTGACCTTCATGGGCATCACGTGCAGTTGATACCCACATCATGTAGGTGAAGAGATCTGCTACAGAGCCTGAAGGCAAGATGGTGTCGTAGCGACCTGCTGGAAGATCGACTTTTGTGCCCTGCCACGTTAAACGTTGGCGAATCTGGGCATCGATATTTGCAACTGAGACATCTTTAAAGTCGCGAGTTTCAACACCTGCCCATGTGGAGCGTGAGCGATTATGAGACTTTCCAGTCATCTCTACGCGACCAACTGGAGAATCTTTGCGCAAACGCAACCCACCCTTTGAACCAACCCAGGTTGTTTCATTGGTGTGTTCTGAATATCCAAAGAGTTCAATTTTATCTGCCACTGAGCGAGAGAACATATCGCCAAGTGCTGGAGCAAAAGTAGAAAATACTTCAGGACCAGTTGGAACGTGAGCGCCTGACCAATCACCAATTGAAACATTGGTGGCAAGAGGAGCGTAGTCATCGGCTGGACCTGATGCCTTTGCTGCTGCAATAGCTTCTTCGAGCAGCTTTGGAACATCTGCGAGTGAGACATCTGTGCGAGAAACGCCACCAGATGCCATGCCGCCATCAACTGCAACGAATGCAATAACTGTAACGCTGCGCTCTTGGATAACACCATTAGTAGTTAATGTGCTGCCAGCCCAACGTAGGTTGGCTTGAGTCTTATCGCGCACAACAACAATGCAGTCATCACATGGTGCAGCCGATGTGATCTTTTCAATTAGATCTTGAGCAGAAATCATTTTCCAGCCTCCGCAACAGTATTGAGTATGTTTACTTTGTCGAAGATTGCCGCTGGGCAACCATGACTTACCGCTGCAATCTGACCTGGTTGGGCTTTACCGCAGTTAAAGGCACCGCCTAGAACATAGGTTGAAGGTCCGCCAACAACCTTCATTGATCCCCAGAAATCAGTTGTAGTTGCTTGATAAGCAACATCTTTGAGTTGACCAACGATTTTGCCGTTCTTAACACGGTGGAACTGTTGACCAGTAAATTGGAAGTTATAGCGCTGCATATCAATGGACCAAGATTTATCACCCTTGATGATGATTCCATCTTCCATTGAAGCCACCATTTCCTCATAAGTTGGACCTGTTGGATTTGGTTGCAAAGAAACATTTGGCATGCGCTGAATTGGAACATGGGCTGGTGAGTCTGCAAAGGCGCAACCATTGCTGCGATCACGATTAACGCGGGCAGCGATGCGACGATCTAACTGATAACCAACGAGCAGACCATCTTTAATGATGTCCCAGCGCTGTGCTGCAACACCTTCATCATCAAAGCCAACAGTGCTAAGACCATGAGGTGTGGCGCGATCACCAGTGACATTCATGAGCTTTGAGCCATATTGGAGCGTATTTAACTTATCTGGTGTGGCAAAAGATGTTCCGGCATAGTTGGCTTCATAACCAATAGCTCTATCTAGTTCAGTTGCATGACCAATTGACTCATGAATTGTCAGCCAAAGATTTGATGGATGAACTAATACGTCATAGCGACCAGGTTCAACTGAAGGAGCTGCAACCTTCTCAGCCAAAAGAGATGGAAGCTCTGCAATCTCATCATCCCACTTCCAATGGGAGTTACCCATCCACTCCCAGCCAAAGCCGGCAGGTTGTGCCAAGGTGCGCATGGATTCAAAGCCATGATCTCCAATAGAGATTGCCTCAATCTGAGTTTGAATGCGCACACGTTGCTGTGTGGTGCTGGTGCCATATGAATCGGCGTAGTGCTTTTGTTCTTTAACAAACATAGTGTGGGCAGATGTGTGATTAACGTTTGTGCTCTTGAGCAATCGATTACTTAAATCTGCTAAGCGATCCTTCTTATCTGCATCAGAGACTGAGAAAGGATCGATTTCATACTCAGAGACCCATGTTTGGTTTGCATACACAGGCTCTGTTACAAGTGAGACTAACTCTGTTGAGAGTGGCTTTGATGTTTTCGCCATTGCAACGGCAGTTAGCGCCAGCTTCTTGGCAACATCGACAGAGATCTCAGGAGATGAAGCAAAGCCCCACGCTCCATTGACGATAACGCGAACGCCTAAACCGGCATTGGTTTCATCACTTTGTGTCTCAGGACGAGCATCACGTAGCGAGAGCAAACCATTGCGTGTGCGCTCAATGCGCACATCCACATGGGATGCACCAGCTTCTTTTGCTGTGCTAATCGCGGCATCACTAACGGCTGCTAGTGGAAGGGCTAGGAAATCTGCATCTACGTTTTTGTTCACCCCCGAACCTTATGTCAATCAAGGCATTGGTGCATAGATAAGGCTCTTTAGAAGATTGATTTGCGGTCCCGCTGAATTGGCTTTACGATTTAGATGTTTAAGGGGAGTACCTCGC
>Ga0208147_1000639_pt1 | contig 12112 bp, 13 predicted proteins | sample DEB3_08_DNA_FD_184520 | JGI IMG/M metagenome (GOLD analysis project Ga0208147, IMG submission 184520) | Aqueous microbial communities from the Delaware River and Bay under freshwater to marine salinity gradient to study organic matter... | ecosystem: Environmental > Aquatic > Marine > Coastal ... | reverse complement strand
AATTTTAAGCGAAAAGTTGAGAATTTTTTGGGAACTGCACAGCCTCTTCTCTTCCACTATTCTGACGCTTATGCGGTTAATATAACCCTTTTTTATATTGTAAAATATAAATGAATTTCCAATTAGATTTTTTACAACATCGCAGCTTACTCACAAACATTATAATTGATTTAGTTACTTGTGGAGTCACTGTACCATCCGACAGATACCTTGAAATTAATTTCGAAACTCTTTCTGAACAATTACAATCTTATTTAACTCAATTTTATACCATTACATCACACTCTAACCATCCAATTCGTAGAATTGCCCTTGGATATTTAAGTGACAAACCTATGTTGCAAATTAATGGTAATGTATATACAAAAAATTAAATTTTCTGAAGTTGAATCTTAGATTCTTCAAAAATTAATCGTGAATCTAAACTTTCTTAAATCGGAAATCCACGTCCTCCGTCTATTTCCAATTTTGCTACACGCGATATATTTTAGAACCTTCATATGTAATTTATCCTGATCTGATTTAACGGTTTTTTTTATTTTTTTTCCAAAAAAAGGCTAAACACTCACAGTGATTCTTATTTTTATTTATTTCCGATTTAAATCATTATAGTGAGTTTTTGACACAATAAATTTACGTTTAAATGTTGCTTAAAAAAGGTCAGTATATTTAAAATGAATAAAAAAGCATATTTCACCAGCAATACATGCGAATGGCCCACACCACAATATTTATATGATGAATTAAATCGTGAATTCAATTTTACGCTTGATCCATGCGCAACAGTTGACAATCATAAATGTGCAAAGTTTTTTACAAAAGAAAATGATGGTCTCGCACAAGATTGGTCAGGTGAAAGAATCTTTATGAATCCACCTTACGGCCGTAAAATTCAACATTGGATTAAAAAATTAGCTGAAACTGATGCACCAATCCGCGTAGCATTAATTCCAGTTCGTTCGGACACACGATGGTTTCACAATTACGTTTTAGGAAAAGCAGAAATTAGATTTATAAAAGGTCGGGTCAAGTTTGGGGATAGTAAATCAGGTGCGCCATTCCCATCCATGGTTGTTATTTATCGAAATTAAAAATTGATCAACCAAAATCATTAAAACCGAAAATGGATGAATTAACATATGAACGGGTAATTGGAGATGCGGCATTTTTAGCGCAACTAAAACATATTCCTGAACAAATTTACGAACCTTGGAAAAAACTACACCCACAAATTTTGAAACAATGTGAACAAGTCAACTTGCCATTACATTTGGCAAATGAACCAGTCCCAAAAGAATTGCAATGGATTGAAACACCTATGATGGTTGAATATTTTACAACATTGAAAGGTCGATGGTGGAATTATAAAAATAGAATCTATATCACCGATGATAACGTTAAATGGTTTATAACAACTAATAGGTATGCAATAGTAATTGACGAAAACGATATCACTGCATATGAGTTAGAGGAATCAATTGACTTAGAAAATGAAAATTTACCTGAATTACAAATGAAACGTGCAGCAGAGGATGAAATTGAATCTATGACGCAAACAAAAAGAAACAAAATATAGATCAATCTCAGAAATTTCTCAAAAAATTAAATAAAATTTGATCATATTTTTGATTCAATACAATTGTGATGGCTAACGTTTATACATTTGAGTTTTTAACTGATACTGTTCAATCGCGATTTGTTGAAAAAGCACATACTGTAGATCCATTTTTTTGGGTTGTCACGCGTAAAGAATGTAATTTTGCAAAAAACAGTTATCCATATATTATGATGAAAAAATTTCATATGTTAGAAATGCCCATTTTTACCACAGCTGAGGCTCAAGCGTTTCTTTTTACTAAATTAAACCAAGCGTTTCCTAAAGCTAATCTCGTGTCAGTAAAAGCTTGTATTCGTTTAACATTGCAACGCTTACATCGGTCGGGTTATTTAAATCGTGTAGCAGTACGGAATTTGTCGTTTGACGTTTATGAAGTTTATGAAATGCCTTTACCTCCAAAAAAAGGAAAGCAGGTGCTTTGTTACCGATGTTCTAAAAGTCTTGAACATTGTTCTTGTTGTAAACAGTGTAGACAAACTAATGAAAATTGTATGTGTGATTTTTGTAATATTTGCAAACGTTTGATTTTGAACGATAGCGAATATTGTGGGGTATGTTTTGAAACTACTGTTTACACAGAAAAAAAGAAACGTGAACGTAAACCTGAAAAGGACTCGATCATCGTGAAAAAAGGTAAATTTAATGTGCCTAATTTTTCAGCGAAAAAAACAATTGCGTCTATGATGCTTAAGAACAGCAATGTAGATTTTTTGCAAAAATATAACGATATTGCCAAAAAACATTTTCAAAAGGATAACACAACAAACGAAATAAAAGACTAAAACCTTGTTTTGTTTTTCATATTTCACGTGGATTTGTGTTTTCTAATATCATTCGTGGTTGATTCTTTGTTTGGCCTGGAGTTTTATAGTGTGATGCTGGAACCTCGCGTGGCAAGTAACCAAAATATCCTTCTGTCGTTCCCCATAGGTTTGGTGCACCATAAAATACATCAGTATATTCTTCAGTTCGTAAGTCATATGGATTTGTTGGTGATTGTAACTCAAATGGATTGTATATACTTGGCAGTTTTGCTGCTGGCATTATTGTGCTTGGTAAGGCTGTTGGAACTACATATGCGCCGTGTTTTGATACTGATTCCTCAAATCCTGTTAAAGTCCTATTGTCAGGTTTCGCCATAACAGTTGGGACTGTAAGACCTTCTTGAACCAAGAAATCTGGCGCTGGCACTGGACGTAATGCATTATTTATTCTGTTTTCTATTGATATACTTGATGGTTCCTGGCCATATAAGCTGACATCTGTGCTAAATGAACTTTGAGGTGAAATGTTTATACCCAAGATTTTATTCATCTCGTATTCTGTTACAGGTGTATTTCGCATCCTTTGTTCTGCATCACGTAATTCTCCAATCTTTTCAGCTGCGACTATTGCAATGTCTTTTACTGTATCCCAAGTTACTCCTGCATAATGTGCATAGTTAATGTCTTTCAAATAATTCCAAACTGATTCAACCACTGATGGTTCTATTACTGCTACATCTGTAGATTCTTCTATATTTTGGGCTTGTTCTACTTTTACAGCTTCTGGTTGTGCTTTCACTAATTCATTTCCTGAAAATGTTACGTTTGGACCTATGCCAATTAACGAACCTATTTCTGGAGCTGTTATTTCCTGTTGTTGTGGTCTTGTATCACCTTGTTCTTGTCTCTTTGTCTCAATCAGAGATGCTAAATAATACGCTGCACTTTGGGCTTTTATTCCTATTGAGGATAACCAACTTTTAGCTGAATTAAATAATTCTACTGATGGTTGTAAAATCGATGTTTCAGCATTATCTGGTGTTGCTTGTGCTATTATCGGTTTTAAAATCTTCTTTATCTCTTCTTTGTTTACACGTTGTGGCGCCATTTCTCCTGGCACTATTGCAGTCTCTCGTGGACCATATGCTGGTGCATATGTACCTGTTACTTTTGAACTTACTTTTGTTAGTTCTGGTGCTTGGGCCTCTATTACACGACCTTGGCGTTCAGCTTTCACTCGCGCTCTTTGCGCTGCTTTGGCATCTCCGCATTTGTAATAGTATTTTCTTTGATTACCCCACTGGTAGTAACAACCTTGTGAATCTTTACCCTCTTTAACTGGCATTTATTTTATAATAATATTTTTTTCTCCATTATTTTATTATGGCAAATTTCAAAACATTTGCTGAGCTTAATGCTCATCTTGAAATATGTAAACGTGGATGCGATTTATGTGAAGAACAAGTGGAAAAATTAGGAAATGTAGAGGAGCTTAATAAGCCTAAGAAATCCACTGCCCCGTCTAAGTCTGAACCTATAAACATTAACAAAAAACGAGATTATTTCTGGGATTCAACACCTTAATTTATGTCGCGATAAAATCGTGTAGGGCTATGACTCTTCTTTAAATTTGGTAAACTTACTAATGATCCTTTTCCATCATTTACTAGTATCGGTTTTGGCATATCAAAATTATCATCATCGCCATCATATTGACAACAACAACACAAGAATCGACATCGCCAACAAAATCGATTCCATTTTCGAATAAACTCTTTATCAGAACTAGTTCTTTTCATTAAATAATTCTGATAAAAATAATTAACTTGAACCTAGTTGTGTCCAAGATGTAGCAGAAGTTCCTATCCCCATATACAAAACAGCAACACCGACTGCTTGGGTACGTAACGTAGTCGTGTCACTATATTGAATAGTAGCACTAGCAGCCCCACGATTAGTAATATAAACTTGCATACCGACAGTAGGAGTGGGTAAACGGACATATTTAGTTGTTGAGAAATCACAAGCATATGATTGATTGGAGGATGAAGTCAAAATTGTATCAGTTGTGATATAAGAACCTCCCCACGCAGTATCGGAACAAATCACAGCCGTGGTCCCAGCAGCATATTGCGCTTTAAGATTGCTAACTTGCGTAGTGCTAGTAACAGACATTGGTGCACCAGAATTATAAGTTGAAACTAATTGCTTTGTTACAATACTATTGATTTTACTCATTATTAATATGGACGACCGAAAAAAAATCAACCATTCATCAATACCTTCCAATCAGTAGCACCACCATTTGCTTCAGAAACTAAAATAGCCCATTGACCAGATGTTAAAGTTGTAATGGTCGAACCAGTCGCACCTTTAATAGTTGCTGTTCCTGCGCCAATATTTGATAAGAAAAACGAATGTCCAATCACGGCGGAAGGTAATGTCACGTTAAAAGCTGAACCATTACTTAATGCTTGTGCCCATCTGTCGGATGTTGTCAATGTGACAGCGGCACGTGTAGAACCAGAATAATCAAATGAACCAGCGCAAAGACTGGTCAAGGTAGTGCACGAAGCGACAGTCAAATTATCAACAATATCAGTATTTACAACAGTAAAAGGTGCAGTCCCCGTCGCTACGGTCGATACTAATTGCCCAGTTACTACTTTATTAATATTTGACATAACAATTATTAATAAGGTAAAATAATATTTTTTATCCACTCTTGGCGACAACCCAATTATTTCCGCTATCGTTTTTAGCAATAACATAACACCATTGTCCAGTCGTTCGTGTGCTTAAAGTAGTACTTGCGTCAGGTTGTTTTATAGTCGCTGTTCCAGTACCCGCGTTTACTAAACAAAATCGTCTACCGACTTTAGCTGTAGGTAAAACAACATCAACTCCACTTCCACTGTTAATAGTCTGTGCCCAGCAATCAAATTCAGTTAATGTGACTGCACCAATAGTATCACCTAAGCCCGAAAAGTAACCAATCTGAAAGGGTGTTGGATATGATGCTGCTTTATTTGCCTTTAAATTATTAACTTGTGTCGTACTTGCTACAGAAAATGGGGCAGTACCTGTCGCGATTGTCGAAACTAATTGTCCTGTCACAACATTATTGATTTTACTCATTTACTTTACAAAAGGGAAAAAAATTTAACTTGCTGTCTTCATCCAATCGGTATTAGTTCCTGCTGTTGCTACAGCGCGGTATGTTCCTGAACCAACAACGCTGATAGAGTCTACTGCTGAAGCGTCGGTTGCTTGAATTGTTAATGTTCCTGAGGACAAATTGCAAATAACAAAAGTCATACCCAATAACGCAGTGGTGGCTGGTAATTTAATTGTTTGATTGGAAGAACCAGTAAACACTTGAACAATATTTGATGAACTAGTAAGGGTTGTTGTTCCACCGGCAGTTGCTGTTGTCGTTCCAGTAATAGCGCCACCAGTTATAGTAGGTGCTGCAGGTGCCGCCCATGCTGCCGAACCTGATGTTCCATCAGACGTCAATACATAGCCTGCCGTGGTTGTAGTATTTGTTGACAATGCAAAATTACTGTTTGTTCCAATATTTGGTATTGTTACATCTCTAACGGCTGCTCCTGCCGTAGCTGTAATTCGCGCTCCTACTGCTCCCAACCATAATTGTAATGTACTATCCGAAAAAAATCCAATTTGACAACGTATTTGGCCGTTTGATGGAATAAACCCAATTCCAGTATCAACATAACATTGTTGATTACTGTTTGCAGTTGATGGCACAAATGTTGGATAATGAATAGCTCCAGAAGTTGATGTTAACGTTGATATTTTAGTAGCTGCTGGTGCAGCTGATTGCCAAGAAGCTGTTGCTGTTCCTGTTGCTACTGGCACATAATTTAATGTTGGTGTATTCGTTGTCAATACAAAATTAGCTGAAGCACCTTGGTCGGTTATTGTGTATGTCCGACTAGCAGATGGGGCCGTCGATGAAATTGTTGTAGTATTGGTTGTTCCCAATACCAATTGATTTGTTGTCGGGTTAACAGTTAATGCTCCAGTCATCGATCTTGAACCATCAACTAAGACATATTGTGTATGGTCATCATCCGCCAATCCCGCTAATTGACCGTGGTCAGCTACTTGTGAACCTGCAAATGAAGTTTCATACACTGTCTGAATCGCTGTCGCAGATGATTGTCCTTGTTGAACGATTATTCGACCTATCAAAAACCCTTGCACAGCTATGCGTTTTGGTGCTGTCGCTGGGGTTGTTTCTTCATTCGCTAACGACAATGAAGTGTATTGCCCTCGACCATATTGTGCTAATAATGTGCCATTCAAATTTAAGTAAAACCAAACATTGCAATATCGATTCGCTGAAAGTGTAGCCAATGTCCCACTTCCGCTATCATATTGTGAATTCGTAAATTGTGTTTGTGCGTATTGTACTGTGAAACCTCCTACGCCATCTCTGTAATATATATCAAACGTATTTGCTGCTGATGTATCTATCGCTGATATCGGGAAACGTTGCAATCTTTCCCATATAGCTCCAGCTGTAACCGTTACGTTCCGAGTTCCTGTTTCACCTATTATTAATCCACCTGTTCGTCGATCCCTAGAATATGGCATCGATTCATATACTCTTTGAATCATCAATCCCGCGTGATCCCCTACGCGATGTGGTGCATTGTTAATGTATACATTACCGTCTTCTTTTACTACACTGCCCAATGGAAAATCTGTATTCAAATCCCAACTATAACTCGATTTCGCTACAAATTGTGGTGAACCTGCGTTATATTCTATTCCCAAATAGCGAACGGCATTGTCTGGCACCGTCACATCGTCTTGTGCTGACCAATCAATCCAATTTAATACTGCCACTGAATTATCGGTTGCTCTTATCAATCCTGTCCCCGCTGTTATATCCACGTTTCCTGATACGTTCGCTGAAATCGTTCCTCCTGACGTCTGACCCGCTGAATGGAATATATCCTGCATATGTTGTACCGTATAATAAGTTGACCCTGCTATGTTCGCTGATGTCACTTCCCCCGCTGTTAACGGCGTCGTTAGTGCATTCGCTGAATCTGCCCAAGTAGATGTTTGTGCTTGAGTTACAGTCCCAGCTATCGTACCAGTTATTGTGCCAGTCACATCTAAGTTGCCAAGTATTTTCGTATTATCTTCAATTGTAATTGGTGAAAAACCAATTATGTTTCCTACTTGCAATCGATCCGTTTGAACCATTTGCGTGTCTAGTATACTGTTTTGACCCATGTCTATGTTGCCATTTGGTTCAATCGTTTGGGCTGTTAAGTTACTTACTAATAATGAACTTACTTGTAACGGATAATAACCATCTACATTCGCTGAAACTCCTGTATGATACAGCAATCCACTACCAACTGCATCTACTAATACATTCGCATTTCCTGCTGCTACATTTGCGTAATCAGCCCATACAGCGTGTGTTGCATCAGTTGCGTTCGTTGCCAGGTCAGCTGTTAATGCATGATCTACATCAGTGACAAAATCCCAACAACCAGTAGTAGATGTACTAGCTTTGAGATACATACCAGCGATGGGTTGTGTTGCACCTGAGACTGTTACAATGCCTGTCGCAGTTTTTAATGCATTCGCAACATTCGCCGTAGCAACAGCTGTCATACAATATTCTGCATACTCAGCGTGTAAATTTGCACATAATACGTTTGAATTAGTTATTATTGGAGCGATTAATGCTCCGTCTTGATCATATCCATTAATTGTTAATGTTCCACATTTTAATGGATAATTATTTTCATTCAGCCAAAATGATGCCGACATTTTACTTTACATTCTATTTAGATTTTTAATCGCAGTCGTCTAGATTCTTTGCGTTACCCAATCGCCTACTTCTGTTCCTCCGTTTGCTGCTACACACGTCGTCCATGCAACACGTTGACCTGCAGCGCCTGTTAATGAAAATAATGGAGTCCCTGTTACAGTTTGAATTTGTAATGTTCCAGTTGATAAACGTGAATTCATGAATTTGAATTCATAACCTACCACATCAGCTGAACTTGGAAGATTTATATACGTTGTAGTACTTCCTTGCCCCCACGATGCATATGCCGAATCCGCAGTATAGTAATACGTACTTCCATCCATCACTATTGTATTTCCTGAACTTAGTGCGCTTGCCAGGATTGTCCCTACCAATGCATTTGCTACTGGTGTTGATGTTGCTACCGCTTGCCATGTTGCAGCTGTTGAGCTAGTCGCAGTCAATACATAATCCGTGGTTGCACTATTCGTTATCGTCATCGCTCCTCCTGTGTCTAAGACAAAATTAGATGCTGCTCCTGCGTCGTGAAGAGTTACTGTGCGACTAGTAGATGGAGCTGTGCTGCTAATTGTAGTAGTGTTGGTTGTACCCATTACAATTTGGTTGCTTGTTGCATCTGCAGTAACTGTCGCTCCCTGTAAAGCTCCGCTGACATCGAGCGAAGTCCCAGTTGCCACACCTATTACTGGGGTTGTCAAGGTTGGTGAAGTAGCCATTACAAACGTCGAACCTGTCCCTGTTTGGGCTGCTACTGCAGTAACACCATTTGTGGCTGTAATTGCACCAGATAAGTCTAATAAATTTGTAATATCACCTGTAATCACTCCACCAACATATAAATCACCTGTAATATTTGCATCCAGGGCCACATTTAGTGTATTTGCATCTATGACGTCTGGTTGAATGTTTCCACCTATTATCCCTTCATCCTGCCATGTAGCAGTTGTTCCGTTTACGGCTTTCAAAATCTGGCCTGAGGTCGGAGCAGTCGCTGCTGATACTGATACTGTCGTTGTTGCAGACTTTAAAGCCAAAGCTACGTCTGCTGTGCCTGAAAATTCACTCTTCAAGTTGTCTACCTGGGCTGTTGATGCTACTACTAGCGGGGGCAAAGTAAGAGACGTGCTTGTGAACTGATATGAAGATGTATTACCTGTTGTTGTAACGTCACCTCCAACTGTTAGATCAGTACCAACGCTTAGATCAGTACCAACGCTTGCATTTGCACCTATTTGTGCAAATCCTGTAATTATAGCATCATCACCAACATACAAGTCTGTTGCAACTTCTAAGTATGTCCCCACTGATAGATTCGCAGTTGTTGCTAAGTAACCTATAATAGTAGCATTTGCACTGATATTGCCTGAAAAGTTATCAGCTATAGCAGCCCGTGCAGCGTATAAATTAGCAATCGGCGTTGCTTGCGCACTTGTAATGATTAGCGGTGGTGTGACATTACTTGATTGCGTTAAACCACTCAACGTAAGTGTAGCTCCATATAAATTTAAATTATTTGGATTTGTAATGTAGCTCAAACTCATTTTTAATTAACTTTATTATCCTCTAAGGTTATTTTTTCTAGTTTCTTTAGGGCGCGTCGTTCTCGATTTTTTCTATTTCTTTCATCCTTTTGCTCCCGTGTTAATGATTCGTAATATCTTTCTGTGCTTCTTTCATTTTTTTTTTCTTACGTTCTTTGTTTTCTTCGTAATATTTTTTATGACGTTCTTTCTCTTTTTCAGCATTCTCTTCACGATATTTTTTCCTTCGTTCTCTTTCTTTTTCTTTGTTTTCTTCGTAATATTTTTTATCATATTGTTTTCTTTTTTCAGCATTTTCTTCACGATATTTTTTATTCATTGCCTTAATTTGTTCTGCATTTTCTTCACGATATTTTTTAAAATATTGTTCCTTGTCCAACCAAGCTCCCTTTGCATTTAATCGATTTTCTTCTGGAATCATTTTAATATACTGATCTTCTACTTTTCGTGCCTCTTCTTTCGTTTCAACTTCAATATCTAACATTTTTTCTATTCTAAAATGCATTAGACCAATTGTTCGCATATGAACATAGACAGGATAATGGGAATCGCGACTTGTTTTTATACATGCATAATGCCGTCTCCATCGGTCAGCTATATTTTTAGTCGATCCAACATAAACTTTATCATCAACGTCATTCACAATTTTATAAATGTAGTATGTTTGCATTTTTAAAAATGATCATGCCAAAATTTTCAATTTTTAAACCCATTCTATCCCCAGTGAAACCGCACTATTGCACGTCAATACACTTCCATCTGCACCTATTGGTAGTCTTACAAAAGTTCTTGTTATCACATTGGAACACACTAGTATGTCTCCTACTGCTAAATTCGCTACGTCATCAATTATACAGCCATTCCAAAGTTCTGCATTTAAATTAGCACACATTATGTCGCTAGCAACTACAAGGGGCGCAGTCAAATTAGAAGACTGAGTAAGGCCTTGGAGTTCTAGCACCGAACCGTGCAATGTGAGCATATTCTTATTCAAAATATATGACAAACTCATATTAATATTAATTAGGACGCAGAATAAAATCTATGAGTATTATAAATTATGTCAAATCAAAAAGACAACGTTGTTATTGTCACTGATAATCGCTTAGTTCCTTATCAAATACCTCGCCCTGTTTTAAGAGGCGCTAAAAGTCTTTTGTATAAACAATGGCCTGCTGTTTCAGCTAGTAATGGAGCTATCCATTTTTCTTGTCCTACCCCTCTTCAAGGAACTGATATTGATCGTAGTATTCAAATACTTTGTCCCGCTAGAGTTACTTGTACCGCTGTTTGGTCAATAGATCAGAACGGCCAATATCTAGCTCAACCTAATAAAACGGGTATTCGTAGTTATCCTATCCAAAAAGCTTGTCAAAGAATCGATGTTACTTTAAATAATCATAAATTCGGCATCAACATTGGTGATATCATTACTGCACTTGAGCACTTTAATACAAGCAGAAAACTTAAACTATTAGAATACTCAAAAACCAGTACTTATGGAACGTGCGAGTGCCAAAAGTTCTCTGATATGAATTTAGGAATCCGTTCCAGCTTGTCTACTTTCGAGGATTCAATCTCTGGGATTAGTCCGCAAAATTTCCCATTCACAGTTTATCAAAACACTGCCGCAGCAGTAGGAAACAGTTATACAGCCACGTGCAAAATCGATTTCGTCAGTATTGAAAATCTTTGGATTTCACCACTGTATTGGGGAGAATCTGCAGAGGATTTTGACGCCTTTTCCGGTATCAGCACTTTAGATGTGCAATTGCAATTTTACAATTCAAACCCCGGATTTAGATGCATTGCAATAGATAATACTGACGCCAATGGGTCTGACCGTGGTGGAACTATTACTGGTGATTTACAAGTGTCATTCACATCAGCAGATGCTTTTTCCTTCGCTGATTTACAACCTAAACTTTTGGTTACTTATCTTAATCCTCAAGATCCACGTCCCCTTAATCAACCTTTGAAGTGGCCCTACTATCAAATCGATAATTTCGTCTTTAATCACGATGCATCAATTGCTTCTTATGCTTCTGATGTTATTGAATGTAGAGATATTTTACTCCATAAATTACCTACCAAGTTGTTTATTTGGGCTAGAAAACCCACCAGCACGTTTTTAGATGACCCTTTCACTCCAGACTGTTTTACAAGTATTGAAAACTTACAACTTTCTTGGAATAATAGAACCGTTCTTGGAGAAGCTCATAAAGGACAACTCTATGACTTGTCAGTTAGAAATGGTTTACAATATGAATATGCTGAATGGTCTGGTTACTTACTCAATAAAAACTTGAATGTTTTGGGTAACTTTGGAACTCAAGCAGCTCAATTTGGTGGAACTGGTTCTATC
>Ga0208147_1000635_pt1 | contig 12129 bp, 27 predicted proteins | sample DEB3_08_DNA_FD_184520 | JGI IMG/M metagenome (GOLD analysis project Ga0208147, IMG submission 184520) | Aqueous microbial communities from the Delaware River and Bay under freshwater to marine salinity gradient to study organic matter... | ecosystem: Environmental > Aquatic > Marine > Coastal ... | reverse complement strand
AGGCCGACCCTATCGACTACGCAAAGCAGATGGAGTTCGGACGCAAACTCGCCACCGCCGTCAACCGTGCCTGGGAGAAGCTGGAGGCCGACCAAGCCGAAGCGAAGCGAGTCTCCGGCCTGAAGGACAAACGCATCGAAGACCTGACCGCCGAGGTCGTGCGCGTTAAACAGGAAGCCTCCAACAACGTCTGGACGCTGACGGGTGCGGGCCTCGCCGTGATCGGTGCGCTGACGACCGCCTTCATGGGGCCGCGTATCGGCATCCCGCTGCTCTTGTGCGGAGCCTTCTGCGGTTCCGTCCCCTTCATCATCGACTCGCCGTATTTCGAGTACATCGCCGGCGGCACGCTCCTGGTCTGCTCCGGCCTCGGCCTCTGGTGGCTGGCCGACAAGGTGCGCGACTCGGTCAACAAACCTTCCGACGATGTCCCGCCGCAAGCCTAAGCCAGTCAAGGTCGTCTGGCGCAAGTTAGGCCGCGAGCGTGCATGGGGTCAGGCCACGATCGGCGAAGACCTCATCGAGATTGACCCCCGTCTCGGTGCGAAGCGTCAGCTTGAGGTTTTGTGCCACGAGCAGGTTCACCTGTGCTTCCCGCACCTGTCCGAACCCGAAGTGGACAAGGCCGGCAAAGCCCTCGCCAAGATGCTCTGGGCTCAGGACTACCGCCGCGTGATGCTCGCCCCTAACGCCAAGCCTCCCCGCATCTCGTGAGCGCATCCCCTTTCAACCCCGAGGACATCCCGAAGGAGGTCAAAGACGGCCTCGTCGCCTCCATCCTTGGCGGGCTGGCGATGACGGCACGGCTCCTTCTGTCCACCGAGCCCGTGTCCCTAGGCTGGGTCGTGCGCCGTGTCTGTGCCGCCGCGATCACTGCGGCCTTGGTCGGGTACGCCATCCAGGAGCACATCCAAAGCCCGGGCCTGCGGATGGGCGTCGTCGGTGCGGCAGGCTACGCGGCCCCCGAGTGTCTGGACTATCTGCTCAAGTACGTCAAAGCCCGCGGAGAAAAGGAAGTCGCCGCGGTCGCTGGCAAACCCTCCAATGCCAAAGCGAAAGCCAAGCCCGGAGCCAAGCGCAGGAAGTAACCTCCTGCTGGCGGTCTGCCTGCTCACGGCCTTCGCGGGCCTGTCGGCGTTTGCGTCCGCCTACATCGCCGGGGTGGTGCTCGACCTGCTCCAATCCCGAGACGCCCTGGTCATGATCGTGACGGACGCGGGCATCAGGTCGGACTCGGTCAGCGTCGAGCAGGGACTGTCAGCTGCGACCCTTGCGCTGAAAGCCGTCCGCGACCTTGGCTGGGCCTTGGCCGTGGGGTGCCTTGGGGTAGGGGTGGCGGTCTTCATACGCTCCCGCCGTCAAAACGCCTCCTAGGGCAAGCCAGAGGGGTCTAATGCCCGCTTGACAGGGCAGGCTAGGGTGGCATCCTGTACCTATCCGGCGAGGGGTACGCTTAATATGGCGGGCCCTTATGACCTGGGGGCTTAAAATCCTAGACCCTTGAATGAGGGTCGCAGGGTTTGTTGGGAAAGGTGCTTGACGAATGCGGAACAGTCCGCCAAGTTCATTGACGCACCACCAAACACATGAAGTCCCTCATCGCCCTCTCGTTCCTCATCATCTTCGGCTGGCTCGCCGTCGTCACCTTCTGCGGCCCCGAACTGGCCCGCGCCATCAACGGCCCTGAGCCGGTCAATGCCAAGGTCGTCAACCGCCGCGCTCGCTAATTTCCACCCAACCATGCCCAACGCAAACCACCCCTACACCGACCATCTCACCTTCGCTGGTCGGCCTATCCCCCTCAAGCGACCGATGGCCGTCTACGCCGCGAACCGCTTGCAGGCCATCCTCCCGCAGATCGCCGCGCTCAACGCCGCCGGCAAGTCTCAGGCCGACGCCGCCGCCGCCCTCGGCACGACCGTCTGCTCCCTCCGCAAGTGGATTGAAATCACTGGGACTACCTGGACGAACCTCAAGGTCCGTGGCCCGTACAACACCAAGAAGTAAAACCATGCCCAAAGGACACTTTATCCGCAAGGCCAAGAACACGCACGAAATCAACGGCGTGAAGATGAGCAAACTGAAGCACGACCGCATCCGGGCTTTCGAAGCCATGCTCCCGCAGCTCGACGAGCGTGAGCGCCTGAACTCCGAGGACGTCGCCTCACGCCTAGAGGTCAGCAGTGTGACCATTTGCTCCTGGCTAAGAGTCCTAGGCCGCCGGCTGAAGAATAACAACGGGCGCACCTTTTTCTCTTGGGACAAGAGCAACTGGCACAACACCGTGCTCCCCGTCTACAAGAAGACCGGCAGCGCTCTGGCCGCCGCCAAGGCAATCGGCGTCAACTCCTGCACCGTATACCGCTGGCTGTCGAACAACGGCCACCTCGTCCGCAAGTACCGCGAACGCGACATCTCCTCGTTCAAGTTCCAGAACTACCGCTAATGCCTGACCCATCCCACCGCCCCTACAAACCCATGACCATCATCCGACCCAACGCCAAGCCCGCCCTCTGGTGGCTCTTCCCCTGGAGCTACGCCCGGACGCTGCACACCGCCGCCAACGCCCTCCGGGCACTCTGCGACAGGCAGGACAAGGCCCTCGAGATGCAGGCCCACATCATCGTCGACCAGTCCGAGGAGATTGCGAACCTCCGGCGACGCGTCGAAGATCTCAACGAAATCATCCACGGCTACCGCCCCGGACTATGAGCGCCTTCAAACACCTCGACGGCATGGTCGCCCTGCTCTCCGAAATCTACGAGATTAACGAGCGCGTGATGTGCGGGGACCTGTGCTCCGCCAAGACCGCCATCGCCTCGACCAAGATGAAGAAGCTGCTGAACCACTACCACGAAGCCCTGCACGAGGACGGGGCCAGCAAGGTATCGCTCCAGGCTTACGTCGCCGCCGGCGGCTGGGTTGGCATCACCTACTCCTACGAGGTCGATGGCTTCGAGGTCGCCGGATCACAAGTCCCGAGACGCGTATGAGCGAACCGAAACGATACAGACTCGACCCAGAGTCGTTTGCCGCGGAGCACCCTCAAGGCGACTTCGTCGACTATCAGGACTACGCCCGCCTCAAGGCCGAGGTCGAGCGGCTCCGCAAGGCCGGGGATGCGATGGCTGAAGCCCTCAACTTGAACGACGATGTCTTTGACAATCAGGACAAGAGGGAAGCCCAAGCCAACTGGCTCGCCGCCAAGCAGGGCAAGCAGCCATGACCCTCAACCAGCGCTTCTCCGTCGTCGCCCTGCTCCTCCTCGGGCTGTCCGCCCAGGCTAAGACCGACGCGGCCTTCCTCTCCGCCGTGGCTCAGGTCGAGTCCGGGCACAACCGCAAGGCCATCGGCAAGGCCGGTGAACGCGGGATGTATCAGGTCGGCAAGGAGGCATGGGACGACGCGTCAGCCCGCCTGAAGGCCGAGGGCCACTACTTCTTCCCCTGGTCGAAGTGGCGCGACGCTACCGCTCAGGACATGATCGCGGCTTCTCACCTCCGCTGGATCAGGTCGAACTTCCACCGCATCGGCATGACCGACCCGACCCCAGAACAACTCGCCCTTGTCTGGAACGTCGGCTGGACCGCCGCCCGAGAGCGTGCCTTTCGCCCTAACGACTACGCCTTCCGCGTCGCCAATCTTTTCCGCTTGTCCCCGCACCCTCGTTAAAGAGTCTTTACCAATGGCATCCCTCCTTGTGGCAATCGACCCTGGCGTGAACGGAGGCATCGTCTGGTCAGTGGACGGTGACCCTGTCGAGTGCGCTAAGATGCCCGGCTCGGATGTCGAGGTCTGCCAACTGCTCGCCGATCTCAGCTGCAAGGCCAAGGACGCGGAACTCTTCCTCGAGGAACCGCCCCTCTTCGCCGGCAAGAATATCCCCGGCTCTGCCATCGGCAAACTGATGTGGAACACAGGCGTCCTCTACGGCGCCGCCGTCGCCATGGGCTGGAAGATTCACCGCATCCGTCCCGCCATCTGGCAGAAGGCCCACACTTGCGGAACGAAGGGCGAACTGACCACGACCCAATGGAAGAACAAACTCAAGGCCCGCGCTGCCGAACTCTTCCCGAACACGGACGTGACCCTCTGGAACGCCGACGCCCTCCTGATCTACGACGCCGCCACCCGCCGCGTCATCAACTAATCTCCCATGAAGAAAGACCCGAAACTCCCCGCCGACTACCGCATCATCGCGGACTCGTCATACATCGTATTACCTGACCAGAAGGTCGCCCGCTTGCTCACGCCCACCGTCCGCAACGGCGTGACCTACTACAACCTTTTCGTCCCTGGCTACACGCGGATGTCCCTCGCCGACATCGACGCCACCATCAAGGCCGGCGAAGTGACCAAAGCCCCCCAGCCGACCGAATAATCTCCCACCATGAGCACCCAGCCCAAAACCCAAACCGCCACTGGCTCCCTCGTCGCCGCGCTCGCTGAGCTCGACAACGTCAAGGCCAACAAAATCAACCCCGCCTTCAAGGCCAAGTACGTCTCCCTCGACGCTCTGCTCGACGCCATCAAGCCCGTGCTGCTCGACCACGACCTCGCCCTGATCCAGACGCTTGTCTCCGAAGACGGCAAGGTCGGCGTATCCACCGCCTTCCTTCACGCGTCCGGCGAGCGCTTCGACTTCGGCAAGCTGATGGTGAAGGCTGACGGCCTGACCGCACAGCAGATTGGCGGAGCCATCACCTACATCCGCCGCCAGTCCATCCAGACCGCCTGCGGCATCTCGGTCGACCTCGACGACGACGGCGCCGTGGCCTCTGGCTTCCGTCCTGCGGCCTCCGTAGCCCCTGCCCCTTCCACCCCCCGCCCCCTCACCCGATGAGCCAGCCTGAGTTCGACCCCTTCGACCCGGTCAGCGCCGCCATGCGCGCCATGCACCAGGGCAATATGCTCGCGGCCACCGAGGCCCGTGCCGAGAACCAAGCCAAGACCATCGCCGAGATGCGCTATGCCGGCGACGAACTCGCCCGCGTCATGGAGGACATCCTCGGGACCGGCATGATTACCTGCCAGATCTCCCGCGCCGTGATGACCGCCACCGTCGCCCGCTGGAAGGGTGCTAAGACTAGCCGATGAGCGGACGCGGCCCGAGCATGAGGAACACGGCCTTCGTCAAGCGAAGCCTGACCCATGCCGAGGCCGCTTTTGTTCGCACCGAATTAGAACTCGCCAAGTCCCGATGGGACTACCTTTTCTCACTCAACAAATGGACCGCACCCACGCCACCCCCAAAGGCATCCTCACGATCGCCAAGACCGTCCCGGGCCAGTACGCCCTCCTCCTCTTCCTCGACGGCTTCCCGTACGTCGAACTCACGGCCCGCAAGCACGCCGACTTCCTCACGGAGCTCAACGCCTGGAAGCGCAAGACCTACCCGTCGCTCGCCCGGTCCGACGTCCGCTTCTTCACGCTTGCCCCGAGCGGGGAAATAAAGGAACTTGCCTTCAACCGATGACCAACCGCGACAACATCAAGCGCCTAGTGGAGAACATCACCGGCTGTCTCGCCACCGTCCAGCACATCGCCGGACGCTACGAACAGCACGACGCCGACATCATCACCCTTTCCGACCTGAACCGCTCCGCGATCACGGAGTTGCAGGTCTTCTCGGATTCTATCGAACTCGCTGACGAGGCCGCCGCCGTGAAGCCCCTGCATGACCGGGTGCACGTCCTGGTCGTCCAGCTGCGCGTCCTGCGGAACACCCTTGAGCAGATGGAGAACGCCGCCGAGAAGGCCATCGAGGACGTCCGACGCATCTCCGCATCCGTCGAAGAAACCAGCCCCGAAGATGACAGCCTGTGAACTGTGCAAGGGGGCTTGCTGTGAAAGCATCCTCATCCCCATCGACGCGAGCCCGACCACGACCGAGTTTTATTCCGCACGTGGGTCGGTCTTCCAGATCGTCGGACGCACCTTCGCCGAACTTCCCAGCCGATGCCCGCACCTCTCCGGCTCCGGTAAGTGCAAGACCTACGCCAACCGCCCTGTCGCCTGCTCCCGCTTCGCCGTGGGCTCGACCATGTGCGTGACCGCCATCCAGCGCCGCCGTCCTGATCGTGCCGAGGCCATCATGGCCTTGCTCTAATTTCCCACCAACCCAGAACACCAAACACCGAACACCAATGCCCGACCTCATCACCGAACGCGTCATCTATGACGGCATCCAAGCGCTTAACCAATCCGGCGCCAAGGAGCTGCTCAAGTCCCCCGCCCATTACCAGGCGTATCTCGCCCGCACCCGCGAGGAGTCCAAGGCTCTCCGGGTCGGCACCGCCGTCCACAAACTGGCCCTCGAAGGGCTGGACGCATACAACGCCACGCACGCCATCGCCCCCGATGTCGACAAGCGCACGAAGGAGGGCAAGGCCGAGTGGGCCGAGTTCGTCACCGCCAACGAAGGCAAGGCCATCCTGACCGCCGACGAAGGCGCGCTCGTCGACGCTGTCTCGAACGCCGCGATCGGCTGCATGAAGGAGCACGGCATCGTCCTCTCGAAGACCGAGGTCATGTTCACGGCCTTCCTCGGGGATACTCTGGTCAAGTGCGCCATCGACGGCATCTCCGAAGACGGCTACATCTATGACCTCAAGACCTGCGAAGATGCCAGCCCTCAAGGCTTCCTATCCGCCGTCCGCAAGTACCGCTACAACCTGCAAGCCTACTTCTACCGGCACGCCGTGGAGGCCGCTTACAAGTGCCGCGTCCTTGGCTTCCGCTTCATCGCCGTCGAGAAGGAGCCGCCCTACGCGACCGCCGTCTATGAGCTGGGGCCGGAACTGATGACGAACGCCGCGTTCGACTTCGAGCGTGCCCTGTCCCTGTACAAGCAGTGCACCGCCTCGGGCGAGTGGCCCGGCTACCAGAAGGAAATCACGACCATCGACCTCGCCGCCAAGCCCAGCGCCGCGACCAACATCTCCTTCGCCTAATCTCCCACCATGGAAAACCAAAACGATCGTCCGCCCTTAAAGTCAATTGAGGTCAATGGCACCTATAAGCTCAAATTGATTAAACCCAAATTCGAGAAGGTGAAGCACAACGAGGACGGCACCTCCTCCGCCCGCCTGTTCTTCCTCGACGACCAGGGCAACTGCCTGTCGAAGTCCTACGGCTCCAAGTACGCCAAGCCGCTGGCCATGCTCATCGGCAAGTTCTCCGGCAAGTTCACCGAAGAGCTGCGCCTCGACGCTACCCCCGCCGAGTTCATGACCTACTGCGAACCGGCCTTCGGCAAGACCTGCCTGATCGGCGTCGAGGCCATCCCGAACGGCGAGTGGAACGGCAAGCCTCAGTTCAAATACAAGCTGACGTTCCCCAAGGGCGGCCAGAAGCCCATCGTGCCTGAGTCCCACACCGAAGCCCCGCCCTTCTAACTCATGGACTCCGTAAAGAAAGCGGAGGGCCTTAAACGCTTAAAGGCTTGGGCCGCTGCCAACCCCGAAAGGGCAAGGCAGACCCAAGCCAATTGGCGGGCGAAGAATAAGGACAGCCATCGTCAGGCCATCAAACGCTGGCGAGAAAAGAACAAGGAGTATTCACGGCGCGTTGAAGCCGAAAGAACTAAAAAGCGTTTCTTTCATACCAGGGCTAGAAGGTCTACATGGAGAACAAAGCAGGGCGACATTGCTACCATTAGAAATGCCATATTCTGGCTATGGCATAAACAACGCGGCAAATGCGCGCTTACAGGAAAGCGATTAGATAGGTCGGCTGAGTTAGATCACATCATCCCTGTCTCCAAGGGCGGCAGGAATGAACCCTCAAACCTCCAGTGGCTCGCCCCGGAGGTCAACCAATGCAAGAACGACATGACTGTTGACGAGTTCATGGCCGTCTGCATCAATGTCCTTTCCCATGCCAAACGATAATAAAATGCCCGCACCAACTTTAATCTTAATAAGCGGATTTGCCCGCGCAGGTAAGGATAGCCTTGCCTCTGGCATCCTTGAATGGAGCACCCGTCCTGCTGAGCATATAAACTTCGCCGACGCCCTTAAGGAGGCCGCTAACCACTACATGGATTACCTCGGCCTAGAGGGCGACTTCTTCCGCGAGGACTTCAAGGTGGATAACCGCGACTTCCTCGTGCACGCAGGCAAGTTCGCTCGGCGCATGGATCGGGACGTCTTCGCCCGTCACTTCGCCAACTGGTGTCCGGTGATGAAGCACCACGACCAGCCCTCCCCCGAGACGGTCGTGTGCTCAGACTGGCGCTACATCAACGAGCTGCGCGTCTGCCAGGACATCCTTTGGGAGAAAGGCTGGAAGGTCCGCACGGTCTACGTCGCCACCGCTGGCGTCGGCCCGGCTAACGACGAAGAACTCGACAGCATCGCCGAGATACGCGCCGCCCACCTGTTCGACCAGGAGTATATCTTCAAGCCGAACGCCCGCAACCAGATCATGTCCGAAGGACGCAACCTCGCCAAGTCATGGAGACTCTGACCCGCGAAACCATCCAGTGGGGCCTGCGTATCGGCATCGCCCCCGACCGCATGGCCTTCCTCGCTTCCTGCCCGAAGTTCACGGTCTGCCACGGCCACAAGAAGTCCGAGCGCAACGTGAAGGACAACCCGAACCACCACCTCCAGCGTCTCGGCTCCTGCTGGTGGTTCCGCCTGCGTCGTCGCGGCAAGGACATCGTCGAGAACATCGGCGGCGACCTGACCATCGCCCGCAAGCGCCGTGACGAAATGCTCGCGGCCTTCGATGCCGGCAAGCCCATCCCTTACGTCTCCACCAAATGAGCGACTGGAAACCTATCGAGACAGCCCCGAAGGATGGTACCGATGTCCTGCTATTCGAGGACGGGAAACAGTATGTCGCTCACTGGTCAGAAACGGCTGGTGGACAGTTTTTCAATGATGCTGAATATCAGCATAATCCGACCCACTGGATGCCCCTTCCTAACCCACCCACCAAATGAGCACCCCGACCCGCTTCGTTGCCTTCGGCGATAACCACGGCGACATGGCCGACGAGAACGCCGTCGAGGCCCTCGTCGAGTTCATCAAGGACTACAAGCCGACCGTCCGCGTCCACCTCGGCGACTGCTTCGACTTCCGATCCTTGCGCCGTGGCGTGGGCAACGATGCCGAAGGCGCTGAGTCCCTGTCGGCTGACATCGCCGGCGGGGAGGAGTTCCTTGAGCGAACGAAGCCCACCGTCTACCTGATGGGCAACCACGAACACCGGGCGACCGCCCTCCAGCATACCTCCGGCTCCGCCCTGGTACGCGACTACTGCGCCGACCTTGAGGCCCGCATCAAGACCGCCGCGAAGAGCTGCGGGGCCAAGACCATCCTGCCCTACCACGCCGAGAAGGGTGTCTACCGCCTAGGCCCTGTGGCCTTCATTCACGGCTATGCCCACGGCCTCAACGCCACGGCAGAGCAGGGCAAGCACTACGCCGACCGAGGCGGCGCTCTGATCCACGGACACACGCACACCCTGTCCCAAGTCAATCTGACCAAGCACCAAGGCGGGGCGGCTTTCTCTGCCGGCTGTCTCTGCCAGAAGGACGCTATGGCCTACGCGTCGCATCGCCTAGCCACCTCCCGCTGGGGCTCAGGCTTCGCCGCAGGCTGGGTCGACGGCAATGACTGGAAGGTCTGGCTCGTCCACCGCGTCGGCTCCCGCTGGGTCTGGACCTCTGACCTCAAGGTATTCACCCCGAAGAGCAAATGAAGCGCTTCGACCCTGCCCGACTCATCGAGGCTTTGCGGGAAGAGAAGGTCTACGCCGTGCCCGAAGGCTGGCTGCGCACCCGCGACATCGTCCCGCTGCTCGGCTTGAAGACAATGTCCGGGGCTCGCCTTCCCCTTGAGCGCATGATCCGTGCTGGCTTCGTCGAGTACCGCAAACTCTCGAGCGTGCGTTTCATCTTCCGCCTGTCGCCGAAGTTCCGCTCCTGGGCGGATGCCCACGCCAAGGCCGTCGAGCTGGAGAAGCCTGTCGCCCCCGAAGGCTGGGTCACGCTTGCCGCCTACGCCCGGCACAACCGCCGCACCGTCCGAGGCATCCAGTACCGCATCGACGACGCGGGCATCCCCTTCCGCCTGTTCCGCATCCCGAGACTCAGCCGCCATTACCGCAAGGCCGACCTCGACCGCCTCCTACGCAAAGCATCTTGACCAAGGGCACCCACGCCCCCAAACCCCAACCCTCTCTTCCATGACTCCTCCGAACAACGTGCCGGCGGAACGCCACCTCCTCGGCGTCCTCCTCCGTGACGCGCTCCCTTTCCCCGCCGACCTCAAGCCGTCGGACTTCTTCGAGCCCGCCCACCAAGACATCGCCGCCGCAATCCTTGCGCTCGAGGTAGACGGCACGCCCGGTGACGAACTGACCGTCAGCCAGAAACTGCGGGCCATGCGTTCGCCCATCGACGCGTCCGCCGTCTCGCTCCTGGTCAGCGACGCAGGGTCAGGCACCTATCGTCCCGAGCACGTCGAGCTCATCGCCGACGCCGCCCTGCTCCGTGCCGCCACTGCCGCCGCCGCGTCTGCCACCGACCCCGACACCCTGCTCGACCACTATGCCCGCCTCGCCGACAAGCGCAAGGGCTCCAAAGCCGTCAAGCACGGCCCCAAGCGGATGGCCTTCGATGACCTCATGGCCTTTGACCGCAAGGACGACCCCAACACCGTCCTCGGAAACCGCTGGCTCTGCAAGGGCGGCTCCCTCCTGATCGTCGGCCAGTCCGGCACAGGCAAGTCCTCGCTGATGATGCAGGCCGCCGTCCATTGGGCGTTAGGCCGTGACTTCTTCGGCATCAAGCCAGCCCGACCCCTGCGGGCCATCATCCTTCAGGCAGAGAATGACGCGGGCGACGTGTCCGAGGCTTTGCAGGACGTCGTGGCAGGTGCCTACCTTGACAGCCAGGAGCGTGACCAGCTGCGCGAGTCCCTTGCCATCTTCCGTGACACCGTCAGCACAGGGACGGCCTTCACCGCGGCCCTCGCCGACCTAGTCCGCGAACACCGGGCAGACATCGTGTTCGTCGACCCGCTGCTCTCCTTCGCCGGCATCGACGTGTCTGATCAGGAGCAGGCCTCCAAGTTCCTGCGCCATGACCTCGCCCCGATCCTGCTCGAGACAGGCGCCGTGCTCGTGGCCATGCACCACACCGGCAAGCCCAAGGCCGCCAGTGACAAGGAAGGCCACACCGTCGCCGACCTAGCTTACGCGGGCCTAGGCTCCTCCGAGTTCACGAACTACTTCCGCGAGGTAGCCGTCCTGTTCCGATGCCAGGGCGACGAGCCGATCTACAAGTTCGGCCTGACCAAGCGCCGTGGCCGTGCCGGCCTCCGAGACTCCGAAGGGCAGTTTAAGGGGGAGATACACATCCGCCACGCCGCCGAGAAGGGGGTCATCCGCTGGGAATACAGCCAGCCCCCCTCCCAGAGTGGGGTTGAGGTCGCCCCAAGGGATGCCCATTCCAGCCCCGCCAAGGGGTCGCCAAGGCGTTTGAAGGTCAACTGAGGGTCAACACCCGTACCCCCACCCTAAACCCAATGCTAATTCCCTTATCAACATCCGACTCAACTTCCGTCCCATGTACTTCGTACAAGGGTGACTCTAGTCTCACCCCTTGTCGCTTACGCTCGGGGTTCGACCGAGTCTCTGGCGAGGAGGCAAGTTCTACGCGATGACCAAACCGAACCGTACCAAGGCGCGGAGAGGATGGATCCTGCGTAAGCTGAGCCTGACCAGGTACAGGCAGAAGGCTTGGAGGGAACAGCCTGAGAGGATGGAGCATATCCGGCAGCAGGCCACCGATGCAGCCAAGGCAGTCAAGGAAGAGAAAGACAAGGCGCTCAGGGAAGTCATCAGCACATGGCCGTCGAAGATGACGTCAGCCGAACTCAAGGAGATCGTGGAGCAGACGCTTGAGTACGATGGAAGGTATACCTCACTGACCTATCGCTTCACTCGTAAGGCCATGCTCAGGTATGACATTGACGGATACTGGCACAACCTTTGCCACTTGCCCGCCGAGTAATATCCTTTCCACTACATTGTGTGACCAAGGCCAGCATCAATGACCTCTCTGCTCCGGCAAAGGATGCGAAGAGCTTTGATGCTTGGTTCTTCTCTCAGCCG